>Ga0194048_10001219_pt1 | contig 12757 bp, 12 predicted proteins | sample JunL225m_MetaG_FD_161685 | JGI IMG/M metagenome (GOLD analysis project Ga0194048, IMG submission 161685) | Anoxic zone freshwater microbial communities from boreal shield lake in IISD Experimental Lakes Area, Ontario, Canada - Jun2016-L222-5m | ecosystem: Environmental > Aquatic > Freshwater >...
GGGTGAGGCCGCGGAGGTTGCCGCATGCCTGCCCAAGCGCGAGCGCCACGTACTGGCCGACACGCTGCACGAGATCAACGAAGCGTTCGCTCAGGCTGCGGCCGCGAAGCGTCCCGATCACCAGGCACTCTTTCAGCTCGACTACCGCTTTCACGCCAGCTATGTCCATGCGTCGGCTGGACCACGGTTACGGGCACTGCACGACGCTGTAAAACCACAGGCCGAGCGCTATGAACGGCTGTATGTTACGCTCCTTGCGACCGCGATCGGTGATTCGGTCAAGGAGCATCGACGCATTATCGCGGCAATCCGTAGCGGCGAGCTGATCAAGGCGCGTGAGGCGACACGCACCAACTGGGCCAATGCGGCACTCAGACTAACCCGCGTGATTACCGCAACCGGACAGCGCGGTGACTGGTAGCGTGATGACTCATCAAACCACCGCGAGCACCGCGCTCGATACCACCGCGCTCAATGCCACCGCGCAGGACAGCACCGCACCCAACCCGCAGAATCCGGTGTATCGTCTCGACGCCGACATCCAGCGAGCCGTACGGAGTAGCGCCATGCAGTCGTCGACACCGCTGCAGCAACTCAGTCGTGACTTCAACTGGTGGGGCGGCGACGGCGTCGTTTTCTACACCCTTCTCGTCTTGATGGCAGGACGACTGCTCAAACGCCGAGGCATGGCGGAGTTTGGGCTTCGCGGTGCTGAAGGGATCGCCCTGTCGAGTGCGGTCAGCGCCATCATCAAGGGGTTCGCTGGGCGTTCGCGTCCCTTCGTAGCGCCTGGCGCTCCGTGGCATTGGTCGTTTTTGCACGGATGGACAGACGCGCACTACTTCTCGATGCCCTCAGGCCACACCACCGCGACCTTCGGCTTTACCACAGCGGTATGTTTCACGGTGTTGGCGCGTCAGCCGGGACTCCTGCGGTGGTCTGGTACCATGCTCTATTTCGCGGCCGCGTTTCTTGTGGCGTTCTCTCGCGTCTATACCGATCAACACTGGTTCAGCGACGTTGCGGCCGGCGCGCTGCTCGGGCTCCTCTCCGGCATCTGGCTCGTGCGATTCCACGCACGCAATCGGAACTCTCGTCTCGATCGCATCATGCTTGGTGCTCCCGCACAACATTTATGACGTCCATCGTTCGAAGTTTCGTCCAAGTAACAGCGTCCTTGGTGTTCGCGGTCGCAACAGCCGCGAGCACACCCAACGCCACGTTCGCACAAACCGCGCCGCGCGACAGCTCGATATTTCGCGGCAGCGATGCGACCATCCTCGGCGTGACCACGGCGGGCGCGTTGCTGCTCTTCCAGCGCGACCAAGTAATCACCGAGTGGTTCCGGCAGTCAGCCTTGCAGAACAACGCGATCCTCAAGAACACCATGACCGGTGCGCGCTTGTTCGGTGATCCCGGATCGCTGGCTATCAGCGCCGCCATGTGGGCCGGGGGGAAAATATTTCATGACCCGAACACCGCTCACGACGGCCAAATGGCTTTTGAAGCGGTTGCAGTAAGCAGCGCTATCACCATCGCCATCAAAGCCGCTGCGGGGCGCGCCCGCCCCTATGCCGATTCCACCAATGCGCATAACTTCGCGTTCGGTCGTGGTGTGAGCGATGGCGCGTATCAGTCGTTCCCGTCGGGCCATGCGACGGCGGCCTTCGCATTCGCGTCCGCCATCACCGCGAGTGTTGCGCGACGTTCCTCCCGCGACGCGAAGATTTTTGGCCCGCTGCTCTACACGGCGGCAGCGCTCACGGCCGCGTCGCGCGTGTACGACCACAAGCACTGGGCGAGCGATGTGCTGCTCGGTGCCGGAATCGGCACGGTTGGTGGCCTCATGACGGTGCGCTGGCACGATCGCCACCCGTGAACGGCATCTTCATCATCGCCGAACTTGACGGCCCAGTGGCCATGCGCGTGAAAGCGCTCCAAGAACGATTCGACATCAAGATGGCGCGAGAAGCCCCCCCGCATGTCACGATGCTCGGCTCGTCAGGTGTCGGCCCTATCACTCCGGAGACGTCGATCGCGGAGTTGAAGCGACTGCTGGAGCCCATCGCCGCGAGCACGCCGCCCCTGACACTTCAGTTTGGCCGTCCCGTTCGATTTTTGCAGCGCGAGATCGTGGTGCTGCCGCTTGATCCGCACGGACCGGTGCGGACGTTGCACGAACGACTCGCGACGAGCGGGGTCCGTTGTGCGCAGGCACGGTATCCATTTACGCCGCACTGTACACTGAGCTTCTATCCGACCATCACGCCGGAGTCGCTCAAGCCGATGCTCGCCGTCCGCGAGAGCGAACCGTTCACGATGCACACGCTACGCGTGTACCACACCCGCGACCCACAACCGCCCAAGCTACTGTTTGATCTGCGGCTGACGGGGCCAGTGGCAGGGCCGGTTACAGCGCCTTCTTGATCGCCGCGTCGAGATCCTGTTTTCCGCCGAGTCCGGTATAAATAATCTTCCCGGCTTTGTTGATGACCACCACAAAGCTTGTCGCGGGCACATCGTACGCATCTACGGCAACGCCCTTGCGGTCGTAGAGTTGCACGCCGGCCAGTCCGTGCTTGGCGACGTATCGCTTTACCAATTCGGGCGATTGATTCACGCTCACTGAGACGCCGACGAACTGTACCTTGCCGCCGTATTTCTTTTGGGCGGCTATCAGCGTCGGTTCGAGATCTTTGCAGTTCTCGCACCAGGTCGCCCAGAACTCAATGACGGTGGGGCCCTTGGCGACTAACGCGCCGAGATCTGCCGGTTTCCCGTCGAGTCCTTCGAGCATTCCACCCGGCGCTTTGCTCCCCACCGGGATGCCAGACTCCTGCGCCGCGAGCGTCATACCGGCGGTCATCATCACGAATGCGGTCGCGCCGCGGAGGATGTGTTTCAGATCCACAACTCACCTGCCTTCAAGAGGTAGTACTCAGCCACGCCAACCATGATGAGCGCAAAGGCCCGCTTCACCCACAACATCCAGGCGCCAGCGCGTGGGAGCTTTGCGAGCGAACCAGAAGAAAGACCAACGACCACGAGCAGCGTACACATGCCCAGCGAGAACGAGAACAAGTAGACGAATCCGAGCACCGCTGACTTAGTGGTGGTCACCCAGGTGAGCACCGCGGCCATCACCGGCGCTGAGCACGGTGCAGCTACAAGACCGCTGACGGCTCCCATGGTTAGGGCTCCCGCAATCCGCCCACCTTCGCCAGCCGTCGCGGCACGCTGCATGATCGACGACGGTAACCGTACCGGAATCACGTCAAGCATGCCGAGCGCCGCGATGATCAGCAAATTCGCCATGCCAAAGTAGAGCCACGGATTACTGCTGACGCTTCCGAAGAGTGTTCCCGAGAGTCCCGCGAAGAGCCCGAGTGCGGAATACACCACCGAGAGTCCGAGGACGTAGCTCAGCGTCAGGGCGACCGTGCGACCGCGTGTTGGCGGAGCGCCGACCGAGGAGCCTCCAACAATCGCCGCCGTGATCGGAATCATGGGATAGACGCACGGGGTGAGACTCGTGAGCAGCCCTGCCACGAAAAGCGCGGGAATTGCGGTCACAGGACTGCCCGAGAGTCGTTCGGCGATGTGTGTAAAATCCACGTGCTAATACCTCCGATTAACAGAACGCCACAGCGGATGCAATGTTCCGTAGCCTACGCACGAACGACGATTCACGGAACCCGGACAGGAACGAAATTGTCCTGGGCTTGATCGGTCCCGATGTACCAGGTGCCATTCACGTTGAGCGGAATCAACCACGGCATCCATTTGTCTGCACTTGTGAAGATGACGGAAGACTCGAGAGTGCGCCACGAGACGCGCTGCACCGTCCGACTCGAATAGGCATCGGAGGTACGATCAATCCAGATCGCCCGGGTGGGGCCCGTTCCGGTCACGACGAAATCGAGCACCATCGGTTGCCCCGCGACCGATGGTAGTCGGACGGCTCTCGAGAAACCGCCGCCCGTCATGCCAAGGAGTACGGTAGATGCATCTATGTTCAGACAGCTCGGATCGCCCGGACAATTGCCGTACACAAAGTTATTGCCGCCAAGCAGGAGGTCGAGGATACCATCATCATCCACATCGGTGATCTGCACGGTCCACCAGGCAGCCTGGGGAACCAAGCCGCCGAGGAAATTCCCAGGGACTCGGCTAAAATGTCCGTGCCCGTCGTTTGCGAATAGCACGACCTCGCGCCCGTTTGCCAACACCACATCAATGGTGCCGTCGCCATTCATATCCGCCGCCGCCGCACCGTGCCAGAACCCGATGTCTGGAGAGGCATCGCTGAGCGTGTACATGCCGGAGGGACTGCTCAGAATGACTTGATTGCGCTCTCCTGGGCTCGGAGCGCTGTCATAGCCGTGGCACGCGATAAAAACGTCAGGTTTTCCGTCGCCATTAAAATCAGCGACAAGCGATTGCCGAGGATGAATACACGGTTGCGGGCCCGACGCGGAGAGAATCCCGAGAGTGGTGCGCCACGCACCGTTCAGCATCTGCGAAAATCTGTACACTGCCGGCGTCGCAAGCTCAATGGGCTTGCTCGCACTGTAGGTCAGATCGGTCTGGAACAGGATCCGTTCTCCTGTTTGCAAAAAATCACCGTATGCATGGGGTGAATAGAGGCTGGGAATGAGCGTTGTGATGACCCCAACGTCTTTAAAATTCGCATACGACGTTTGTGCAACGGCGAGCGGTAGCCACCCTTCGACGGTCGCACTCGCAGAGGAAATTCCGCCAAGGCCGGTGCATTGCAACGTGTAGGTCAACACCCCAGAGGCCTGCGGCTTGATCCACAGCGCAGACTCTGCTTGTTGCACTCCGGACCAGGCGCCCGAGGCCACGCAGGATGTGACATTCTGAGCTGACCACACGAGCTGGACGCTGTCACGCCGTGCTCGCACACGCGCGTCGGTTACTGACATGGCAATGAACGGTGGAGGTGCAGTGGTAGGCGTCGCGACTCGCGTGAGCTCACCGCGTGCCGAGCAGGCGGAGAGCGTGACGAACAGTGCCCACAGACCACGCCTCAATCGACCACACCGCCCAAGTAGCGATCGTAATCCAGTGGCGTTCCCCATCCGACATACTCGCGCACTTCCAAAACCCCGGTGTGCGTCCCTAGTGCAATCGCGTCGTTCATCACGTCGTCCACGTAGAACTCGCCACGCACTCGTCGATCTGCATTCACCAGCCGATGCGCCGCGCGCAGGAAATCGCCAGCACGTCGGAAGCTGAACGTGCCAACGACCGCGTGATCCTCTAGCGGCGTCTCGCTGATCGGCACCTTCACCGACACACGCCGCACCACCCCATCGGAACCAACGTCGACCCAGCCATACATACGCGGGTCCTGCAGGACGGCCTCACTTCCACGGAACGTCCAGATCAGCGCGTCGATCCCCGGCTGTGTCCACAGCGGACCGTCACTGATCCGTGTCACCTCGGCGTCGCACGGGCCGATCGTGAGCTCGTCGTCCTCCAGCAATACAGGTTCCGCGAGTAAACAGGTCGCTGCCTGACCAGCGGTCAGCGCGGGAACGGTGACAATCTCACAGCGCGAAAACGCCGCCCGGAGTGTTGCCTCAATCGGGAACTGCGCGAGATGCTCCGCGCGACAGCAAAAAATGTAGAGATCCGCCTCTGGCAGCGCGCGCGCGGCTCGCACAATCATCGGCTCTCCATCTACGGGGAGGAGCGGCTTCGGCGTCGCGTAACCCGCCTCCACGAAACGCGCACCCGCACCAGCAGCTGGGATGAGATTGACGCGACGACTCATCCCCCTACCGCTCCACCAAACGTGATTTCGGCGCACCGTTCGTGCACATCGCCAGCAATCTTCCACACCGATACCGATCGGACAGGAACCGACAACGGCGCGAACGGCGCCAGTAGCGACGCCAACTCGGGAGCACTCGGGTCCACCGCAAAAGATCCGATAGTAAAATGCGGGCGCCAGTGTGCACCAACCCACGGACTGCCGAATGCGCGCGTGCACTCGGCGGCCTCGGCATCTCGAACTCGCGCCGCGAGGGACTCAGCCACCGCGACATCTCGAAACGGAGCAACGGTCTCAGCGACCATCAGTTGGAGCGCATGGAGCGCGGCCGACGGTACGACGTCAATCACCACGGTCGCTCCGCCGGTGATTGGGTCGTTTGCAAAGACAACCGGCGTACGACATTCAATCCAGAATGGCGCAGCCGTCGCGACGCGTGCCGAGAGGAGTGGCAACCACTCAGACATCTCAGCAAAGGCACCCGCCAGCAGTGTCGCGTGCACCGGATGCGAGAGGTACGTGGCCTGTGGCCACCGTGTACCGGCCGCCGCCTTCCGCTCGAGTACGAGTGACGCAAGCGCCGGCGAGGGATCAATGAAGAAGCCGAATGTCATGCGCCAACTCCACAATCAAGAATTGCACCAAGCCGCGCAGGAGCGAGGTAGGGCACGACCCGATCACCAATAACGAAGGACTCAATGGGATCCACATGATCAACCGAAATCCGATGCCAGTCGTGGCGCGGAATATTCAGTCGCGAACCCAGCAATGTCCGGAGCACGACGTTGTGCGTGACCACGAGGGCAGAGCCGCTGAGTTGCGTGAGATCGCGAATCGCGGCGTCGAGTCGCGCGAGCACATCGCCATGACATTCCCCGCCCGGAAATGCGGCGTCACCTCCTGACTGCCAATCACGGACCACCGCAGGAAACTGCTCGGCGAGGTCCGCGTAGCTGAGTCCTTCAGCTGCTCCGTAATCAATTTCTGCGAGGCGCGGATCGTGCGTGACCGGTACTCCGGGAGCGAGTCGCGCTGCCGTCTCCAGCGCACGTCGCACGGTGCTCGACTGGACGCGTACCCACTGCCCACCGAGGGGGGCAATGGCAGCGGAGTCAGCCACCGATGGGTCGCGCCCTTGGCCGAGGAAGGTGCCGTCGTTGAGTGCAGTGGCTGCGTGCCGTATCCAGACGATACGCGGCAACGCCGCAATGAGTGCATCAAGCGCGGCCGCGAATCCTGCTGCGAATTCAATCGCCACATCGACAGCCCGCGGCGCATACTCCACGACGCCGGTGCGTTTGGCGGCAAGCATCGCGAGGTATTCTGGACAGAGCGCCGCCGAGCTCGGCACCCATCGCGCCCATGCCGCCGCGAGCGCGTCGTCGGTGAGGGGCTCGTTACGGCCCGTCAGGACCTTGGTAAGGTTCGTGAGCAGATGTTTGACCACATGCACGGCAAACTCGCCACGATTCCGTGCATCGAGCGAAATCTGCTGCACGGCGAGTGATGCCGTGCCGTCGACGTTCCACGCGTACGACCGCACACTCACGGTGCCCGCGTTGAGATCGTCGAGGTAGTTCGCGACGCCGCGGCGCGCGTCGAGCAGCGCCGGCGGTGCGATGGGCGCCACAGCGTAGGTCTCGCGCAATGACGGGCCGTACCCGTGATCCACGCGCTCCCAATCGAGGCAGGTAAACGGACTGGCGAGCACATGCGCGCGATGCGATGCCACGTCATAAATCATCAGGTGCACAACGACCTGATCGCCGGCGCCCAGTTTCTGTGGGCCGAACGTGTCGTTGATCTGCACGGGGAGGCCGGGCAGTCCGAACACGTGACCGCCTATCGCACGGACGGCGGCCCTGCAGGCTTCGAAACGCGTGCGTGTGAGTGTTGAGAGAATGACGACGACGTCCACATCGCCCGGCGCAGTTGTGGCGTCTGCCTCCCAATACGATCCAACGAAACGCACGCTACGCACCCCATCAATGGGAGCAAGCGCACTGATAATCGCGGTGCGCGCGCCGTCGCGCTGGTCCTCGCGCGTTGCGTCGCGTTGCGTCGCGTTCGAGGGAGTGCTCACCGACGGGTGCTCACAGCGATATGGTCACGGCGCTTCGTACGCGCTCGAGGTTTGGAGCCGCAGGATCTGCCGTCGCGGATCGGCACTATTGAGCACCGACGATGCGGAGACGGCCAGCTCCACGTCGAGTCTGCCAATGTTGTGCTCATTGACGCCACCGTCGACACAGACCGTGAGCCGCCCGCGTTCTGTCCAGCGGTTGAGCTGGCGAATTTGCTCACGCACGTGCGGGTTCTGCACCTGACCCGACGCGCCGGGGTTCTCGATGGCAAGGAGCAGAATATGCTTGACCTCAGCCAAGAACGGACGCACGGCGTCTACCGACTCCGTGACCCGCACGCAGATGCCAGCCTTCCGACGCCCCTGGTGAATGGCGTGCAGCACATCGGCAATCGGCTCGTCGAGGTCGAGGTGCACAAAAATCACATCCGCGTACGGGAGCAGGTCCGGCAACCACCGCGACGGCGTTCGCGACATGACGTGGACGTGCACCGGTTTATCAGGCCAGAACGCGCGTACGACCTCGGCGCGATTACTGGCGGGCGCTTCCTTGTCCGGTGCGACCGTGCGGTCGACGAGATCGACATGGATGAAATTCGGATACGCGCCAACTTTCTCCCAGATGCCGCGAATATCTTCGACGCGATCCACGTAGACGGCGACTCCCACCTGCTTGAAATCGTGAAAGGAGTAGCGTCGATGCAACGTGTACGCAATGAGAAACAACGCGCCCGACGTGACAATGCGCGACTGTTCGTAGCTCCATCCCATCGCGCCGAGTCGTGACTTGAAGATGTAGTTGAGGGCGAGCGAGAAGGCCGAAATCAGCGCGAAGTAGCGGAACGCACGCCAGCGCTTGGCCGGCGGAATCTTGAAATTGAAGCGCGCGTTGAGATAATAGGCGGTCAGCACGGCGCAGCCGACGCCGACACTCGCCGCGTAGAGACGCGGAAGACCGAACCCGTTCTCGAGAGTGTGGAGGATCCCTACCTCGAGTACGAGCGATAGTGCTCCGATGACCATATACGACGCCAGGAACCGGTAGCGGTACCAGAGCGCCGAGAGGTCGGCATCGGCCTGAGGGTGGAGCAGCCTCATGCGAGGGGCAGGGAGCGGCAGGTCACGAGGGATAAGTTAGCACGACCGTGCTCCCTCAGCCCACCTTTTGCAGAACGAGCGACCGGCCCATGGCACAGACATTTGGGGCGAGCGCGACCAGACCACGATCCAGCCACTCGACGAGATCAAGAAGGAAGGCGGGCAGGGCCGGGCGCCACGTTTGTGCAATCACGCCGCCAGACAGCGGAAAGAGCAGCGTTTCGCTCAACGCATCGTGCACAATATGGAATCCCGGCACCTCGCGGGCGAACCGTGCATGATCGTCAAATAACAGGCGTGGAATCGCGCAGTTCGCGGACCAGGGGTCGCTGGGATCGTTGGCCACCGCGTTCCGATCGAACACGTCCACGTCAAACGACCAGCCTTCGTGTCGCATCAGGCGCAGGAGTATGCGGAGCATTAACCCGGTGTGGACTTCCTGAATGACGAGGAGCCCACCTGGCCGGAGCTGTTCGTGCACGATGTCCAGAAACTGCCGTGGCGAATAGAGGTGGTGGATCATGTGCGAGCAGATGAACGCGTCGATGCTCGCCGGTGCGAATGGCGGTTGCATCGCATTGACCTCGAGGTCGATCCACGGGTAGTGGCCGACGTCGGTGAGCAGAATCGGGACGTCCGGCAGGAATTGCTTGGCGAAACCAGCGCCGGAGCCGAGTTCTACGACCTGCGTGCGATTGGCCAGATAGGGCCGCATCCACGCGTAGCGCTGCCGGAGCAGTCGTGTCAGTGTGGCCGGCTGTTCGGCGAGGTACCGTGCCCGTGCCAGCTCGACTTCGCCTTCGAATTGCATCCGGTTGTCGGCATGCGCGGGGAAGTACGTTCCCCGAAGGAAGAGGTGGTCGAGCACGTGGCGGTCCGGTGGGGGAATGCGTGGATTGGTGCTGGCGTGTCGTGGCCGTCTCCGAACATATAGGCAGGATCACGGCACCGCAGGGTGCGGGTGACACAACAGCGTGAAGATGGCCCTACCCCTTGCCTCGTTCGCTATCGGGAATGGTGGTCCGGGCACGCGACAAAACCCCCACGAATACCCACCGGATTGCCTCCCACCACCGGTCACGGACCGCTAACTTTCGGTGTGGCTGCACTCGCACACCTGGGGAGCGGCCACGACGAACGCAACAATCCAAAATTATGGGATACGTTATGGGACTTATCCCTCTGTCAACGCATTATTTGGCGTCCCCGCGCGCGCGCTCATAGAGAGCAAGAGAGGCAGTTGTATGGCTCCGCAGTTTATCTACGTCATGAAGGCGTTGCGCAAGGTGATTCCGCCCCAGCGCATCATCCTGGACGATATTTGGCTCTCCTTCTACCCAGGCGCCAAGATCGGCGTGCTCGGCCCCAACGGCGCCGGCAAATCGTCGCTCCTGCGCATCATGGCCGGTGTCGATCAGGAATTTCAGGGGGAAGCCTGGGCGCATAAAGGCACGCGCATCGGGTACCTCCCCCAAGAGCCACAGCTCGACCCCAACAAAACCGTAAAGGGGAACGTCGACGAGGCCGTCGCCGTCCAGCGCGCCAAGCTCGACCGCTTCAATGAGGTCTCGATGAAGTTCGCCGAGCCCATGAGCGACGACGAGATGAACGACCTACTGGAAGAGCAGGGGAAGCTTCAGGAATACATCGACAACCACAATCTGTGGGAGCTCGATCGCAAGGTCGAGATCGCGATGGACGCCCTGCGTCTCCCGCCCGCCGACGCTGAGGTCACCAACCTCTCGGGTGGTGAGCGCCGTCGCGTGGCGTTGTGCAAGGTGCTGCTCGAAGAGCCGGACATGCTCCTGCTCGACGAACCCACGAACCACTTGGACGCCGAGAGCGTGGCCTGGCTCGAGCAGTTCCTCGCGTCGTTCCCAGGGACCGTCGTGGCCATCACGCACGATCGCTACTTCTTGGATAACGTGGCGCAGTGGATCCTCGAGCTCGACCGCGGCAAGGGAATCCCGTGGGAAGGGAACTACACCAGCTGGCTCGATCAGAAGCAGAGCCGTATGGCGCTTGAGGAGAAGACGGCGAGCGCCCGTCAGCGCACGTTGCAGCGTGAGCTCGAGTGGGTGCGAATGGCCCCGCGTGCTCGGCAGGCCAAGAGCAAGGCGCGTATCCAGGCGTTTGAGGATTTGCAGAGCGAAGAGCAGCAGGCCAAGGTCGCGTCCAACGAAATCGTGATCCCCACCCCAGCGCGCTTGGGCAACGATGTGGTGATCGCGAAGAAGGCCGGCAAGGCGTTCGGCGAGAAGCTGCTATTTGACGATCTGAACTTCTCGTTGCCGCGCGGTGGCATCGTGGGGATTATCGGTCCCAACGGCGCCGGCAAGACCACCCTGTTCAAGATCATGGGGGGCAAGGAGCCGCTCGACAGCGGCGAGGTCAAGATCGGCGAGACGGTGCAGATGGCCTACGTCGATCAGTCGCGCACGCTGAACCCCGACAACTCCGCGTGGCAGGAGATTTCCGGCGGGCTCGAGCAAATCATGGTCGGCAAGAAGGAGCTGAACAGCCGCGCGTATTTGAGCAGCTTCAACTTCCGCGGCTCGGATCAGCAGAAAAAGGTCGGCATCCTCTCCGGCGGCGAGCGTAACCGGTTGCATCTCGCCAAGACGCTCATGGAAGGGGCCAACCTCCTGCTGCTCGACGAACCAACGAACGATCTCGACGTCGACACGCTGCGCGCGCTCGAAGAAGCGTTGCTCGACTTCGCCGGCTGTGCGGTGGTCATCACCCACGATCGCTGGTTCCTCGACCGCATCGCCACGCACATCCTCGCGTTCGAAGGGGACTCGGAAGTGGTGTGGTTCGAAGGGAACTATGGCCTGTACATCGAGGACCTGCGCAAGCGGAAGGGTCCCGATGCCGATCAACCGCACCGCATCAAGTTCAAGCCGCTCGTGCGCAAGTAGGCTCTGCGGACAGGTCACGAGCGAGCGTCACCCTATTCGTTGCATTGGGAGCCCGACATGACGATCTCGCACGTTTCCGATACCGCTCGTTGGGTCGCGGTGTACCGCGCCATGGAGAGTGCGCGTCCTGACGCGCTCTTCCGTGATCCCTTCGCCGCCAAGCTGGCCGGCGAGCAGGGCGAGCGGATCGTGGACGGCATGAAGTACGGTCGTCGGACCGCGTGGGCCATGATCGTCCGCACGCAGGTGTTCGACGAGGAGATCCTCGACACGATCACACGTGAGAAGGTCGACCTCGTGCTGAACATCGCCGCTGGTCTCGACGCGCGCCCGTGGCGGCTGGACCTCGACCCCGAACTCCGCTGGGTGGACGTGGACTTCCCCGAGATCCTGGCCTACAAGGCAGGGATCATCGGCGATGCGAAACCCAAGTGCCACTACGAGTCCCGTGGCGTGGATCTCCGGATCGCTGCTGACCGTGACGCGCTGTTCGCCGAACTCGGCGCCAAGGCCAAGCGCGTGCTCGTGATCGCCGAAGGGTTACTCATTTACCTGACGCCGGCCGATGTCGAGGCGCTCGCGCGTGCGCTGGCGGCTGTCCCGAGCTTCGGCTGGTGGATCATCGATCTCGCCAACCCCATCCTCATCGAGTTCATGAGCAAGAGCTGGGGGCAGGAGGTACAGCGGGGGAACGCGCCGTTCCAGTTCGCACCGGCCGAGGGCACCGCCTGGTTCACGCCGATGGGGTGGAAGGAGCGCCGAGTGCGCTACAACACCCTCGAAGCGCGACGCCTCAAGCGGGAGATGCAGGGGGCGGCGATCTGGCGGATCTTCGGCCTGTTGATGCCCAAGAAG
>Ga0194048_10001220_pt1 | contig 12751 bp, 12 predicted proteins | sample JunL225m_MetaG_FD_161685 | JGI IMG/M metagenome (GOLD analysis project Ga0194048, IMG submission 161685) | Anoxic zone freshwater microbial communities from boreal shield lake in IISD Experimental Lakes Area, Ontario, Canada - Jun2016-L222-5m | ecosystem: Environmental > Aquatic > Freshwater >...
CCGCTCTCTCCTCCTGGGCCCGCAACGTCGCCCCTTCACCGACCCTCGCCGTCGATGCCAAGGCGAAGGCCCTTAAGGCCGCTGGCAAGGACGTCGTCGGCTTCGGCGTCGGCGAGCCCGACTTCGACACCCCGCAGTTCGTCAAGGACGCCTGCGCCAAGGCCCTGGCCGACGGCCAGACCAAGTATGCCCCCACGCCGGGCATCCCCGCTCTCCGCAAGGCCATTGCCGAGGACTACACCCGTCGCGGCTTCACCGGCATCGCGGACGCCAACGTCGTCGTCTCCCCGGGCGGCAAGATGTCCTGCTACCTCGCCATCCTCGCCACGATCAGCGCCGGTGACGAAGTCATCATCCCGGCCCCGTATTGGGTGAGCTACCCTGAGATGGTGAAGCTCGCCGGCGGCACGCCCGTCGTCGTCAACGCCGAGGACGTCACCGGTTTCAAGATCACTCCGGCCCAGCTGACCGCCGCGCTCACCCCGAAGACGCGCATGGTCATTATCAACAGCCCGTCCAACCCGACCGGCGCCGTCTACTCCCGCGCCGAGCTCGAAGACCTCGTGGCCATCTGCGTTCAGGCCAACGTCTGGATCATGTCCGACGAGATCTACGAGAACCTCGTCTATGACGGCCAGACCACCTGCAGTCCGGCGACCTTCTCGCCCGAAGCCGCCCGCCTGACCATCACCGTCTCCGGCTACGCCAAGAGCTACTCCATGACCGGCTGGCGCCTCGGCACCCTGGTCGCCTCTGACAAGTCCCTCGCCGCCGCCGTGGCCGACCTCCAGAGCCAGATCTCGTCCAACGCCACCACCTTCGCGCAGTTCGGCGCCCTCGCGGTGCACCAGCACCCCGACAAGGCCAAGGCCTCCCTCGCCGAGATGGGTGCCGTGTTCGATAAGCGCCGCCTCAACCTCCTCGCCGGCCTCAACGCCATCCCCGGCCTGACCTGCTACCGCTCGCAGGGTGCCTTCTACCTCTTCCCGAACATCAAGTCGTTCGGCCTGACCTCCACGCAGTTCGCCGACCGTCTGCTCGAAGAAGAGCTCATGGCCGTCGTCCCGGGTTCCGCGTTCGGCTCCGAAGGCTACATCCGCCTCAGCTACGCGACCTCCGACCAGGTGATCGCACAGGGCCTCGAGCGCCTCGGTCGTTTCTGTGCGAAGCTGAAGAAGTAATCGCCTAAGGCGATCGCCCCTAAACGAAAGGACGGCACCCGGTGCCGTCCTTTTTTGTGCCTCGTCCGCCGAATGGTGGACGCATGGGTAGGGGCGGGGCTACGCCACGCCCGGGCACGTCGTAATCGTGCCCCTACCTCAGGCCACCATGCGGCGGCCTAATGAAGCAGGCCCACGTGTCCCCTGACGTTATGCCGGCTCTACCAGGATGCACGGCATCCCGGCGGCGTCGGCGGCTTCCTTGCCGCGCGGGCTGTCCTCGATGACGACGCAGTCGGCGGGATTCAGGCCGAGACGGTCCGCCGCGGCGAGGAAGAGGTCGGGGTGCGGCTTCGAACGCGCCGCGTCCTCGGCGGTGATGATCGCGTCGAAGAGGTGCGTGATATCAATCTGCTTAAGCGTAGTGTAGACGTGGTCGCGACGGCCGGCCGAAGCGACGGCGGTCTTGTGACCGAGGCCGCGGACGTGGTGGACGACAGCGACGACTTCCGTGCGGGCGGTGACGTCTTTGGCGAGGTGCTCCTCGAGGAACTCATGGCCGTCGGCGAGGAGCTGCTCGACGTTCAGGTCGAAGCCGTAGTCAGCCTTGAGGCGCTTGCAGGTGTCGACGGCGGACATGCCGCCCATCGAGCAGAAGAGGGGCCAGGGGAAGTCGAACGGGCGACCGATCTGCTTGCCCACGATGTGGGTCCAGCTGCGGTGGTGGATCCACATGGAGGCCGCGAGGGTGCCGTCGCAGTCGAAGATCCAGCCCGGACGGGAGAGGAGGGCCGGGTCGAAGGGAATCATCTGGGACATGGGCGATCAGCGCATTCCGGGGAAACCGCCACCGGGGAAACCGCCACCGCCAGGCATGCCGCCGCGGCCGCCACCCATCTGGCCCATGCGGCGCATGAGTTCCTTGCCCTTGCCGCCCTTCATCATGCGCATCATGTCGCGCATCTGGGAGAACTGCTTGATCAGCGCGTTGACGTCGCTGACCTGGGTGCCTGAGCCCTTGGCGATGCGGAGACGACGGGAGCCGTTGAGGATATCGGGATTACGACGTTCCTTCTTAGTCATCGAGAGCACGATGGCCTCGGTCTTGGAAAGTTGCTTCTCTTCCTTGGCACCGACCTGGACGTTACCCATGCCCGGCATCATCTTCATGATGTCGCCGAGCGGACCCATCTTCTTCATCTGCTGCATCTGCGAGAGGAAGTCTTCGAGGTCGAAGTCTGACTTCTTCATCTTCTCGGCCAGACGCTCGGCTTCCTTGTGGTCGACGACCTCTTGGGCCTTCTCGACGAGGGAGACGACGTCGCCCATGCCCAGGATGCGCTGGGCCATGCGGTCGGGGTGGAAGGTATCGAAGTCCGAGGACTTCTCGCCCGTGCCCATATAGCGGATCGGGACGCCCGTGACGGACTTCATCGACAACGCCGCGCCACCGCGGGCATCGCCGTCCAGCTTGGTCAGGATGATGCCAGTGAGGGGCGTGGATTCGTGGAACTTGGCGGCCACGTCGACGGCCTGTTGACCGAGGGCGGCGTCGGCGACGAGGAAGACCTCGTGGGGCTGGAAGGCCTCGCGGACACGGCGGACTTCTTCCATCAGGTCGCCGTCGATCTGCAGGCGGCCGGCGGTGTCGACGATGACGAGGTCAGCGGCGGCGGCTTCAGCTTCTTTGACGAGGCGGCCCACCATCGCGGCGACGTCGGTCGCGGCGCGGTCGGCGCGGAAGTCGAAGCCTTCATTCTTGGCGAGGGTCTCGAGCTGGTCAATGGCCGCCGGGCGGCGCAAGTCGGCTGCGACGAGGGAGGGCTTGCGGATGCCTTCCTTCTTCACGAGGTGCTTGGCGAGCTTGGCGGCACTGGTGGTCTTGCCGGAACCCTGGAGGCCGACGAGCAACACGCGCAGTGGGCGGCGGGGATCGATCGGGCGTTCGCCTTCACCGAGGAGCTTCGTGAGCTCGTCGGACACGATCTTGACGGCCATCTGGCCCGGGTTGACGGACTCGATGACCGCTTGGCCGAGGCAGGCGACTTTGACACGTTCGGTGAAGTCCTTGGCGACCTTGAAATTGACGTCGGCGGACATCAGCGCCGAGCGCACCTCGGTCAGCGCCGGGGCGACATTTTCCTCGGAGAGCTTGGAAAGCCCTCGGAGGTCGCGGAGGGCCTTGGTGAGTTTGTCGGTGAGGTTGGCGAACACGGGAGGGGAAGGAGAACGGACGGGACGGCGGGTGGCAAGAGTGAGGAACGGCCATTCGGGCCACAGGTAGGGGTGGGAAGGGCTTGTAGGCACAAAAAAGCCGCGAACCCAAGGGCATCGCGGCTTTCCCAGTGCTGGCTTGCTTACTTGCCCGCTGGCTTGCGGTTAAGGACGGCGTCTTTGGTGCTGGCCGCGATGGTCATTACTTCGCCGATGAGAGGCTGCGGGACTTTCATTTCCTCGAGCGTCTTCTGCAGGTCTTCGGCGACCGCGTTGAAGTGGGCCTCCGTCAGTTTGAGATCTTCATGGGCACGACGCATGTCCTTGCCCTTCCAGGCGACTGGGCTGCCGAAAGCGGCGGAGAGGAAGGCTTTCTGTTTACGGTGCTGGGTCGTCATATTGACGTCTTCGAAGAAGTGATTGATACGCTTATCGGCCAAGACCTTGACGTAGAATTTATCCACCGCTGCCTCGACGGCCGCCTTGCCACCCAGTCGGTGATAGAGACTCTTTTCACGTTCGGCTTGGAACTGGGCGCGAGCAGACTCGTCCACGAAGGAGTAAGTGACGTCTTCGTAGGCATACGTGACGGCGGCTTTCTGGCCGCAGCCGGTCAGGAAGAGCGCCGCGAAGAGGGCGAGGAGGAGGGAGGGAGAGCGCATGGAATGAGTAGACATAAACAAGTATTTTAAATACTTGTTTAAGGCAAGGGTCTAATGGGGCCCTTGACTCGGCTTTCGGAGGGGGCAGGCTGGGGCGGCCTGATGAAGCTGAGCCTTTTCAGTGATTACTCCCTTCGGGTGCTCATGTATGGGGCGCTCAAGGGGGAGTCTTTCCAGCTAGATGAAGTGACGAAGGCCTACGGGATTTCCCGGCATCACCTGGCCAAAGTCGTACAGCGTCTGGCTCAATTGGGGTACCTTGAGACCCGGCGTGGTCGGAATGGCGGTATCACGCTAGCCCGGACACCCCAAGAAATCCGCATCGGCCGCTTAGTCCGTGAAACGGAGGAGCAACCCGCGATTCTCGAGTGCTTCGACCCAGCTACCAACACCTGCCCGATCAACGGGAGTTGTCAGCTGAAGGGAATCGTCGGTCAGGCGCTCCGGGAATTTTACGCTGTGCTCGACCGACATACCTTACACGACACCGTCAACGGTCCGCAGCGGGCCCGCCTGATGAAGACGTTGCTAGGTTGACCGCTTGTCTTTTCCTCCGGTCCGTCCACGTTGGGCCGCATGGAAATCCTCATCATGGGTTGCGGCACCTCGCAGGGCTGTCCGTTGCCCGCCCATGACAATCCCGGTCTCAATCTTAAGGATCCGCGCAACTGGCGCGCCCGGACGAGCGTACACGTCGTCATCGAGGGCCATCATGTGCAGGTCGATGCCGCGCCCGAATTCCGGACGCAGTGCCTTAAGTATGATGTTCGCGAGGTTGATACGTTCATCCTGACCCATGGCCATGCTGACCACGTCCTCGGCATGGATGATCTCCGCCAGTTCTGCACAAATAAGGGTGGCGCGGCCATCCCGGTGTATTCGACGGAGGTCGGGCTGCAGCGTATCAAGGCTATCTTCCCTTACGCCGTGGGTAAGCCGCAGGCCTCGGGTTACGTTTCCTTAGACCTGAACCTGATGCCGCCAAAGATGGTGCTCCCCGGCGGCGGTGTCGTCTATTCGACGCTCCTGCCGCACGGCCACGAATCCACGCTCGGGCTCGTCTTCGAGGAGCCTTCGACGGGTATGAAGTTCGCGTATTACACCGACTGCAAGGGTATGACCAAGCGTTCGTTGGAGTTAGGCGAAGGCGCCGACCTGGCGATTCTCGACGGCCTCCGGCCGACGCCCCACCCGACGCACATGACGATCGATGAAGCATGCCAAGCGGCGCATGAATTAAAGGCCCAGCGGGCGCTCATCACGCACATGACTTATCAGATTAACTACGAGACTTATATCGCTCTGTTAGAGCAGCAGCACCCGAAGGTCGGCCTCTGTTACGACGGACTGCGCATCAAGCTCGGCGAGTAAGCGGACACAAAAAGGGCGCCCTCGCGGCGCCCTTTTAATTTAGCTCGGAGTTAAACTTAGAGTTCGGTGACGGTGAGGTTCTTGAACCAGCAGGGATCGCTGTGCTCGGTGAGCATCAGCTTGCCGTGGCCGGGGCCGAAGTCCTTCTTGCTCTTGAATTTGCTCTTAGCGACATCGGCCTTCCAATCTTCGCTCTTCGTGTCGACGGACGAGCAGAGCTTGCCGTTGAGAAAATGTTCAATCTTCCCGTCCTTAATCAGGACGCGGCTGTGGTTCCATTCGCCGATGGGCTTGAGGATTTTGTCCTTAGCGGAGTCGACGAGGTCGTAGATCGAGCCGGTATTGTGGCTGCCGCCGCGGAGACCATCCGGGTGTTTGTTGTCGTCGATCATCTGATATTCGATACCGAGCCATTCACCGCGCCCCTTGGCGTCCTTGATATTGGTGACCCAATATTTGATGCCGTTGTTACCGGCGTCAGCCAGTTTCCAATCCCACTCCATCTCGAAGCTCGAGTACTCCTTCTTGGAGATGAGGAAGCCTGTGCCCTTTTGAGGGGAGAGGTGGATGACGCCGCCTTCTTCGGTCTTCCAGCCGGCACCCGGGGCGCCGCCATTGCCATCGGTGAAGTCGGCCAGGGTGAGGGTGACCTTTTCGCCGGCGAAGAGGGTGCCGGTGGCGAGAAGAGCGAGGAGCAGGGATTTCATGGGGGAGAGAGGATTAATGGAGGATTCGCGGGGTGATTTGAAGTCCGTAATCAACGTTCACTCCAGGATCTTGATTTCCTTGAGCCAGACGAGGGATTCGGCCTGCCACTTGTCCCAGGAAGGGCCCTTGTAGCCGTTGAGACCGTGCCCGCCATTGGGGAGTTCGAGCAGGCGGGCCGGCAGTTTGTGGGCTTTCTCCGCCTCATAGAACATGCGGCTGTTTTCAATCGGTACGACTTTGTCATCGAGCGCATGGGCGAGGAACGCCGGCGGGGTGTTATCCTTCACCTGCTTTTGAGATGAGAAATAATCCGTGAGCCCCGCCGCAGGGTTCTCACCCATGAGATTCTTTTTGGAGCCACGGTGGACGCCTTCTTCCATGCTGATGACTGGGTAGATGAGAATCGAGAAGTCGGGTCGGCTGCTCTGGCCAGTGACGGCATTGGGGGCGCGGGTCTCAACGGTCTCGAAGTGCACGGTCGCGGTGGAGGCCAGGTGCCCGCCGGCGGAGAAGCCGATGATGCCGACTTTCTTTGGGTCGATCTTCCACTGCGATGCGTTCGCGCGGACGGTGCGAATCGCCTGCTGGGCGTCGAGCAGCGGGACGTAAGGGCGACCCTTGGGCAGGCGATATTCAAGGACGATGCCGGTGATGCCCTGCTTATTGAGCCAAGCCGCGATGCCGTGGCCTTCTCCCCCGGTCACTAAACCGCCGTAGCCGCCACCTGGGCAGATCACCACGGCGGCTCCGTTCGGGAACTCAGCGCGGTGCAAGGTGAGTTTGGCCTTCGACGAATCGGAGAACTTGCCGTCACCCTCCGGGGCGTCGCCATTCCACAAGGGTAGGGAGACGGGGAGGGATTCGGCGGCGAGGTGGGAGAAGCCGAGCGAGAGCAGGAACACAAGGGGGCGCATAGGAGTGGGGTAGGCTAGGTTTAAGGGGCTGGGCGGGAGTTGGGAAGGGTGATTCGAGGGTCTTGGGGCAGCTTCACCTCTTAATGCGGCCTTAAGACCTTATCTGCTATACTGTCCTCATGTCCCGGCCACGTTCAGTCTTACGGTTGGCCGCTACGGCGCTCGTTGCCCTTGGCCTCTTGGCCCAAGGAGCACCGAAGTCGGATCAGCCTGATGACCGCCCGCCCCGTCCAGATGGCGAACGTCCGCCGCGTCGCGATAGCGAAGGCCCAGGCGGTGATCGACCACCCCGACCGGACGGGCCTCCCGGCGATCGCCCTGGAGGCAAAGGCAAGGGAAAGGGGCCCGGCGGTGGCGGCAAGGCCCGTCCGGTTAACAACCGTCCTTTGCAGGAGCTCTGGGTGCCGCCAGTGCTCGAAGGCAAGACATTCAATCTCACGCTCGGTACGAGCACCAAGAAATTCCTCGAGGGCACGACCAATACCTATAGCTACAATCAGCTGAGCTTCTGGGGTCCGACGCTCATCCTGAACCAGGGCGAGACGGTCACGATGAACGTGAAGAACGAACTGAAGGAAGCGACGACGGTCCACTGGCACGGCCTGCACCTTCCGGCCGCGACCGACGGCGGTCCGCATCAGATCGTCGCCGCGGGCAAGACCTGGTCGCCTTCGTTCGTCGTGAAGAATAACGCGGGCACTTATTGGTATCACCCGCATATGCATGAGTTCACGCAGAAACAGCTGGCGATGGGCGCGGGCGGGCTAATCATCATCCGCGATCCGATCGAAGCGAAGCTGGCCTTGCCACGTACCTATGGCGTTGATGACCTGCCGCTGGTGCTCACGAGTCGCCGTTTCAAGGACAACCAATTCACCTATGCGGGAGATGACGATAAATACGGCGATTATCAGCTGACCAATGGCACCCTCGATGCCCAGACGAAGCTGCCGCGCCAGCTGGTTCGTCTGCGTATCCTTAACGCCGAGATCGAGCGCGGTTACGTCCTTGGCTTCAGCGACCATCGCGTCTTCTACCAAATCTCCACCGATGGCGGACTAGTCGATCAGCCCGTGCCGCTCAAACGCCTCACGCTGATGGTCGGTGAACGAACAGAAATCCTCGTCGATCTGGGTGCGGACAAGGTCGGCGGTACGGTCGACCTGATGGCCTATAACTCGAACCAGACGTTCGGTTTCCCGGGCGGCGAACCCGACACCGGTGGCGCCAACGGTAGCTTCCTCAATAACTACGATTATCGTCTGCTCCATATTAACGTCATCGCCTCGACCGCCAAGCCGATCACGAAGGTGCCGGAGACCCTGACGCACAACGTCTTCGTCAGCGAAAAAGAGGCCACGACTAAACGAACGCTCAATGTCACCGACGGCCGGCCCCACTTCGCCTTTGATGGTAAGCCTTTCGATATGCACTCCACGAACATGGTCGTGAAGCTCGGGGCCACCGAGATCTGGACGGTGAAGAACAATAATATCTTCGGCCACTCCTTCCACTTGCATGACGTGCAGTTCCGGCTGCTTTCACGAACCGATCGCGAGATTGCCGACTACGAGAAGGGCTGGAAGGACACGTTCTATCTGCCCAAGGGCGCTGCGGTCACTTTCGTCGCCAAGTTCGACGATTACGCCAGCGATACCGATCCGTTCATGTTCCACTGCCATATGTCGAATCATGAGGACGGCGGCATGATGGGACAGTTCATCGTCTCGAAGGATCCTGCCGCGGTGAAGAAGGATGCCAAAGGCATGATCAACTTCCGAGCCCAGACGAAGCATGCGCTGCCGACGGTGGAGGTCGTGGCTGCCGCAGCCCAAGCGTCCAAGCCCGCCGCGGTCTTCTCCAAGAGCGACCTCACCGGCAATAGGCTCGTCCTCGCCGACCTGGCGAAGGCCAAACCCGTCGTCCTTTTCTTCATCGAGAAGGAGTGTCCGTGCTCACGCGACGCTGCGCCCTATCTTTCTCAACTCCAGTCCGCTTATGGCGCTAGCTGTTCCGTCGTTGGCGTGATTAATGTCGACGAAGCTGGGGCCAAGGAGTGGGTGGCCGCGGTGAAACCCGGCTTCCCGGTTGTCGCTGATCCGGACTTCGCCGTCATCGACGCTTATGGCGCTAAGCGCAGCGTCTACGTCACCGTCGTCGCCCCAGGTGGAAAGATTGCGAAGGCTTATCCTGGTTATAACGCCGACTCTCTCACCGAGATTTCGACCACTGTCGCCAAGCTCGGCGGCGTGCCGTCCGTGAAGCTCGTCTGGAAAGATGCGCCTGGTGAACTCCTGGCCGGATGTCCGCTGAAGTGAACGTGCGGTATGGCCTCACGCAGGGGATCTGCTGGCAGGGTGACCTGCTGTGAACCAGGAGGTAGGACAGTGCCACGTGCTGTCCTTGTTCGCCTCGTATCGGTTAGGGCTGGCCATCCTTGGCTGCCCGCGGCCGAGCAGGGATGCTCGGCCCTACCACATTTTCGCGGGGCACAAAAAAGCCCCGGCGAACCGGGGCTTTTGGTTTGAGACCTGACTTACGGTTTACTTGGCGTAACCAGCGGTGGCCTTGCCGTCTTCGCCGAGCTTGTTGACGGACCAGAGCAGGCCGCGCGTCACGAGATCGAGGTAGCGGGCGTCTTCCACGGTGGCGTTATTGTGGCCGAGCGTGGTGCTAAAGATGCGGGTCTTCTTCGGGCCGAATTCATTGGTCCAGACAACCACGGAGGTGACGTCCTTGGCCGGGGTGACTTTGCCAGCCTTGTCCTTCTTTTCCGGAATGTTCTGGGTGCCGGAGGCGAGCGGGTGGCCGGTGAGGATTTGGACGTTATTGTAGAGCTCTTCGTTGACGGTGGTCCAATTGGCTAAGCCCTTCACGATTACGTTATCCTTATCGCTGAAAGCGATGCTGATAGGCTGCTGCGGGCCGTGGCCGGTGGACTGGAGGCCGAGCATTTCATACCAGCTGGCGTTATCGGCGCCGACTTTGACTGGCTGACCGAAGTTGCCCCAGCGGTAGCTGTGCATGGCGCAGTGAAGATTTACGGCCGGGAGTCCGTTGCGGTGGGCGTTGACGATGCTGGCGACATAGGCCTGATCATCAATGCCAGCGGCACATTCGTCATGGACGACGACGTCGAAGTTCTTGGCCCAATCGGCGTTCTTGTAGATTTCGAAGACGGGCTTGACGGACTTGGTCGCATCGTAGGCCACTTCGACGGTCACGTTGAGGCGGGCTTCGAGGCCTTTCTTTAAGATATCCTTTTGGTTAGCGTAGTCGTGGCAGCAACCGCCAGCGACGATGAGGACGCGGATCGGCTTCTGCTCGGCAGCGGCAAGCGGGGAAATCAGGCCGGCGAGGAGCGCCAGCGCGAGGAGGGAACGGGGTAGCATGGTGTTAGGGATAAATGGGGGGCGGCTGACGGTGGGCAAAAGAAAACTTACTTCTTGGCCTTAGGGGCGGCCTTGGGCTCGGCGGCGGCAGTTTTGGCCGCTGCGAGGGCGGCTTTGGTGTCGGCGATAGCGGGTTTGGCGAGTTCATCCGGGATCGGCTGACCTTCAACAAAGGCATAAAGGGCCTCCTTTTGCTTTTCCGTGAGGGCTTTTTCCGCTTTGGGCGGCATGGCGTCGCCAGCGGTATGCTCTAGGAAGACGCGCGACAGGAGCATGCTGCTGTCGGCCTTGCCCATCACAAAGGTCGGGTTCTTACCGCCTTTGAGCGTGGCTTCGAGGGTATCCAGGCGCAGTTTGCCCTTTTCCTTTTTGGGTCCGTGACAGGAGACGCAGTGGGCGTCGAAGATCGGCTGAACCACCTTGGCGTAATCTGCCTTCTGGGCGGGCGTCAGCGGTTTCTGCGGCTCGGGCTTCTTGGGGGCGACCGGTGCGGCGGCGATGACGGCGCTGGCGGAGAGCAGCAGGGAGAAGATCATCGGTGTGCGGCGTGATGTTTGTTGAGGCGTGGTGGAAGAACCTGGTGCGATTGCCGGCCGGAGGCGGCCCGTCTCGCTGTTCAACCCAAAGGAACGAGCGGGCGGTCCGCCACGGCCTTGGGTTCCGGGGTCTTCTGGGACTCCTTGTTGGGTTTGAACAGGTCACCGTGGACCTTCGCTCCGCCGATGTGGGCGGCGATGGTCATGACGACCACGGCGGAAATCTGGGCCACGACCCGGACGCGCCAGCTTTGGAAGATGAGGAGCCAAGCACCAGCGGCGACGAAGGAAGCAGCGATGCCCAGCCAGAGGTGCTGGTCGAGTCCTGCGTATTCACTGCCATTAAAGTGGGCTTCCAGTAGGCCGAAGAAGCAGGTGGCCCAGATGCTGACGGTGCCGAGCAGGCTAAGTCTGCGGATGAGAAGGCTCGCTTCGGCGTGGCGGTCCCAAATCTCGAAGAACGGCACAAGCATCAGGATTGCGACCGGGAAGTGCAGGAGGATGAAGTGTTGGTGTCCGGCGATGGACAGAAGCGCGGGGCCACGGTCTTCGCCGTCGTGGGGCCAGAAGGACGCGAGGGCCACGAGCAGGAGGTTGGGTGCGAGCACCATCCAGAGGCGAGCATACTTAGTCAAGGGGTGCTGGGTGGTCATCGGAGCGGAGGGTTATGTTCAGGCTGTGGACTGCGCGGTCAAACTCAAGTGTGTGACTTATATTCTTTAGACAGCGCGGCTTTGAAATGGTTCGGGTACAAAAAAGCCCGCGGGTCGACGCGGGCTTTTTTAAAGAGCAATCCGGAATGCTTACTTGGCTTCGATGAAGGCCTTGAGCGTAGCGAGCTGCTCCTTGGTGAGGGGCACGCGCTCCTTCTTCTTCTTAGGGGGCATGGCGAGGTCGTCATCCGGGTTGCTGATGCCGAGTTCGCAGCTCTTGTAGATGGAGCTCTTGGAGATGTCGCCCCAGGTGATGCCGGCACCGCTTTCTTTACCGCCCTTGACGATGGTCTCGAGGGAGGTGGCGTCGAAGCCACCCTTCGGCTTCTTGGTCTTGTCCTTGCCGTGGCAACCGATGCAGCTCTTTTCGAGGATCGGGGCGATGTCGGCCTTAAAGGCTTTCTCGTGGTCAACCGCGGCGAAGGCCGAGGAAGCAGTGAGGAGGGTGAGGAGAGCGAGGGTACGCATGGTGTGTGGAGGTATTAGGGAAACCCCAAGGTATGCCGAAAGTTCCACCTTTGGGGAGAAAAAAATGCCTATTCCTTGATGGCCCAGGCCCGGCAGGCCTCCTGGAGGCGGACTGGGATAAAGGCCTCAACCCGGGTGCCCTCGGCTAAGGCCTTGGAACTTAGAATCGTGGCCCCGGCGTGGAGCCTGGAGAGCATAGCATACTGGTCATGGGGGATGAGCAGGGTCATCTGCTCATCTCGGCTGGAGGCGCATTCTTCGAGTCTTTCTAGTAAAGCCGCCAGGCCTTCGCCCGTCCGGGTGCTGATGAGCTTGGCGTCCGGGTGGGCGGCCATGGCCTCGGCACGTTGGACTTCGTCGCAGAGGTCGGCCTTATTTAGGACGGTGATAATCGGTCGGTCGCCGGCCCCAATTTCAGTCAGAACCTGCAGGGTCGTCTCGGCATGCTTTTCGCGTTCGGGTGACCCTAGGTCGATGACGTGAATCAGGAAGTCTGCCTGGACGGCTTCTTCAAGTGTGGCTTTGAAGGCCTCGACGAGTCGGTGCGGTAGGCGCCGGACGAAGCCGACGGTATCGGTCAGGAGAAGGGCTCGTCCGGAGGGCAAGGCGAGGC
>Ga0194048_10001221_pt1 | contig 12745 bp, 16 predicted proteins | sample JunL225m_MetaG_FD_161685 | JGI IMG/M metagenome (GOLD analysis project Ga0194048, IMG submission 161685) | Anoxic zone freshwater microbial communities from boreal shield lake in IISD Experimental Lakes Area, Ontario, Canada - Jun2016-L222-5m | ecosystem: Environmental > Aquatic > Freshwater >...
AAACCCATGTTTCCGAGTAACGTGACGTGACTATTTCCATCGAAGTAGAGCGAGGTCACATTGCTGAAGCCAGGACCGCCATCCTCGCCTTGTGCGACTTGGACAACGATCTTTCCGTCAAGAGTGTCTGGGATAGTCACCTCAGTCGGGCACGTTCCATCACACCCAATAATTCTTATGTTGTCTGTACCCAGACTTTGCCCATAAATATCTCGGTCTGAATAGACAAACCCACCCGCTGTACCCTCAGCAGCACGAGCTGGCGACACCACCAACCCCGAACCTATTGCAAGAAATACAGCAACTACGGCGCTGGTGAGGCGCTTGGTGTTGATTCTGCTAGGGCGAACAACGGTAGGCATAATGATCTCCTCGTGCGGGATTGGATTGCTGCAGGGCGTTTTGACAAAGCACCACTCTGAAGAGTTCATGAACAGTAGGGCGTTCTGAATAAACATTAAGAGATTATTGTGAATGTGCCGAAAAATCCTTTAAAACCCTAAAAATTCACATAAATAAACAACGAAAGCCTCAGCCTGAGCGATATTCCGCATCGACCTCTGGACGGGTAAGGCGACGTGGTGTTAGTCCCAATGACCGCACATGCAACGCGATGTCATCAAGCGCAGCAACCCAGGTCGCCGTGTCGCTGACCACATCCGTGATGAACCCTTCCAGGGCATGTGCGCGCGATGCACGACCACTCAAGAATGGATGGTTCGTCAGAACAAAACAACCACCAGCAGCCCGTAGCGCTTCGTATTCCAGGCGCCACATTTCGATGACCTTTGTCGGACTTTCAATTAAGCCAACACCCGACACATCGGGGATGAAACAGTATTGCTCCCAATCATCGAGCGCCCACTGAATCGGGATTTCCACGATCGATCGATTTTCATCCACGTACAACTCATATGGATAATCAGCGTCCATCAGTGTGCTGTCATACAAAAAATTACTGTCGGCCAAAATGCGAGGAGTTGCATAACTTGGTTCCCACATTGGCGCGCGATAGCCAACAGGCACGACATCAGCAACATCGCGAAGCGCATCTAGGCCGCGCTGCAGATACTTTCGTTCTGTGGCTTCATCCACGCCTTCTAACGTTTCATGCATGTAACCGTGATGTGCGATTTCATGACCGGCCGCTGCAATATTGCGCACCATCGTCGGGTAGCGCATTGCGGTGTATCCAGGTACAAAGAATGTGGCTCGCACACCCACACGATCAAGCATGTTGAGCAAGCGCGGCACACCAGTGAGTGGTCCGTACGATTGGTGGCTCATTACACCTGCGCGATGCTCACTACCTGGCGCGGCAAACAACACCGCAGATTCTGCATCCACGTCAAAAGTGAACGATGCAGCAGCTGTGTACTTATCGGGCCACGCGATGGGTTGAGCAGGAACTTGTTCAGCAGACATATCGTCAGATTACACGCGTGAACGTACTTCGCCGCCGTTAACTTGAATTGTTTGCCCGACAAGTGCCGACATGTTGAAGTCGGCAAGCATCGCAACAGTTCGAGCAATCTCTTCGGGTTTACCGATACGACCCAACGGAATACTTTGTGCGTAAATCTTGTGCATCTCGGTAAGCGGCACACCTGCAGAATCAGCATCAACTTGGAGTTGCGGTGTGTCAGTGACTCCAGGTGCAATCGCATTAATCACAATGTTTTCGGGTGCTAGTTCGCGACCCAGCGTTTTCACCAACGAGATTAAGCCGGCCTTTGAAGCCGAATAGGCGGTGGCTTCTGGCCAGCCAATTACTCCCCAGATTGAACTGGTCACAACAATGCGACCTGCACCTGATGAGCGCATATCTGGCAACGCAGCCTGAATCAGCCAAAATGTGCCAGCGAGATTTGTTTTGACAACGCGCCACCAATCCGCTGAGTCATAGGACAAAAACGAATCCATCGTCATGTAGGCATGGTTTGAGACCAATACGTCGATAGGTCCAAAGTTATCTCGCACATCAGCAACCATGGCAAACACAGCTGCGCGATCCGAGACATCGGCCACTGCAACGTAACCGCCCAGTTCATGTGCCAGCTCGTGCAACCGTGGATCATCCACACGGTCATTGACTGCAACCAGCGCACCCAATGAAGCCATGTGTACTGCGATAGCGCGACCCATTCCCTGAGCCGCGCCAGTTACCAACACGACCTTGCCGTCAAAACGTGGAGCCGACATTTAAATCACCGCTCCTGAGTTAGGTGAGATGATTTCGCCGACCGCAAAAGTAGCGTCCTCAATCAGGTAAGCAGCAACTAGCGCGATCTCTTCGGGCATTGCCAAACGTCGAGCAGGCAACGTCGCTAAGTAGCCAGGTTCACGCCACGGAGAATCAGCCGCAAGCAGCGGAGTATCAGTAGGGCCAGGCGCAACAGCATTCACGCGCACATTATGCGGCGCTACTTCAGCAGCCAGGCTGCGCACGAACCCAATGATTGCTCCTTTGGCAGCTGCATAGTGTGAATCGCCGTCGCCACCACCTATTGCGAGCTCTGATGTCACTGCAACAAACGCACCGTCACGACGCTCAATCATGCCTGGCAATACTGCGCGTGCCAGATTGAAAGCGCCACCGAGATGCACGCTGAGCATGCGATCCCACACAGGTTCAGTGATGTCCAGAACCGGAATAATTTCATAATGTCCAGCAGCACTCACAACTGCTGAAATTGGGCCAAGGCATTTCTCGACCTCGGCAATTGCGCTGTTCACAGCAACACCGTCAGCCATGTTGGTGATGACGTCACAATCACTACCGGCTGCACGAAGGTCGAGGCCAGCAACGCGCCAGCCTCGACCTTGGAGTTCGCGCATGACGGCAGCCCCGATGCCACTTGCTGCACCGGTGACTACCGCATTGCGAGTATTCGTCATGAAGTCATAGACCTATTCGTCGTGATCCATGGCATCAACATCAACAAGTGTGATGTTTCCGCGAACGCTCATGTGAATGATGAGACCGATGATGAGCAAACCTGCTCCAGCAACCCAGACTGAGAAGTCAAGGTAACGCTGATCGGCATACACCGGACGTGGCCACGAGATATCCAAATACATGAACAACGCCCAGACCAGTGCAATCACCGAGAGCACTTTTGATCCGCGACCAAAGTTGAATGGTCCTGGAACCCACGTGCCCTTCAACTTCGTCACAAGCGATCCAACAAGCGGGAACAAGAATGCTAAGAAGAATCCACCAGTGGTGAAGTTAATCATCAGTGTGTAGAAGTTCGGAGTCACTTGACTCAGAATCATCATGATGGCACCGATAACAGTTGCAAGAAGCAGCGCATTAACAGGTTGCTTTTGGCCAGAGCTTAGGCGACCAAGTGATCCATGCGCAGGTAGTGCCTTATCGCGCGCAAATGACCAGATGATGCGTGACGCAGAAGTCTGCAACGCCAAGAACGATGCCAAGAAACCAATTGTGAACAAAATTTCGGCAAACTTTGCAGCGCCTGTTCCCAATTCAGTCTTCAACGTGTCGTAAACCGGATCAGCGCTGTTTGCAGCGATGTCCGCAGGAATCGACATGATGATTGCAAATGCAGCAAAGATCACCACAATCGCGACAAACACGATTGAGAAGATAACGGCCTTAGGAAGATTCTGACGAGGCTTCTTCACTTCTTCAGCAATAGATCCAGCGCTTTCGAATCCTACGAAACTGAATCCAACGAATGCCATGGTGATCAGGAACGGTCCGGAGATACTGCTGTATCCCGGTGCATGGAATCCATCAGTCAACACGCTGATTGGGTTATTGCGATGACCAATAAGCAGAAGCGCACCAAGACCAATTGATCCGATAACTTCAGCGATGATTGAACCTGTCATCAGAACTTTAAGTACTGTGCGACCACGAATGTTTGCAAGTGTTCCAAGAACCAAAATCAGTAAACCGATTGTTACCTGATTGGTGATATTTAGGCTTCCCATTGAGATAGCTACTCCGTAGGGATCTTGACCAACAACGCGGGCAACGAAGCCACCTGCACCGATAGCGACTGTGGCCATAGCAACAACTAGTGTCCACATGTAGAACCAGCCGGCAAGCCAACCAAAACCTTGGTTCATAAGACGAGTAGCCCACTGGTAAATAGAGCCCTCGACTGGCCAGCGCGAGACTAACTCAGCGAAAACCATGGCCACCAATAGTTGGCCACCAAAAACGATTAAGAAGTTCCACCAGAAACTTGGTCCGGCAGTTGAATATGCCAATCCAAAAATTCCGTATAGCGCAACGATGGGTGAAATGAACGCGAACGCAAAGGCAAATGATGACCAAAGCGAAAATTCGCGCTTAAGCGTGTGTTCGGAATCAAGTCCGACGTGGCTGCTTGCTGACATGTAGGTTCCTCCTTGAACTCTCAGTTACGTTTTAGCCTAGTGATACACACCTCCACGAGACGTCAATTGGAGTAAACACCACGGTCGAAAAGGCATTCCTCTGAAATAAAGGTAAAGTAAGCAGGTGAATTTCTCCGGCAGGCCACATTCAAGAATCTCAGTGATTGTCACTGCTGTGTCACTGTTGACCGCCGCCGTATCCGCAATCGCTCCTGCTTATGCACAAGTTCCGGGCACAGTTGTTGCCACTGGCTTGAATAGCGTTACTCCGCTTCAGCTAAATGTGTTAGCAGCAGGCAGTGCCGAGAAGAAATTTGCACAACAACCTGTGATCTGGATCGTTGATGGTGACGGCAATCTTTTGGACACGAGTGATTCGGTATCTGTTAAAACACTGGGTGATGGTCACCTCACCGGAACCACGACTGTCGTGGCGCTTCACGGTATTGCGACGTTCACAGATCTTGGTCTCATTGCGTACAGTTCACAGGAACTTTCATACACGTCAACGTATGCAAGTGACTCACTTCAACATTCAATCTCGCAAGTTGTGGATCCGACAGCAAGCCCTAACGACACATATTGGTACGAAGTACGTGACACCACGATGAGCGACATCGCAAATGTTTATCAATTAGGGTGTCCGACTTCGGCACCGGGTCTAGCAACGGTCACGATGCCATATTTCAATAACTCCGGAATCGTTGTTACCGGCACTCTTGTAATCAGCAACACTTTAAGCAACGACATTGCCGAAATATTTCATGTTGCATTTGATGCGAAGTTTCCCTTTACGGGTGTCATCGCGGCGGACCGGCCAGACATACAACTCATGTCGATGGACATCACAAGTGCATTCAGTTGCCGCCGAGTGACAGGAAGACCGTCAAGACTCTCCGACCACTCGTATGGCTTGGCAATTGACATCAATCCACAACGCAATCCGTACCATACGCATTCGAGAATCTATCCGGGTAACCATTGGTCAGAGAAACATCGACGGAAGGGTCGGGGAGTGTTGAAATCCTCGAGCCTAGTGACTAAAGCGTTCCTTGCTCGTGGCTGGTGCTGGGGTGGATACTGGCGAGCCAAGGACTATCAACATTTTGAAATCCACACCTCCGGCTGCCGAGCTCGCAGCAACTCATTGGTATCGGTCCCACAGATGCAATCTGGGTACGAGTAGCCCAAAACGCTTGTTTGAAGCAGGTAAGCGCTCAGTTAATCCCGTGCCCGCTGACAATTTCCTACCTTCGGGGTGGGAAATTGCCTGATACTCTAGGACTCTCAACGATTTGATTCGTTGTCTTGTTCATCTCCGGAGGTCACAATGTCGCAGAATAGCCAGGACGCTGCACAGGTTCTTCGCTCTATTTGGGGACAAGACGTCCAACAGATGGCAGAACTCGATGAAGAGTGCAGCCCGAACAAGGCCTGCCGCAATATGAAGGACATCACTTTTGATGGCTTTGGCGAAGAAGGCGAAGACATGCAAAGCGCGTGGAAAGCAAAGCTGGCTCGCGAAGGCAAACTTAATACCTCGCCTGGAACTATTCGCGACCTTGTACTTGGCTCGTCCAACTAATTCATAAGGTCGGTCTTGCCATGAGCTTTCAAGAAACCATTGAGGCAATGACTGTTGAAAGCCTCACTGAACAATTGCGCGAATTTGGATACATTGCTGATCGTGGCCTAGCGACTTCAGTATTTATTTCCTTAAAGTTAGGCAAACCACTTCTGCTCGAAGGCGAAGTAGGTGTTGGCAAAACCGAGTTGGCAAAAACACTAGCCAAACTTTTCAATCGCGATCTCATTCGATTGCAGTGCTACGAAGGTATCGACACCAATCACGCGTTATACGAGTGGGATTACGCTCGACAAATGCTTCACATTCGTTCGTTAACGAATTCGGAATCATCAAGCGAAGTCGAAGAACAACTCTTCGGATCAAAGTTTTTGTTGGAACGCCCACTGTTGCAGGCAGTGCGTGCGGGCGAACAAGCTGTGTTATTGATTGATGAAATTGATCGCGCTGATGATGAGTTCGAAGCGTTCCTGCTCGAGTTGCTATCGGACTTCCAGGTCACAATTCCGGAAATCGGAACCATTGCTGCCGTAACACGTCCGATTGTTATTTTGACCTCAAACCGTACTCGCGAACTTCATGACGCATTAAAGCGTCGTTGTTTGTATACCTGGATTGGTTTCCCACCCGCGGAACGTGAAGTTGAAATTGTTCGGTCACGCGTTCCAGGTGTGAGCCAGCGTCTCGCAACCCAAGTAGTCACTGCTGTGAATCACTTGCGTGACATGGAACTGGAAAAGTCACCAGGCGTTGCAGAGACAATCGACTGGGTCGAATCGTTAAATGCTGTCGGGGCTGATCAGTTAACTGCTGAACATGCTGGTGACACTCTTGGTGCCGTCATTAAAGACCGCGATGACATGGACTACACCCTTCGAAACCTCAAGGACATTGTTCCCATTGTCTAAAGTAGCTGCGCCATTGATGGCGGGCTTCGACGAATTGTTCGTTGAGTTTGGCCAAGTGTTACGGGAAGCCGGCATGGTGGTGGGTTCTGATGATGTCATTACCTTTTGCTCGGCCATCGCCCTTCTCGATCCCACTGACATCATGGACATTTACTGGAGTGGTCGCGCAACTTTAGTGCGCAAAAATGAGCACGTCCCGGTCTACAACGCAAAGTTTCGCGAATTCTTCTTACTTTTGGAAGACGACGAAACTGACCAACGCAAACTCAAAATCAAAGCTTCAAGTAACGCGGGATCAACTCTGGAAGTTCCCAATGTGGAACAAGGCCTTCCCGGTGAAACCAGTGAAGAAGAAACCAAGATGGGTTACGTCGGCTCAGCTTCTGAGGTGTACCGCAATAAAGCATTTTCGGACTGCTCGGAAGAAGAGTTGCATCGACTTCGCCGCATGATTTCTATGTTGAAACTGTCTCCGCCATCGCGCCGAACATTTCGCACCCAAGAAAACCCAAAGGGTTCCACGCTTGATATGCGTCGCATGGCGCGCGAAACTATGCGGGCACTTGGCGAGCCAAAGGCTCTGATATTTAGCAAACGTAAAACAAAACTTCGCCCAGTTGTTTTCATCCTGGATGTGTCCGGCTCGATGGCTGACTATTCGCGAAACTTGCTTCAGTTTGCCTACTCTGCTCGACGAGCTAATGAGCGCGTGGAAATCTATTGCTTCGGAACCCGGTTAACTCGCATCACAAAGTCCATTGATAAGCGCTCACCCGATGAGGCCATGCGACTTGCTGGTGAGTTCGTTTTAGATTGGGACGGCGGAACCCGAATTGGTGATTCCTTGGCTCAGTTCATTAAAGAGGCTCGACGCAACCGGCTCGGCCATGGAGCCATCGTCGTAATTTGTTCCGATGGTTTAGACCGAGGTGATCCTGAAACCCTGTCTAAAGCGATGGAGACACTGTCTCGCATCGCCTATCGAATTGTGTGGGTTAATCCGCATAAGGGCGACAATGTGGACTTTGTGCCCAATACGATTGGCATGATGATTGCTGACCCGTACATTGATGCAATTTTCTCGGGACACAATTTCAAGACCTTAGAAGTATTCGCGACCGAACTAGCAAAGATGGGTTAGAACGATGATGAAATTTAGTGTCTCAATTTATGCCGAAGGTGATCGCGAAACCACCCTCGAAGAAATTGTGGAACTTGCTGATGCGGTAGCTCGGCTCAACGGAATCGCATCGGGCGTGGGATCCATGGGATACGGCGCGCAGATTGTTGTCGAAGCCGAAAACTCCGATAAGGCAGTTGACCTTGCTATTGACCAATTCAACAAAGCCGTATCACGAACTGAACTGCCTGTGTGGCCAGTGTCTAAAGCTGAGTGCATTGGTGAAGACGATGACTACGGAGACTTGGACGCATGATTCGCCTCGGTAGCCTTGCGGGTTACCCCTTTGAAGGTCCTCGGGCGCTGGCTGGCTGGACCCCACCCGCGGTGCCCGCTGTGTATGCGGTGATGTCTCGTAACAACGCTGAAGGTAAGCCGTTGGAGTTCAGCGTGATCTACGTAGATCATTCCGCTGATTTATCAACAGAAGGCTTCCCATTTCGTCATCCGCGCTCGGCTGCATGGATTGCTCGCGCAGGAAGTAAGTTCAATCTGCATGTGTGTTACTTCGAGATACCCGGCGGTTTAAAGTCACATCGCGAACAAGTGTGCCAAGAGCTTATGGCTATCTATGATCCAAGCTGCAACGACGAAAAGTATGACAAGGCCTGGAAAGACGAATGGATCGGCGAGTATTCAACGCCCGTTACCGAGGCCTTGACTACTCAGCGCGATCCAAATTCGTCGAACTGAAATTTTCCTTACTTAGTCCGAAGTGGCTCCTACGCCTTCCATCATGCGTGAGCGACGAACACCCATTGCAGGACGAGCTGGTATTGGTTCAGCATTTACATCAGCAGCAACATATGTTGCACCGACCACGATGCCTTCAGCCATTGAGTACAGCAGCGGGAGAGCACCGGCAACAATGTTGCCAGTTGTGTTTGTTTGAGTCAGGTTTGGCTCGATATTATCGGCATTCGCCTTAATCTTCCACACCAAGTCAGCTGCTTCTTCAAGTGATGAAGCGACTTTGGTGAGTTGACGACCAACGATGTACAAGTAAATCGCCAAGCCTGCAACAAGTGCAACGATGTCGATAACCGTAAAGACTACGTACTTGTTCATGAGCGCACCTTATCCAATACACGTCCGAGGAACAGGTGGTGTTCCAAACCTTCTTCAAGAACCAGACCGACACCAAGCGAGACTGTGTCGAGCAGCGCAGCATTTTGTGTGTTGCGTTCTGCTGCAGCCAGGGTTGCCTTAATCGCATTAACTCGTTGGTCAATGCGACGAACTAGCAGCACCAGGATGGTCAGAAGTGCAGCAACTGCAAGAACAACAACGACACCCAAGATGTTCGCCAGGTTCCACAGTTTTTCTACTGTGCTATCCATGATCAGCCTCCCAATCGATTACGGCCACGCTTGAGGCCAGCGATAATTGCAAGCGCCGAATCAATCGTCTCCTGCAAGTTGGCTAGGGCAGAAGTGTTCTTCTCTGCCTGACCTAGACCGTCGTTAATGCTTTTTGCTTGCGTACCGATACGGGCTGCAAGCAACAGGATTGGAACTACGAGTGCTACAACAACCAGAACTACAACGAGTCCGATTACATAGCCCAGTACCCAACCGGTATGTCCACCAAAATCCATAGCTAATCTCCTGCCTAGATTGATTCTGCGAATGCACGCACTGGGGCAAGGCTGGCATTAACAGAACCGACGACTGCTGGGACCGTAGCGGTCTTTGCAACGATGACTTGTACGCCACCATCAAGTGCGTCGAGAGTCTTAATGACTGCTCGCAAATGGAAGATCACACGAATCAGCCCAAGTGCGGCTGCGGCGATGATCACTGTGAATAAAACGAGTGTGACGACAGCAACTGTTGGCACTGTGTCCTCCTTAACCTAGTAACTTCGCGACGGAACCGGCATAGCGAACTGCGCCGTTTGCAACTTCCTTGATGACCTCGTCAGTGGTTTCCAGCAGAGCTGGAGTTCCGTTGAGTTCACCGATGATGGCAACGCCACCAGAAAGTGCATCGTCTGCCGCACCGCGGATGCGCTCAAGAGCAGCAAGCACACGGTTAAGCAGTGCAACAAGTAAAGGAACGACTACTAGCAAGACCACTAGGTTCCCGACTGACCAAAGACTCATGGATTTACCTCAATTCCTATCGACGTGGTTCGGGAGTGTAGGGAAGGAAGAAGCGGGCAAGTACGCGACCGATTGCACGCTTTGCAGCGTTTAATCCGATACTTAAACCACTCGCTGCCTTGGCTCCAACTACTGAGTTGGGATCAAGACCCTTTGAGATAGCAGTCATACGTGCCTGCATGTTCGAAGCCGCTTGCTTGACCAGAACTGCAGTCACGTCAGCAACCAAACCACGACCGTACTGAGCTGCAGCACCCGAAATCTGCAGGTCAAGTGACAGGTCGACATTTGTTCCGCCGCCAGTTTGCTTCAGTCCAGCTGTGAGCAGTGCTTGCGCAGCGCCACGGCCTTTCTTGTCAGCGCCGTTAGCGTCCAGGACAAGAATCTTCTTGTCGTTGTCTCGACTCTTGACGATCGCTGTTCCAGCGAATTCAAGTTTTACTGGACCAGCCGAGACGACGACGTCGCCTTGGAATGAGTCTTCAGCAACTTTGTTGGTCAGGTTGGCGCCAGGAATGCACGCAGCAACTTGCGGGATGTCATCGAAGAACGCCCATACCGCGTCAACGGGCTGGTCGATCACGAAGGATTGCGAAATCAGCATGATGCCTCCTTAGTGCGATTGTCTGTTTGTGTCTTCATTAGTCGCCCGACTTCACTGGTGGCATACCGCTGATGTCTTTACCGGTTTGAATTGCTTCGTAAACTCGGTTCGGCATAAGTGGCATATCGACGTTGCGAACACCGGTGTGGTGAATTGCGTTCATCACAGCGTTAACGAACGCTGCTGGACCGCCCACAGTTGCACATTCGCCAATTCCCTTTGCACCAATTGGGTGGTGAGGGCACGGTGTAACAACTTCGTGCAGTTCAAAGCCTGGAGTTTCCCACGCTGTTGGCAGCAAGTAGTCCATGAAGTTGGAACCAATGCAGTTTCCTTCTTCATCGAACGTGATGTACTGCATGCTGGCCATTGCGTAAGCCTCGGTCAGACCACCCATGATTTGTCCTTCGACAATCATTGGGTTGATGCGAACACCACAGTCATCGACTGCAACCATCTTGAGTACGTCCCACACGCCAGTTTCTGGATCAATCTCAACCTTGGCAATATAGGCAGCGAACGGCCATGTCAGGTTGGGTGGATCGTAGTAAGCGTTGTTCTCAAGACCAGGCTCAAGACCATCAGGCATGTTGCTGTAGGCAGCTAACGCGCAATCCTGAATCGTGACGCCACGCTCCTGGTTACTGCGAACGTAGAAGCGACCCAACTCCCACTCGATATCTTCTTCAGATACTTCGAGAAGGTGAGCAGCAATCTTGCGAGCTTTAGCACGAATCTTGCGAGCAACCATGGCTACCGCAGCACCAGCAACTGGTGTTGAACGCGAAGCGTAAGTACCCATACCAAACGGTGCAGTATCGGTGTCACCTTCTTCAACAACAACATCTTCTGCTGGAATACCGAGTTCGTGAGCCACAATCTGCGCCCAGGTGGTTTCGTGACCCTGACCCTGCGACTTAGCGCCGGTACGAAGGAGCGCCTTACCAGTCATATGAACTCGCAGTTCAGCTGAGTCGAACATCTTGATACCGATGATGTCGTACTCGCGGCTGTTACCAGCTCCGAGTGGTTCAGTCATGGTCGAGATGCCGATACCCAGAAGGCGTCCGCGCTTGCGGGCTTCTTCTTGTTCAGCTTTGAAGTTCTTGTAGCCAATTGCTTCAAGTCCGATATCGAGGCACTTTGCGTACTGGCCCGAGTCGGTCAAGAATCCGAATGCCGTTCGGTAAGGGAACATGTCGTCCTTAACGAAGTTCATGCGACGGAATTCTGCCTGGTCAATTCCTAGATCGTCAGCGGCAGCTTGCACCATGCGCTCTTGGAAGAACATTGCTTCAGTCACACGGAACGAACAACGGTATGCAACGCCACCTGGGGCTTTGTTGGTGTAGTAACCCGTTGCAGTTAAGTGAGCTGCAGGAATGTCGTAGCACGCGAACGCTGAGTGCATCAAGCCAATCTTGAACTTACTTGGCTGAGCATCGGCGTAGAACGCACCATGGTCAGAGATGGTGTGCATGCGCACGCCCAGAATCTTTCCATCTTTGCGTAGCGCCATTTCGCCTTCGAGGTAAACGTCGCGACCGAAACCCGTAGAGATGAGGTTTCCGGACTTATCTTCGATCCACTTCACAGGACGCTCGGTCAAGATAGAAGCCAAAATCGAGATGACGTAGCCAGGGTAAACGGGAACTTTGTTACCAAAGCCACCACCAAGGTCAGGGGACACGATACGGATCATGTGTTCTGGAAGTTCTGCAACCATGGCAACAGCGGCACGAATAATGTGCGGTGCTTGCGTTGTCATATATACAGTGAGTTTTCCAGTGGCACGGTTGAAGTCTGCAATCGAACCACAGGATTCAAGTGGCGATGGATGTGAACGCGGGTAATGCAGTTCAATCTTTGACACCTTGTCTGCTTCAGCAAACGCCTTGTCTGTGCCAGCCTTGTCGCCAATTTCCCAATCGAAAATCTTGTTGGTTGGTTGGTTTTCTTTGTCATCGCGGATCAGCGGTGCGTTAGCAGC
>Ga0194048_10001222_pt1 | contig 12745 bp, 14 predicted proteins | sample JunL225m_MetaG_FD_161685 | JGI IMG/M metagenome (GOLD analysis project Ga0194048, IMG submission 161685) | Anoxic zone freshwater microbial communities from boreal shield lake in IISD Experimental Lakes Area, Ontario, Canada - Jun2016-L222-5m | ecosystem: Environmental > Aquatic > Freshwater >...
CGTTCGCGGTTCTGTGGTTCAAGAAGTTGCGCACCGTTGATCACCTCTGTGTTGGTGCTGTGTGACGAGCTGCATGGAAATCAACGGCTCGATTCGGGGACAAATCGTTCTCGCGGTTCGATCACCGTGCGGGTGACCGAATTGGGAAAGAACGGAACGATGCGAGGCACGGACAGAACAACCGAAACCGACACATATCCGCCAGAGATAGTCAGGGTTGGCGTACGTACAAGGTGTGAGCCAAGGTCGACGACCGTGGATTGCGCAACCGCAATTGCGCTACTCGGACGAGACGAGAACGACGAAGCCGCTGCGGCACCTTGAGCGGCCGCTGCCGACGCCACGTTGGCGGCATGGAAATAGATGGCAGTTTGCACACCTAAGAACACGAGGAGCACCAGCAACGGGGTGAGGATCACCAACTGTGTGGTGGCCTCACCCCGATCACGGCGCGCCGATAATCGGGCGCTGTTCGACGAACCGTGCTTGAAGATGCTCATGGTGAGATCAACCGAGGTTGATTGAGTTCGCCTTGTTCTGCACGCGGGTGGTGATGATCACACCGACGCCAATTGCGAGAGCAATCAGCGCTGCCGCGAGCACAACCGTGGTGGCGCTCACTTCGCCGCGGTCGCGGTCGGTCTCGGCGGACGCACGAAAGCGCACCAGGTAATAGGTCCAAAGTGGGGTGAACATTGACATGAGACTTCTCCTAACGAGTTGTTGCTATTGGGGGTAGCGCAGCAGAAGCGCTGCGCTTGGGGGAGCTGTGAAGAGCGACATCGACCGGGTCACAGCGCCCGGACAATCTGCTGGAGGGCGGGGTAGCCCAACAACACCATGAAGCCGACAAACATCAACACAGTGGGTAGCCCCATGCGCTCCGTCGCGGCTTGCGCGTCGGCTTCGATTCGCGCCATTTGATGCGCGCGCAGCGCTGCTGCTTTCGCCGACAACGACAACTTGATGCGGGCGCCTTGTTCGCCAGCAAGACGAACGCTCGCCGCAATCTCAGCGAGCTCAAGAACTCCGATCGTTTCGCCGAGCTCGGTGAAGCTGCTCCACGGCGACTGACGCTTGGTGCGCGAGCGAAGCAGAGCGTGGCGAATCTGGGTGAACGCCCATCCGTCGCCCGCCTGCGCTGCAGCTTCGAGCGACGTCTCAATTCCGGCACCGCCAGCCAAGAGAATGTTGACGAGATCGAGGTAGCTCGACAGTGCGTTACAGAAGCCGGCCCGACGGGCCTTGGCCTGTGACCGCAGGGCGAGATCGGGCACCACAAATCCGACAGCCGCAGCGCAGAGGACCGCTCCAAAGGCCACCGCGTTGGGCAACGGCGACCCGGCAAACCGCAATGTCACGGCCAAGGCAACGGCAATTCCTGCCAACGCCAGGGTGGTTGCAAACTTTTCAGCCACGAACCGTTCGACCGGTCGCTCCATCACAGCAAGATCCTTCTCGACACGCGAACCAAGGCGCCCGATGAGTGCGCGCGACATGGTGTCGGCCAAACCACTACGGGTCGGCATCGCGGTCGCCGAACGCTGATCGGCGACAGAAACGCCGATCTGCTCAAGGCGCTCGAACGAAACCGCCAATGCCACAGGACGCGCTGTCAACGCCCGAAGAATCACAAAGAGCCCAAGCCCGATACCCGCACCCATCCACAAATTTGCGTTCATGAGCCCACCTCCGCCAGCGAACGACGGGCCACGAATCGCTGCGGCATTGCGATGCGACCCATACGAGACATCAACACGAACGATGCGCCAAACGTTGCAAGTATGAGCGCCAACACAAGTTGGCCGGCGGCGTTGTCGTACGGGCGAAGGTACGCGCGGTCGAGCAGCAACAGTCCAACGACGAACAAGGCAACCACTGCCACGATGATTCGCACAGCGCTACGACTGCGAGCACGACCAACCCAGACCCGAGTGCGCATGCGAGCTTCATCGCGAGCGCTTTCGGCAAGATGACCCAACAGTGCGCCGAGATCTCGGGCTTCCTTCTCGGCCGCGATGACCAGCGCCACCACAACAAAGTCGGCCATTGGATGATTGACCTCATCGGCGAAGCGGCGCAGCGCTGCGGGAAGCGCTTCGTACTCAACGCGGGCAGCGAGTCGCTTGACGGGCGCAGCCAGCGCTCGGGGTGCCAACGAAGCAGTTGCCCCGATCGCATGTTCCAAACCATTGGCCGCAGCAAGGGTGTCGCGAATCTGCTCGGTCCACGAAGCGATCGCTTCGACCAACTCAAGTTCGCGGCCGTGGGCTCCGCGCCCGCGCAGCGCGCTTGGCGCATACCAACCCGACGCGGCTGCAACGGCGGCGAGAACTGGCCAATGGCTGGCCACTATTGCCACAACGGCCGCCGAGATTGCCAGCAGCAGTCGGAGCAACGCTCGGTCGGCGTGCTGGGCGAGTTGACCACCGAGCCCCTCAGAGCGAACCAACACAACCCGACCGCGCAGGCCTGCGCGGGCAAGAAACAATCCGAGGCCAACGAGGGCACCGAGCATCGCGATGATCAGCACGTTCACGAAACCCACCATCCTTCTGGCTTGTCGAGGTAGGCGGCATCGAAACCGTGCGCCTCAAGCAGCGCCAAGGTTGTCGAGCGGAGCGGATAACCGGGAACAGCGCGACCGTCAGGGCCTGGCTTGAAAACTTCGTTCGAGACGATGCGAACGCCGTCGGCATCGACGACCTCGCGAATGCTGGTCACGCGACGCACTCCGCCGATCGTTTCGATATGCACGACAAAATGCAGTGCCGTGGCCAACAACAAGTTCACCGTGTCCACTGGCAAACCCAATTCGGCCATCGAGACATACGCTGTAAGTTTCGGGAAAACGGTGCGACTCGAGTCGGCGTGCATCGTGCACATCGACCCGTTGTTGCCTTGGCTCATCGCCATCAACATCGGGAACGCTTCTGGTCCTCGAACCTCACCGATGACCACCCGATCTGGATCCATGCGTAGCGCCATCCGAGTGAGATCGACCATCGTGATCGCGCCTCGACCTTCGATGTTGGCGGGCCTGCTTTGCAGCATGTCGTAGTCGGGGTGAAGCTCTTCGAACCGGTCGAGCCCGAGTTCGTATGCGTCTTCAATCGTCACGATGCGTTCGTCGACGGGCACCTCGTTGAGCAGCGCACGCAACAGCGTGGTCTTGCCGCTTCCCGTTCCACCGGCGATAACCATGTTGCGCTTGGCGCGAACGGCAGCAGCAAGGAATTCGGTGAGGCCTTCGTCGAGTAGCCCGTTGTCTTCGAGTTCACGCAGCGAGCTCAGCTCGAACCGATGCTTGCGAATGATCACGCTTGGCCTCGCGCTCACCTCCATCGTTGCGAACAAACGCGAGCCGTCGGGCAACTGAATGTTGAGCTCGGGATTTGCTGCGTCGAAGCGACGCTCACTGCGACCAGCACGGGCCGCGACGAGGCGCACCAGATCGATCAGTTCTTCGTCGGAGTCGACCACTGGCGCAGAGGCAAGCCGACGCCCATCGACGGTCTTGACCCATGTAGACGCCGCCCCGCGAATGTGGATGTCGCTGATCTCTGGAGAATCGAGCAACGGCTGTATGCGGCCGAGTCCGAGCACCCGAGCAAGCACTGCATCGGCAAGCTGAGCCTCACCTTCGCCCGACAACGTTTCGACCCCGCCGGCGAGGTGACGCGCCGCAAGCGAGTCGAGATGATTACCAACGATGCGGCGAGCGAACTCGCGCTCGGTAGCAAGATCAAGAGCTGGTTGCACCGCAGCGCTGCGCTCGATGCGCTGGTCGGCGAGCGCCTCGCTGACGGCTTGCGATATCGAGACGACAAGCTGCTGGTCGACCGTGATCATGCCGTCACCTGCATGGGAGTTTCGAACGCTGCGTCTTCGGCACGATCGCCGACATCAGAGGTACACAGCTCGCGGAGTATCGCGTCAAGCGCCGCATCTCGTGAGCGTTGCTGGCGTTGCGTGCGTGCCGCTGCGATGACACCCCACACGCGCTCTCGTACAGCATCGGCAACCTCGGTAACGCCGTATGGCTGGGCACTATTCAGCACCACCACTGGCGAGGCGCAAGCCCCGAGCAACTGCGACCGATGGGCCAACGCAACGATCGCCTCGACCGAGTTGTTCGACACGACAATCGTGTGGTCAGCCGAGGCCGCCGCCGCAAGCGACGCTGACCCAGGCCGGATGCGACCGATGTCGACGACAACGATGGTGTCTACGCCAGCGACCGCCGCCAACACGTGCCCAAGCGCGGCGCGCAACGCAGCATTTGTTTGCTCGGCTGACGGATGCGCCACAACGACGGCAACGCCATCACGCGTGGTTTGCGCGAATCGCCACACGTCATCGGCGTCGATGCCCGTGCGAGCCGCGCCGGCGAGTTCCATCAGCCCGGGTTTCAGCGCAACATCGAAACGAGCGGCCAAGCAACCACCATCGGGATCGGCTTCGATGAGTAATGCGCCGTTGCCAGCCCGAGCGACAAGATCGTACGCAAGGGTCGTAGCGCCGCAGGAACCGTTCACTGTGCCAACCGCAATCAACGTCATGTCAGCGATCACCAACTCGGGCAAGCTGCACCTTGACGGCCGATGCGACCGCGCTCGACAATGAGATTGGCCCACGAACGGTCACGATTGTCGAGGTGCCATCTGGGGCCAACGACACGGACCACACGATTGCTTGCTCGTCGAGCAAGGTGGCTTGGGTCTCGCCCGCGACCCCAACCGAAGTGACAACAACTCGCACGTGATCGTTGGGAGCAAGGTCGGGCGGCACTTGTCCGGGGGCCAAGGCCATGCTTGTCAGCGCCTCGCCAGGAAGCAGTGGAGTGGCCGACGTGACGACCGACTGAGTCAATGGCGAGTTGGCTGCAATGTCGACCAGCGCAATCTGACCAATCAGATCGACGGCGTTGCTGCCACGAACCATCGCAGTGGTAGCCCCTGCCATCTCGGCTCCCTTGAGATCGTCGGCCACGATGGCGCTGCCGCGTGCAACCGTGCGAGACGCGACCACAACAGTGGTGGTGGCATTACTTCGCGAACTGAACACCACAGCGAGCAACGCACAACCAGCAACGAGCAACACGCCCACGACAAGTTCGGGTACACGTAATGGACGCGACCGTGGCGCCTGAGCCATCGCTCGGGGCAGCCGGCCAGCCGCCGCTGGACGAACACCTTGGGGCCGACGCGCAGCACGCGTTGGCATTGATTCGATCCGCTCCGCCACGGAAACCTCCCTTGTAGCCCCGCAAGGGGATGGGGCACACCAGCCGCCTCAGCGGACTTGTGTGCAATTCAGGTCTATGAATGGAAACCGGGACTTCAACTAGTCCATTCAGCTCAGATCAGCCCCGAGTCTCTGCAGATGGTCAAGCTCGAGGACAAATTCGCGCGCTCCGAGGTAATGCTTCAAGCCTGCGCGAGTCGCCTCCACGCGTGAGGTACGGCATTCCGCGGCGTAGCCTCTGAGCCATGTCGACGACGGTCCCACCTCTGGATCTCCCCCAAGCAAACGATGCTTGCTGGTGTGGCAGTGGCCGCAAATACAAGCGTTGCCACAAGCCACTCGAAGGCAGAGTTGTGCAGGGAGAAATCAGTCCCTACCGGCCTGTACCAGCGCACATCGTTCGCCCGAGCTACGCCGATTCAGGCCAGATCGTGCGCTGGAGTGAGCCACGAGTCAAGGCTCCAGAGATCATCGAACGCATGCGCCACGCAGGTCATCTTGGCGCTGAAATTCTGCGCCTCGCGGGCGAGATGGTGCGACCCGGAATCACCACCGACGAGATCGATGCCTATGTGCACCAGCTCACCATCGACGCCGGCGCCTACCCCAGCCCACTCAACTACGGCGGCTACCGCAAGAGCGTGTGCACCAGCGTCAACGAAGTGATCTGCCATGGCATCCCCGACTCACGAGCGTTGCTCGATGGTGACATCATCAACCTTGATGTCACCGCGTACATCGGTGGTGTTCACGGCGATACCAACGCAACATTCTTGGTCGGCGATGTCGACGAAGCCAGCCGCAACTTGGTCAAGGTGGCCGAAGAATGCATGTGGAAAGGCATCGAGGCCGTTCGCCCCGATCGGCCAGTGAGCGACATTGGTAAGGCCATCGAGTCGCACGCCAAACCTCACCGCTACGGCGTGGTGCGTGCGTTCATCGGACACGGCATCGGTGAGCAATTTCACACCGATATCCAAATCCTGCACTACTACGACTCACGGGCCAACACGATTATGCGCCCGGGTATGACCTTCACCATCGAGCCGATGATCACGCTTGGCACGTGGCAGCACCGCATGTGGGACGACGACTGGACCGCCGTCACTGCCGACGGCAAGCGCACTGCGCAATTCGAGCACATGATTCTTGTGACCGACGATGGCTTCGATGTGCTCACCGGCGGCGAAGGCGCAGTGTCGCCCACGGCTCCCTGGAACCGCTGAACACGTCGTCGCTCTGCCCGCTGATTCGTCAGCGTCGCGAACGTTGGTGCTCGACCCCGTTCAGCCACCACGTAAACAAGTCATTGTCATCAACCCCGAATGCGGCGTCGACGGCTTGGCCGCAGGCCTCAATATCTCCGGCGCACAGCGCACTGATGGCCTGCGACAAATCACCTTGCGGCCACGGCAGAGCACTGAGCGTTCGTTGGCTCACCCTCATCGTGGTTGCCGACAAACCGCTGCCCGCTGACTGATGCGCAATCGATACCGATGCAACGGGCGACGTGAGCACAGCAGCAATGGCAAGCACATCGACGCCCTCGCCGGGAACGAGCCGAATGACGGGCACCGCTGGAAGCCATGCTCCTGACACATCGGCGACGGCCTCGAGCACATGCGTCTGGGTGGCAACGAGCACCTTCGGGACCAGGCAGCGCTCGGCCCAACGTTGCATGAATGGCACCAGTTTCGATCGGTCGACGCGTGGCGCCTCGAAGCGTTGTTTGGCGAAGCGCGTTGCAACGCGACCCCAATGACACTCGGCGACATTGATGAGTCCTGTGGTGATGAGCGGAGGTCCGTCGGCGGTGTCGCTGACAGCGCCGACAAGCCCGTAGTACTGATCGCGAAAGTTGGCGGTGACGAGCGCGTAATCGGTGAGGACGCCACGAGCAAGCACTGACGGAACGGGCGGCAACCCGAGTGAGTCGGCGATGAGCACACCCCAATGATCGTTGGCGTTCGCGAAGTGTTGATCGAGAAGCGATGGCGTCGTGTGAAAGCTGACGCCGCTGGTTCGCTCGATGATCGGATGTGCGAGCGGGCCTTCAACGGCGCGCTCAAAGCCGACGGCACAAGTGCGCACCATCGCGTCGAAGACGTGCTCGGGCGACGACCAGAACCACTTGATCGAAGCCTGCCGCAGCACGCTCGCCCGAATTGGCCCAGCGTCACGCGCGGTGAGCAACGACACCGGCAGCACGAGACCAACCCGTCCACCGTCGGGGCGGGCGAGGCGCACAGCCAGCGCCAGGAAGTCTGCCGCAGCATCGGCGTATGGACCGCCGCCGAACGCTGACCGGCCCGAGCGAGCCGTGGTGCTTGCCATCTGCGACAAGAACGGCGGATTGCCGACCACCACATCGAATCGTCGATCGCCCCAATCGCGCTCCAAAGAATCGCCTTGCAGGGTCTCGATCTGTTCGGTCGTTGCGCTGCGGGCGAGTCCACCAAGGTCGATGTCGGCCCCAGTGAGTTGCGGGATTCCTCCGGCCGCACGAATGACCCGCGCTGCTTCAATCAGGAACCGGCCATCGCCACAGGCCGGATCGAGCACACGCACCACGGTGCCTGGTTGCACGTGAGTGATGGTCTGCTCGACAACGTGAGCAACGAGCGCGTGCGGCGTATACCAAGCACCGGTGCGCTTACGTTCGTCGGCCGACAACGAAGTGTCGTACGCGTCGGAGCCGCTGTGTTGAGGAACGAGGGAGCGCACGATGGGCACAGGCTACGAGCGTAGGGAAATGCGGCACGGCATGATCGAACCTCTATCGTTTCGGTCGTGTCATTCGGAACCGAGTCGGGCCGCTATCTCTCCTTCAATCGCGACGAGTGGGCGATGCTGCGTGCAGCCACACCGCTCACTCTGCGACAAGCCGATCTCGATGAGTTGCGCGGCATCAACGAGAGCATCGATCTCGACGAAGTCGCCACGGTGTATCTCTCGCTCACCCGCTTACTGAACCTGTATGTCAGCGCCACGCAGAACCTTCAAAAGGTGAGCTCTACCTTCTTGGGCACGATGAGCTCAAAGGTTCCTTACGTCATCGGCGTGGCCGGCAGCGTCGCCGTGGGTAAGAGCACGTTCGCCCGAATCCTGCAAGCGCTGCTGGCGCGTTGGCCCGACCATCCAAAGGTGGGGCTCATCACCACCGACGGCTTCTTGTATCCCAACCGCGTGCTCGAAGAGCGCGGCATTATGAACCGCAAGGGCTTCCCCGAAAGTTACGACACCAAGCGACTGCTTCAGTTTCTCCGCGAGCTGAAAAGTGGCGCACCTGTTGTCACCGCTCCGGTGTATAGCCACGTGGTGTACGACATCGTCGAGGGCAACGACGTAGAGATTGCTCAGCCAGACATCTTGATCCTCGAGGGGCTCAATGTGTTGCAGGTAGGCACCGAGACCAACGAGTTCGTGAGCGACTACTTCGACTTCAGCATTTATGTCGATGCTCTCGAGAGCGACATCGAGGGTTGGTACGTTCAGCGCTTTCTCACACTGCGCGAAACCGTGTTCCAAAATCCTGACAGCTTCTTTCAGCACTACGCAGCGCTCTCGCACGAAGAAGCCGTAGAGACCGCGCGGTTCATCTGGCGCGAGATCAACGGGCGCAACTTGCGCGAAAACATCGAGCCAACCCGAGATCGCGCCTCGCTGGTGCTGCGCAAGGGCGCCGATCACCGGGTCACCGATGTAAAACTTCGCCGCCTCTGATCAGTCAGTGCAGCTATTGAGCCAACCACTGCGGCAAGTGCGTGAGCGACTCGAGTTCGACAACCGTGTGTCCATGATCGTGCGGCGCATGCTCGAGTTCCCACAGCAACGGATACGGAACATGTACTCCACTGCCCCCAAGCGTGAGTACCGGCAGCACATCGCTGCGTAGCGAGTTACCAACCATGCAGAAACGCTCGGGCAGAACGCCCAAGTTGTTGATGATCCGCGCGTAGGTAACCACGTCTTTTTCCATCACGATTTCGACACGCTCGAAATGATGCGCAAGGCCGCTGGTCTCGACCTTTGCGGTCTGATGGATGAGGTCGCCCTTGGTGATGAGCACAAGCCGATGCGCTGCCCCGACCTGCTCGAGCACGCTGGAAACATCGGGCAGCAGCCGAACCGGATCGAGCAGCATCGCGCGGACCACTTCGCCGAGTCGGGTGACCACCGATGCCGGAAGTCGATCGGGGGCAAGCATCGCTGCGCACTCGAGCATCGATAGGCCAAACGCCTTTACGCCATATCCGAGGATGTGCATATTGCGCCGCTCTGTCGCCGTGAGCGCCTCTTTCACATTGATGCCAGCGTCTACAAATGGCGTGACGAGTTCGACGAAGGTCTGCTCGGCTGCGAAGAACATGTCTTCGCTGTGCCACAGCGTGTCGTCGGCGTCGAACGCCACCACGTCGTATCGCGATGCTGCACGCGTGAGATCGAGTCGGGTGAACCCGAACAGGATCTCGTCGATGAGCACGCCATCGCGGGTGGTGTACGAATCGCGCAGGTGCCCCTCGCGACGGAATCCGGCACGGTCGAACAGCCTGAGACTGCGATCGTTGGCCACCGAGACGTAGGCCTCGACCTTGTGGATCTCGGCGTTGGCGAACAATTCGTTGACAACAGCACGCACTGCTTCGCTGGCGAGGCCCTGACCTTGGAATGGGGCGGCCAACGTGATGCCCAATTCAACTGCGTGGGCAACTCCGGCAACCGGTGCCACCATGAGATCGCCGATGAGGCGACCCGACGAATCGCGGAGCGCTAGCTGGCCGCCGCCGGCGAGCGTGTGACCAACCGTGCTGGCAATGAGTTGGAGAGCGGCCTCGGCAGTGAACGGCATCGGCCATGCCTGGTGCCGGGCGACCGCTTGGTCGTTCTTGTATGCGACGAGCGCTGCAACGTCGCCAGCCGTGAGCCGATCGAGAACAAGCCGGCCCGCGCGCACGGCCACAAACTGCTGCTGCATCGCTACCTAGCGGTGAATGGCGTTGAGGTAGTTATAGACCGTGATGCGCGAAACGCCCATCGAGTCGCTGACATCTTCGACCGCTCGACGCAGGGTGAACGCACCGCGCTCGTCGAGCAGACGAATGGCGCGCTGCTTATCTTCGCGACCCAACTCGGCCAGCGGACTGCCGAACTCGCGCTCGACGGATTCGATGAGACGATCGAGTGCGCCATGCAGCGGAGCTGGCCGCACAACCGCCACAACAACGCCCTCCCACATCAGTGGAATGTCGCTGGGCTCGCGCTGGCTCACCGGTAGCACTGTTGCACCCAACGCCTCGGCGACGGGCCGCACTGCAAGCACAAGCGGATGACGAGGCAAACTCATGTGGAGCCCTGAGCCACGTGCATGGTGACGTGCGAAGCACCATTGGCGAAAGCCGCCCTGACGAGTTCGGCGATCACCAAAGGCATTGCCTCAGTAGATGCTGTGCAACTTGAGCCGAACGGGCCGAACTCGACCGTGGCTCCCACAGCTTCGGCGGCAGACACTGCAGCCGTGACGTGCGGACCTGGAAGACCCTCGACGAACGGTTCGACAGTGAACTCAAGTTGCAGCACCCCTGAAATCTAGGCCGAAAGCACACCAATAGAAATCAGCGAGCACCCATCACCCGTTGAAGATCTTGGGAACGCAGCAGGCAATCTTGCCCTGCGGCATCGAAAGCCTGCCCGAGACGATTGAGCGCGGGGCGAAATGTCGAGTTCCAGTCGCCCTCGAATTGGTCGCGGGCCGGACCCACCCATGTGGTGCCGCCGAGCGCTGAGGTGACCGTGCTGACCAACGTGTTGATGGTGTCGATCTGGTGTTTCATGGTGCTGCCCAAGCGGGCGAGTTGCTCTGGATTGGCGCCATACATGCTCATCGAAGTTCTCCTTAGTTCGGGTGCTCATGCACGGAACCTTGAGTGCGCGGAGACCTGCGAATTGGAAAACGGCCGCATCGGCGATGCGGGGATTACTCAGCGACGGTGATGAGGCCTTGAGCCAACAACAACGCAACGCTGTCGGTCATCACGCGTTGCGTCGCAAGCAGATCATCGAGATCGGCGCGGTTGACCCATCGCGCAGCGATGACCTCACCGTCGGCGAACACGAACGGCCCGTCGCACACCACGCGATAACAGCGCGCGTTGAGCACGAAGAATTCGTCGCTGAAGGAGCCTTCGCCAATAGGAGTTGGCGCCACGTGGGCCACGCCGATTTCCTCGGCGAGCTCGCGAACTGCGGCCGTGTCATAGGTCTCTCCAGAAGCAACAACGCCACCCACCGCAATGTCCCACAACCCAGGACACACATCTTTGGAGAAACTGCGTTGATGAACCAGCAGACGGCCATCGGTGTGTTGCACTGCAATAAACACGCCCCGATGGCGAAGTCTGTGGGCGCGCATCTCGGCGCGGGTGACCACCCGAATCACGCGATCGTCTTCGTCGACGACATCGACAAGTTCGACAAGTTCGACAAGTTCGGTGTTCGTGTTTGGATTCATGATCGCCCTAACGCGGTCATTCGACGAGTGCTGCACCACGGCTACGGAGCTCGAACTTGAGCACCTTGCCACTGGCGTTCATCGGCAGCGCATCGACGGTTTGCACATAGCGAGGAACCTTGTAGTTGGCCATATTGGCGCGACACCACGCAATGACATCCTCGGCAATAATCGACGCTCCGGGCTTGGCGATGATGAACGCCATGCCGACCTCGCCCATGCGACGATCTGGCACGCCAACCACAGCAACCTGGCTCACACCGGGGTAGCCGAGCAGCGCATTTTCGATCTCGGCTGGGTAGGCGTTGAAGCCACCCATGATGAACATGTCTTTCTTGCGGTCGGTGATGCGCACGTTGCCCTCGGCGTCTTGCACCGCAACATCGCCTGTGGCCAACCAACCATCGGCATTGACCGTTTCGGCAGTGGCTTCGGGGTTACCGAAGTAGCCAAGCATCACGTTGTAGCCGCGCACCCAGACCTCGCCGGCCTCGCCGACAGCAACATCGTTTCCGTCTTCGTCGACAAGGCGCACCTCAACATCGGGGATGGCTCGGCCGGCGGTGTTGGCAATCGTTTCGATGGGGTCGTCGTGACGGCACATCGTGACAATGCCGGTGGTCTCAGTGAGTCCGTAGCCGGTAACCACGGTCTCAAACTTCAGCTCTTCGCGCATGCGCCGAATGAGCTCGACGGGCACGGTGGCGGCACCGGTGACAGCAAGACGCAACGACGAAAGGTCGAACGACGCAAGCTGCGGGTGATCGAGGATGGTCTGGTAGATCGAGGGAGGCCCGGGCAACATGCTGATGCGTTCGTCAACAACGCGACGCATCACCTGCGGCACATCGAACACCGCTTGCGGAACGATGGTTGCGCCCTTCACGAGCGACGCCACGATGCCCGCCTTGAGCCCAAACGCGTGAAAGAACGGGTTCACGATGAGGTAGCGATCGCCGTGCCGCAAGCCCACAACCGTGGCCCATGCGT
>Ga0194048_10001225_pt1 | contig 12726 bp, 12 predicted proteins | sample JunL225m_MetaG_FD_161685 | JGI IMG/M metagenome (GOLD analysis project Ga0194048, IMG submission 161685) | Anoxic zone freshwater microbial communities from boreal shield lake in IISD Experimental Lakes Area, Ontario, Canada - Jun2016-L222-5m | ecosystem: Environmental > Aquatic > Freshwater >...
ACCACTGGGCGCTGCGCCGCCATGCCGCGCACGGCTTCATCGGCGCATTCTTCGGAGGTCTGCCCACCGAGGCCGGTCGAGCTCGCGAAGCCGGCGGCCTTGGAGAAGTTGGTCGAGACGGGCCCGGGGCAGATGGCCACGCAACGGATGCCGTGACGCTTGGCCTCGGCGTCGAGTGCGACGCTCCAGTCGAGCATGAAGGATTTCGTCGCGGCATACGTGGTCATCAACGGGGTCGGTTGGAAACCGGCGAGCGAAGCGACGGTGGCGACCATGCCGCCGCGCGCCTTTAGCTCTTCCCAAAGTCGACCGGTAAGCTCGACCGGTGCGCGCACGTTGACGTCGATCATCTTCAAGGTGTGATCCACGCCAGGCGTCGGAAACTCTCCGTAGGCGCCGAAGCCGCTATTATTAATCAGTAGCATCCTGCCTTCTCGGGGCATTAGTTTTTGTAATTCGAAGACAACCGACACGATGTCAGTCGGTTGCGATAGGTCGCAGGTAAGGTGAGTGAAGTTAAGGGAATTCGGGACCCCCTCGGGGGTCGTCCTGGAAAGGTTGAACACCGCGGCTTTGGTCTCAGAATAACAGATACGCGAGAGTATCGCGCGTCCGATCCCGGAAGAAGCCCCTGATATGATGACCACGGAAAACCCCCTGAAGAAATCATCGACGGTCTTGTTCTTTGACATGGGCGCAGAGTCTCACGTCACCCCAAAAAACACAACACACATGACAAGTGCTCCGATCGTCGTGACGGGGGTCCATATGGACCTCACCGACGCCCTGAAGGAAACGGTGTGCGCCAAGGTCGAAAGACTGCTGCGCCACAACCCGCGGATCATCCGCGTGCTCGTCGAACTCGTCTACACCCGCTGCAGCGACCACAGTCGCGAATTCGGGGCCCAAATCCGGCTGGAACTGCCCGGCCCGGACATCGTGGTCCGGGAGGAGTCCGACGACCTCTACAAATCCATCGATATTTTGGTCGATAAGGTCGACCGCCAGCTTCGCCGCCGCCATCGCCTGGATAAGGAAAAAAGGAATCATCCGCATCCGACAGACCTAGGCGACCTGGGACGCGCGGCGTAAGGACGGTGCGGTGCCGGCCGGTTGTCAGTGAGGACGGCTCAGTCGGTGAAAGTCGAAGTCGGTATGGCCGGAAGTCGGTGAAAACAGACGGAAAGCCAGTCAGACAGCGAAGGTAACGGACAGTCAGTCAGGTAACAGACAACGAAAGCCAAGCTAGCACAGTCTGATTAAGGTACAGGACCCCGGCCGCCGTAAGGTGACCGGGGTCCTCCTGTTTGGACGGGTCTGCCCGTCTAAGTTTCTCGCCCTCTGCTCCCCGAGGGCTTTTATCTGCCCTATGCGCATTTATTTCATGGGCATCTGCGGTACGGCGATGGGTAACGCCGCCTTACTGATGCGCGCCTTGGGGCATGAGGTCATGGGGTCCGACACGGGAATCTACCCGCCGATGTCCGATCACCTGCGCGGCGCCGGCGTCGATATCCTGGAAGGTTGGTCGGCCGAACGCCTCGCCCAACTGAAGCCGGATCTCGTTGTGGTCGGCAACGTCGCCTCCCGCGGCCATCCCGAAGTGGAGTGGCTCCTCGAAGCCCGCACCCAGCCTTACGTCTCTCTCCCGGAACTCCTGCGCACGCGCCTGCTAAACGAACGTCGTAACGTCGTCGTGGCCGGCACGCATGGTAAGACGACCACGACCTGCATGGCCGCGGTCTTGCTCAAGGCCAACGGTACTGAGCCGGGCTGGCTGGTCGGCGGCGTCCCGCGCGACCTGCCGGATTCTTCGCACCCGGGCAAGCGGGGCGGCCCGTTCGTCATCGAAGGCGACGAATACGACACGGCCTTCTTCGATAAGCGTAGCAAGTTCATCCAGTATCTGCCGCGCGTACTTGCGATTAATAACTGCGAGTTCGACCACGCCGATATCTTTCGCGACCTCGACGATGTCCTGCGCACGTTCTCCCATGTCATCCGCATCGTCCCGCGCGACGGTGCGATCGTCGCCAACGGCGACGACGCCAATGTCCTCGGGCTGGTGAAGAACGTGACCTGGGCTCCGGTCGTCCGCGTAGGCACCGGCGCCGGCAACGACGCGGTGATCGCCGATTTCCAGGAATCCTCGACGGGCTCATCCTTTACCCTGCTCTGGAAGGGCAAGGAGTGGGGCAGGGTGAAGTGGGCCTTGCCTGGTCTCTTCAACGCCCGCAACGCGGCGATGGCCGCGGTCTCCGCTGGCTTATTGATCGACGCCAAGGATCCGACGAAGCTGAAGCTCGATGCGCTGGACAAGTTCCAGGGCGTCCAGCGGCGCCAGCAGGTGCTGGTCGACCGTCCTGACCTGACGGTTATCGAAGATTTCGGCCACCACCCGACCGCGCTCGACCTGACGCTGGAATCGTTGCGCGCCCGCTACCCGCAGCATCGACTCGTCGCTTGCTTCGAGCCGCGGAGCAACACTGCCGCCCGCAAGGTGATGCAAGATGCTTTCCGCGAGGCGCTCAAGCAGGCCGACGAGGTCTTCCTGGCTCCGCCTCACCGCGCCGATAAACTCGGCGAAGAACGCTTTGACAGCGAAGGCGTCGCCGCCGCCATCACCGCCGCCGGAAAGAAGGGCTTTGCGCCTGCGTCCAACGACGCGCTGCTCACCGAACTCACGAGCCTAGTGAAGTCGGACAAGTTTCCGCGATGCGTCATCTTCTTCTCCAACGGCGCCTTCGGCGGCATCATCAAGAAGTTCGCCCAAGCTGTCGCCTGAAGATGATGCGTCGCACCGCCCTCAGCCTGCTGGCCCTGACGCTCTCCTGTCTGGCTCGCGATATCCGCGTCGGCGAAGACGTGAAGACCATCGCGGCGGCCATCAAACTCGCGCAGCCGGGCGATACCATCCATTTGCAGCCAATCGTCTACCGTGATTACGCCGGTTTCTACGGCAAGAAGGGCGCGCCGGGTAAGCCCATCACGCTCGACGGCCATGGCGCGACCCTCGAAGGCTCCGACCCGCTCGACCCTAAGAAATGGAACGAAGTGTCTCCGGGGCTCTTTGAGGCCAAGGACCTGCTTCCAAGGCTCGACGACGCAATCATCATGCGCTGGTTCTTCCTGTGGGACGGCAAGATGAACCATATGGGCCGCACTTCGAAGGGGAAGAAGGCGGCGTTCAAGAAGGTTGAGGCATTGCAATCGGGCGAGTGGACGTTCGTCCAAGACCACGCCCGTGACAAGGCAGTGGCCAACCAGATCTTCGGTTCTTTCTTCATTCGGATTCCGGCCGGACAGAAGCTCGATCAGGCGCGTATTTTTGCTCCGATGCGTTCAGTTGGGGTCGGCTTAGGCGGCGCCAACGCCCATCTCGTGATCCGAAATATCACCGCGACCCATCCCTATAACGACGGGTTCAATATCCACGGCGACTGCCGCGACGTCGTGTTCGAGAACATCCGCGCCATCGAGTGCGGGGACGACGGGATCAGTGCCCATGAGTCCGCCGAGTATCGCGTCGATGGCTTTGTCGCTATCGGCAATAGCACCGGCATCACGGACACGGTGGCCGCCAAGACAACCTATCGGCATGTCTTCCTCGCCGATAATCTGGCCTTTGACCTCTATTTCCTTAACGACGGTCGGTATTCGGTCTCCGATGCGGTGGTGATTTCGACGTCAGAGCACGCGTTGCAGGTCGTCGGCGGGAAGGATCAGCGCAGCGAGCTGCGACTGGATAATGTCCTGATCCGTCGCGAAGGGCCGAAGGGTTCCGCGGCCGTCGCTAAAGACGCCATGCTTTTCGCCCGTCGCTTCACCTTGGAAGGTGATGACCTGAAGGCGACCGGCAAGGTCGAGACCGATGGCGCTCCGGCCGAACGCCAGGCGCTGATCGAATCCCTCGTGCCGGCGGAGTACCGCTCGCGACTAGCCCAGTAAGCCCAGTGCCTGCTTGGCCTGCGCGGAGTCCTTGGCGATCTGCGCCTGCAAGGTCGCGAGGTCGGCGAACTTCTGTTCCGCACGGAGGCGACGGACCCAGCGGATGCGGACGGCGTCACCAGTGGTCGGCGCCTGACCGCGGAGCACGTGGGCTTCGAGCAGCGGGGCGACGGGTCCGCTTTCGACGGTGGGACGTTGTCCGTAGTTGGCGACGGCGGGCATCGCTTCTCCCTTAAAGATGACTTCGACGGCGTAGACGCCGTAGGCGGGCTTGAGTTCGGGCTCCCAGGCGATGTTGACCGTGGGGAAGCCGATGGTGCGGCCAAGGCGCCGTCCGCCGATGATCGTGCCTTCGGCTTCGTAGGGGCGGAGCAGCATCGCGTTCGCGAGGTCAAGTTCGCCGCTGGCGAGGCACTGGCGGATACGTGAACTGCTCACGGTTTCTTCTCCTAGTCCGACCGCCGCAACGAGCCTTACGCCCAGGCCTTCGGCGGCGCCATGCGCGATGAGCGTCTCGCCATTGCCGGCCCGTCCGCGGCCATATTGGAAATTAGAGCCGACATGGAGCGACTTGAGGTGGGGGAAGGTCTGCTTCAGCCACTTCGGAAAATCCGCTGCCTCGATGCCGGCGTGATTACGGTCGAACTTCTCATGGTGGATCAGCTGGGCGCCGGCTTCCGTCAGGCGGTCGTCCTTCTGGGCGCGCGTGAAGATCAGGGGGACCGACGACTCGGGTCGCAGGACCTTGCTCGGGTGTGGGTCGTAGGTGAGTACGCCGACGATACCTCCGTCCGCCCGCGCGGCTTCACGGGCGGAGTGCAGCACGGCGCGATGGCCGAGGTGTACGCCGTCGAAGGCGCCGATGGCGAGATGGAGGGGCAGGCTCATGCGGCGGGCGCGGCTTCGCTCACGGGCACAAGGGCGGCGACGAGCTGGTCGTCGTTCATCGCGCCAAGCTGCGGGAGCGTGTGGCCGCGCGAAAGGTCGAGCTGGCCTGAACGGGTGCGACGGAGCATCGAGAGGTGCGCACCGGGTCCAAGCTTGCGGCCGAGGTCAAGCGCCAGCGTGCGCACATAGGTGCCCTTCGTACAGCGGACGCGGAAGTTAATCTTGGGGCTCTGCCAAGAGATCAGTTCGAACTCGGAAAGGCTGATGGCGCGAGGCTCGCGGACGACTTCGATGCCCTTGCGCGCGAGGTCGTAAAGCTTCTGACCGCCGATCTTCTTGGCCGAATGCATCGGGGGAATCTGGAACTGGTCTCCCAGCATCGAGGTGAGCACCGCTCTTACCTGCGCCTCGGTGATCTCGGGGACGAGATTCGTCTCCAGCGTCTCGCCTTCGGCGTCTTGGGTATCGGTGACGATTCCGAGCGTGGCTTCGCCAAGGTACTCTTTGTCCTGAGCCATCAACTGGTCCGAGGCCTTCGTTGCCTTGCCGACGAGTACGATGAGCAGGCCGGTCGCCATCGGGTCGAGCGTGCCGGCGTGGCCGACGCGACGCGTGCGGTAGAGTCGACGTACGCTGTCCACGACATCGTGCGAGGTGATGCCCTGCGGCTTATCGACGAGCAGCACGCCCGCGGGTTCAGCGGCAGGCTCGCTCATTTCGCCGAGTATTCGCGATAGTGGGCGATGACGATCTCGAGGATCTTCTCGCGGTCCTGCGGCAAGCGGCAGCCCTGCATGTTGAAGCCGGCAGCGAGCATGTGGCCGCCGCCGTTGAGTTTGCCGGCGCAGAGGTCGAGGCGGAGTTTTGGATCGCGGCCGCGCAGGCTACCGCGGATGCCGTCGGCGCCTTCTTCCATCAGCACGGCGATCTCGACGCCTTCGACGGAGCGAGGGAATTCGACGAGGCCTTCCTTGTCTTCCTTTGAAGTGCCGGTGGCGGCGTAGTCCGCTTGGATGAGTTCGCCGGAGCAAATCTTGCCGTCTTCGTGGAAGAGGATGGTGTTGAGGAATCGTTTCGTGAGCTCGAGTTTGCCTCGGCTTTCCTGTTCGAAGACGCGGTAGTTGGCTTCGGCCGGGTCGGCGCCGCGGCGGACCAGCTCGGCGATGATGGCGAAGACGTCGGCGGTGGTGCTGCGGTAACAGAAGCGGCCGGTGTCGGTCAGGATGCCGAGGTGTAGGGCTTTGGCGGTGATGGCATCGACGGCCAGTCCCTGGGCGAGGGCGCCGGCGGCGAGGATGTGGCAGGTCGCGGCGGCCTCGCGGACAACGATGTTGGTCTGTGCGTAATCCGGATTCGAGGCGTGGTGGTCGATGTTGGCCAGGACGCCGGCGGGGAACTTGGCGAGCAGTTCCGTCCCAACGCGGGACGCATCGGCACAGTCGACCGTGACAGCGACGCGGTCCGTCGCGTCATAGTCGGCGGCTTTGACGAACGTCACGCCTTCGGCGTAAGGGACGAGATTCGGGGGGATGCGGTCGCGGTTCACGCAGATCGCGTCGACGCCTTCGGCTAGAAGCATCCGGCAGAGAGCCGTCTGCGAGCCGATGCAATCCCCGTCGGGCCGCATATGGCCTAATACGGCCACTTTCCGGCCTTTAAGACCCTTGACGAGGTCTCGGAGGGCCTCGCCCGCCGCTTGCATGCTGATACCCATGGTTTGATGGATTAAGAAACAGGCGGGGCCGCTGACTGGCAAAGGCAAAAGGCGGGGTTTTTGCCAACATGGGGGAACGCTTGAACCAATCGGCACTTCGGGCATAGTCCCTGCTACTACCCCCTATGGGCGTTTCGCCCAAAACCCAATTTCTATGGATAAGGACAAAAACAACAATTTCACTCCCCGCGCCCGCAAGGTCGTGGAACTGGCCCGGGCGGAAGCTCGCCGGTTCAACCATAACTACGTCGGCACGGAGCACATCCTGCTCGGGCTGATCAAGCTCGGCGAGGGTGTCGCGGTCAACGTCCTCGGCCGCATGGGCCTCGACCTCAAGACGGTGCGTGGCGCCGTCGAGAAGCAGGTCGGCCCCGGCCCCGAAGAAGCGAAGGCTCCCGACACGATTCCGCTCACGCCCCGCGTCCAGAAGGTCATGGCACACGCCGTCACCGAAGCCCGCGCCCTCGGCCATGCTTACGTAGGCACCGAACACATCCTCCTTGGCCTGCTGAAGGAAGGGGAGGGCGTCGCCGCCCGTGTCCTGCAGCAGCTCGACGTCGATCTGGAACGCTGCCGCAAGGAGATCCTCGCGGACATCGATCCTTCCGCCGCCGACGAATCCGAGAAGAAGGACGGCGACACGCCGCCGCCTTCTGAGGATTCCTCCGACGACACCCCTCCGCCGTCGCGCCGCGCTTCCGGTGAAGATAGCGCCCGTCCAGGCCGTGGCGAACGTCTCTCGCTGCTTAAGACTTTCGGCCGCGATCTCACTGAGCTCGCCAAAGCCGGCGAACTCGATCCGGTCATCGGCCGTAAGGAAGAGATTCGTCGCGTGGTGCAGATCCTCTGCCGCCGCACGAAGAACAATCCTGTCCTCATCGGCGAAGCCGGCGTGGGCAAGACCGCCATCGTCGAAGGTCTCGCCCAGGAGATCGCTTCGGGCATCGTCCCAGAGATCCTCCTCGACCGTAAGGTCATTACCCTCGACCTCGCCCTGATGGTCGCGGGTACAAAGTACCGCGGTCAGTTTGAAGAGCGCATCAAGGGCATTATGGACGAGATCAAGCGCGCCAAGAACATCATCCTCTTCATCGACGAGATGCACACAATCGTCGGTGCTGGCGCCGCCGAAGGCGCGATGGACGCGTCTAACATCCTCAAGCCAGCCCTTTCTCGCGGCGAGATCCAGTGCGTCGGTGCCACCACGCTCTCTGAGTTCCGTAAGCACATCGAGAAGGATGCGGCCCTCGAACGACGCTTCCAGTCCGTCAAGATCGACGATCCGACCCCGGAAGACGCCGTGCTTATCCTGCGCGGTATCCGCTCGAAGTACGAAGAGCACCACAAGTGCGAATACACCGACGCCGCCATCGAGGCTGCCGTCCGCCTCTCGCATCGCTATATCACCGCCCGTCACCTGCCGGACAAGGCCATCGACGTCATGGATGAGGCCGGTGCCCGCGCCCGTATCCGTTCCCTGAACGTCCCGGCCGACATCGACACGGTGCAGACCGAAATCGACAAGGTCGTGCAGCAGAAGGAAGACGCCTCCCGCCATCAGAAGTTCGAGGAAGCCGCTAATCTTCGCGACACCGAGAAGAAGCTCCGTGCCAAGCGCGAGAAGATGCTCGAAGAGTGGCGCAAGAAGCGCGACGAGAAGCGGATTGTCGTCGGCGAAGAAGAGATGCTCCACATCGTCGCCGACTGGACCGGCGTGCCTCTCAATCGCCTTGAGAAAAAGGAGACCAAGAAGCTCCTCGAACTCGAGACGGATCTGCAGACGGCCGTCATCGGCCAGGAACGCGCCTGCGAAGTCGTCGCCCGCGCCCTTCGCCGCTCCCGTGCCGACCTCAAGGATCCGCGTCGCCCGATTGGCTCCTTCCTTTTCCTCGGACCCACCGGCGTCGGTAAGACGCTCCTAGCCCGCTCCCTGGCCGAACGTATGTTCGGCGAGAAGGAAGCGGTCATCCAGATCGACATGTCCGAGTACATGGAGAAGTTCACGGTCTCCCGCCTCATCGGTTCGCCTCCTGGCTACGTCGGTCACGACGAAGGCGGCCAGCTCACCGAAGCGGTCCGTCGCAAGCCTTACTCCGTCGTGCTCTTCGACGAGATCGAGAAGGCCCACCCGGATGTCATCCAGCTCCTCCTGCAGGCCCTCGAAGACGGCCGCCTGACCGACTCGCTCGGTCGCGTCGTCGACTTCCGCAACACAATCATCATCCTGACCTCCAACGTCGGGGCCGATGTGCTGCAGCGTAATAACTCGGTCGGCTTCGATGTCGGCGTGGATTCCACCCGCGACTACGAGAAGCTCAAGGACCGCATCATGGATGAGACCAAGCGCGCCTTTAAGCCGGAGTTCCTGAACCGCCTCACTGACATCGTCATCTTCCAGCAGCTCGCGAAGGTGCACATGACCAAGATCGTCGACATCGAGGTCGACAAGGTCGCCAAGCGCCTCCTCGACCTTGGCGTAAAGCTCGTGGTCAACGAGGCCGCCCGCGGCTACCTGGTCGATAACGGCTGGGACGAGAAATACGGCGCCCGCCCGCTTCGTCGCGCGGTCGAACGTCTCCTCGAGGACCCGCTCGCCGAATCCATCCTGCGCGACGACTACAACAAGGAAGAGCCGGTCATCGTGTCCGTCGGCGAGAAGGGCCTCGTCTTCACGCAGAAGAAGAGCGGCGCCGACGCCGGCGCCTAAGCGATGAATCGTCTGGTCACCGCTGGCCTCCTCGGCGCGATCGCCATCGCGCTGGGTGCCTTCGGCGCCCATGCCTTGAAGGACCGCCTCGCTCTCATCCCGGAAGCCTCCGGCTGGTGGCAGACCGCCACCTTCTATCTGCTGACGCACGCCGTGGCCATCGGCGCCATCGCGGCACGTTCCGCTTGGCCGGCCCGCCTTTGGACCGCCGGTTCCGTGATCTTTGCTGTCACGCTTTACGCGATGGCGCTGGGCGCATCTCGTTGGTTCGGGGCCATCACGCCGATCGGCGGCTCGCTTCTGATCGCAGGGTGGGTGGTGCTGGCCAGGACTTCGCGCCGCGAATCCTGACTTGCCCAAGGCTTCGGGCCGTCCGACCTTGAGGCATGGCGGAGCCTTTCACTTATCATGACGACGGCGGCGACGATCTCGAACCCGCCGCGCGCGAGGTGGCCTGCCGCTACTTCCTTGATGCGGGTCCGCAGCATACGGAGTTCGTGACGCAGTTCCTCGGGCCCAGCGAGTGCGGCAAGTTCGACGTGCTTTGGGAAGAATCGGACTGGACCGAAGACGTGACCGTCGCCGTCGCCTGGATGCCTCGCGGCAAGCTGCAGGGCTTCGCGCTCTGGCAGGCCCTGGCTTTGGCTTTCTGGAACGTGAAGAAGGAAGGCGAGTATTGGGACAACGCCGACTGCATCGAAGTCATCGATCGCCCGGACACGTTGGTCGATGCGGACGCTTTTAAGGCCGTTTTGGCGGCGGTCTGGGCCAAGGATTCGGAAGACGAGTAAGCGGGTCCGCTTGCCACCGGGTCGTCCGGGGCTACGATGTCCGCATGCGACTCCTCGCCCTTGCGCTCACGATCCTCATGACCTCCCTGCATGCCGAAGACAAAGCCCCCGGGTTGCTCGGCGTCCCGGTGAAGGACATCGACGGCAAGGCGACCACCCTCGGCGCCGTCAAGGGCGGCAAGGCCTGGCTTGTCGTCAACGTCGCCAGCGAGTGCGGCTACACCCGACAGTATGCTGGCCTGCAGTCGCTTTATGATAACTTCAAGTCCAAGGGCCTCGTCGTCGCGGGGTTTCCGTGCAACGATTTCGGCGGCCAGGAGCCGGCTTCGGAAAAGGACATCAAGAAGTTCTGCAAGACGAACTTCAAGGTCACCTTCCCGATGTACGCTAAGGTCGCTATCAAGGGCAATGACGCACACCCGCTCTTCGAGAAACTCACCGGCAAGGACGCCGGCCACCCCGGCCCGGTCGGTTGGAATTTTAATAAGTTCCTCATCGGCGCCGATGGTAAGCTGATCGCTCGCTTCGGTTCCGACGTCGAGCCCGACTCCGCAGAGCTCGAGAAGGCCATCGAGAAGGCGCTAAAGTAAGCCGCGCTTTGACTTTCGGACGGGGCGGCCTACCAAAGGGTCACCCCTATGATTCGACTCATCGCAGTCTGGTTCCTTGGTCTGTCGGTCCTTCGTGCCGAAAAGCCCGAGCTTTACGATGTCTGCGTCTACGGCGGCAATGCGAGCGGCGTGATGGCCGCCTTCGCCGCCGCCAAGGAAGGCGCCAAGGTCATTGTGGTCGAGCCTAGCCGCTGGCTGGGTGGCATGACCGGCGGCGGCCTGATGCATATCGACTGGGGCAGGGAAGAGGCCGTCAGCGGCTCGACCCGCCCGATCATGAAGAAGGACTACAACGATGCCCAGTATCGCGGGGTCTTTGCCGAGATGCTTAAGTCCGCTGGTGTCACCGTTCTCTTCGATCACCGCGTCAGCGTGGTCGATAAGGTCAGCGGCGTCATCCGTTCGATCACCTTAGATCTGGCGCCCTTCGACGAAACCGGCTGCCCGCCGCCGTTTCCTGCGAAAGCCGCCGCCCGTACGATCACCGCAAGGGTCTTCATCGATTGTTCTTACGAGGGTGATCTCATGGCCCGCTCCGGCGTCGCCTATACCTTCGGTCGCGAGGCGAAGTCGACCTATGGCGAGAGTCTTGCAGGCGCCCAGCCCCCGATGTCGGTCTACGCGATCGATCCTTACGTGAAGGCCGGTGACCCGCCGAGCGGCCTATTGCCTGGCCTGCAGTCGACGCCGGTCGCTGCGGTCGGCGAGGCGGACAAGCTCACGATGGGTTACGGCTTCCGCTGGCGCTTCGTCTTCAAGGGCGAGAGCTTGCCGATCGAGCCGCCGGCGAACTACGACCCGAAGCAGTTCGAGCTCTATCGCCGCGCCTTCCAGCAGGGCGTGGATATCCTGTCCGGTCGCGTGATGCGTGGTCAGTTGGATGGCTGGGAAAAGAGTGGTGGCCGAGTCTATTCCGGCGGTGCGGGAAATCTCGCTCGTGCCTTGTTCGCACCGACCAACTACGGCCACAATGCCAGTTATCCCGACGGTGATTACGCGACGCGCGCGCGTCTCTGGAAGGAGCAGCAGGACTTTGTCCGTGGCATGACGCACTTCCTGCGCACTGATCCGTCGGTGCCTGCGAAGCAGAAGGAAATTGCGCTGAGCGCTGGCCTCGAGAAAGGCGCCTTCGATGACACTAAGGGCTATCCGCATCAGCTCTACGTTCGCGAGGCCCGGCGCCTGGTCTCGGATTACGTCGTCACCCAGAAGGACCTGGAGGGCCGGACCAGCCCCGCCGACTCGGTCGGCCTCGCTTCCTATGGCGTCGACGAATGGCCCTACGCCACGGTGGCGCTCGACGGCAAGGTGGCGCTCATGGGCGGCTACTATTCGATGCTCTACCTCGAGGACGAGCACCGTGGCATCTACCGGATCCCTTATCGGTCGATCGTCCCGAAGAAGGAACAGTGCGCGAATCTCCTCGTGCCGGTCTGCGTGTCCGCCAGCCACATCGCCATGACCTCCATCCGGATGGAGCCCGTCTGGATGATCCTCGGCGAGTCGGCTGGCGTCGCGGCATCGATGGCCGTGAAGTCGGGCTCCGCCGTCCAGGACGTGCCTTACGCCGAACTTTATCCGAAGCTCCGGGCCTTGGCCCAGAAGGTCGAGATTCCGAAGAAAAAAGAAACTAAGCCGAAGTAGGCCCGGCGATACGGAGGTCGGCGACGATCTTTCCTCCGACCAGATGTTCGGTGATGATGCGGTCGAGGTTCTCCGGCGTGCACTGGCCGTACCAGACGCCTTCGGGGTAGATCACGGCGACGGGCCCGGCGACGCACACGCGCAGGCAGTCGGCCTTCGTGCGTTGGATGCCGCCTTTCTCGGAAAGCCCCAGTTGCTTCAGCCGGGTCTTCAGGTGCTCCCAAGACTTCGCCGCGAGTTCGCCGCCGCAGCAGGACTGCTCGGTCGACTTCACGCAGAGAAAGATATGCCGGCGTGTCGCACCCAATCCCAACGCCTCGGCTGCGCGGGTGGCTTCCGGGTTCATTCGAACCGCGGAATCAGGCCGTCCTGCTCGAGCTTCAGGAACAGCTCGCGGCTGAACCAGGCGTCGTTGGCGGCGTA
>Ga0194048_10001226_pt1 | contig 12719 bp, 7 predicted proteins | sample JunL225m_MetaG_FD_161685 | JGI IMG/M metagenome (GOLD analysis project Ga0194048, IMG submission 161685) | Anoxic zone freshwater microbial communities from boreal shield lake in IISD Experimental Lakes Area, Ontario, Canada - Jun2016-L222-5m | ecosystem: Environmental > Aquatic > Freshwater >...
CTTTAGATCTTTAGAAAAAGATAACTCGGTTGCATCTGAAAAAACGATTACGGTACCTACTGGAGTCAGCGCATTTGATGCTGCCTCATGGAATGGCATTGCCATTGATTCAACATGTGGCGGATACGGAACATGCAAGAAATGTAAAGTGAAAATTACCGATGGCAACGTTGAGCCATCAAAGTTAGATTTTAGAGCTTTTACCGAAACGGAAATAAAACAGGGATGGCGTCTGGCCTGTTTGGTTCGCACAAGTACTGATATCTCAGTTGATGTTCCACCATTAACTACACGCCCCAAAGCAGCTACCGTCGGCGTTGGTCGCCAAGTTATTTTGCGACCTGCGGTTCAAAAGCGATATGTGGAGCTTGAAGAACCTACGCTGCACGATCAACGTACCGATATCGTGCGCTTATTCGATGCAATTGATGACATCGAAGGCACGGCTTCGCTTGCAGCCATGCGCAATATTCCACGAGTTATGCGAGCGGCTAACTTTAAAGTGACTGCAGTCTTTGTAGATCAAGAATTCATTGATATCGAAGCCGGAGACACCACAGAATTTCGATATGGAATCGCTTATGACTTAGGAACGACGACAGTTGTAGCAACGCTGCTCGATCTCAATACCGGTACACCTTTAGCCGTTAAATCAATGCTCAATAAGCAGCAGCCATTTGGCGCTGATGTAATCACTCGCATTAGTGCAACCATGTTAGATCCCAATGCCCTTGAGAAACTGAGTTCGCTCGCTCAGGAAACCTTGAATCAATTGACTCAAGAGGTCTGCATTGAGGCGGGAATAAGCCCACTTCACGTGTATGAAATCGCAATCGCAGGAAATGCAACGATGAATCATTTGTTATTAGGTATCGATCCAGAAGCCTTAGGTGTTGCACCCTTCATCATGTCCTCTGCTGATTTTCCTGATGTCAATGCCGCCGAGATTGGTATCGAAATTCACCCACGAGCTAAAGCAGTCATCCTGCCCTCACTTGGCGCTTATGTTGGAGGAGACATTATCGCTGGAGCCCTTGCATCGGGTATGGATCGCGACAAACGTCTGCGCTTATTCATTGATGTGGGTACAAACTGTGAAATCGTCTTGGGCGATGGTGAAAAGATTCTAGCTACTGCCGCACCGGCAGGTCCTGCTTTTGAAGCTGCGAGTATTAAGTGTGGTGTGCGCGCTGCATCCGGTGCTATCGAGACTATAAAGATCACCGATGGCCAATTAATTATCGGAACCATCGATGATGCCCCTGCAGTTGGAATCTGTGGTTCTGGCTTAGTAGATGCCTGCGCATCACTTGTGGGCGTCGGCTTACTTGATCATTCTGGACGCTTTGTCACTGATGAGATTGCGCGAGACGTTGCACCAACTTTGGCCGATCGCTTATTAGAGCGCGAAGGCGAACGAGTATTTGTTCTGACGTGGAGCAAAGAAGTGGGTGACTTGAGTGACTGTGTATTTTTAACACAGCGAGATGTCCGTGAACTTCAATTTGCTAAAGCTGCCATTGCTACAGGTTGGGCCTTACTACTTGAAGAGTTTGGTGTTGCAGAGTCTGAAATCCAACAGGTTTTACTAGCGGGCTCATTTGGTTCCTACTTATCCCCTGCATCGGCAATAAAGATTGGCTTAGTGCCAAAGCTCTCGGTCATGCGCATTATGTCTGCCGGTAACGTCGCAGGTGAAGGCGCAAAGATGGTTTTGTTATCTGCTCAAGAGCGACATGGAGCTAACGCGCTTCTTGAAGAGATTGATTACGTAGAACTCTCTGATCGCACAGATTTTAATGACAAGTTTGTAGATCGACTAGCTTTCCCAGTATGAGTATTGGCATCGTAGCGTGCGGTGCATTGGCTACGCATATCAGCGACATAGTTACCGAGAATGCCCTGGATGTGGTTATTTATCCACTTCCGCCACTGCTTCATAACCGCCCCGAGAAAATCGCTGGTGAGGTTGATTCCTTGCTGAAAGAGATTAAGGACAAACACTCCAAGTGCGCAGTTGCCTACGCTGATTGTGGAACGTATGGGGCACTCGATACCGTAATTGCAGAACACGCCGTTAAGCGTTTAGGTGGCAATCATTGTTATGACATTTTTGCGGGCAGTAAAAAGATTGAAGAGATAATGGAGTCCGATGCTGGTACTTATTTTCTTACAGACTTTCTTGTTAAATCCTTTCATCGCAGTGTCATCGTTGAACTCGGACTAGATAAGCGACCTGAATTACGCGATGACTATTTTAAGAATTACTCACGAGTCATCTGGCTAGCCCAACAACCTACAGATGAATTGAATGAATTAGCTCACCAAGCCGCACAAGAAATTGGGTTACCACTAGAAATTGAGAATGTGGGATATGGTCAATTGAATGAGCAAGTACTCGAGTTACTGCGTAACTAAAAGAACGTTCATCGCCTTAATAACTATTGGTGATAGCTGTGATTTATCTACATCGTTATGTAGTCGCTCAATCATGGTCTTAGTCCAGAATTGAACGATGTGGTGTGCGACTTTGATTTCTGGTGCATCACTTGCTGGGATATTGGCGGCAATTTGATTGGCCATTCGCACAATAGAGTTTAACTGCGAATCACCACTAATGTGTGTCTCAACCATCTCCCCTGGTCCTTTAATACTTGGGGTAATTTCTACTGCTGTAACTTTATATTCAGGGCAGTTAGTTGCCCAATCTGATAAATCAGTGGTGATGACGTTAGCGCCACTTTCTGGGAAGTGGAAAGTTGTGTACACAACACCAGCCGGAACTTCATCTGTAATTCGTGCTCGCATGATTGTTTCACCAACACGACTTGCGAGTTTGACCCAAGAACCATCGGCTATTCCACGCATCTGGGCATCTGACTCATGCAGATCTAAAATATCTTCGGTGTGCCAGATATTATTGGCGGTGCGACGTGTTTGTGCACCTACGTTGTACTGACTCAATACGCGACCAGTAGTAAGAAGTAGAGGAAATTTGCGGTTAGCTTTTTCGTCGGTTGCAACGTAAGGCGTACGCATAAATTGACCAAGGCCACGCATGAAACTCTCTAAATGCATCGTTGGCGTTCCTTCAGGATTGGCCTCATTGCATGGCCACTGCACGCTGCCTACCTCATCTAATTTCTTAAATGAAACGCCAGAAAATGTAGGAGTAGTGGCGGCAATCTCATCCATAATCGCCGCACCATTTTCATAAGCCATTGGATATCCCATGGCGGTTGCTAAATCACACGTCACTTCATACTCACTTTTACCCGTGGGTGATTTCATAACAGGACGGACACGGTTAATGCGGCGTTCAGCATTAGTAAAAGTGCCATCTTTTTCCAAGAACGACGTTCCTGGAAAGAAAACGTGTGCGAACTTTGCGGTTTCATTAAGGAACAAATCCTGAACAATGACCATATCCATCGCGCGCAAGGCGGCGTGCACGTGAGAAGTGTTTGGATCCGACTGAGCTATATCTTCGCCCTGTACATAGAGCCCACGATATTCCCCAGCTAATGCGGCATCAAACATATTGGGAATTCGCATTCCAGGCTCTGCATCTAAAGTGACTCCCCACATATCGTTATAAATTTTGCGGGTATCTGGATTTGAAATATGTCGGTAGCCCGGTAATTCATGAGGGAATGAGCCCATATCGCAGGAGCCCTGCACATTGTTTTGTCCGCGTAGAGGGTTTACTCCTACTCCTTTGCGGCCAATGTTTCCGGTGACCATGGCCAAATTAGCGATTCCCATCACCATGGTTGAACCTTGACTATGTTCGGTTACACCAAGGCCATAATAAATAGAAGCGTTAGGAACTGAAGCAAATAAACGGGCGGCTTTGCGAATCTCATCGGCTGGTACGCGCGAAGATGCCTCTAATACTTCAGGTGAGTTCTCAGGCAATGAAATAAATGCTTCCCAATCTTTGAAGGACTTCTCTTCACACCGCGCATCAACAAAATCACGCTTTACTAAGCCTTCAGTAACGATTACATGTGCCAAGGCATTAATAACTGCAACATTTGTACCTGGCATTAACTGCAAGTGATGGGCAGCCTCTACTCCTGGAGTTCTCACTAAGGCAATTACACGAGGATCTACGACAATGAGCTGAGCACCTTTACGAATTGCCTTCTTCATTCGAGATGCAAAAACAGGGTGCGCCGACGTTGGATTAGCGCCAATTAACATGATGACATCACTGTGTTCAACTGATTCAAAGTCCTGGGTTCCAGCAGAGGTTCCAAAAGTCTGTCCTAGGCCATAGCCAGTAGGTGAATGACATACGCGCGCACATGTATCGACATTGTTATTTGCAAAAGCTGCACGCACCATTTTTTGAACTACATAGACTTCTTCATTCGTACAACGAGAAGAAGTAATTCCACCAATAGCATTTCGTCCGGACTCGGCTTGAATCTTCTTTAAGCCATCGGCAGCGAAAGTTATTGCCTCCTCCCAAGAAACCTCTTTCCATGAATCTGTAATGGTGCTACGAATCATCGGCTTAGTGATGCGATCACTGTGTGTTGCATAGCCGTAAGCAAAACGGCCCTTGACACATGAGTGACCTTCGTTGGCGCCACCCTCTTTTAATGGCACCATTCGCACTAATTGATCCCCACGCATTTCGGCTTTGAAGGAGCAGCCAACTCCGCAGTAAGCACAGGTAGTGATAACTGATGAAGTAGGTGCACCGATAGTGAGTAGGGTTTTTTCAGTCAAAGCACCGGTAGGACATGCTTGCACACATGCACCACAGGAAACACATTCACTCTCCATAAATGAAGTTCCGGATGCTGAGACCCGTGCCTCAAATCCTCGGTTCTCGATAGTTAAAGCAAAAGTTCCTTGCACTTCATCGCATGCACGAACGCATCTATTGCAAACAATGCACTCAGTAGAATCAAAAGTGAAGTAAGGATTAGTTTCATCTTTCTTTAAATCTAAATGGGTCTCACCTTTTACATACCGAGTAGTTGTGATTCCGATCTTCTTGGCAACTCCGTGAACTTCGCACTCATCCCCCGTTGCACACTCTGCTGGGTGATCAGATAAATACAGCTCCATAACGCCTCTACGAATTCGGTCGAGTTTCTCTGAATGTGTAGAGACCTTCATACCTTCGACAACCGGAGTAGTACACGAGGAAGGGGTTCCATTGCGTCCATCAACCTGAATCACACAGAGACGACAAGATCCAAAAGCCTTGAGTCGATCAGTTGAACATAGCTTTGGAATATCTATGCCTGCAACAAGTGCTGCGCGCATGATGGAGGTATCTGCGGCGACGGTTATGGCCTTGCCATCAATCTCAAGGCTAACCAGTTGGCTCTTTTCGCTAGCCGGGGTACCAAAATCAGGTTCGAAGATCATGGTCATCTCGCAGCTCCTAAGAAATCCGATGGGAAATTAACCATCGCGCTTTTAACTGGCATTGGTGTTAATCCACCCATGGCACACAAAGAGCCATCGGTCATTACTTCGCAAAGATCCAACAACAACTTCTTATTTTCTTCGACTTTTACACCTTGAATAATTAAATCTATGGTCTCAGCACCTCGCGTTGACCCAATACGACATGGAGTGCACTTTCCGCAGGATTCGATGGCACAAAACTCCATGGCAAACTTGGCTTGAACTGCTAAATCAACTGTGTCATCAAAGACAACCAATCCGCCATGTCCAAGCATTCCACCGGCGGCAATGAGGGATTCATAATCCATCGATGTTTCTAACTGTTCAGTTGAAAAATATGCACCGAGCGGTCCCCCGATTTGTACTGCCCGAAATGGATTGCCACTTAATGTGCCCCCACCATAGGTTTCAAGTAGCTCGTTAAGAGTTATGCCAAAGGCCTTTTCGACTATTCCACCGCGTGCGATATTGCCGCCTAATTGAAAAACCTGTGTTCCAAGTGATCTGCCGACTCCGCGAGCCTTATATGCATCTGCACCTTGTGCTAGCACCATTGGTACCGTTGATAACGTAAGAACATTGTTAATAACAGTTGGTTGCCCAAAGAGACCTTCGATAGCTGGCAAAGGTGGTTTAGCACGTACTACACCGCGCTTGCCCTCAATGCTCTCTAGCATCGCCGTTTCTTCACCACATACATAGGAGCCTGCACCTATTCGGATTTGAATGTCGAAAGCTTGCGTACTTCCTAAAACACTTGTGCCAAGCCAGCCGAACACTCTTGCTAACTCAATTGCTTTTTGTAAAATCGAAATTGCATATGGGTATTCTGAGCGTAGATAGACAATTCCCTCAGTAGCACCAACTGCTATACCTGCAATCGTCATACCTTCAATGAGAGTAAATGGGTCTCCCTCAATCAGCATGCGATCAGCAAAAGTTCCGCTATCTCCCTCATCTGCATTACAGCAGATATATTTTTGATCTGAGGTTGTCTGGGCAACGGTCTTCCACTTAATACCTGCAGGAAAGCCTGCCCCGCCGCGGCCACGTAGGCCAGATTCGGTTACTTCGTTAATGATGATCTCACTTGTTGACTTAAGTGCATTTCTTAAACCAACTAAGCCACCATGCTGTCCGTACTCTTCAAGTGAGAGTGGGTCGATGATTCCAACGCGGGCAAATGTTATTCGTTCCTGCGAAGCTAGCCATGGAATCTCATCAGTCTTTCCACGTGCAAGTGGATGCGCCCCACCATTGAGGAAATCGGCATCAAAGAGTGACTGCACATCAGCAGGCATCACGGGACCGTAAGCAATACGTCCATTGGCAGTTTCAACTTCTACTAAAACCTCTAGCCATAGAGCTCCGCGTGAACCATTGCGAACAATCGTTAAGGATGGATCGATGCGTGTGATTGCTGCCGCTACATCATTGGCACCAATTGATACTGCTGCGCTATCACCCGGTACAAAGACTCTCATCGACGCGCCTCTTCAATTTTAGCTAACGTAGCTCGTCCAATTAATTTTCCATCTACCATGACCGCTGGGCCAAGTGCACAGTTACCAAAACAATAACTATCGGCCGTCTCATCAGGAAACTTCGCCTTTACTTTCTTCTCTAAATCGCGTGCACCTACGGCTTGGCAGGCTTCGGCAACACATAGTGAAATCTGATGCTCACCAGGTGGGGTTGTACGCAGATCATGGTAAAAAGTTAAAACTCCATGGACGTCGGCACGTGATTTGTTAAAATAGTTTGCTATCAATGGAACACACTCTGGATTGACATAGCCAAACTCTTTTTGCATCAACTGGAGCGCCATTAACACTGGCCCTTTTTCATCGCGCAGCGTCGCAAGAAGCACACGAGCTGCATCTTGTGACCATGGCGAATACTTCATTAGAAAAGACCTACGACCTTTCCATCGATGTAATCAATGCGTTCGGCAGCTGGAACTTTAGGTAGGCCAGGCATCGTCATAATCTCACCGCAGATCATGACAATAAACTCTGCACCAGCCGAGAGTTTTACTTCACGAATATTCAGCGAGTGCCCACTGGGAGCTCCGCGAAGTGCCGCGTCGGTGCTAAAAGAGTACTGAGTTTTAGCTACACAGATTGGAAAATGGCCATAACCAGCGGCTTCTAGCTCTTTGAGCTTCAGACGCACCTTCGCATCGGCAGTAACCTCTTTGGCACCGTAAACCTTTGTCGCAACGGCTGTGATTTTCTCCCACAAACTTTGTTCATCTTCATAGACGAAGGTCATCTTCTGTGGTTGCTCACATAGCTCGACCACGGCATGTGCTAAATCTGCCGCACCTTTACCTCCATCGGCCCAGTGGGTTGCTAGCACAATCTTTACACCTAGTGCTTCCACTCGTGAACGTAATAGCTCAACCTCAGCGGCAGTATCGCTCGTGAAGTTATTAATAGAGACTACTAATGGCAGGTTGTAAACATTTTTAATGTTATGAATATGACGTTCAAGATTTACTAATCCAGCTTCAAGTGCAGGTAGATTCTCGTCAGTAATAGTTTTTAACTCCGCGCCGCCGTGATATTTAATTGCACGAATCGTTGCAACAAGAACACAGGCAGATGGGCGTAACCCTGATTTACGGCACTTAATGTCAATAAACTTCTCAGCTCCAAGATCGGCGCCAAAGCCAGCCTCAGTGACAACATAGTCAGCTAATTTCATAGCCGATGTAGTTGCTACGACTGAATTACATCCATGTGCAATATTGGCAAAGGGACCACCGTGAATAAATGCTGGGGTATTTTCAAGGGTCTGTACTAAGTTCGGTTGAAATGCATCCTTTAGAATTACAGTCATTGCCCCTTGCGCATTTAATTCACTAGCAAGAACGGGAGTCTTGTCTCGCTTATAGCCCACAACAATCTTGCCAATCTTCTCTTTCAGATCTTCAATCGACGTTGCAAGGCAAAAAATCGCCATAATCTCCGAGGCTACGACAATGTCAAAGCCATCACTGCGTGGATATCCATTTCCCACTCCACCGATAGATTGAATTATCTCGCGCAGTGCACGGTCGTTCATATCTATTACGCGCTTCCAAGTGACTCGTCGAATATCAATCGCTAACTCGTTGCCATGATGAATATGGTTGTCGACAAGGGCTGCTAGTAAGTTGTTAGCTAGAGCTATAGCGTTGAAATCCCCCGTAAAGTGCAGGTTTATATCCTCCATGGGTACAACCTGGGCATAACCACCTCCGGCAGCTCCACCCTTCATTCCAAAGACTGGACCAAGGGATGGTTCGCGCAGTGCGATCATTGCGTTCTTTCCGATATGGCGAAGTGCATCACCTAAACCAACGGTTGTCGTAGTTTTACCTTCACCGGCTGGCGTTGGACTAATCGCAGTTACTAAAATCAATTTAGAGCCTTTGCGCTCAGGTAGCGCCGTCAGAAACTTTAAATTCACCTTTGCTTTGTACTTACCGTAGGCCTCTAAATGTTTAACATCAATACCGAGGGATGCGCCGATCTCATTAACTGGCTTCATCGTTGCAGCTTGTGCGATTTCGATATCTGACATTTTTATCCCTTTGCCTGACGTATGGCGCTTGTGAGCGCAGGTATCACTTGGTGTAAATCACCGATAATTGCATAATCGGCATAACGCAAAATAGGTGCTTCTGGATCGGTATTAATGACGACGATAGTCTTACTATTTTTCATACCTGCAATATGTTGCATCGCTCCAGATATTCCGGCGGCGATGTATAAATCTGGTGCAACCTTTGTTCCAGTCTGTCCTACTTGCTCAGCATGCGGACGCCACCCTGAACTTGTCACCACTCGCGAACAGCCCACTGTGCCACCTAAAAGTGCAGCAAGCTCCTCTAAATTACCAAAGCCCTCTGGCCCGCCTACTCCACGGCCCCCAGAGACAATAACTTTGGCATCATTAAGAGTTACTCCGCCTTTGGTTTCTCCAGAGTCGCGGCTTAATATCTTTACAACCGTATCTGCGGGTTGTAAGCCTGGTTCAAACTGCGAAACTGTTGCAGCTGGACCTTGCACTGACTCAGGCTCGATAGAAAAACTCACAACTGTTGCAACCAAGAGATCTGAGTGCACATTGGCGGATTCAATAAGATTTCCTGCCCATCGGGCCCGCAACACATGGTGAGGAGCTCCGAGTGTAATCTCTGAACACTCAGCGGCCATCGGAATATCTAAAAATGCCGCTAGGTGCGCTAACTGCTCATTTCCGCGGGGGCTACCAGCGGCCAATACTGCAGCGGGCTTCAATTTTTCGACTAAATCTTTCAGTGCTCGACCCGATGCCATTGGCGTGTAATCAGTAATTAATGCATGGTCGCCAACGTGTAAAACCTTAGCGCCGTATTCGCCAGCGATAGCGGCCAGACCTGCGCCATCACTACCAATAACTACGGCTTCAATATCGTGACCTAGCTTTCTTGCTGCAGTAAGGGCACGCAAGGCGAGCGGATCAATGACTCCGCGATCATGATCGATAAGAACTAAAATCATTAGAAAGCTCCTATCTGTTTCAAGACATCGACTAATGCAGGAACTGCATCGGCGCCTTTTCCAAGAATCTCTGCACCTTTATCTTTAGATGGCGCCAGCGCCAATGTAACTTTCTCGAGTTTAGGTACTCGGGGTTCAGCCTTTTTCATATCTACAATTTTCTTGCGTGCTTGCATACGTCCAGGTACCGATGGATAACGGGGAATATTTAACCCATCTCGAACCGTAACGATTGCAGGAAGTGGAGCCTCATAATGTTCACGACCCGTTGACACGACTCGCTCACAGTTAGCAATTCCATTTTCAATTTTCATGGATTTAACATTGGTAACAATCGGGCGATTAAGTGCGTGAGCAACTCGAATATGAATCTGGTAACCAGCGCTATCTGCAGATTCTGCGCCAAAGATAATCAAATCAAACTTGGTCTCTTCAGCATTGATGGCATCAACCAGTGCTGCCGCGGTTCCTTGCGGATCCCACTCTTGTCCATCGGTCTCTATCAGTACTGCTCGCGTTGCACCAATTGCAAGCTGCGAACGAAGTTGCTCCTCGGCATCACTTGGTCCGAGAGTCAGCAAAGTAAGCGTTCCACCCATCTGCTCAACTAACTGAACCCCAGCTTCGACTGCATTTTCTTCATGTGGGCTAATACCAAAACCCAGATGTTTGGTCTCAATATCCCGAGAATCAGGCGTGAGAATAAGAGTTCCGCCAGCAAGTGGAACGCGCTTTAAACAGACCAATACATCCATTATGCAAGAATCCGTTCGTTAGTAGCGTCAAATACTGGTGTTGCACCTACTTGGGCAACTGAACATGGATAATGCTCGCCGAGATATTCAACAATAAATTTGTTGCCAGCAACGGCTAGCTCGGTCGGTAAGTACGTCATCAGAATGTGCTTACCCACTGAAGGTGCCGAACCAGCACTTGTTACATAAGAGCGGCGGCCATGTGAGTCAACAATGGGTTGTTTATCTAATGTCAAAATTGGCTCGTTACCCATCATGTAACGCTTCACTCCAGTGTATGAAGTGTGATCATCTACATACAGTGTGCATAATAAAGTTACTGGAGTTTCGCTGCGATGCTTTACGTGTTCAGCTTTACCGATGAAGTCAGCATCCTTTAACTTCGGTGACTGCATGCCCGCTTCAACTACGTTGTACTCGGTCTCTAACTCTGGTCCATATGCTCGGTAACACTTTTCTAGTCGGCCAGTAGTTCCATACACGCCGATTCCAACTGGAATCATCTCGTGCTTCTTACCTGACTCCCACAGCATCTGCCATAACTTGGCGCCTTGTTCGATCGGGATATAGAACTCCCATCCAAGATCTCCTACATAGGAGATTCGTGAGGCAAGTACGCGAAGTGGGCCAACTTCAATTACTTTGCACGTACTGAACTTGAAAGCATCTTTGCCCATATCGGTACTTGTTATTGCTTGAATGATCTCGCGAGATTTTGGGCCCCAGACGCCAATAGTTGTATAGCTAGATGTTAGGTCAGCAATCTGTGCCGATCCATCGGCAGGCAGTAGATCACTAAACCATTTCTTATCGGCCATTCCATGTGCACCACCTGTGACAACACGGAAGTGATCAGTGCCTAGACGCATAATAGTTAAATCGGATTTAAAGCCACCGTTGGGACCAAGTATCGGCGTGTAAACCACACGACCAATTGCTACATCCATCTGACGTAGCGCCGCCTTCTGCACAACAGCTAAAGCTGATGGCCCAGTGATGTCAAAGAGGGTAAATGCCGATAGATCAACGATTCCTGCGCTCTCACGCATTTGTAAGTGCTCTGCATTGATAATTGGTGACCACCACCGTGATTCCCATTCAGCGGCTCGAGGCATTACTTTCTCGCCAAACTTTTCGACCAAAGCCGTGTTGCACTCGTACCAAAATGGTCGTTCCCAACCAGCGGTCTCATAGAAAACTGCGCCTAACTCTTTCTCGGCTTGATAAAACGGTGAAAGACGGACATTTCGATTAGATGCATACTGCTCAAGAGGGTGCACAATTCCGTAAGTCTTATTAAAGCTCTCATCCACGCGCGACTTAATATGGAACTGCGCTTTTTGATGTTCGTGAAAACGTGCGATATTTGACGAGTGCAGATCAATCTCTGAATCTCCAAGCACCATCCATTCGGCAACTGACTTTGACGTTCCTGGACCTTCCTTAATCCAGACTGCAGCAACAGACCACAAGCCCTTAACTTCAGGGGTTTCTCCAAGAATTGGCATTCCATCAGGGGTGTAAGAGAGAATTCCATTGATAGCGTATTTTTCGCGAACATTTTCATCGCCAACAATCGATGGCATTAACTCATACGCATGCTCATCTTGAATATCAAAATCTGCTTGGGTAAAAGCAAACTCAGTTGGTGATAGAGCAGCAGTTGCATTTGATGGTAAATCTTCTGGTGTATAAAGAATTGGGCGGTGAGCATATGATCCGATTTCTAAACCTGTGCCGTGTTGGCGCTCATACATAAAAACATCCATGTCACGAACTATTGGCCATTCAATATCGCCCTTAGTGCCAGCAAAGAATGGCACTGGACCAATATCTTTCATCTGGTGAACCGCTGGAGTGAGTGGAATGTGAGCACCCGCCATTGCAGCAAGTTTAGGTGACCAGCAACCAGTTGCAATGACAACATAGTCGGCCTCTATCGTGCCTTGATCAGTAACAACACTTGTTACTCGACCATTAACAACAGTGATATCTAGAA
>Ga0194048_10001227_pt1 | contig 12716 bp, 53 predicted proteins | sample JunL225m_MetaG_FD_161685 | JGI IMG/M metagenome (GOLD analysis project Ga0194048, IMG submission 161685) | Anoxic zone freshwater microbial communities from boreal shield lake in IISD Experimental Lakes Area, Ontario, Canada - Jun2016-L222-5m | ecosystem: Environmental > Aquatic > Freshwater >...
GCCCATAGCTGTGCCGGTGTATGGAGGTCTAACTCATATACAAATTGATATTGTTTTATATCATTCTTCAAATGTATTGTGTAATAATTAATAGTTAACTCCCGGGTGTCGTGCATTCATGAGTTCTGTAACAACCAAAATGTTCGTTCTTCATCTGACGTAAATTTTAATTGAAGTGGTACGTAATATGACCCGTCATCTGACGTCACCCTTACTTTAGTGACCCCCCCAATAACGTAACACATGGTAGGTGAATCAATTCTGCGATTCCAATATTCCTCGAATGTTTTGAAACAATCTTCGCTACTGATATCGGTACTATAGATGTCAAACATTTCACGTATCGTACGATACTGATTCAAATCACCAATCCACATTGTTGTCATGATCACGAATTCCCGCGCATTTTCCAAGTGTATTCTTCACCGCTTGGTAGTTTACCATCCTCAACTGAATCCACTCCCATCTTGCCCACTTGGTTAGGGTTCTCACCTACCATGGCAACATATGCCATACCAATGGTACGCATACGGTTAGCCTCAGTTAGTGCATCAACCATATCTAAATAATCTTTACTACGGGCGGCTCCATCTTCTGAAGACCAATATACTTTATACATTTCTTCTCTCTTATTCTGGTTTAATTCTAAGACGCCATGTAATAACTTTACCATCCATGGTTGTACAATCATCTATATACCAATCAGGACGTTCTACATCCATCCACTCAAACTGTGTCTTGCCACTACCAGTCCAATACACTTGAATTGTGGCACCGTCTGCCCATGCGTGTATTAGTTCAGAATATTTGTGTTTAATCATGCCCATTTCAACATAAAAAATATATAATCCTTCTCGTCCCTAAATCGTAAAATAGAGTAGTCCAAACTCCATCGTGCCAACACATCAGTAATTGCATTAGCGGAACCAAATTGTTCTGTACACCAGTCAAGTATTGCTTTGACTCTATCTTGATTGACTGGCCTTGCAGGATATGGCTCCCACATTTCATATTCGTACCATTTAACATGGCGTATTTGATATTTAGATTTAGTGTTATTATTATACATTATATCCATTTTAATGTAAACATTATGGCATCCTGTTCGTTTTTGAACCAGTATCCGTCATACGTATGATCCCAGTCATTTAACAATAAGTTATCACGGCACCATATAAAGGCATGCCAATTCCCCATTTTAAGCCCGACGTCGCGAACAAAAATCCATGGTTCTTGTCTCATTTCCACTTCAGGGTAAACATAATATAATCCTGCTCCGTTAAAAATACAGCATAAGGTATGTCATGCTTTGGTGACATTATAAACTTATAACCATTACACCGGCTCTCAATCCACTGGACCTTTGCTAGGTTTGATTTACTGGTTAACTTATTACCATTTATCAATGGAACTCGCATGTAGGTCTTTTCTGTAGTGTCTATTGCGCCAGCCTCAAAGATATAACGTTTTTCTGTATTGTCCATTATGCCCACCTTAACGCAAAAAATATTGCATCTTTTTCTTTTCCAAAAAAATAATCAATCTTAGTATTATCATAAGTGTTGTATCCGTCACAATGCACATCATTGGTAATATAGCTTGGGCAATATTTCAAGGCCCATTCCAAAGGTTTCCATACCGGATCATAAGGTAAAGTAACTGTCATGAGCTCCACCTTAACGCAAAAAATATCGCATCTTGTTCGTGCCGAAATTGAAAATATCCACCGCCATACCGATAAGTTTCCTTGGTAAAATTCTCACTGCACCAGTGCCATCGTACAAACCATTCTTTATTTCCGGTATCAATTACAACACTTGGCGTCTTAATTTGATAAGGATATTTTTCCTGCCATGCCTTTTCTGCTTGCATTTCTTTCATAACCGCATCATGGTCTTTCTGCCAGTAGGAATGTTGTGATTCGTATTCTGTCATTATAGCCACCTCAATATAAACATCGTAGCATCTTCCTCATGTCGAAAATACACATCACCCCATTGAAGAAATGCATAGTAAGATCCCAGCCATTTTCCACCCAGCACCCCTCGTGGAGAAAATTCAGCAACTTCATTTATGTGTAATGCTCGCGGCCCGAATTGTTCTGTACACCATGCCATAATCTCAGACCATTCGTCTGGACTTTTTTTTCTTATTTCTACCACTCGGCCTATCATTATCATGACCACCTCAATCTAAATAATGTAGCATCTTGTTCGTTTGCAAATTGCACTACCCAACGCCCGTAGTGTCTGGGTACTCGCTGATAACCGTCAACTGGTCGCCAGACTCGATGTAAAAACCAGCTACCGCCAGTCCATCTTCCAATATCGTCCTTGCGGCTTTCTCCAAAATGTTCAATTAACCAATCCTGTATTTCAACCAGTTGAGTAAAGTTAAAATCCAGCAGATCCTCCAGCACAATTTCAGTCATGACCACCTCAATAAAAACATAGTTTCATCAGCAGGTGTATGGAATCTTATATCTAAATGATAAATGCTGTCCTTGGAATCTTTAGCCCACACAAGATCATACCCACCAGGATAATGTTTCTGCATCTGATCCATACAATCACTTTTGATATCTTCTCCGGTATTAGATCGGTTCTGTAGGAAATATTTTTCAATAGCTCTGTTTTCCCATGACATTAAAAGGCGTTTCCATTCTGCCATTGTTATGACCACCTCAAACTAAAAAGTATAGCATCTGCTTCGTACTTGAAATGCCATCGAAACACACGATCTGTCTCATCATAATGCCCTAGCCACGTCTTACCAATAGGACCAATATGCTTGTTACACCAGTCAACTATGGGCATAACATCAGCGTCACTAGGCAAACGATCAAGATCAATATCAATAATCATGACCACTTTAACCTAAACATTGTTGCTTCTACGTCATTATCGAATTCAACATGGAAACCGAAAACATCAACATTGTTCCTAACCACACGGCAATTAAAATATTGCGCAAACTCGTCATCCAATCGTTCGCCATGCGGTATCGACGTCCGTTTCCTTAACCAGCTGGCTGATTTAAAAACACACGAAGAGGCGCCACTGATAATTATCATGCCCACCTCAACGCCATCAGTGTATATAACTCGTCAGATATAACAAAGCGATCCCACACATCGTCAGTATCAACTTCCTTCCACTGTGAAATAGCCTGACGATATATCCAGGGAACCAGCTGATAATTTACACTCACCACACAGTATCCCTTGGGAACATCGTACTCACCATTATCAATCTTGGTGAATTTACCTTTATTCTGCATACCCATTATGTCCTGTGCTACCTGTCGTCCTAGGACTTTATTTTCTATTTTGTTTAAGAAAAGTTGAAGTCGTCTTCGATTTAAATTGTCCAGCTCACTCATAACCACCTCAACGCAAACAATACTTTAACTTCATCGGTGACATTATAGACCGGACAAAACTCAAGGCCATTATGATAACCGATTATAGTTGCACCGTGTTCCGTTAACCATGCTTCCATTTCAATATACTGTTCGCCGATAATTCTAACTACAGTGATGGTATTTTTCTCTATATTATCTATACTAAAATGAAAGCGCGGGCCGGTGCAATCCGGCAACCCAAGCCTGGCGCCAACCACAACTTTCATTAATTCAAATTTTGCCATGACCATTTTAACCTAAACATTGTTGCTTCAGCATCATTACTGAAATAATGACAAATTTTTCCACCTGGCTGAGCTGTGTTGGTAATATAACTGGGACAATTTTTCAGTGCCCAAATCACTGCCCGCCACTGGGGGTCGTATGGTAGTGTGACCTTCATGACCACCTCAATAAAAACATGGTCAACGCTTGTTCAGAAGCAAACTCAAGCGCAAACCAATCGTCAATAACAGTAACACCATATTCTTCCCACCACCATTGTTTCATTACACTCATATGCGGACCTGTAGGTGGAGGACCTTTTTTCTTCAACACAGCAAAGTGTGCGTTTTGAAATGGCCTGAAAATAGTATTAGACACAACAAGCACACCGGAAGTGGGATAAGGGTAATTGATAGTGCCCACGGGTAAAGTAACAGTCATAGCCATCTCAATGAAAACATTATGGCATCACGCTCGTGTTCAAAGGAATAGCCCGACATCATATCTTCGTCGTCACGTAAAGTATGCCACTCCTCAATATTGTTTTTTATAAACCAATCTCGAATATTTCGCTCGTATGCAATCCTATCTAAGGCATAATCTACCGGATAGTCATACATTACATCATGCCATTTAGTCATACTAACTCCACCTCAACATAAACAAAGTAGCATTACGCTCGTCAGGTATACTGACTGTGAGATAATAAGTCGTAATACTATTTGCCCCTAAACTAGTCTGTTCACAGATCCAACTATACTGAATATTGTGTTCTTTTAACCATTTATAAACTTGATTCGCAAATGCGGATAGATAACGATACTGACTACTATTTCCCCGTGCTGTATAATCTGTATCGTGTTTTGTTAAATCTTTTACAAAATAAGCCATGCTAACTCCACTTTAATTTAAACCAACTAGCATCGGTAGGATGACTAAAGTATATACCAAAGGTGCCTAGACAATAATACCCATGACCACTATATTCATGAAGCCACGTGATCATTTCCTCTGGATATCCGTCTGGGCAAGGAATATAAGTTTCAACTGCTTCATTAACAGGTAATGATAACATATTTTTCATTTTACCCACCTCAACGCAAACATCACAGCATCTGCACGATTCTTAAATGAAAAGATCACAGGGTTCCATCCATCATACTTCCACTGATTAGACTTTAAGTTCTCTCGGCACCATAGTACTCTGGGATCCATTTTCTCAGGATCATCTGTGATGTACTTGCGCCATTCAGGCAATCCCAACACATAGCACACAAGGGGTAATCGTATCACACATGGCCAACGATCTCTTTCTCGTAAACTCATGACCACCTCAATAAAAACATGGTTAACGCTTGTTCAGAAGCAAACTCAAGCGCAAACCAATCGTCAATAATAGTAACACCATATTCCTCCCACCACCATTGCTTCATTACAGTCATATGCGGACCAGCAGGCGGCGGTCCACGTTTTGATAGCAAAGCGTGATGTGCGTGGTCAAAAGCAAGACCAATAGCAGCAATCACAACAATTGTTCCTGAAGTGGGATAAGGGTAATTGATAGTGCCCACGGGTAAGGTAACAGTCATACCCACCTCAACGCAAACATTATAGCATCTTTTTCGTGATCAAATGAAAATTTATACGCAGGAACCCTATCCCTTTGAAATCCATCGTATATACATTGCCATGTTCCCTCGCGGCCAAACGTTGGTTGCTTATCAGGACGATCAACAATACTGAATCTTATTCCAAATTGTTCGTGGCACCATGTACATAACCGTTCAACCTCAAGGTTAGATCTGTCACCTATCCTAACTTCATGTGTTAATCTGGGTTTTTTATCAACTGTAATCATTATGTTTTTAAGATATCAAATAATTCACCATACTGCGTCTCTGGCTCGATATGAAAACCTGTGCAGATCCATACTTTGCGTACATATATGCGTTTTAACCATACCCAGCGATGCCCAATAGTACGATGTGGCAATAGAATAAATGTCTTAATCCAGTCATGTTCCATTGCCACTATCTCACCTTGTGCAATCATCTTGGGTATTCTTGCTGGAAAAATCATGTCCACCTCAGACAGTATAACACATAATCAGCTTCTTCTCTAAAAAAAATTTCATATCCTTCGCCAAACTCGGCACTATCCGCCCAACACCAACGATCTATGCCTGCACCCGGAAGGGTCTTCTCCATCCATTTAAGTCTTTCAGCAGATTCACGATATTTTATTACCAGGGAATAGGGATAATTTGATTTTGTCATGACCACCTCAATACAAATAACGCCGCATCTTCTTCACGTTTAAACAGAAATTCTCTACCCGAATAATCCCATATACCCTCTGGTACTGAACGCATACCAAATTGCTTACGACACCAATCGCAGGCTTTATCAGCGTCTCTAAATCCATTCATTTTAATTATGATAACATCTTTTGGCATATCTCTCAAAATACTCATGACCACCTCAATACAAATAATGTTTCTTGTTCAGGAATACGGAATGAAATATTTCCATTTTCAACAGTTCCGCCATACGAGCGAATGCAAGCATCAACTCCTTGTATGTTACATGTACCGTTTTTGGTAAACACATGCCACATTATCTTATATTGATAATCATTGAATTTTAGCATTATGACCACCTCAACATAAACCAAGTGTAATCTTGATTATTGTCAAAAATATAATTAGGTGGCTTCCTTGAAAACCAGGGAAAACCAGAAACTGATGGTTCAATTCTACAATGGTGTGTCTCACGCCAGCGTATACCGTATTGCCTAGGAGATTCATAGTTGTGAACTGGCAAGGCACGTCTGGAGTTGCAAACAGCAGTATTAAACGATTTATCCGTAACATTAACTTTAATCATGACCACCTCAATAAAAATAACATAGCATCTTTTGCATATTTGAACTCAAACTCACCACCCATGGAATAGTACCAATCGCCATCTCTAGTATAGGACTGACTTGGACCAAACTGTTGTCGACACCATTCTAAACAGGGACGCCAATTCCATAGACCACCCCCAGTGCCAGTTACCTCTTGAGCCGGCACCGAGACTGCTGTCCATTCTACCCAGTCTATATCCTTCATTTTATCTGTCATAAAAATTTTAGTATAAACATTGTAGCCACTCTTTCATCTGCAATATCAACAAAGTATGACGTATAAGTTACTTGTTGTCCCTGTGATCCTGTATCATATACCACATGCTTAAACCATTTCCACTCATCTCCGGTGTATATGCTGTTATCTAGATCACAGTTTACTACAAGACCTACATTTTGTTCAAACCAAGATATCATTTGGCTTTTAATACTTTGTTTTTCTTTATGACGTAATGGGAGCCACAATCGTTTCGTTATGTCAATTATCATAACCATTTCAATCTAAACATTGTGGCATATTCTTCTCTAGCGAAATGCCATACAGTCTTACCATTCATAAAACTATAAGTCCAAGGATATTCATCCGACACATGATCACGATATTTTGCTTGAGCACCTATCATCCGGCTACACCATTCTTCCATTTCTGTATGATCACGAAGCGCAGCATAATTGTGATCCGTAAAAAATGTAGGAGTTTCAACTTCTGCTGCTATCATGACCATTTTAACATAAAAAGTAATTTTGTGTCTACATCAACATGCTCGTTCAATTCCATGGTAAAAGTTGGATTATTAATCTGGCTGTCAGTAATATGGATATTGGTCCAGCAATGCCAGCCTTCGCCACGAATACTGGAGCCGGGATTGGACATCGCTGGACCGATATGGTCCTTTGCCCAATCCACACAATCTCTCGCACGTTGGACACTGGTGAATGTTATCTTACTCATTGCGTAGTCTCCAGATGATTTCTTCCTCAGGATCATCAAATGTCAAGCGAAAATAATCTTTTTGCTCGTCTGTGAGATATACTGATTCAGCATTCTTGTCCCAGCAGAGCCGGTAGTTACCCGGAACATGCCTTCGAAATTCCTCTTCAATATCATTTTGTGTCGTTTCGTCCCAGGGTTCAAATAGATGCTGGAGCATTAAATAATGCATTTTTTCTCGATAATTCATATCAGCTAAACCTCAATAAAAACATTATAGCATCAGCCTCAGATACAAACTCAGTCATACATCCCGGTTCCCTCCACGCAGATTGGTTACTAATTACGTTGTATGCGGATTTGAATCTCTTAAAATCTATGGGTAATTCTTCGCCAGGCTCTAATAATGCCGCAACGGCCCTGATATATGCTTCATCAGTTACTTTAACTTTCATATTACGAAAACTTTAAGGCAAACATAGTGGCTACCTGGTGACGCTTAAACTTAAATTTAGCGACCAAGCAAGTATAGTCAAGAGACTGAGAAGGAGCCCAATCCCATTGCCAGTCGGTGTACTGAATCCCAGCATTATCTTCGCACCATTCCGTCATAGCCGTTAGTTTAGGTACATAATTACCCGTGTCTGGGAATATAATTACAACTGGCGTCATCATGAAAACCTCAATAAAAATAAGGTAGCATCAGCATCATATGAAAATTCAAGAGTAAACCCATGAACGTGGTTATGTACACTGGTTATATTATAGGCAGCAAGGAATTCTGACTTACTAGGATTACCATGTTCAGGGTCATTCAGTGATTCAATGCCTCGCATAAATGCTTCATGGGATACATTAACTTTCATTACGAAAACCTCAATAAAAACATTGTAGCTTCAGCCTCGGAATTAAATTCAATTAAATATCGCCAACGAACGCTATCAACTATTTCCCGCCGAATAACTTTAAATGAATATGATTCTTCCAGACGGCGAATAAAGTTATAATTTTCATCAAGTATATAATGAGTGAGCGGTAATGTAGCATTAAACAATACAAAACCCGAGACTTCGCATGTATATGACATTATGACCACTTTAATAAAAAGAATGTGGCCGCTTTTGGGGATTTAAATTCAATTGAATATTTAAAAGCAACATGCCTACCGTCCTTTGCGCGAATAAAAATTGGATTAATTACCACATTATACCGTTGTTCTATACGGTCCAATACGTACCTATTGTTAAATCTATCTATTGGGCTACGTAATTCTCTCCCAACATTATAAATTACCTGCTCGGAAACGTCAACAGTAACAGACATATTATCGCTTTAACATGGCCATGGTATGGTTTGCTGTTACGACATCAGCAAGCGGAATGGCCGAAACGGTATGCTGTTCAATTATCCATTGGGTAATATCAACGCCCAGTTTTAATACTCGAGTCATAAATGAACGAATTTCCGCAATTGATTTAAATCGTCGTGCATCAGTCTCGGTAGTCCACCAATTATGGTTAGATGGCATTCCATCTAAATATTGAATTACTTCCCGACCACGATTTTTAAAGGCGGCCGGACGTTTGACTATATAATAAATCATGTTAACTAAACCTCAATAAAAATAGTATCATATCCTCTTCACGCTTAAATTTAATATGACTGCCAAAGTATACACTGGAATATTGTCGTAATATTGGATCTATCTCGTAAGTACAGACTCCGTGTGCAAGTTCTACCCTAGGTACGGTAAGCATAAAGTTACACCAAACTTGATTCTTGTCAAAATTCATCGGATCGTCATCATCTACATAAAGTTCATAAGGATATATTAATTCATATGTTTTTAATACTAACAAAGAGCGTTTGGCCTTGGCTATATCACCAGTCATTATACACAACACTTGTTCATTATTACGACCACCTAAGTAAAAATAAGGTTGCGTCTCCGTCATTTTTAAATCTCAATTTAAATTGTTCATCGCCCCTGGGGGTTTTACTTACATACGAGTCAAGAAAGGGGCGTATATCAATACCCTGTTGCATCATGAATTGCTGTCGTTCCGGAAATCCCTGCGGTGCAGTATTATCGAAATTAATCCACCATTGATTAAGTATTAGGTCTTCGTCACTATTCTCTGCTCGCATATCTAATACCACTGCCATGTTAACTAAACCTCAATAAAAAGAAAGTTGCGCTAGACTCTGAATTAAATCTTACGTCTCTATACATAGTTGTGCTATTTGATCCCACTCTTTGTACTGTACAATTATAATACTGTTCAAAGTCTTCAAGAGTAGTAAAACTACGTGATTGCTCCAGCGCAGCTAACGCAGCCGCGAGGATTTCTATTGGCATGCACATGGTATACACTAAGAAAACCTCAATAAAAAGAATGTTCTATCACTTTCAGTCTTAAATCTAAAACACCCCGACACTATTACCGCATTATATTGGCTACTGAGTACATGATCCATCGAGGAAAGTCCTGATTTATACCATGTTACATTATTGGGCAAACTATTAAGTAAGTTTTGATATATTCGGTGACGATGATATTCTTTTTCAGTAAACTCAAACCCTATTACGGTATAGGGATATTCCTGTTCCAATGTATTATCTGTCATTACGAAAATCTCAATAAAAATAACGTAGCATCTTCATCCCGCTCAAATGAAACATACTCTCTTTTAACTCCGTACGTAGCACCCCATTTAGCAAATTCCGTTGCTAATACAGGAGTATTAGGAATAAAGTCACCACCTAGATAACGATAAAAATTCAATAATACAGGATTATTTACAATCTCAGGGCATAGAATATGACGCTCATTAGAAGATATAATAAAAAATGGTATTTTAGTGGACATATTAACTAAACCTCAATAAAAACATGGTAACAGCTGATTCTGATTTAAATCTGATTAAACTGTCATAAAATGCTCCATCATAGTTGAGTCTAAGCTGGTAATCAATATAATCCGGAACAGAAGGCACACCATCATTATTATTAACTAAATCTAAATATTTTCGTGTGCTAATAGTGTGATCAACGAATTTCGCCCAGGCCGCACCCATTCCAAACGGTATGTAACCATTGTTGCCAACTTGCACAACAACAGGATATATTGTTTCATACAATTGACGGGATAACTTATTATGAATCATTATGCAAACCTTAATAAAAACATTGTCCGATCCTCTTCACGATCAAAATAAATCACTCCATGCCCCAATTTAGCAGAATATTCCAGTAGGCATCGATCTCTTTTCATTTTAACAGTATCTGCTGTCATCATAGAATTATTATCTATCCCGGATATTCTTAAGAAATTAATCCAATAATCTTTAAATGAACGCGGTAAGTTAGTAGACTCTGTTTGCCATATTTTCAGTGTGTAATTTTTTGGCATTATGAAAACCTCAATAAAAACATTGTTCTATCCGCTTCAGTTTTAAAATAAAATTTATTATTTAGAATAACACAGTTATATCGTGTGCGCAACATAATCTCCGCGTTCCGTCCCCATTCGGGAGTTTCTGGTGAAAAAACAAAATTAAAAAAATTGTTGAATACCTGAGTATACTCACCCGTACTACCCTTAGCTTCAAGGGTATGGGGATATTCATCAAAATTCAATATTTCTTTATTCATCAAGAAAATTTTAATAAAAAGAATGTTAAATCAGACTCAGATTTAAATTGTATATATTCAAAATCTCTGTGAGCATTATACTGTGTCTCAAGAGTATTGTCAATAAGAGAATGAAACTGCCAATCGGGAGTCCTATGCTCTGAATCTAAACTATGCAAAAAATTACCCCATGCCTTAATAAATCCGGTACTATTAAGTTTGATCAGCAGGTGATCGGGATATAATACCATTACGAAAACCTCAATAAAAATAAAGTTCTATCAGCAGAAGTTTTAAAGGATATAGTATTGTATCCTTCATCATTGCAAGCATTCCATAAGACTAATTCCCTATAAAAAGTATCAGAATTACTCTCGTCACTAGTATACTTGGTCCTAACATAGGCCACAAAATTATACCATACAACAGTACCATAACTGTCCGTGGCAGCATTAAAACGCTTTTCCATAACAGTTAGCGGATAAGCATACGTCATATTAATTAAATTTCAGCAAAAAGTAAGTACGATCTTCTTCCCGATCAAAATCCAAATAGTGTATTAAAACATCGCCCGATGACGGATTTTTATACTGACAATTAAATTGATTTGCAAGGATTTTTTTAGTGTAAAGATTACAAGAATATCCTCCACCAGGAGCTAAATTCTCCGCCAGGAAATTCTGCATATATGATGCTAAACCATAACTTTTGTATTCTTCACTAAACGCAAAAACTGGTAATTTATACATACGTGTTAACTCCAGGCTAATTTAAACCAAACGGCATCGCGTCTATTACGAAATAAAAAAGAATGAGTACCATCCAACCACCAATTGCCCCCAACCCAGCTGCCATTATGTGAATAACTGGCACCAAACTGACGACGACACCAGGCAATACGACGATTTATATCTTCGTAAGTCATACCCCTACCCAGTAAATGCCTAGTCACGGTTATATCCCATAAGTTCCAGCAACTCTGCAGAACTTACATGCCAGTCTTGTTCAATTACGTCAGCACACTCTCGAACAATTAATTCAGCGAATTTTAGCACGGCTGCACGATCATATTCATCCATATTGTCCCAGCAGCCCTGGGCAGTTAGTCCAGAACGATACATTAATTCATCAATTCTTGAATTCATAATTTAATTAATCCCTGACGATGCAGTCGTTCAAGTTTGCGGTGTATACTACCAGTGGGCTTATCCCAATAGGCCAGAAATAACGCTCGGATAATATCATCGTCCCCGGGGTTTGAAACCTCAGGTAACAATTTAGTAACGGCACGTTCGTATACCTTTAGGGGTTTCAATTTCATCTGCGACAGGTCATATACCGCTAGTGTATAACAGGGGTCAAGGACCATGTCTGTTTCAGTAAATTCATCAAAATAATCTAAATTGTCTAGGTCTTTCATTCTAGATCCCGAAACCATTCATTCGGTCCGAAAAGGTTCATCATGCGTTCTTGAGCACAATGTAATCCACCATCCCAGCCTTCATCAAATAAATCTGGATTTTTGGGATAGTTTTCGTTTTCACAAATTGTAATACATTCCCGAATCAATGACTCGGTGAACTTTTCAAATTCATCCTCCCAACGCGAAATGAAATT
>Ga0194048_10001229_pt1 | contig 12708 bp, 11 predicted proteins | sample JunL225m_MetaG_FD_161685 | JGI IMG/M metagenome (GOLD analysis project Ga0194048, IMG submission 161685) | Anoxic zone freshwater microbial communities from boreal shield lake in IISD Experimental Lakes Area, Ontario, Canada - Jun2016-L222-5m | ecosystem: Environmental > Aquatic > Freshwater >...
CCTTCCGCATTTTAGTATTGCTGCCGCCACAAAGGCGGTATCGGCATGGCCTACAAAATCGCAGTCATCGGGGCGACCGGCAATGTCGGCCGGGAGATGCTCAAAGTCCTGGCCCAGCGCGAATTTCCCATCAGTGAAGTGGTGGCCCTGGCATCGCCCCGGTCCATCGGCCAGCAGGTCTCGTTCGGCGATCACACGCTGAAGGCCAAGGCGCTGGACTATTACGACTTCAAGGGCACCGACATCGCCCTGATGAGTGCCGGCGGCGCCATCGCCAAGGAATGGGCGCCCAAGATCGCCGCCCAGGGGTGCCTGGTCATCGACAATTCCAGCGCCTGGCGCATGGACCGGCAGGTGCCGCTGGTGGTGCCGGAGGTCAATCCCGAAGCCCTGAACGACATTCCCAAGGGTATCATCGCCAATCCCAATTGTTCGACCGCGCAACTGGTGGTCGCCCTGAAGCCGCTGCATGACCTGTTCACGATCAAGCGCGTGGTGGTTTCGACCTATCAGTCGGTGTCCGGCGCCGGCAAGGACGCGATGGACGAGCTGTTCCGCCAGACCCGCGCGGTGTTCGTCACCGATCCGGTGGTGGTGGAGCATTTCACCAAGCAGATCGCCTTCAATGTCATCCCGCAGATCGATGTCTTTCTGGATTCCGGCGTCACCAAGGAAGAATGGAAGATGTCGGCCGAGACGCAGAAGATTCTCGACCCTGACATCCAGCTCACCGCCACCTGCGTGCGGGTGCCGGTGTTCCGCGGTCACAGCGAGTCGGTGAACATCGAATTCGAAAAGCCCGTCACCGCCGAACAGGCCCGCGCCGCCCTGCGCGCCGCGCCCGGTATCATGGTGGTCGATAAGCGCGAGGATGGCGGCTATGTCACGCCCATCGAATGCGCCGGCGAGGATGCCACCTTCGTCAGCCGCATCCGTAAGGATCCTACGGTCGAAAACGGCCTCAATATGTGGATAGTGTCCGACAATCTTCTCAAGGGCGCCGCGCTCAACGCGGTGCAGATCGCCGAATTGCTCGTCAAACGCAACCTGCTCAAAGCCGCATAAACACGGCATTTTTCGAGGAGACCTGCCCGATGCCCAAAGCCTATTGGATCGCACGCGTGGACGTGCATGACCCCGAGACCTACAAGTCCTATGTCGAGACCGCCAAGCCGGCCTTCGAACGCTTCGGCGCCAAGTTCCTGGCGCGCGGCGGCAAGACCGAAGTGCTGGAAGGCCAGGCCCGCGCCCGCAACGTGGTGATCGAGTTCGCCTCGCTGCAGGACGCGCACGACTGCTACCATTCGCCCGAATACACCAAGGCCCGCGAATATCGCGACAAGGCCGGCCAGGGCGAATTCCTTCTTGTCGAAGGCGTATAAAGCCCGCCGCACGGCGCTGTACGTGCCCGCTGCCAACAGCAGGGCACTGGAGAAGGCGCGCACCCTGGACGCCGATGTGGTGATCCTGGACCTGGAAGATGCCGTCGCCGCCGAAGATAAGGCGCGGGCCCGCGAAACCGCGGCGGCGATGCTGAAGAATTTTGCGCCGCTCGAAGTGGTGGTGCGGGTCAATTCAGCCGGCACCATCTGGCATGACGCGGACATGGAAGCGATGGCGCAGGCCCAGCCCCACGCCATCCTGCTGCCCAAGATTTCCGGCGCGCAGGACATCGAGGTCGCCAAGGCCAAATGCGGCGGCGCGCCGCTTTGGGCGATGATCGAAACCCCGCGCGCCGTGTGTTGTGCCCTGGCCATTGCCGACGCCGGCGTGGATTGCCTGATCTTCGGGGTCAATGACCTGGTCAGCGCCATGGTGGCCCGCCACCGCCCCGACCGCATCAATATGCATGCCGCGATGTCGCAAACCGTTTTGGCGGCGCGCGCCGCCGACATCACGGTGCTGGACGGGGTGTACAACGCGCTGGACGACATGACCGGTTTTGCCAAGGCCTGCGCCGAAGCGCGCGACTTCGGCTTTGACGGCAAAAGCGTCATCCATCCGAGCCAGGTCGCCCCGGCCAAGGCCGCCTTTTCGCCGTCGCTGGACGAGATTGCCTATGCCCGGCGCGTGCTGGCCGCGTTTGCCGCCCAGCCCGGCGCCAGTGTCGTCACCCTGGACCGGCGCATGCTGGAGGCGCTGGATGCCGCCAGCGCGCGGCGCACCCTGGCGCGCGCAGGGCTCTAGATGCTGCTGACCCAGTACCAGGACTTGGGTGCGCGCGGTGAACTGCGCCCCGACGCGGCCCAGGAAAACGCCGTGAACCGCCTGGCCGATCTGGCCGCGGCGCTGGCGCAAAAGCCTACCTTCATCCTGTTCGGCAAGAAGCCTCCGCCGCCGCGCGGGCTTTATATCTGGGGCGATGTGGGGCGCGGCAAGACGTTCCTGATGGACCTGTTCTTCAGCGCGGCGAAAGTCACCAAAAAGCGCCGCGCCCATTTCAACCGCTTCATGGTCGATGTGCATGCCCGCATCCACGCGATTCGCCAGCGCGCCGGGTCCAGCGATCCCATCCCCGTCGTGGCGCGAGACTTGGCCGCCGATGCACGGCTTTTGTGTTTTGACGAATTCCAGGTGACCGACGTGGCCGACGCCATGATCCTGGGCCGGCTGTTCGACCGGTTGTTCGCAGAAGGCGTCACCATCGTCGCCACGTCCAACACCCCGCCCGATCGTCTTTATGAAGGCGGGCTGAACCGCCAGCTCTTTTTGCCCTTCATCGCCGAGATCAAGCAGCGGCTGGAGGTGGTGGAGCTGAACGGACCGACCGATTACCGGCTGCAACGCATTTCCGGCATCACCGTTTACATGACGCCACTGGGTCCGGATGCCGATAGTGCGATGGATGCAGCCTGGCAGCGGCTGACCGATACCCCGCGCGGCAAGCTGTGCAGTCTGGCGGTGCTGGGCCGCAAAGTTCCGGTGCCGCAGGCGGCACGCGGCGTGGCGCGGTTCGACTTTCGCGACATGTGCGCCCAGCCCCTGGCGGCGGCGGACTTCCTGGCGGTGGCGCAGGAATTTCACACCCTGCTGCTGGATCATATTCCCGAACTGTCGCCGGAAAATCGCAACGAGGCGCGGCGCTTCATTCTGCTGATCGATACGTTATATGACGAGGGCGTGAAACTGGTCTGTTCGGCCGCCGCACCGCCCGAGCTGCTGTATCCCGCGGGCGATGGCGCCGAAGCCTTTCGCCGCACCGCCTCGCGCCTTGCAGAGATGCAGAGCGAAGACTATCTCAGGCGCGGTCACGGCATTCACGGGCTGTCGCAATGACGAATGTTCTCTGGGCGTGTGCGTTTGTGCTGGCCTGTATCGGTTTTTACCGGTTCGGCCTGCCCTGGCTGAAACGCTTCGACCAGGCCAATGTTGCGCGCATCGCCCAGCAGGAGCGCGACAAGGCCGACGCCAATGCCCATATCCGCCATGCCCTGGACGTGGCCAATGAGCAGGTCGAGGAAATCCAGGAAATCAAGGTCGGGGCCGCGACCCACTACCTGTTCGAGGCCCAGATCTTCGCCAGCCGCGACGAGGCCGAGGAAATGCGCGCAACCCGTGTCGGCACGGTGGCGCGGCGTTTCTATGAAGATTTGCCGGCGGCCTTGGCCGGCGCGGCGGAACGCGGCCGCATGTCGGCGCGTGAGCGCGCCTCAGCGCGCTGGAAGAAAACAGTCCACTAGGCCGCTTCGCCCTTCATCAGCTTGGGGAGCTTGCCGACATCCCCGCCGGCATGGCGCATGAAAAAGCGTCGCGCGGGACCGATGGAATCGACGATACCCAGCCCCAGATCGCGCAGATGCCGCAGCGGTGCGATATCATTGGAGAACAGCCGGTTCAGCGCATCCATGGTGCCGCCCATCACCACCGAATCGAACCGGCGCCAGCGCTCATAGCGCTTGAGCGTATCCAGCGCGCCGATATCGCGGCCCAGCCGCGCCGCATCCAGCAACACTTCCGCCAGAGCGGCAGCGTCTTTCAGACCCAGATTCAATCCCTGCCCGGCAATGGGATGAATGCCATGGGCGCAATCGCCGGCCAGAGCGAACCGCGGTCGCACGAAATCGCGCGCGATATGAAATGACAGCGGATAAGACCAGCGCGGTCCCGCCGATTTGGTCTGCCCCAGATGCGATCCGAAGCGGCGCGACAATTCCGCATTAAAACCTTCTTCGTCCAGCGCCAGCAATCCCGGCGCTTTCTTCTTGTCTTCGGTCCACACCAGCGAGGAGCGGTTGCCCGTCATCGGCAAGATCGCGAACGGACCCGAGGGCAGGAAGTGTTCATAGGCCACGCCATTGTGCGACTTCTCATGTTCCACGGTCGCGACGATGCCGGTTTGCGGATAGGACCAGCCGATCACCTGCACGCCCATCTGGCTGCGCAGCGGTGATTCGCGGCCGTCGGCGGCGATCACCAGCGCCGCGGAAATTTCCTCGCCATTCGCCAGCCGCGCCACGGCGCGGCCAGTCTCCACCGTCAGCGACTTGATCGTGGCCGGCGCCAGCACTTCCAGATTCGCCTGCCGCGCGACCGCTTCGTGCAAGGCGGTGCGGATGTGACGGTTCTCGGCGATATGGCCCAGCGCATCGGCACCCACTTCCTGGGCGTCGAAGTGCAGCGAGAAGGGTGAGGCGGCTTTGCCGGCCTGTCCGTCGGTGACCAGGATCTCGCGGATGGGCTGGGCATGGGGCTTCAGGCTGTCCCACACTCCCAGCGCCGTCAGCATCCGCACACTGGCATAGGCCAGGGCCGAGACCCGGCCATCGAACTTGGGATTCAGCACCTCAGCGGGGGGCGCGGCATCCACCGACAGCACCTTCAGGCCGCCCTGGGCCAAGGCCAGCCCCAACGGCAGGCCCACCATGCCCCCGCCACTGATCAAAATATCGGCCTGCTTCACTGGCTGCATCCTCTGCACATATTTTATGCAAAAACTGACTTTTGCGTAATAAGCAGGCAAATAGCCCTGCCTGTTTTTGAGTCATTGTGACTCGTTTTTTGGCCAAAAATCTTTCTTTTACAACGCCTTGGCTTCCGGCCCGAAAGTTGGCCCGCTTCTTGATAATTCGTTAAAGCCGGGCCCTTCGTCCGGCGCTGGCAATAACACGGAAGGACGGCAGATGAAGCTTATTACGGCGATCATCAAACCCTTCAAGCTCGATGAAGTGCGCGAGTCTCTCTCGGCGCTCGGCGTTCAGGGCATGACGGTGACTGAGGTCAAAGGCTACGGGCGGCAAAAGGGGCATACGGAAATCTATCGCGGCGCGGAATACGCCGTGAGCTTCCTTCCCAAGCTCAAAATCGAAGTGGCGGTGAAGAGCGAATTGCTCAGCGCGGTGGTCGATGCGATCAGCTCGAAGGCAAAGACCGGCCAGATCGGCGACGGAAAGATTTTCGTCACACCGCTCGAGCAGGTCGTGCGTATCCGCACCGGCGAAACGGATGGCGACGCGCTGTAAGCCCGCAAGGCTTAAAGCCGTCCACAAAGGGGACTGAAAAATGAGAATTGAAACTTTGAAGAAAGCGGGACTTGCCACGCTTGCCGGTGTCGGCACGCTGGCGATGTCCGCGGGTACGGCTTTCGCCGCTGCCGCGCCGGTACCGGACAAGGGGGACACCACATGGATGCTGGTTTCCACCATTCTGGTGCTCCTGATGATCGTGCCGGGCCTTGCCCTGTTCTATGGCGGCCTGGTCCGCACCAAGAACATGCTGTCCATCCTGACCCAGACCTTGGTCATCACCTGCATCGTGATGGTTGTCTGGGCCTTGTGGGGCTATTCGGAAGCCTTCACGGACGGCGCAGGCATCAACGCCTATGTCGGCGGCTTCTCCAAGGCTCTGCTGAAGGGCGTGGACACCGCCACAACCGTCGAGACCTTCTCGCGCGGCGTGGTCATTCCCGAAATCGTCTTTGTCTGCTTCCAGATGACCTTTGCGGCGATCACCACCGCGCTGGTGATCGGCAGCTTCGCGGAACGCATGAAGTTCAGCGCCATCTGCATCTTCGCGGTGCTGTGGCCGACCCTCGTGTACTTCCCCATCGCCCACATGGTCTGGTGGTGGCCGGGACCGGAATTCGCCTCGACCCATCCGGCCGATGCGACTGCCGCCGGCGCCGGCATGATCTGGGCCTGGGGTGCGCTTGACTTCGCGGGCGGTACAGTCGTGCACATCAATGCCGGTATCGCGGCCCTGGTTGGCGCACTGCTGTGCGGCAAGCGCCTGGGCTACAAGCAGGAACCGATGGCTCCCCACTCGCTGACGCTGACCATGGTCGGCGCAGCGCTTCTGTGGGTTGGCTGGTTCGGCTTCAACGCCGGCTCCAACCTGGAAGCGAACGGCTATGCCGGTCTGGCGATGCTGAACACCTTCCTGGCCACCGCGGCTGCCGGCGTTGCCTGGCCTGCCGTGGAATGGATCCTGAAGGGCAAGCCCAGCCTGCTCGGTGCGGCCTCCGGTGTCGTGGCCGGTCTGGTTGCGATTACGCCTGCGGCCGGCTTTGCCGGTCCGATGGGCGCAATCGTGCTGGGCCTGGTTGTCAGCCCGATCTGCCTGTTCTTTGTCAGCGTGGTCAAGAACAAGCTGGGCTATGACGACAGCCTGGACGTGTTCGGCGTCCACTGCATCGGCGGTATCGTCGGCGCCATCGCAACCGGCATCGTGGTCAGTCCGGCCCTGGGCGGCGCGGGCATCGTGGACTACACGGCCGGCGGCGCTGCCGTCTATCCGGGTCTGGTTCCGCAGGTGATCTCGCAGCTCAAGGGCGTTGCGACCACCATCGCCTGGTCCGGTATCGGCAGCCTGATCGTGTTCGGTCTGATCAAGGTGACGATCGGCCTGCGCGTGAAGGAAGAAGTCGAGCGCGAAGGCCTCGACATCGCCGAGCATGGCGAACGCGCTTACAACATGTAAGCAAAAAGCCTGAAGCAAACGGGGGTGCGGATAAAACCGCACCCCTTTTTGCTTTTGGTAGGACCATAAATAACGGCAAAGGGACCATGCCTAAGAACTCAAAGCGGCTCTCTCTCATGGCTTTTCTGGCGGCCGTCCTTGGCGCCACACCGGCTTTCGCAGCCGACGCTCCCGCGCTGAACAGTGGCGACACCGCCTGGATGCTGGTTTCGTCCGCGCTGGTCCTGATGATGACCATCCCCGGTCTTGGGCTCTTCTATGGCGGCATGGTCCGCAAGAAGAACGTGCTGGCGACCCTGGCCCAAAGCTTCGGGGCCACCGCCCTCATCACCGTGTTGTGGATGGTGATCGGTTACTCCCTGGCCTTCACCCCCAATCCCAACCCGGGCGTAAATGCGTGGATCGGCGGCTTCAGCTATCTGTTCCTGGCGCCGATGAAGCTGACGAGCGTCGCGGCTCTGGCCCCGACAATCCCGGAATCGGTCTACATGTTCTTCCAGATGACCTTCGCGATCATCACCCCGGCGCTCATCGCGGGCGCCCTGGCGGATCGCATGAAGTTCAGTGCTTTCCTGTGGTTCATGGCCCTTTGGCTGCTGCTGGTCTATTGCCCCATCGCCCATTGGGTCTGGGGCGGCGGCTGGCTCGGCACGGCCGGCGCGATGGACTATGCGGGTGGATCGGTGGTGCACTTGAACGCCGGTACCGCCGCTCTGGTAACCTGTCTGGTCCTTGGCAAACGCATCGGTTACGGCAGCGATAACATGTCGCCGCACAACCTGGTCCTGTCGGTCATCGGCGCGTCTCTGCTGTGGGTTGGCTGGTTCGGATTCAACGCCGGCTCGGCCGTCACCGCCGGTTTCAATGCCGGCATGGCAGCCGCCGCGACGCAAATCGCGACTGCCGCCGCCGCGCTGGGCTGGATGGCCGCCGAATGGATCATCGCCAGAAAGCCTTCCGTGCTTGGCATGATCTCAGGCGCCGTCGCGGGCCTGGTGGCGATTACACCGGCGAGCGGTTTTGTCGATCCGGTGGGCGCGCTCATCATCGGCATCACCGCCGGCGTGGTCTGCTACATTTCGGCGGTCTGGATGAAGAAGGCGCTCGGCTATGACGACAGCCTGGATGCCTGGGGCGTGCACGGGGTGGGCGGCGCGCTCGGCGCCATCATGACCGGCCTGTTCGCCAAGAGTGCAATCAATCCGGCCTATCCCAAAGGCGGCTGGCTGACGGACGGCAACTTCGACCAGATGATTGCGCAGTTCAAGGACGTCGGTGCTGTGTTCGTCTATTGCGCCATCGTCACTTTCGTCATCTTGAAGGCCGTTGACCTGATCATCGGCCTGCGCGTCCCGCCGGAAGTTGAAGTCGAAGGTCTCGACATCAACCTGCACGGCGAGACTGTTCACGATTAAGTAGCGTCGCGTTTTCTCCCTGACTCGGGCGCCCTCCTTACGGAGGGCCCCTTTTCTTTATCCCGTCCGCCGTTTTTTAGGTGAACCCCCATCCGTCGCAACTCGGGTTTGCTCCGCAAACACCTCGCTGCGCCGTTCGGTACGCTGTCGCTACTGAACTCCCCCTTTCAGGCGCGCTGGCGCGCGCAAAGGGGGAAGGAAGCTGGTGGATGCTGTGGGTCGCCGCGCGAAATGCGCGGCTCGAGCCTGAGCGCTTTTCCTGAGAGGCCCGGACCTTTATGGTTCCGCGCGATGTCCGAACCCACCCGCCTGGATGCCCTGCCCGATGGCCCCTTTGCGCGTCTGGCCACGCTGCTGAAGGACGTTGAGCCGGGCAAGCCGCCGATCAGCCTGGCCTTGGGCGATCCGTCCGGTGCGGTGCCCGATTTCGTGAAAGAGGCGCTGGCGCGCGAAGCCGCACGCTTCGGCAATTATCCGCAGATCGCCGGAACACAGGAATGGCGTGAAGCGGCCGCGACCTGGGTCGCCGCCCGCTTCGGCCTGCCATCCGACCGCATCAGTCCGGACCGGCACGTCCTGCCGCTCAACGGCACCCGCGACGGGCTGTTCAGCGTGCTGTTTCCCTTTGTGCCGCAGCAGAAGGCGGGCCGGCAGCCGATCGTGGCGATGCCCAATCCCTTCTACCAAGTCTATGCCGCGGCAGCGCTGGCCTGCGGCGCCGAGCCGCTCTATGTCCCCGCGCTGGCCGGGAATGGCTTCCTGCCCGATTACGCCGCGCTGCCGGACGATGTGCTGGCGCGTGTCGCGGCCGTTTATGTCTGCACCCCGTCCAATCCCGAAGGGGCGGTGGCGACGCGGGACTATTGGAACAAGCTGTTCGAACTGGCCGAGCGCCACGACTTCATCGTGCTGGCAGACGAATGTTATGCCGACATCTGGTTTGACGCGCAGCCGGTCTCTGCCATGACCGCGCGCTTTGCCCAGTCGAACGGCTTTTCGCGCCTGCTGAGCTTCCACTCCCTGTCCAAGCGGTCCGGCCTGCCGGGTCTGCGCAGCGGCATGGTGGCGGGCTGCGCCAACCTGATCGCCAGGTTCCGGGCCTTCCGCAATGTCGCCGGCCCGCAGGTGCCCACCCCGATCCTGGCCGCCAGCGCTGCCTGCTGGCGCGATGAAGCCCATGTCATGGCGGGGCGCGCCGCCTATGCCGAAAAAATGGCGGCGGCAGAGCGCATCCTGGGGAATCGCATGAAGCGGCCGGGCGGCGGATTCTTCCTCTGGCTGGAGGTCGGCAATGGCGAGGAATTTGCCTCACGTGCCTGGCGGGATCAGGGGGTACGCCTGCTGCCCGGCGCCTATATGGGCCGCGAAATTTCGTCCGGAAAAACCCAGTCAAACCCTGGCTTTTCCTACGTCCGGGTGGCGCTTGTTAATGACTTGTCAACCATTATGACCGCACTCGAAAGAGTGAGAGAAATTCTCTAGCGGGCGGGTTCGGCAATGGCGCAGTCCAGGATGATCGGTGGGGTCTATCACCCCCGTGCCCGGGGCGGTGCCATGAGCGACGCCCTGGCCGATGCCCGGGCCGCCATGAACCGGCTGGTGCGCATGCTGGCGATGCGCGGCGCAGGCCTGGCCCTGATGCTGGCGGCCGGTGCGGCGCTGGTGGCGCTGCTGAGCTATTCCGCCGACGATGCCAGCCTGAACAATGCCAACCTGCGCGACGTCTCGAATTTGCTCGGCCCCCTGGGCGCGGTGGCGGCGGATCTTCTGCTGCAGATTTTCGGCTGGGCGGCGCTGGCCTTCCTAGCGCCGCTGCTGGTGTGGGGCGCACGCGCCCTGCGCGGCAAGTCGCTGAAATACGCCATTTGGCGCCTGCTGGCCTGGCCGCTGGGCACCATCACCGTGGCGGCGGGCCTAGGCATGCTGCCGCGTTTCCCCAGCCTGCCGGCCGGTAGCGGCGGCATGATCGGTATCGCCTCTACGGGGCTCTCCGCGCATGCGGCGCAGGTGTGGCACACTCCCGTCCTGGCTTGGGCCCTGCCTTTGACCTTGTTGCTGGCGGGCCTGCCGCTGGCCTTCCTGGCCACCGGCCTGCGCTTCATGCCCATGGTGCGCGGCATCCAGAATATTCCGGCCGGCGCGATCTGGCTGGTCGGCCTGATCAAGAAGCCCGATTTCCATTTCGGCAATAACGATGATGACGAAGACAGCGAAGAATACGAAGATGACGATGAGGGCGCCTATCACCTGGACGCCGCCGAAGACGACGATGCCGGCGCGGAGCGCCCCTCCATCGCCGCCAACCGCCTGGCCGAACGCCAGAAGACCCGCGTCAAGCGCGACGCCCGGACCTCCGCCAGCCCCAAGCGCGCCGACAAGCAGCCGGCGCTGAACCTGGCCTCGGGCGATTACCAGCTTCCGTCCCTGGCCCTGCTGTCCGAGCCAGTCGCGGTGAAAGACACCCATGCGCTGTCCGATGAAGCGCTGGAAGAAAATGCCCGCATGCTGGAAGCGGTGCTGAGCGACTTCGGTGTCAAGGGACGCATCACCGCCGTGCGCCCCGGCCCGGTCGTCACCTTGTATGAATTCGAGCCCGCTGCCGGCGTAAAATCATCCCGCGTCATCTCGCTGTCCGATGACGTGGCGCGCTCCATGTCGTCGGTCGCCGCGCGCATCGCCACCATTTCGGGCCGCAACGTGATCGGTATCGAGCTGCCCAACCAGACGCGCGAAACCGTGTATCTGCGCGAGATGTTCTCCTCCGCCGATTATGAAAAGGCCCGCGCGCCGCTTACCCTGGCGCTGGGCAAGACCATTGGCGGCGAGCCGCTGATGGCGGATCTGGCCAAGATGCCCCATTTGTTGGTGGCCGGCACAACAGGCTCGGGCAAGTCGGTGGGCTTGAACACCATGATTCTGTCGCTGCTGTACCGCATGTCGCCGCAGCAGTGCCGCCTGATCATGATCGATCCCAAGATGCTGGAATTGTCGGTCTATGACGGCATTCCGCATTTGCTGTCGCCGGTGGTGACCGATCCGCGCAAGGCCATCGTCGCCCTGAAATGGGCGGTGCGCGAAATGGAAGACCGCTACCGCAAGATGTCCAAGATGGGCGTGCGCGGCGTGGAAGCCTTCAACGAGCGCGTCAAGAAGGCCAAGGACAAGGGCGAAGTCCTGAAGCGCACGGTCCAGACCGGTTTTGACCGCGAAACCGGCAAGCCGATCTATGAGGACGAGAATCTCGAATTCGAAGCCATGCCCTATATCGTGGTGGTGGTGGACGAAGTCGCCGACCTGATGATGGTGTCGGGCAAGGAAATCGAAGGCGCGGTGCAGCGCCTGGCCCAGATGGCACGCGCCGCCGGCATCCACCTGATTGCCGCCACCCAGCGGCCCTCGGTGGACGTCATCACCGGCACCATCAAGGCCAACTTCCCCACCCGCATTTCCTTCCAGGTCACCAGCAAGATCGACAGCCGCACCATCCTGGGCGAACAGGGCGCCGAGCAGCTGCTGGGCCAGGGCGACATGCTCTACATGGCGGCGGGCGGGCGCATCCGCCGCGTCCATGGCCCCTTTGTCAGCGACCATGAAGTCGAGGATGTGGTGCGCTTCCTCAAGACCCAGGGCACGCCGGAATATCTCGACGCCATCACCGAGGAACCGGACGAAGACGGCGAAGGCGAAACCTTCGGCACCTTCGGCCAAGGCAATGGCGACAGCGGCGACGATCTCTATGACAAGGCGCTGGCCGTGGTGGCGCGGGACAAGAAGGCGAGCACCTCCTACATCCAGCGCCGCCTGCAGATCGGCTACAACCGCGCCGCCAGCCTGATCGAACGGATGGAACAGGAAGGCGTTGTCTCCTCGCCGAACCACAAGGGTGCGCGCGAAGTCCTGCTCCCGGATCACGACGAACGGTAGGCGTCACGCCTCGCAAACAAAAAAGCCCGGCTCGCGAGAGCCGGGCTTTTGCATTTCAGGCTGAACTTCTAATTCGACGCGAAGCAGTAAAGCTGGCCGGCGCCACCGGTGGCGACGAGGTCGGGCTGGCTGCAGGACCGCGACATGTGGGACGAATTCCACGAGGTGAAATTGCGGTTGGCGTTGGGGCCGCGGCCGTCGAAATGGCCCAGCATGGCGGAGCCTTCGGTGGCGCTTGTCCAGTTCTTGCAGGTGGTGTCGCCATTGGTGGCGAGATAGCGGCCGGCGGTGTCGGAGCCGGTGAGGATGTCATGGGTGTTGGGCGTGTCGCCCATGCCATTGTTGGTAGCGCCCTTCTCGGTCAGCAGCAGGTCCTTCGCCAGCGTCTTGGCATGCAGGTCATCGACGTTGCTGGCCACCAGCACGCCCTTGGCATTGTACCAGGGGCCGGCGC
>Ga0194048_10001231_pt1 | contig 12702 bp, 8 predicted proteins | sample JunL225m_MetaG_FD_161685 | JGI IMG/M metagenome (GOLD analysis project Ga0194048, IMG submission 161685) | Anoxic zone freshwater microbial communities from boreal shield lake in IISD Experimental Lakes Area, Ontario, Canada - Jun2016-L222-5m | ecosystem: Environmental > Aquatic > Freshwater >...
GCACAAGAGTTAGCTGTACCTTGTTAAAGTTAACAGCTTGAGTCTGGTTGCCCACACTCATAAAGTTTTTTACTGTAAGGTCTTTAATTTTTATTGTCATTATAGCCCGTGATAAATTTCTAAAAGAGTTTTCTTGTTAAAGTTATCAGTATCAAGTTCTGCAATTTCGCCTGCAACAATTTGATCCACTGACTCAAACCCTGTGATGTCTAAATTAGTAGTAATTTCCTCAAGTTGCTTTTGAGGAATTAATGTGATCTCTCTACAACTGTATTGAGACATAAATGTTTCCTTAATGAAATTAGCTTCTTCATAAGAAATCGGAATATCTAGCGTAATGCGTAGATACATTTTTGCTTTCATTATTTCTTCAGGATTATCTAGCAGCTTACTAAGTTTTACTGTGCGATACTTAGGGCAGTTAGGCCAATCAATATATTCAGGTGCTTTGCTATTTTCTTTATCAAGTATCATCATCCCACGTTCATCATCCCACGTGTCAGCATAGTTGTGAGGGAATGCATTACCGATATAATGAATAGCACCTTGCTTTTGTCGTTTGTGAAAGTGACCACTAAACACATAGTCTTGATGCTTAAAATGCTCAGCTTTTAGATCTCCGTGATCTGGCATCTGTACCATAGCATTCATATAAAAATGAGGAAGTTCAAAATGACCAAACATATATTTTGTTTTGATCTTTTCAATATTCTTCCATTCATCCCCTACTAGCCATGGTACAAGTGCAACATCACCTTCAACGGTAATGCGATCAATAAATGTAATACCAGGAATGTGTCTACCAAATGCAGTTGAGCTAATATCACGTTTATCTTTATAGTACATATCGTGATTGCCAACGAACATATAAAATTGTTCAAAGGCTGCACCAAGTTTTTCCATGCTACGAATTGTAGCATCCATGGTTGCTAGGTTAAGACTGTTGCGATTATGATGCCAATCGCCACAAAAAATTCCAGTTTCACAACCGTTAGATTTTGCTTGGTCAATGTACCAATCTATAAATTCTTCACAATCGTTATTGTGAACAACAGAATTGCCTTTTAACCCAAAATGTATATCTGTAAATACCGCAGCCTTTTTGAACAAAATTGTTACCTCATTCCTAATATTAGTATACGCTAGTTTTTTAAAATAGTCAAGACTTTTTTAGTCTGAGCTACTTTCTGAGTGTCTTTTTTGAGCAGCTTCCCATTCACCTGCATGCTGTCTAGTAAACGACGGATTTAAATCATTCATCTCAAGGATGTCATCTCTAATGTTTTGATTGCGCTTTTCAATGTTGATAACACGTACAAATGAGTTAGTGACTGCGGCTGTGTAGTAAGCAAACGGGTTGTTTGATTTGCTTTCATCAAACTGTAAACCAATTTGAGTAAGTTGCAATATTGCTTGTCCCCGCATTTCGTCATTGTATGTGTATCCTCTTACATTACCTCTAGTAGCATAACGCTCACACAATTTCATCCACATCATTGCAAGTGTATTAGTAGCACACCCGTGACTCTTAGAAAAGTGTCCATTCTCCATACCACCAATCCAATGGCTTTTTCCAACGCACATGAGTTCATCATTCTCATCAAATTTCCAATGCTGAAACGGTGGAAAATTTAATTTTGTTTTCCCATCAGCTATTGTTTTTGGATTCTTTTTACGGCCTAGTTCTTCAGGAACATGATCAAATGTCATAATACGAAAAACAAGATCTTTCTTGTCTATCTTTTTATAATCAATCTCACATTCACTTTGCTTTACTTTTTCACCTGAACTTTTCCTAGATTCATAATCTTCTTGGGAAAGCTGTTTGGCTTTATTTCTCTTAGCTTCTGCAACAGTTCTTACATTAATTTTGTCTAAACTGAGCAAAATTAGATCATAGCTATTATATTCTGGTGCAACATAGCTACAAAATGTATTCTTAGACCTGTGGATTTCAGCTAGAATGTCTTTATTGTTTAAATAGTTTTTCTTTTTCATCAAAGTCTCCAATACTAATTTACATTATAATATACATAGATAATTTTGTCAACTAAATACTTACAGGAGATTACCTATGTCCATATTTGACAGTTTTAACATCGGTGGTGCTATATCAGCAGCAACATCAAATTTTTCAAGCGTTACCTCTGCTATCGGTAGTGTTACAGGCGGCCTAAATTCTGCGCTGGGCACACTTAGTAGATCCACAGGCGGTATACTTGCAGGGACCAGTATTGGCAGTACAATTAACAAGGTTGCTAGGGTAGCAAGTATTGTTGATAGTCTACTGGGCAATGGCAAAGATGTTGCTGGCGCATTTAGAAGAGTAGGTAATGCTACCCAAGGAGTGTTTGTTGGAGCCAATCCACCAGATAGAGGATTTGTACCGGCAATAGCAGCATCTGACGTTTCAAATAGAACTGATAAGTCTGATGCTGGTGATTGGCGAGTTAGTTTAAGCGTTCCGACAGAAATTGCAGATAGTCCTGTATTTGCTTCGTTTATGGGCGACAATGGTACAAAAGGCAGAATGGTATTTCCCTTCAATCCTACAATAAATTTAGGCCATACAGCAACTTATGCTAAGATTACGCCTACACATACTAATTATCCCTTTAATGCTTACCAGAGCAGCAGTGCTGATAATATTACAATTGCAGGAGATTTTTATAGCGAAAACGAAGCTGACGCACTATATTGGATATCATGCGTACACTTTTTAAGAACTATGACTAAAATGTTTTATGGCAATGGAGACAATGTTGGACTTCCACCCTTGGTAACTCACCTTAACGGTTACGGAAAATATGTGCTAAATGATATTCCTGTACTAATTACAAACTTTACTGTTGATATGCCACCTGATGTTGATTATATTCCTGTAACAGTTCCAGGAGATCCAGCCCAAAACTACGTTCCAATTAAGTCAACAATAACAGTAACTTGTACTCCAAATTATGCTAGACGTGCAGTGTCAAGATTTGATCTTAAGAAATTTGCAAATGGCGGATTTGTTAATCGTCCAGAAGGATTTGTATAATGAGTAGTAAATCACTAGGACCCTACGCAACAACTCCTTTAAATCCCAATGGCGGATATCTAGATATATTAAAAATTCGCTCCATACCTGCGGCAGCCGATGATATACTATATGAAATAACACCAGCATATACTCATAGACCAGATCTTTTAGCACATGATCTTTACGGACAAAAAGATCTTTGGTGGATTTTTACACAACGAAATTTAGATGTGTTAAAAGATCCAATCTATGATTTTATAGCAGGTACTAAAATCTTTTTACCTCAGAGTCAAAAATTAACAAAACTTTTAGGACAAGGCTAAATGGCAATTTCATTAGGTGATTTTAATTCTACAGCGTCGTCTGCTATCAACGGCGTTAACTCGTCGCTGAATACACTAACACGATCTACATCATCTCTCGCTTCTAATTTTTCAATACCTACTGATGCAGTCAGTAGGAATATATCAGCAGCATCAGGCTTACCAAGTATTAGTCTAGGCGGTGCCAGCATTGGTAATCTCGCTAATCAATTTTTAGGTGATCAATCAGGTGCTGCAAAACTTATTGGTCAAGGTACCGCTGCCTTTGGCGCAATTAATAAACTTAGTGGATCTCTAGGCGGCATGTTTGGAAATACTAGTGGCAATCCGTTGTCTATTAGCAGTCTAATCGCTGGAAAATTATCTGCTAGCGGATTAAGCTCGTTTGCATCTAGTATTGAAGGGTTATCATCAATTGGACAACGAGTTGCAGGCTCAGTTTCTGCATTTAATAAAGTTACAGTTTCTAATAGAACCGATCAAGAAGTAAGAGGTGCTGTTGGCGGATCGTTTGATACTGCAAGAGCGTATACTGAATCGTTTAAACCTGATACTAACGGCATTATGGCAGCACTAGAAGGTACCGGAGATAAAAATCCTAATATTCAAACAAATTCTTCAGGAAGGATAGAGAATCCTTTAAGACAATTTAATCACCACAACTATATTATTACACTAGGTGTACTTGATAAAGACCAGAGCAATAGTCCTAGTTCATATAGAAGCGAAGGTCAAAACTTTAAAAAAGTTTTAATCCGGTCTGGCGGCGGAGCCTACGAAAACAGAATTAGAACAGCAGACGAAGGCAATGAAAACGCAGAATATTTTATAGATGACATTGAAATTGCCGCAGTTATAGCGCCTAATCCTAATACTGGCACTGCTTTAGGAACAAACGTTACTTTTAAAATTATTGAACCCTATAGTATGGGCAAACTGCTCGAAGCATTAGAAGTTGGTGCAATGGAAGCCGGATATGCTCAATATACACAAATGCCTTTTTGCTTAAAAATAGAGTTTTTAGGTTGGGACGAGAGAGGAGAGAAACCAATTACTCCTGCTAAACCTGCATACATTCCCATCAGAATTACTAAAATGGATTTTGCTGTAACTCAACAGGGTAGTGTTTATGATTGTAAAGCTGTTCCGTTTAATGAAGGTGCGTTAAGTGATGTAGTAAATAAAACTAGAATAGCAATAAGTTCACAGGGAACTTATGTACACGAAATATTAGAAAATGCTAAAGATTCAGTTACTGATGCAATCAATAGCCAAATAGAGAATCTTGAAAATAGAAGAATTATTAAAGGATATGATAGATACTTAATATGTTTTCCTAAAAACAGAGATGATTTACAAAAAGCAATCCAAGCAGCACAAGTTGAATCAGCAGCACTAGCTACAGAAACATCACCTGATATACAACTTCAAGCACGTCAGGGAACTTCTACTACGGCTTCACCAAACGATCCTAATGCACAAATTCCAGTTATCTCACCTAACGCACCTAACCAATACAAATTTTTAAAAGCATGGGCAAGTAACACTGCTAATATGAATAATCTTGGGTTGAGTACATTAATAACTGACTCTCGTGATGGCGGCAACCAAGCACAGACACGCCCTGCAGAAGGTATCACACCAACCGGAGGAAATGCTCAACCTGGACCAACTACACAGCCTGCAGAAAAAGCAAGAAAGTTTAACTTTGTCGAAGGTTGTAAAGTTACTGATATAATAGAAGAAGTTTTAAAAAGTAGTACTTACGCTAATGAAAATACCACTAGAGAACCAGCCAATGGCATGACAGAGTATTTTAGATTAGAAACAATGGTTTTCCTTGAAAGAGACAGCGGCCCAATTGAAGCAGAAATTGGTCGTCCGAGAAAAACATATGTTTATGCAGTTCACCCTTTCTATACCCATGAAGCTCGACACTTACCGTCAGACCAAGCTCCAAGAAGCATTGATCAATTGAAAGCCTTATCAAAGAAAGAATATAATTATTATTATACTGGTAAAAATGAAGATGTATTAAACTTTGATATAAAGTTTAATACTGCATTTTTTATGTCTATCAGAGCAGATGCTGGACAAAATTCGTCTACAGGAACAGGGCAATCCGTAGCTGCTACAGGAGCACCACCTAGTACTAGAGTAACTCCAACAGGTGATAGACCCAATCCGGCTCCGGGTGAGCCTCAAGGAGGCAGCGAATTACAAGCTGCCGGTAGCCGCCCTCAAAATGGTGGTACTCGTGTTGGAACAGCTCAAGCTAAAACAAAACGGGCTATCGCTGATGAATATTATGATAGGTTAATTAATAGCCCTAGCGATATGATTACTGCTGAAATGGAAATATGGGGCGATCCTTATTATCTACCATCAGACATTGGAAATAATAGTTCGCCACCAGGCGCACCGTCAGTTACTGGAGACGGTACTATGTCTTTTATGAGAGACGAAGTATATGTTCTTATAAATTTTAGATCCCCGCTAGATTATTACATAAGCAAGCCAATAATGGATTTTCCTGCGGCTGTTCCTGCATTCAGCGGAGTATATCAAGTAATATCTGTAACTAATACGTTTTCACAAGCTCAGTTTAAAAATAAAATTAAAATGATTAGAATTAGAAATCAAAGCACACCGCCTACTACAGGTAATAGAGCTGGCGTACTTCAAGAAGGCGGCACTAGAGAAAATATTACTTCTACTGATCCAGCAGCAAACCTTCCTGATAATCCCGAAGCACAACCAATTAGACCACCAACTGTTAGTGTTACTGAATCATTATCAAAAGTTCTTAACAAAGATACTGCGACCGGATCGCTTGCAAGTTATTCGCAAGAAAGATTAACAACAGGTACAGTTAGTGCCGCTACTGATACTATAGTAACTAATCCGTCATCTTCAATTCAAGAAGCATTTAAAGATAATGCTGCTGCACTATCATCATTACCAATTGATACAGCATCTAGACTAGGTATTACAGCCAACTTAACAACCTCAGTATTTCCTTTAAAACTCCCAGCAGGATCAACTGATTTAGCAGCACTAAACGCACAAGTATCATCTTTAGTAACAGGAGCAAATAAGTTAAAAGCACAAGGATTAAATGGTCCGCTTGGAGTTTCATTGCCTAACTTTGGTTCAGCTTCTTCATTATTATCGGGTGTTAGCGGCACAGCTTCATCGTTAGCAGCACAAGCGTCTGTTCTTACAGGTGGGCTTAGCCGCATCCAATCCTCAGTCAATTCTGCTATATCAGGAGTAAGTACACAAGCACGAGCAATAGGTATAAGACCGCCAACTGGACTGGGTTAATAAGGATCTTTTATGACTATAGAAGTTACAACACAAGACAAACATTTATTAGATTTAGTATCTAAACACGAAGGTAAGAGCTACAACACTGTCTACGGCGGTAGAGAAATACCTCTCCATCAAATGCTATTGGCCGAAGTGCGCAAATGGCAAGACGACACCTTAGCAGCAGGCGCAAGATCTTGCGCCTGCGGTAGATACCAATTTATTAAAGCCCCACTTATAGACTGTATAAAGGCTATAGGAGTAGATCCAACACAGACTCGTATGACTCCGGATGTGCAAGATGCAATGATTTTAAAACGATTAGAAATGATGAGATCGTATAATCAATTTAAAGCAAAAAGTCTCGGGGCATCTGAATTAGAAAATGCACAGAAGTTTTGTCTTAAATTAGCACAAGAATTTGCTAGTATTCCTGTACCTTATGACGTACCACGTGGAGGTCGTACTATTAGAAAAGGACAGTCTTATTATGCAGGTGATGGATTAAACAACGCACACCATAATCCAGATACTTTTGTTCAGGCACTGATCGACATTAGAGCAGGCGGCCCTGGAGAAACAACTAAAACAGTAGAAATTAATAATGGTTCTGCTGCTGGTAGTAATGCTTATGACCCTACAGGCGAAAGTCCTAAAGCGCAATTAGGAAATTTTGCTGCTGGCGGCGGCACCCAAGCAGGTCGCCGTGTAGATGGAAATAATACAACACCTCAGCGAAAAGGGTTACCTCCTGCTGATAATGTTTATGTATATGAAGTGATTGATCCTCTTGACGATAGGTATGATTTCAGAACAGGTAAAAAAGTTACAGACATTACGCTGTACGGAACAGAATCAGTTGCAGCATATAATCAAAGAAATAGTGCAACCGCAGCAAATACCCCAGCATCACAACTTGGTGTAGCCCCAGCAGACGGTGTAAAAGATTTACAAAATTGGACACAAGAAGAAATAAACAAATTATTAGAAACTCGAGACCAAGTGGCTACACAACCTGGTAGATATTCTGATGTATTTAGAGATCCATACGATCCTGCTGCATTATTAACAGTACCTGGCAGAATACCTCCTGCGGCTATTCCAGGAACAACACCTAATAGAGCACAACCTAGCAACGGGTTAACTGGTAGAACAGACCCAACACTTGCGTTACCTACTCCTCCTGTTCCTGGGTCAAATGTTATACCTAATACTGTTCCAGGAACTATTCCACAAGGTAGTAGTACAACGCAGCCTACGCAAGAACAAACAAACAAGCGAGATATTACATTCAAATTACAAAAAGACCTTGATAAAGCAAAACAGGATATTAGAAGTACTATAAATGCAATGAATACAGTAATAAGTAATCAATCAGGAGTATATGGCGCATCATTAAGAATTGATCTCTCAACAGCTAAATCAGAATTAACGGCAGCAAGAGCAAGCGGAAATACTACTACTATATTTGTAGCAGAAGGAAAAGTTAATGCTATTCAATCAAAACTTAATTTAGGATCGCCCTACGGTTTATCAACAAGTGAAAGACATCGTCTTGCAAGTGAAGATTCTGAATATATAGGGCTATTATCTAAATTAGCAGTTATAGTTAATACTACTATTCCTAATATTGTTTCTCAAGCTAAGAGTTTAGATATTGATTTGTCTCAACCAAATATAAGTTCTAACTTGTCGTTAGTTCCTCCTAGTATAACATTTAATTAAGGAATAACCTATGCCAACACCAAATGTCTATACTAGAACTAGAGTTTCAGATACAACAATAAGAGACACTGGTCCTTACGAAGCAATTATTATAAATCATCTTGATCCTATGAATATGGGAACGTTAGAAGTTGAACTTATTCGTAATACTAGTTCTGGTGGAACTCCTGATAGGTCGGGAGAGTTAATAACAGTACGCTATCTAAGTCCGTTTTACGGAGTAACACCAGTTCGAGGATTGACTCCTAACGATGGATTTCAGTACACACAAAAAAGTTATGGTATGTGGATGATTCCACCAGATGTCGGAACTCGTGTACTAGTAATATTTGCAGAAGGAAATCCAGCTTACGGATATTGGATTGGTTGTATTCCTGAAATTGGAATGAATTTTACAATACCTGGTGCAGGCCAAGCAGCAACTACACTAACAACAAAAGAAACACCTGAAAATTTAAAAGGGGTCAAATTACCCGTTGGAGAGTACAATAAATTAATTGAAACTGCGGCAAAAGTTGATCCTACTCTTTTTGAAAAACCTTACAATAAAGATTTTACAGAAGTACTAGAAGTACAAGGATTGTTATTAGACGAAGCTAGAGGTACAACTACAGCTAGTGCTAGAAGAGAAGCTCCATCAATGGTGTTTGGTATTTCAACACCTGGACCATTAGATAAACGAAATAAAAGCCCCACTTCAAAATACGGTGCCGAAGGCGAGTCAGTTGACTATCCTTATAATAGACTCGGTGGCACAAGTTTTGTTATGGATGATGGTGATGCTAATCTTATTAGAGCAACTCATGCTGCTGATGGTCCGCCGCTGTATATCAATAAAGTAGCCGGCGAAACCGGCGGTGACGAAACTATCCCCCAAAACGAACATACTCGTATAAGAACAAGAACAGGTCATCAAATATTATTGCATAATAGTGAAGACTTAATTTATATTTCTAATAGTAGAGGAACGGCTTGGATAGAACTAACATCTGACGGAAAAATTGACATCTATGCGTATGATAGTATAAGTGTAATGTCTGATCAAGATATCAACTTTACTGCTGAACGTGATTTTAACATTGATGCTGGTAGAAATATTAATATGCGAGCTCAGGCCAGATATTCAGACGGCAAAGAAAGCGAAAACGGTATTGAAAGCGGCAGAGTTCAAATTGAAAGCAAATTCAATATGAATTTTGAAGTAGGTAAAGATTTAAAAACCACAGTACATAATAACTATCATGTTGTAGTTGATCAAAACATGAAAATAACTGCTAAAGCTGATTTTAATTTGCACAGTAAAGCTAATATTAATATGTCATCAGATACTAATACCTATCATAAAGCAGGGCATAGTTTTTATAGAGAAGCTACTCGTAATATAAATGATCTAGCAGGAACAGCATATTTAAATAAAGCAGCTACTATGGATTTTCTTTCTGGTGGTTTTATTCATACTAGTGCAGGCGCTGATATAAGTTTAACAGCCGCTGCAAGCATTAACAATAAAGCATCTACAGGAATTCATTTACTAGGTGGTTCGTTAGTTGCAGCAGATGCTGGTAGAATTGATCTTAATTGTGGTTCGTCTGTTCCGGGCCCAGCAGCTGAGCCTGCAAATTCTACAGCATCACCACCTGAAGACGCAGAAACTGTTGCAAAATTAACTCAAAATACCTTACCATATATTATACCCGGAGCACAGCAAGCAGTATCATATGAAAGTATTTTAACAAGAGCTCCGCAACACGAGCCTTGGCCTCATCACGAAAATACAAATCCACCTGGATTTAAACCAGATCAAACTGACAGAGAAGGAGCAGGTGAATTAGCACTATCTAGTAGAGTATTAACTCCTGATACCTTCCGCAAAAATAGAGATGGAGCAGCAACCAGTACATTTGTGAGTATGATTGGTCCAGCTAACAAAGACGAGTTTGGTAATAGCGGCGACGGCGTACAACATGGCGCCACTCCTAATACACAAGGTACTCAAACTTCTAGCGGTTCAAGAGGCGGCGGCAGCGGATCTGGATATGGTGGCAGCGACGGTACAGGAGGTCCAGCCCCCGGACCAGAAGGTTCACTAGGCTATAATGGCCAAGGTAGATTAAAAGGCCTAAAATCAAAAGGTGGTAAAACAGCACAAGTAGCCGAATGCTTCCACGAATACTTCCAGGGATTTATTGATGATCTAGAAGGTGCAGGCTATGAAATTAAACTACTAGGCGGATACAGTAGACGTATGATTAATGGTAATCCTAATAAATGGAGTATCCATGCTAGCGGTGCAGCGATTGATATCAACTGGCCGCCACGAGTTGTTAACCAAGCTCCTAACGGAATGTATACTCCTCGTCCACCTAGTGCTCCTATGACAGATATGCCTGTGGCTAAAGTTAGAGAACTTTGTGCAAAATGGGGTCTAGGCTGGGGCGGTGATTGGCGCAGTATTGATGATGCTATGCATTTCAGCGCCGCAAGACACGAGTTTGGCCGTTGGCCAGTTAAAAATGATGGAATTATTCCATCATCTGCTTCAACGCCGGGCAATGTTCCAGTTACAGGAAGACCAACTAGCACAGATGCTCCAAGTCCTCCAAAAGAAGGTTAATTTTTAAGGTAAATACAATATGAGCACATTAGAAAAAAATCTTTATAAACGAGTTACTGTAGCTTCCGGCCCAGCTCGTGGCCAACGTGGCCGAGCCTACCGAGGATTTTCTTCTGTAAATCAAAATACAGAAGGATATGCTCTATATGATTTTGAATTAATTAAACAAGATATTATTAACCATTTTCATATACGTCAAGGCGAAAAACTATCAGACCCAACATTTGGCACAATAATTTGGGATCTATTATTTGAACCTTTTACCAATCAGGTAAAACAAGCAATTATTACCAATGTTAGTGAAATTATAAACTATGATCCTCGTGTTAAAGTTGAAGAAATTATTGTAGATACTTATGAATCTGGTATTACAGTAGACTGTACAATTTCATATCTTCCTTATAGCATTTCAGAACAGCTTCAGTTTAAATTTGATCAAGCCGCTAATATTGGATAATTAAGTTAGCAGATAATTGCTACTGATAAATATCTAATATAGGGGAACGAGTATGTCTTCAACTGACAGACAATCAAGATTATTAGCTACTGAAGATTGGAAAACCATCTATCAGTCTTTCCGCAATGCAGATTTTCAAAGCTATGACTTTGACAACCTGCGTCGTACAATGATCAATTATCTACGACAAAATTATCCAGAAGATTATAATGATTATATTGAGTCAAGTGAATACCTTGCGTTAATTGATCTAATTGCATTTTTAGGACAAAGTTTAAGTTTCCGTATTGATCTTAATGCTAGAGAGAATTTTCTTGAAACAGCTGAACGCAGAGAAAGTGTACTACGTTTAGCCCGTTTAATTTCATACAACGCAACACGTAATCAAGCAGCCAACGGCTTGCTAAAATTTGAAACTGTAAAAACCAGCGAGACTGTTTATGACAGCACTGGTCTTAATCTTGCAGGTACAGTTGTTCGTTGGAATGATAGAGGAAATTCAAATTATTTTGAACAGTTTGTTAAAATTCTTAATGCAGCATTGCCAGTAAATAGTACATACGGCAGACCAATTAAAAGTGAAAATATTGCAGGAGTATTAACTCAGCAATACAGATTTCAAGCCGCTAATACAGATGCTCCTGTGTTTCCTTTTACTAAAAATGTTGAAGGTATAAGCACACAGTTTGAAATCGTAAGTACTGACATTTATAACGGATCTATTGTAGAAGAACCACCCTTGCCGGGAAACAATCCTGCATTTTTATACAGAGACGATGGTCAAGGTGCCGGCAGTTCAAATACTGGTTTCTTTATGCACTTCCGACAAGGTAAGTTAGATAACGGTGCATTTGTAATTAGTAATCCTACACCAAATCAAATAGTTGCAATAGATTCAGTTAACATTAATAATACTGACATATGGCTATACAGTACAGATTCTACAGGAACTGAATCAGAACTATGGACAAAATTAGAAGCAGTTGAAGGTAATAACATCATCTATAATAGTTTGTTTAGAGGTGTAAAGAGCGTATATGCTGTTCAAACTAGAATAGACGACAGAGTTAATTTAATTTTTAGCGATGGCGTGTTTGGTAGTTTACCCGCCGGCAATTTTAAAATATATTATAGAACAAGTGATAACAGAAATAGCGTAATTAATCCGGGTGCGTTAAACAATATTTCTATTGAAATTCCATACATTAGTAAAAATAATAAACAAGAAAAATTAACATTGGGGCTAAGT
>Ga0194048_10001232_pt1 | contig 12700 bp, 9 predicted proteins | sample JunL225m_MetaG_FD_161685 | JGI IMG/M metagenome (GOLD analysis project Ga0194048, IMG submission 161685) | Anoxic zone freshwater microbial communities from boreal shield lake in IISD Experimental Lakes Area, Ontario, Canada - Jun2016-L222-5m | ecosystem: Environmental > Aquatic > Freshwater >...
GGATGAGGCGATAAGGAATGCGGGTGTTGTCGGCGCCAGGCCAACATTGGTCCGGTTTTTCTCTACTCATTTGCTACTGCCTTGTGCGTGGCTCGAATAATAAAGCCCCATTACATAAATCATCAGCGCGGCCAGCAGCATCGGAAGCGCAGCCAACTGTAACAAGCTGGCCGTCGTCCAGCCCCAGCTCAGCAACCCGCCGGCCAGCACCGGGCCAAGGATGGAACCAAAGCGGCCAATTCCCAGGGCCCAGCCGACACCGGTGGACCGCATTTGCGTCGGGTAAAAAATGACGGCCAGCGCGTTGATACTTTTCTGGCCACCACTGACACAAAAGCCGGCTCCGAACGTTACCCATGCCAGTGCAGCGGGCCCTGCCACCCCGATGGCGGCCACCAACAAGCTGCCACCCAGATACAACAGGGCCATCACTTTATAAGCATTGTAACGATCCATCAGCGGGCCCGACACAATGCCGGCCACGATGCCGCCAACCGAGATGAGCGTGGACATCAACACCGCGCTCTGCTGGCTGAGCCCGGTATCGGCAAACAACGTGGGCAGCCAGCTTTGCAGAAAATAGAACACCATCAGGTTCATGAAGAACACCACCCACAACATCAGGGTGCCCCTGGTTCTGCCCGCGCTGAACAGATCTGTCACAGGTACTTTTGCCACCGGCTCCAATTGCACCTGTAATTCGACGCTGCCAGCCAGTTGCGGATTTATTTTCTGCAAAATCCCCAACGCCCTGCGCACGCGCGGGGCGCGACTGCCGGATGCCAGCAGCAGAAATTGCAGCGACTCCGGCAACTTCACTATCAAAACCGGCAACAGCAACATCGGCAAGATGGCGCCAATCAGGAATACCGCGCGCCAGCCCAGACTGTCCAGCAGCGTTGCTGCTATCACCCCGCCTACGATGGAACCCAGTGAAAATCCGCAGAACATGATGATCACCAGCGTGGCACGCAGGCGTTTGGGGCAATATTCGCCGGTGAGTGCGAGCGCATTGGGCATGGCACCGCCCAGACCAATGCCTGCCAGCAACCGATACACCATCAGATCCGTTACGCCCTGCGCAAAAGCGGTCAGCAGCGTGAAAAATCCAAACAGCACCACCGAAACGATGATGCTCAGGCGCCGGCCGATGCGGTCCGAGATGGCACCAATCACCAACAGTCCTGCCACCAGACCTACCTGCGACGCCGAAAACACCGGACCCAACTGCGCACGCGGAATGTTCCACTCGGCGCTCAAGGCCGGCCCCAGATAGCCAATCACCTGGGTATCAAGACCATCCAGCAGCACAACCAGGCCACACAGGATAATGACAAGATATTGCAGGCGGCTTAGTGGCTGCGAATCTATAAAAGTTGCGACATCAGTGTGCGGGGCGAGGTTCATGGCCGCCAGTGTACGCACAGGGTGCTGCGCAAGTACATTGTGTTGTTGAAGTTCTCAGTCGTGGAATATCACAAAATAATGCATAATTTGCCGACAAGCCCTTGGTCACCACTTTTCCCAATCTCCGCATTTACGCAGGCTGCCCTTAATTTGCTGGCAACTAAGGGAGGTGTTGCCCGACCATCCCAGAGAGTGCCGACCATGATGTTTGCCCGCAAGTTGCTCGTTACCTCCATCCTGTGTGCCGTTTCGATTAATGCCTACGCCACCAATGGCTATTTCACCCACGGCCTCGGTGTCATCAACAAGGGCATGGCCGGTGCCGGTACTGCCACTCCCGAGGAAGCAATGGCGATTGCCAACAATCCGGCTTCAGCAGTATTGCTGGGAGATTCATTCGAGGTGGGCATGTCCATCTTTTCGCCGCGCCGCGACTATAGCGCCTCCAACAGTCTTGCCAATGGCAACGGTGGCGCCTTTACCATCGCACCCGGCACTGTCACCAGCGGCAGCAACTATTTCCCGATTCCTTATATCGCCAAGACCTGGGCACTGGCGGATGCACGCGCGGTTGGTTTGAGCTTGTATGGCCGCGGTGGCATGAACACCAATTACAGCGGCGGTGCTGCGCTGTTTGATCCCGATGGCCCCGGCCCGGCACCGGTGATGCGACTGGCCGGCCCCTATGGTGCCGGTCCGGCCGGCGTCGACCTGACACAGCTGTTTGCCGAAGTGGCCTATGCCGGCAAATTCAATGACAAACTGGCATGGGGCGTCAGCGGCATCTTTGCCGCCCAAGCGTTCGCAGCCAAAGGCGTCAGCAGTTTCGCCCCCTATAGCATCACCTTTGCTGCCAGTGGCGGCCATACCATGCCGACCCACATGAGCAACAATGGCCACGACCTGTCGAGCGGCTACGGCGCCAAAGTTGGTGTGCAGTGGCAACCACTCGATCACGTGCGTCTGGGACTGAGCTACCAGAGCCGCATCTTCATGTCGAAATTTGACGACTACAGTGACCTGTTTGCGGCACAAGGCGGCTTCAACATTCCGGAAAACATCCGCTTCGGCCTCAGCTGGGATTACAACACGCGCGTGACTCTGCATTACGACATGGATCACACCAACTACAGCAGCGTTGAATCGGTCGGCAACCCGATCAGCAACATCTTCGGCTGCCCCACCGCCGGTGCCGGCGGCACCAATCTTGGCAACTGCCTGGGCGCCAACAATGGTGCCGGCTTCGGCTGGAACGATGTGACTGTGCACAAACTCGGCGTGTCCTGGCAGCCAGAGAGTTTGCCGCAGTGGACCCTGCGCGCCGGCTTCAGTCACGGCCAGCAGCCGATTGCTCCCTCGGAAGTGCTGTTCAATATGCTGGCACCCGGCACCATCGAACGTCACTTCACGGTGGGCGGCACCTATAAAATGAACAGCGGCAAAAAATTCAGCGTGATGCTGATGGTGGCGCCTGAAGGCAAAGTCAGTGGTGCCAACACCTTCGATCCCACCCAGCGCATTGAACTGAAAATGCATCAGTTCGAACTGGAATTTGCGCTGTCCTGGTAATGGCACTCATGCTGCCACGGATGGCGCCACTGCCAGCGCTCAGTGCCTAGCGCACCGTCACTTGCGCCGGCCCGGCCTGCAGCGAGCCGATCACGGCAGCCTGGTGGAAACCATCCGCCCCGAACGCCGCCAGTACTGCCTCTACACTGGCCGGTGCACAGCTGACCAGCAAGCCACCGCTGGTTTGCGGATCACATAACAGCTGGCGCTGCCACAGGGCGATACCGGCATCCAGCATGATCACCTGGGCAAAGCTGGACCAATTGCGCTCTGCGGCCCCGGTCGCATAGCCGGCTTGTGCCAATTGCCACGCGCTGTCGATGAACGGTATCCGGTTGAACGCGAGCTGGGCCTGCAAGTGTGAGCCGCGACAGATTTCCAGCAAGTGACCGAGCAATGCAAAACCGGTGACGTCAGTCATGGCGTGGACGCCGGCGATGCCGGCCAGCGCGGTGCCGGTGCGGTTGAGTTGCGTGGTGATATCAATCATCTGCCGGTAGCCGGCCTCACCCAGTGCGCCTTGCTTGAGCGCCGCACTCATGACACCGATGCCTAACGGTTTACTCAAGACCAGAACATCGCCGGCCTGCGCCTGATTGTTGCGTTTCACCTGATCAGGATGCACAAGGCCGAGCGCCACCAGGCCGTAAATGGGTTCCGGTGAGTCAATGGAATGGCCGCCGGCAATCGGTATGCCCACGGCTGTACACACGGCCGCACCGCCTGCCAGTATTTGCTGGATGGTGGTGACCGGCAGCTTGTTGATCGGCATGCCGACCACGGCCAGTGCCAGGATAGGCTGCCCGCCCATCGCGTAAATATCGGAGAGGGCATTAGTGGCAGCAATGCGGCCAAAGTCATAAGCGTCATCGACGATCGGCATAAAAAAATCGGTGGTCGCGATAATGGCCTGGCTCTCATTCAAGCGGTACACCGCGGCATCGTCACTGGATTCCACCCCCACCAGCAAATTTGGAAACAGGCCGGCGTGCGGCAGCTCCGCCAAAATCTGTGACAGCAGCTTGGGTGAGATTTTGCAGCCGCAGCCGCCGCCATGGGCGTACTGGGTAAGACGAATTTCACTCATGGTTTTACCTTTCGTTACCAATCAGGTTGGCCGCAGCTTGCTGCAGAGTGCCTGCATCCAGCGCAGGCAACTGCAGCACCTGCGCCTGCGGCAGCTGCGCAAAGCCGGCATCCGCCGAACGCTGGTAGGCTGGATCATAATGCTGGTTTAACAGCGCTGCTACCAAGGGCTCCCACTCGCGCTGACTGGCCATCTCACACCAGCGCTCAATGACCACACGCCCGTGCAACGCGGTCAGCAGTGACAGCCGCTCACTCAACAACAGCGGATTTTGCAGAAAATGCGCATAGTCATGCATCAGCAGGGCGACCCGCGCCTGCTGGGGCGCTTCAAGGCGTACACAAGCCGACGCACGCATGCGCTCATGCAAAGCAGCAGGCACATCCACAGCACCGATTTTGCGACTTTCCGCTTCAATATAAACCGGGCGCTGTGGCGTGAAGCTGCTCAGTGCCTTCCACAGCCGCGTTTCAAAAGTCTTTTGTGAGGGTTGTGGCTGGCCTGGCAATTTGCCCAGCAGTGAGCCGCGATGCTGCGCCAGCTGTTCCAGATCCAGCACCTGTGCGCCTTGCGCAGCCAGTGCTGCCAATAGACTGGTTTTGCCTGAACCGGTCGCCCCGTTGAGTACGCAAAACTCGAACTGAACAGGCAAGATCGCCAGCGCAGCCAGCACCGAGCGGCGATAGCTTTGGTAACCGCCGTCCAGTTGGCTGGTTTTCCAGCCGATTTGCGCCAGAATGTGCGCCATGGCACCACTGCGCATGCCACCACGCCAGCAATAGACCAACGGCCGCCAGCTTTTGGGCCGGTCGCTGAACACGGTTTCCACATGGTGGGCAATATTGCGCGCAATCAAGGCCGCGCCCTGTTTCTTGGCCGCAAATGGTGAGACTTGCTTGAACAAAGTGCCGACCCGCGCACGCTCGTCATCGTTCAGCACCGGCACACTGATCGCAGCGGGCAGATGGTCATCCGCATATTCAGCTGGTGAGCGGACATCCAGGAGCTCGTCAAACGCGTTGAATGCTTGTGAAATTGCTATGGTGGTATAGGCAGGCATCAGTATTTCAACGAAATCAGTTTGCACATGTTGTTAATCCGGACCTGGCAGTATGCTGACGATCTGCGCCATGCTACCACCGCGCAGCCGGGAGTGATCCACACCGGTTGCGCTGCCAGTCCAGCTATGCTCCCATCCTGCCTGCTGTTTGCACTGAACCCTGCGGGGTTCGCCACAATGGATGCCGTAACTTTCCATGATTGACAATGCCCTGCTCCGCCGCCTTCCCGCCACTGCCGATTGTTCAGGAGCAGAACTGCTTGACCGTTTTCTCGACTATGTCGCCGAACGCAAGCTTGCGCTGTATGCGGCACAGGAAGAGGCCATTCTGGAGCTGTTTGATGACAGAAACCTGATCCTCAATACGCCCACCGGCTCCGGCAAATCGCTGGTCGCCACTGCGCTGCATTTCAAATCGATGGCCCGCGGCCACCGCAGCGTTTATACCTGCCCGATCAAGGCACTGGTCAATGAAAAGTTTCTCGCGCTGTGCCGCGATTTCGGCCCGCACAATGTCGGCATCGCCACCGGTGATGCTACCGTCAACCGCGATGCGCCGATCCTGTGCTGCACCGCCGAGATCCTCGCCAACGTGGCATTGGCACAGGGCGCCGACGCGCCGTTTCATGATGTCATCATGGATGAATTTCACTACTACTCCGACCATTCGCGCGGTGTGGCCTGGCAGGTGCCGCTGCTGACAATGAGCAAAGCGCGCTTCCTGCTGATGTCCGCCACGCTGGGCTCGACTGCGCTGTTCGAACGCGAACTGACCCGGGTGACTGGCGCGGTGACGACGGTGGTAGCCTCTAGCACACGGCCAGTGCCCTTGCAGTTTCGCTACGAGGAAAAAGCCCCGCTGGAAACCACGGTCATGGAGCTGGTGGAAGCCAGACAAAGTCCCATCTACGTCGTGCACTTTACGCAAAATGATGCGGCGGAAACCACCCAGAACCTGATGAGCCAAAACTATTGCAATGCCGAAGAGAAAGCTGCGCTGGCCGAGGCATTGATCGGCGTGAAATTCAGCAGCCCCTATGGCAAGGATTTCAAACGCTTCCTGCGTCATGGCATCGGCCTGCATCATGCCGGCCTGTTGCCGAAATACCGGGTGCTGGTCGAACAACTGGCGCAAAAAGGCTTGCTCAAAATCATCTGCGGCACCGACACACTCGGGGTCGGCGTCAACGTGCCCATTCGCACGGTGCTGCTGACCCGCTTGAGCAAATACAGCGGCGCCAAGGTGGCCACACTCACTGCCCGCGATTTCCATCAGATCAGCGGCCGCGCCGGCCGCAAGGGTTTTGACGACATCGGCTATGTCGTGTGCATGGCACCTGAGCATGTCATCGAAAATGCCAGGCTGGAAGCCAAGGCCGCCGGCGATCCCAAAAAAATGAAGAAGCTCGTCAAGCGCAAGCCACCCGATAAATTTGTCAGTTGGTCGGCAGAGACCTTTACCAGATTGCAAACGGCACCGCCGGAGCCGCTGGTGTCACGCTTCGAAGTCAGCCATAGCATGCTGCTGCAGGTGCTGAGCCGCAAGGGCGACGGCTGCCGCGCGATGCAGCAGCTGGTCCGCGACAGCCATGAAACACCAACCCGCAAGAAAGCGCATGGCAAACGCGCCTGGCAATTGTTTCGCTCGCTGCTGGAACGCAGGATCATCGAAATAATTCCAAATGCTGAGCGTATGCACGGCGGCAAGCTGCGCCTGAACATTGATCTGCAGGAGGACTTCTCGCTTAACCACGCCCTGTCGCTCTACCTGATTGATACGCTGGCGCTGCTGGAGGCCGACAGCCCCACCTATCCACTGGATGTGCTCACGCTGATCGAGGCCATCCTGGAAAATCCCGACATTATTCTGCGCCGGCAACTGGACGCGCTCAAAACCGAGAAGATGGCCGAGATGAAACAGCAAGGCCTCGAGTATGAAGAGCGCATCGCCAAGCTGGACGAGCTGGAATATCCCAAGCCGCAGAAAGAATTCATCTACAACACCTTCAATGCTTTCTCGCTACTGCACCCGTGGGTGGGCCAGGAGAACATCCGCCCCAAGAGCATCGTGCGCGAGATGGTAGAGAACTATGTGGACTTCGCCGGCTACATCAAACTCTATGAGCTGGAGCGCAGTGAAGGCGTGCTGCTTCGCCACATCGCCAGTGTGCATAAAGTGCTGGCGCAAACGGTGCCGCCCGCCTGCAAGAACGAAGACCTGCAGGAAATTGAAGACTGGCTGGCCGGCCTGCTGCGCGGCACCGACAGCAGTTTGCTGGATGAATGGGAGCGCATGAAGAATCCCGACTGGCAACCGGCACAGGACGACCTTGCGGCCGACCAGGCGCTGGCAGAAATCGACATCACCAAAAACAAACGCGAGTTTACCGCGCTCATCCGTACCGAAATTTTCCACTTGCTGCGCTCACTGGCGGCTGGCAGATACGAGGCGGCGGCCGCGCTGGTGCCGCCGTGGACTGAAACAGAGCTTTTGCATTTGACTGAAGCGTATTACCAGGCACACGCGCGCATCTTGCTGGATCCGGAAGCGCGCAATCACAAGCACACCTACATCACCCCCGACGATGACACCGGCGTGTGGACCATTGCGCAAGTGCTGGTGGATCCGGAAGGTCTCAACGACTGGCAAGCAAGCTTCACGGTGGATAAAACGCTGGCCCGCCAAGAGGGCAAGCCGACCCTGCAGCTGATCAGTCTGGCGCCGCTTGTTTGACCCCCGCGGGTTGCCTCTTGGTATTGCGGTCCGCTTGCTTACAGTTGTGGCTGGCCAGTGATGGTGCCAGCTATGTCACCGGAGAAACCTTGCTGGTGGACGGCGGTCTGACACAGGCGTAACGTCTGGCCATGCTGCTGCCTGGCGGTAGTGCAGCTGGCATAAGCGCCCTCCAGGGATTTGTCGTAGTATCCACCAACCATATATGCACTCACTTTTACCACTGAGGGAGAAGTATCAATGACGGCTGACCACAATTTTAAAGCGGCGCTGGATCGACGCGCCTTGATTCGAACTGCCGCCAGCGGCAGTGCCCTGCTGTGGTTAAGCAGCCTGTCGAGCGGACTACTGGCCCAGGATCTGCACCTGACCCAGCCTGGCAAGACCGTGAAAACAAAGTACGGCGCAGTGCGAGGCCTGCTGCGGGATGGTGTACAGCAGTTCTGGAACCTGCAATATGGCGCACCTACCTCTGGCATTCGCCGTTTCCAGCCACCACAAGCACCGGCTGCCTGGACTGGCGTGCAGGATCATTTCCAGGTTGGCACCCGCTGTTTCCAGCAGCCGGGCGCAGGTGAACCTGCGCCGGTAGTGTTGGCGATGAATCGGCTGGAGCCGGAAAGTGAAGATTGCTTGCGGCTTAACGTCTTCACGCCCGGCACCGACAACAAAGCGCGACCGGTGATGGTGTGGATGCATGGCGGCGGCTTCACGTCCGGCTCCGGCAACTACCTGATTTACGATGGCACTTACCTGGCCAAAAAAGAAGACGTGGTGGTGGTGTCGGTGACCCATCGCCTCAACATCTTCGGTTTTCTGCATCTGGCTGACCTGGGTGGCGAGCAATGGGCGGGAGCCACCAACGCCGGCATGCAGGATCTGGTGGCGGCCTTGCAGTGGGTTAAAGACAACATCGCCCAGTTCGGTGGCGACCCCGATCGCGTTACCATTTTTGGCCAATCGGGTGGCGGCAGCAAAACCACTACCTTGATGGCAATGCCTGCAGCCAAAGGCTTGTTTCATCGTGCCATCGCCCAAAGTGGTGCAGCGCTCAGAGGCATTACCGCATCGGATGCCAGCGCCGCTACCGAACGCTGGCTGGCCAGACTCAATATCAACAGCAAGCAACTGGAGCGCTTGCAGAGCCTGACACCGCAACAGATCCAGGAAGCATTCTATGCCCAGCCGGCTATTCCGGGTCTGGGTAGTGGGCCGGTGATTGATGGCAAGGTCATTCCCCGCCATCAGTGGGATCCGGCCGCGCCGGACTTCTCGGCCTCGGTGCCGCTGCTGGCCGGCTCGGTTGCTACCGAAAACGGCTGGCTGGGCCCGCCGCCGTTTGAACTGACGGACACCGAGTTGCTGTCGCTGTTCACGTCCGGCCTCGCCAACAAGGATACGAGCCAGGGCCAGCGCTTGCTCGATCTTTATCGCAGCCACTATCCCCAATTGCGCAATCGTATGCTTTGGCTGACCGCCGAAGCGGACAATAGCCGGCGCCGCAACGCGCAACAGTTGAACACGCTGAAACATGCACAAGGCAAGGCCCCCTCGTGGCTTTATTACTTCAACTGGTTTTCCCCGGTGCACGACAACCGCATGGGTTCCTACCACACCCTTGATATCCCGTTCGTGTTCAACAACGTGGATGTCGGCGCTTCGATGACGGGTGCCGGTAAGGAGCGGTACCAGCTGGCCCATGTAATGAGCGCCGCCTGGGCCGCCTTCGCCCGCACCGGCAATCCTGATCATGCCGACATGCCGCACTGGCCAGCCTTCAACCCGACCGACTATCCGACCATGGTGTTTGGCAATGAAGTGGCCTTGCGCCTGGATCCTAACCGGGACGAACGGCTGGCGCTGGCAGCTTTGCCCAAAGCATAACAGCAGGGCAGGAAGCAATGGCCAAGCCCTGTTGTGGGGTGTTATAAGTGGAACGTCAAGGTCAACATACCGGGAACCTGGATGAAAATAACAATTAAAAACTTCAAGTTCGCGCGCCTGGCCATGCTGACGGCATGCTTGCTAAGTGCCTCCGTGCTTGCACAAAAAAATCCGCAGATTGATTTTGTCAGTGTGGGCCGGGGTGCACCGATGGCCGCCGACATCAACCAGTATGCATTTACCGGCGCCACCCTGCGCCGCAGCGATGGCTATTTCGCCCCCACCGGTGAAGCGGGCATCTTCACCGGTGGCGCTGAACCGGGTAAGACGCCTGCAGGTGTCACTCCTTTACCGGTTGATATCTTCACATCCAAGGATTTCTACAAGGATCGTGCGCTGTGGACAGATCCGCGCTATTACCGCTGCAACAGCTCTGCTGCCCTTGAGGACATCTGGGGTGGCGCCCGCGTTGCCCTGATCGGCAACAAACCGCCGGCCTCGGCTGCCTGGGGCAATTGCAAGACCGACTATCCGCGTGCCGCCATCGTCAGCCCCTACAAGTTCAAGACCGCACAGGCGCATTACGAAGCGTTGCTGGCAGAAACCAAACAGCGTGGCGGCCCCACTCAACATACCTACGCAACGGTGCCAGGCGAATGGACCGGGCGTTACATGCATCCCGGCCGCACTCCCGACAACGGGTACTGGTACCGCATGCGTCACAACCAAGTGCCCACCATCCTGTCGCTGCTGACGCCGGAATATCAAACCCGCATGGTGCAAGAGGCCTATCACCACGCCAACACCAATGCGGCGCAGTGGCCCTCCTCCTACTGCTGGCCGGAAGGTTTCATGCGGCGCTGGCACGAAGCTGCGGTGTGGGAACAACACATCATGGTGACACCGAAACTGGTGCAAATCCTCACTGGCGTAGCGCGCAACTTCATTACCAATATCCATGTCGGCCGCGACTTCAACATGAGCGGGGCCGTGCCGCGGCTGGGCGCAGACGTGCCGCGCTGGTACGGCGAAACCATCGGCTTCTGGGACAAGGACACCCTCATCACCTGGACCTCCGATATCCAAGGCTGGAAAGTGCACTCGGCGTTTGAGTATTCCAACAAGCTGCAGACCATTGAAATCTACTCACCCAACCATGACGCCAGCGGCAAGTTCATCGGCCTCAACCATGAAGCCGTTTTCTATGATCCGGAAGCCCTGGTGGAACCGGTGCGCATTGTGCGCAGCTATCTGAAAACCAGTGATTTTGATCAAGGCGATCCCTATGTGTTCGTAGAATGCACACAGTCGATCTTCCCGATTGACGGCAAAGCCACGCCAGTGGCGCCCGGTCAGGTGATTGAATATCAGATGCCTGACATGTACGGTCGTCCCTGGGCCCGGATCTGGGAGAGCAATTTCGAGAAAGGCATGGAAAAACCAAAGCCCAAGGATATTTTCAGCTTCCCGTAGGGGTAATCAATGAACAAGCACACAGGTAATTTGCTAAACGCGACGGTTTGCGTTGCACTGCTGACAGGCTTCGCATCGACTCCTGCATTCGCGCACCATTCATTTGCGATGTACGACACCACCCTGGTAAAAGTATTCACGGGCGTGGTTGTACGCATCGATCCGGCCCCGAACCATCTGCAAATCTTCTTTGCACCAATGCTGGAAGACCGTAAAAACGTCATGCGCGACGCCAACAATGAACCTGTAAGCTATGCAGTGGAAATGGGGGGTTCGGCCCAGATGGCGGCGCAAGGATTGTCGGTCAGTTCGTTCCCGCCCGGCACGGTGTTCAGCGTGGGCATGCATCCTCTGCGCAACGGCAATCCGTCCGGTGCGTTAGTGGGTGGTTTGTTCCGCTGTCCGGATCGCACGCCGCCGGCAACCGGCCAGCATTGTGATGCCGTGGCTGGCAGCATCCAGATCGGCAAAGAGCCGCTGGCCAAGGCCGGCGCAGTGGAAGCAGAGAAAAAATAATTGCACACGCGTTGGTTTTGACCTTATTTGTAGGAAGGCAGTATCAAGCCACCTGATTACCAAAACTGGCACACCTACAAAGTGGAAGAGTAAGTTCACGTCAGCCATCAACCAATTTATAACAGGGCGCTTTGCAAGCGCCTTTTTTCAGAGAGGCAAACACCATGACATCGAAACAACGCCGCACCGTGCCACCTGCCGCCATCGAACTCTACAACGACTACATCCACGGCGAGATCAGCCGCCGCACCTTCCTGGACCGGGCCAGACAATTTGCCGTGGCCGGCCTCAGTGCCAGCGCGCTGGTGGAAGCGCTGATGCCGGATTACGCACTGGGGCAGCAAATTGCCCACAATGATGAACGCATCAAGGCCAGCTATGTAACGCTGCCTTCACCCAAAGGCCACGGCTTCATCCGCGGTTATCTGGTGCGACCGTTCAGCGCCGACAGCCGCGCCGCCGAATCCGCCAAATTGCCGGGCATCATCGTGGTACACGAAAATCGCGGCCTTAACCCGCACACCGAAGACGTGGCGCGCCGACTGGCATTGGCCAACTTCATGGTATTTGCGCCTGACGTACTCACTTCGGTCGGCGGCTATCCCGGTGATGACTATCAGGGTGGGCAATTGTTCAACGGCCTCAACGCCGACAAACGCTTTGAAGACATCGTGGCCAGTGCACTGTGGCTGAAAGCGCGCAGCGACTGCAGCGGCAAGATCGGCGCGACCGGCTTCTGTTACGGCGGCGGTGTGGCAAATCAACTGGCCGTGCGACTCGGCGCCGAGCTGGCAGCGGCGGTGCCATTCTACGGCAGCACGCCGCCGGTGGCAGACGTGGCCAAAATCAAGGCAGCGATTCTGGTGCAGCACGGCGCACTGGATACCCGCACCATTGAAACCTGGCCCGCATTCGACGCGGCGCTGACCGCCGCTGGCATCAAGCATGAAGGTCACCTCTATGCCAATGC
>Ga0194048_10001233_pt1 | contig 12697 bp, 11 predicted proteins | sample JunL225m_MetaG_FD_161685 | JGI IMG/M metagenome (GOLD analysis project Ga0194048, IMG submission 161685) | Anoxic zone freshwater microbial communities from boreal shield lake in IISD Experimental Lakes Area, Ontario, Canada - Jun2016-L222-5m | ecosystem: Environmental > Aquatic > Freshwater >...
GAACTGCAGGACGCATGTAATCACTGAAGATCAAGAAAGTTCCACCGAAAGCTCTGGTGTTACCGTGCAAAACAATTCCGTTGAGGATTGCGGCCATGGCGTGCTCACGAATACCGAAGTGCAAAACACGACCGTATAGATCGCCTGACCACTCATGAGTTGACCATTCGGTAGGAACGAAAGACTTCGCCCCTTCGATAGTGGTGTTGTTTGATTCAGCTAGGTCTGCTGAGCCACCCCAAAGCTCAGGCATTACCTTGGCGATAGCGTTGATAACTTTTCCGCTTGCAGCACGAGTTGAAACTTCTGTGCCAGCTTCGAAAGACGGCAGTGATTGAGCTAACTCTTTAGGAGCTGCGCCTGACTGCACGCGATCAAAGAGTGCTTTCTTTTCCGGGTTTGCCTTAGCCCAAACATCAAATTTGATTTGCCATGCACTTCTTGCCTCAGCTGCCCGAGTAGCAGCATTAGTGCGAGTGTGTGCAATTACTTCCGGTGCAACATCAAAAGTTTTTTCTGGATCAAAGCCGAGGATATTCTTCAGTCCCGCTAGTTCTTCTGCACCGAGAGCTGAACCATGGATCTTTCCAGTGTTCTGCTTCTTAGGTGAAGGCCAACCAATGATGGTTCGAAGAGTAATCAGCGATGGCTTATCCGTTACTGACTTTGCTTTTTCAATTGCTGCATAGAGTTCTTGGATGTCTTCGTGATAGTTACCAGTCTTTTTCCAGTCAACTATCTGAGTGTGCCAACCGTATGCGTTGTAACGAGCAGTTAGGTCTTCAGTGAAGGCAATGTTGGTGTCATCTTCAATAGAAATCTGGTTGCTGTCATAAATAACTACTAAGTTGCCAAGTTTTTGGTGACCAGCAAGAGAAGCAGCTTCGCTAGTGACACCTTCTTGCATGTCGCCATCGCCAGCGATGACATAAACAAAATGATCGAAAGCACTTTCACCTTGAGCAGTTTCAGGATCGAACAGTCCTCTTTCAAATCGAGAAGCGTACGCAAAGCCAGTTGCAGAAGCTAGACCTTGACCCAATGGACCAGTGGTGATCTCAACACCTTTGGTGTGTCCATACTCAGGGTGTCCAGGAGTAGCTGAACCCCAGGTGCGAAGTGCTTTGAGGTCATCAAGTTCTAAACCGTATCCAGCAAGGTAAAGCTGGTTGTAAATAGTTAGTGAAGAGTGGCCAACACTCAAGATGAAGCGATCGCGTCCTGACCAGCGCTCATCAGCTGGGTCGTGACACATAACCTTCTGAAATAGCAGGTAGGCGACTGGTGCAAGGGATATGGCAGTGCCTGGATGGCCATTGCCAACCTTTTCAACGGCATCGGCTGCAAGAACTCTTGCGGTGTCAACAGATTTTGAATCGATACTGTCCCAGATAAGTGACAAAGGACTCTCTCCTTATAGTTGTGGCGAATAATCTAAATTTGAGGCTTCTTCGCCCAGTAAATCGCAGTTTTATAGCTACGGGATTCGCTCTTTCGAGCGTGATTTGCAACCTTTGAAGTCTATACCCGACGGCGATTTGATTACGGAAATGTAACGTTGTGTGCAGTTTGGCTTAGACTTGCCTAGATGAGCAAAACAGCCCAAACCCTTCAAAATCAGCCCGCAAAGCCCCTAACTTTGCGCAAAAAGCTGGCGGCTTACCTTGCTCTGACCAAGCCAAGAGTCATTGAATTACTGCTTATTACTACCGTTCCAGTCATGATTTTGGCTAAACAGGGGATTCCAGACCTTTGGCTTGTCCTGGCTACCTTGATCGGTGGGGCTCTAAGCGCTGGTTCAGCAAATGCTTTCAACTGCATTATTGACACCGATATCGACAAAATTATGGGTAGAACCCAGAAAAGACCTCTAGTTACTGGGGAATTGTCCAAACTTGAGGCTCAGATCTTTGCCACGGTTATCGGGCTTGTTTCGGTTCTGTGGCTCGGTTTACTAGTCAATTGGCTATCTGCTGGTCTAGCTCTTGCTGCAGAGCTCTTTTACATCTTCATTTACACCATCTTGCTAAAGCGCAGAACCTCACAAAATATCATTTGGGGAGGCGCTGCTGGGGCTATGCCGGTGCTAATTGGCTTTAGCGCTGTAACCAACACGCTTAGCTGGAGTGCAGCATCGCTGTTCCTGATCATCTTCTTATGGACACCACCGCATTACTGGCCTTTGTCTATGAAATACAAAGAGGACTATGCCTCAGCAGGTGTCCCAATGCTTCCGGTAGTGAGTGATGTAAAAGTAGTCGCTAAGCAAATAGTCATCTACAGCTACTTCATGGTTGCCAGCACTCTGTTACTTATTCCAGTTAACCCAATGGGTTTGATTTATGTCTTGGCAGCAGTTGTTGGTGGCATTTGGTTTATTGCCGAAGCACACATTTTGCAAGGTAAATCTAAACGTGATGCAGTTGATAACCCGATGAGGTTATTCCATTTCTCAATAACTTATCTGACTGTTTTGTTTATTGCAGTTGGGATCGATCCACTGTTCTTTATAAAAGTTATTTAGCTTTAATTTCTTCTAAGCGAGCTAAAGCTTCGTTACGCTCTTCCGAGTGATCCACCATTTGCTCAGGATATCCACTTTGATAACCATCAAAAACTTCCCAAGGTTCATGAGCTGATGAATCTGTTAGGTGTCTAAGTTCTGGTATGTATTTACGGACGTAATCGCCGTTTGGATCAAACTTTAGGCCTTGCAGAATTGGATTGAAGATTCTGTAATAAGGAGATGCATCAGTCCCACAGCCAGCAGTCCACTGCCAACCATGTGAGTTTGAAGCTGGATCAAAATCACTCAGATGAGCTTCAAAGTGAGCTGCACCCCAGGTCCATTCCAGGTGTAAATCTTTTACAAGAAACGAAGCAACAATCATGCGGACGCGATTGTGCATCCAACCTTCTGCTAACAACTGACGCATACCTGCATCAACCATCGGGAAGCCCGTTTCACCTTTGCACCACAACTCAAATTTCTTTTGAGCAGCTGCGCCGGTGTCGTATTTGAGTTGCTTAAATTTAGGTTCGTAATAGTCGTTTACTGTGTGTGGGTAGTGGTGAAGAACATCTGCATAGAACTCTCGCCAAGCGATTTCTTTTCTGAAAACTTCATGGGCGTTACTATCGCCTAATTCAGCTAACAAAGTTCTTGGATGTATTTCACCATGAGCTAATGCGTGAGATAGGTGAGAGGTGCCGCTTAGATCTGCGCGGTTTCTTTGTTCGTCATACACATCTAATGCTCGCTCTTTGAATCTTGCAAAAGTTCTAAGTGCAAAATCTTCACCAGCGATGACTTTCAAAGGGGAAGACTTTGATGGTTCGATGCTGATGTTTTTCTTAGGCAATGTTCCCCACGTTGTTTGCAAGGAAGGAAGCTTCACTGGCTCGATATTGGCCAGCTGATTCCAAACCTTATAAAAGGGGGTATAAACACGGTAATTCAAGCCATCAGGCTTGGTCACAGTGCCCGGGTTCACAGCATATGCAGATCCAACTAGGTGAAGAGATAAGCCATTAGCGATAAGTTCCTTTGCAACAACTTCCTGCTCGGCAACTCCTTCAGGGTCAAAAGATTGCATTGCATAAACCTCTAAGCTGGAAGCTTTAGTGCAAGCAGCGACTAGTTCCTGAGCGAAATCTTTTGCATTGCTCTTTGGAACGAGGTTGAGTTTTCCATCAAGTGATCTATCCAGTGAACGAATAGATTCGGTGAGACTGTGTTGCCTCACGCCTTCTAATTGCTCGAAACTTGCTGAATTGAAGCCATAGACGCAGTAAACGGTGTTCTCAGTTGATTGATGTGCTGCGTGGACAGCTTTAGCTAACGCTTCATTATCTTGAAGTCGAAGATCCTTACGAAACCAGAAAACTGAACTCATTCTTTATTAGATCCCGCTTTGAAGAGAAGTAATTGCCAGGTCAAAAGGCTCATGAGAACCGATGCTCCAAGCATGTGTAAGGCGACCAAACCGATAGGTAAGCCTAACCAGGTCTGCAGTAATCCAACTAATGCCTGCAAAATCAGGAGACCTAGAAAGCTCAAGGAAAAGAGGAGTGGTTGCTTCTTTCTTGCTAACAGGACTATTTGCAGTAAGACCAGTCCTAGCAAAATGTAGGCAGGGTAGGAGTGTAAATGAACTAGCAGGTCTGGGTTGAGACCGTTTCTTGGTGTTTTAGCGTCTCCTGCATGTGGGCCAGAACCGGTAACGATAACTCCGATGATTACTGTCAGCGCCCCGATTGGAAAAGTGATCATGGTCAGAGCACGTGATGGCTTTGAGACCAGTTGAATCTTTCTGCCAGTTCCATGCCAAAGCAAAATGGTGGCTATTGCAATCAGGATTCCAGAGACTATGAAGTGCGAACCAACAATCCAAGAGTTCAAACCAGTTAGAACAGCTATGCCACCGATAATAGCTTGAACAAATATTCCTAGGCCAAGACAAAGGGATGTCCAAAACAGTCCTGCTCGTTCGTTTCTCTTTAGTCTGAGGACCGTAACGAAAGTTAGGATGGCGATAACCAGTAGCAAGAAGGTAAGTAAGCGATTAGCGAACTCGATAATGCCGTGAATTCCCAATTCTGGAACATTTGTTAGCGAACCAGGCTTACATTCTGGCCAGGTTGGGCAGCCAAGACCTGAACCAGTCAATCGAACAGCACCACCGGTGACCACAATCAAAATTTGACTGACCAAGGAAGCCCAAGCGTAGAACTTTATACGTGTTCTACCGAACAGGAAGTCAATCAAAATTGGACCTTTCGGGTCGTTTCGGGGGTTACGCATTCGGTAACGGTTCGATAAACTTAGAATACTCGCGAAGCTCGGAACGAATCTTCAGTTCCAGTAAGTTTCGAATCAAGTTTTTATGAACTGCCTGTTTTAGGGTTTTTCACACTTGGAGATAGACCTTTTAGAAAGAGGATTCAGATTGACAGACGCAGCGATTTCCCGCCCAGAACTTGACAGTCTCGGCATTTACGAATTCGGTTGGTCTGACAAAGACGATGCTGGAGCTTCTGCTCGCAGGGGTATAAACGAAGAAGTCGTTACCGACATCTCCGGCAAGAAATCTGAGCCACAGTGGATGCTTGATATGCGTCTAAAGGGGTACTCATACTTCCTGAAAAAGCCAATGCCAACCTGGGGTTCCGATCTAAGTGGTATCGATTTTGACAACATCAAGTACTTTGTTCGTTCAACAGAGAAGCAAGCAGGCTCTTGGGATGAACTACCAGATGACATTAAGAACACCTACGAGAAGCTTGGTATTCCAGAAGCAGAGCGCCAAAGACTGGTTTCCGGTGTTGCAGCTCAGTATGAATCTGAAGTTGTTTATCACCAGATCAACGAGGAGTTAGAAAAACAAGGAGTTATCTTCCTTGACACTGACACAGCTTTGAAAGAGCACCCTGAACTTTTCAAAGAATACTTCGGCACTGTAATTCCTGCAGGGGATAACAAGTTTGCTTCTTTGAATACAGCAGTTTGGTCTGGTGGTTCATTCGTTTATGTTCCAAAGGGAGTGCACGTTGAGATTCCTTTGCAGGCATACTTCAGAATCAACACTGAGAACATGGGTCAGTTCGAAAGAACTTTGATTATTGCTGATGAAGGTTCATACGTTCATTACATTGAGGGCTGCACAGCTCCTATCTATAAGAGCGATTCATTGCACTCAGCAGTTGTCGAAATCATCGTCAAGAAGAACGCACGTGTTCGATACACCACAATTCAGAACTGGTCTAACAACGTATACAACCTAGTTACCAAGCGTGCAGTTGCCCATGAGGGAGCAACCATGGAATGGATCGATGGCAACATCGGTTCTAAAGTAACCATGAAGTATCCAGCTGTTATTCTTGCTGGCGAGCACGCTAGAGGGGAAACTCTTTCTGTTGCTTTTGCCGGCGAAGGTCAGCACCAAGATGCTGGCGCAAAGATGATTCACTTAGCTCCATACACTTCTTCTTCTATCATCTCTAAATCAATAGCACGTGGTGGTGGTAGAACTTCTTACCGCGGTGAGATCAGAGTAAACCCAGGTGCACATCACTCAGCGAACACGGTTCGTTGCGATGCATTATTGATTGACACTATTTCTAGAAGTGATACTTATCCAGCTGTTGATGTCCGTGAAGATGATGTCCAAATGGGTCACGAAGCTACTGTTTCTAGAGTCAGCGACGAGCAGCTTTTCTACTTGCAATCAAGAGGTATGGCTGAAGATGAAGCAATGGCGATGATCGTCAGAGGCTTCATTGAACCAATCGCTAAAGAACTTCCTATGGAATATGCACTTGAACTTAACAAGTTGATCGAAATGCAGATGGAAGGGGCAGTCGGTTAATGACTGATACCTCAACTAACGTGCAACACGGATTAACTGAACACAGTCACGGCGCAGGCGTCCCGCTTCAAATCAGAAGTGATAGACCACGTTCCAAATCCGTTTCAGACTTCCCAGCTATTGATCAGCGTCAGGACCTTTGGCGTTACCTAGATGCATCAGCTCTAAAAGGCTTAGATGCAGATGTGCTTGCTGAATACAGTAACGAAGTTCAGTTCGAAGAAACTGCTGGAGTTACCTTTACCTGGATAGCTAGCTCGGATTCCAGAGTTGGTTCTATCGGTCTTCCAGAAGACCGTGTGGCAGCTGCTGCATACACCAACGCCAGTAAGACACTGTTGGTTGAAATAGCTAAGGATGCAGTTCTTGCAGAGCCACTCAGAATCAACGTTGTTGGATCATCAACTGTTGCAAGTGCTCTTCATTTAGTAATCGTTGCTAATGCATTTAGTCAGGCAACGATTGTCTTGGAGCACAGCGGTCTTGGAGTTCTTGGTGAAAACATCGAAATTGATATTCAAGATGAAGCTAAGTTGAACTTTGTTTCAGTGCAGAACTGGGAGAGTGGCTCATCTCATGTTGCAGCTCACTATTCAAAGCTAGGGCGTAACTCTTACTTGAAGCACTCTGTTGCTACTTTCGGCGGAGACCTAACCAGAATTACTCCGGTAAGCACTTTCACAGGTCCTGGTTCCGAAGTTGAGATGAACGGTGTTTACTTTGCCGATGCTGGCCAACACATCGAAAACAGACCTTTTGTTGACCATGCTGCCCCGAACTGTAAATCTAGAGTTACCTATAAGGGTGCACTGCAGGGCAACAAGGCTCACACAGTTTGGATTGGCGATGTTCTGATTCGTGTTGTTGCTGAAGGCACTGACACTTACGAGTTGAACCGTAACCTTTTGTTGACTGATGGCGCTAGAGCAGATTCAGTGCCAAACCTTGAAATTGAAACAGGTGAAATCGAAGGAGCTGGACACGCAAGTGCTTCAGGAAGATTCGATGACGAACAACTGTTTTATTTACAAGCAAGAGGAATCACCGTTGATGAAGCTCGTCGTCTAGTGGTTCTAGGTTTCTTGGTTGAGATCCTGCAGCGCACCGGTGTTGAGGATGTAATTGACCGAATGACATCAGTACTAGAAGAGCGGTTAGGTAGAAGCTAATGTCCCTAAGAATTTGCAATGTAAGCGACATCAAACCAGGTCGTGCCATCAGAGTAAAGATTGGCGATCACGCAATTGCGATTGTTCATACTCCAAATGGTGAAATACACGCCATGGATGACAAATGTTCACATGGAGAGATTTCTCTTAGCGAAGGTTTTGTTGATAACGAGACCATCGAGTGCTGGGCTCACGGAGCTAAGTTCTCGCTTGAAACAGGAGCACCACTTAGCCTGCCAGCTTACGAACCAGTTGCCGTCTATGAAGTGCTTGTAGATAACGGCGAAGTTTTTATTGAATACGATCAGGCTTAGGCCAAAAGGACAAAATCATGGCAATTCTAGAAATCAAAAATCTGCACGTGAGTGTTGACACCGACCAAGGTACTAAAGAGATCCTCAAGGGAGTTGACCTTACTATCCGAAGTGGGGAGATTCACGCCGTGATGGGCCCTAATGGTTCAGGTAAATCAACCTTGGCTTATTCCATTGCGGGTCATCCGAAGTATCAGGTCACCCAAGGAGAGATCCTGCTTGATGGTGAAAATGTGCTTGAGATGAGCGTTGATGAGAGAGCTCGTGCAGGACTATTCCTAGCGATGCAGTATCCAGTTGAGATCCCTGGAGTATCAGTCTCTAACTTCCTTAGAACCGCTAAAACAGCTATCACTGGTGAAGCACCTGCGCTTAGAACTTGGATCAAGGAAGTTCGCGAATCGATGGAAAACCTAAAGATGGATCCGACCTTCTCTGAAAGAAACGTCAACGAAGGTTTCTCTGGAGGAGAGAAGAAGCGTCACGAGATTCTGCAGATGGAACTACTCAAGCCTCGCTTTGCAGTCCTCGATGAAACTGACTCTGGTTTGGATGTTGATGCTCTAAAGATTGTTTCTGAAGGTGTTAACAGAGCGCATGCTGCGAATGACCTTGGAGTTCTTCTAATTACTCACTACACCCGTATCTTGAAATACATCAAACCTGACTTTGTTCACGTTTTCGTTGACGGCAAAGTTGCTGAAGAGGGTGGAGCAGAACTTGCTGACCGCCTTGAAGCTGAAGGTTACGACCGTTACGTGAAGGCTTAATCCTTGACTGAAATAGAACTAACGCCTGAGAGGTATGACGAGGTCCTTGAAGCTATCAAGGAAGTTATTGACCCTGAAATTGGTGTCAACATTGTTGACCTTGGTTTAATCTATGACTTGAAGAAGGCAGAAGATGAATCCCTTTTGATTCACATGACACTTACTTCAGCAGGTTGCCCATTAACAGATGTTATTGAAGAGCAGATGGGTATGGCGCTTGACGGCGTTGTTGAAGCATTCAGAATTAACTGGGTTTGGATGCCGCCATGGGGACCTGAACTAATTACTGATGACGGTAAAGAACAGATGCGCGCAATAGGTTTTGCTATTTAGCCTTTGATTTTCTTGACTAACAGCCAAGCTGTTGGAATAAGAGCAGTTGCAAGCAGGGCCTTCACAGCATCCCAAAGCAAGTAAGGCAACATGTATGTGGTTGCTGCAAGAAGATCTGAACCAAAAGCAGTCATCGCTAGTACTGGAATTCCGAGTGAATAAATCACAACTGAACCAAGAGCGAAGCTTGCGAACATTTTTGCGTAGTGTGAAGACCAGTTAAGTTCCGCTAGACGTCCAGTCAAAGCTGCTGCAAAGATGAAACCAATAATGAATCCACCGGTAGCACCGAAGATAATCTGAGGTCCTGCTGACCAGTCAGCAAAGACAGGTAAGCCTAGAAGACCTAAGATCGCGTAAGAGCTCATGGTGATTGCTCCACGAGTTGCACCATAGGTTGCACCAATAACTAGAACAGCAAAGGTCTGGAAAGTGAAAGGAACTGGGGATGTCGCAATCTGAACTTGAGCTGAAAGAGTGGTTAAAAGCACTCCGGCAAGCACCAAAACGACGTCTCCTACAAAGCTGCGAGGAATGATTCTGTCGACAAGGGTGATTTTGTTTGATTGGGCGATGCTCAAGATGTGCCTTTCGAGGTTCTGGTGTTTTCTTAATTGTAGGCTAGTAGAGCGAACCAGCAACTTATTTCTTATTAATCGCACCCCAATTGGAGCAACATGATTAGCGTGCGCGACCTGGAGATCACCATTGGTGCTCGGGTACTCATGGCCGGGGTCAATTTCCAAGTCTCAAAAGGCGACAAAGTAGGCCTTGTCGGCCGAAACGGAGCCGGTAAAACCACCTTAACCAAGGTAATCGCAGGCGATTTCGTTCCTAGTGGTGGCTCTGTTGAACGTATCGGGGAGATTGGTTACTTACCGCAGGACCCAAGAACAGGTGATCTCGAAGAACTAGCCAGCGACAGAATTCTAAATGCCAGGGGATTAGGCACCGTAATCAAGAAGATGGAAGCCACTCGTGAAGAGATGGGTTCTGTCGATGAAAAGATTTACGAAGCGGCGATGGCTCGTTATGAAAAACTAGAAGCTCAGTTCGAAGCTAACGGTGGCTACGCTGCCGAAGCCGAGGCTGCTTCTATCGCCAGCAACCTAGGACTAAAGCAAAATGTTCTAAGCCAACCGATTGGAACTTTATCTGGTGGTCAGCGAAGAAGAATTGAACTTGCTCGAATTCTTTTCTCTTCCGCAACAACAATGATCTTGGATGAGCCAACTAACCACTTAGATGCCGACAGCATTGTTTGGCTTAGAGAGTTCCTGAAGAACTATCCAGGTGGCTTGATTGTGATCAGTCACGATATCAACATCGTTGAAGAAACAGTGAACAGAGTTTTTTACCTTGATGCCAACCGAGCAGTCATCGATATATACAACATGGGTTGGCGTTCATACCTAAAGCAACGTGAATCAGATGAAGAAAGACGAAAGCGCGAGCGAGCAACAGCAGAAAAGAAAGCTGGCATCTTGCAGTTGCAGGCAGCCAAGTTTGGAGCTAAAGCATCTAAGGCATCAGCTGCTCATCAGATGGCAAGACGAGCTGAGAAGCTCCTTAGTTCTTTGGATGATGTTCGTGAAAAAGACAGAGTTGCGAATATTCGATTCCCTGATCCACAGTCCTGCGGAAAAACTCCGTTGTTTGCTCACAACCTAAGTAAGAGTTACGGTTCGCTAGAAATCTTTACGGCAGTGGATCTTGCAGTTGATAGAGGTTCAAGGGTGGTAATCATTGGTCTAAACGGTGCGGGTAAAACAACACTGTTGCGAATTCTCGGTGGCATTGAGAACCCTGATACCGGAAAGATTGATCCAGGTCATGGGTTGAAGATTGGTTATTACGCACAAGAGCATGAAACTCTAGATGTCAATAAAACAGTTCTGCAGAACATGCAAGCAGCTGCACCTGAACTGAACGACACTGATTCCAGAAAAGTTCTAGGTTCCTTCCTTTTCTCTGGTGATGATGTTGATAAACCTGCATCAGTTCTAAGCGGTGGAGAGAAAACCAGATTGGCTCTAGCCTCGCTTGTGGTCTCTAGGGCAAACGTCTTGCTACTGGATGAACCAACCAACAACCTAGACCCAGCTAGCCGCGAAGAGATTCTGAAAGCTTTAGCTTCTTTTAGCGGGGCAGTGGTCTTGGTTTCCCACGATGTTGGCGCTGTTGATGCCCTGAATCCAGAGCGGGTATTGGTTATGCCAGATGGCCAAGAAGACCTGTGGAATGAAGGTTATCGAGATCTAATCGTCTTGTCCTAAGTTACTTTTCAACACTCAACTAATAGTGTTGATAGCGGTATCTTGAAAGGACTAACCAATGGATCTAGTTTCAATCACACAGGCACTATTCATGTTGGGTTTCGTTGCTATGGCAGCTGGAACCTTTTATTTCGTTTTAGAACGCAATGAACTAAAGCCTGAACATCGCGCAACCGCCACCTATGCAGCCTTGATTACTTTCATCGCTGCAATCATGTATTGGCAGATGAAGGACATCGTTGCCTTCCCAGGTCTTACCGACGCTGCACACATCAGTGCGACTATGCCAGTTAGATATTTGGACTGGGTACTCACCACACCACTACTACTAATTGAGTTTGGTGTAATTGCATCTCTTGCAGGAGCTGCTAAGGGCACAACTTACCGACTTGTCTTAGCGGATATCGTTATGGTCGTTACCGGTTACTTCGGTGAAATCGGTTCAGTTGGTTCAATCGGAAACTATGTGAATTTCATAATCTCATCTGCAGCTTGGGGATACATTGCATACACAGTATGGAAGCTTCAAGTAACCAAGGGTTCAGCTGAAGTAAAGAAGGCAGTCAACAACATGAAGAAGTTTGTTATCTTCGGTTGGGCTATCTACCCGATTGGAACAGCTATCCAGGAGTTCCTAGAACTAAGTGGATCAGATGCAAAGACTATTGAACTTTCAATCTGCATCGCTGCAATCATCTATGTGATTGCCGATGTTGTGAACAAAGTTGGTTTTGGAATTGTTGCTGTAAAAGCTGTCAAGTAATAATTCAAGGATTATTGGTCAAGCGTTTTGCTTGGCCAATTTTTCTTTAACCTAGTATTTGATCTTCGGCTTCGGCGTCTTTATCTCTATTGAGGAACTTAACTTTCTTTGGAGCTAGCCCTGATCTTCTTCTGCGGTCTTGATTTATGCTCCAGAACACCGCACCAAAAGCCATCAGTGCAAATAACAACCACTGCAATGCATAACTTAGGTGGTTGCCATCATTTATTTCAGGCTTAGGCATCATCAAACCTTTGGCGGACTGGGGAGACTCTGTGACCAATCTTCCGTAAGCCTGGTTGTATAGCTTTGTCTGAGTTAGCGACTTGCTGGCAGTTTCTAAATCAATGCTCGGTAACTGTCCCTTAGGTGCAGTTCTATCTAACTTTTGTTCGGCTGGCCTGAGTAAGAGGACAACTTGACGATGAACCATGTTGGTGATTGGAACATGGTCAGGGGCATCGGCCTTCGAACCGGTAGGTAACCAACCACGCTCAACCCAGATTACTGATCCACCATCAGTTTCAAAGGCAGTCAGTTGTAAAAAGCCAGGGTTACCTTCGTTAGGTCTATTACGAATCAGAAATTGGTTATCTATCAGGTAATGACCGGTGAGTTTTACCTGACGATACTCGAGTTCTTTATTCCAACTAGATGTTGGAAGGAGAATTTCTTCTAAGGCGACCGGTTTGGCGTTGTAGTTC
>Ga0194048_10001234_pt1 | contig 12697 bp, 10 predicted proteins | sample JunL225m_MetaG_FD_161685 | JGI IMG/M metagenome (GOLD analysis project Ga0194048, IMG submission 161685) | Anoxic zone freshwater microbial communities from boreal shield lake in IISD Experimental Lakes Area, Ontario, Canada - Jun2016-L222-5m | ecosystem: Environmental > Aquatic > Freshwater >...
GACGACACACGGCATCTGGGCCTTGACGGTGTCGTACCCCGTCTCGACCTGGCGCTTGACGGTGACGCTGCCATCGGCCAGCTCGATCGAGGCGGCCTGCGTGACGCACGGCACCTCCAAGAGCTCGGCAACGAGTCCAGCCATCACGTAGCACTCACTGTCGGCAGCCTGCTGTCCGAGCAGAATGAGGTCAAACGATTCGCGCTTGAGCGCAGCAGCCAACACCCGTGCGGTACCCAAGAGGTCACTGCCAGCAGCAGCCTCGTCGGCAACGTGGATCGAGCGATCGCCACCCTGTGCGAGGGCGCGGTCGACGGAACGGCCAGCGCTCTCGGGCGCCATCGTCACGATCGTGATCTCGGTGTCGGGCGCAGGCCCTTCCTTGATCTGCACCGCTGCCTCGATCGCATGGCGGTCGTACGGATTCAATGTGTTCTCGCCGCTTCGAACGAGCCGGTGAGAGCCGTCATCAATCCGCTTTACCGCGGTGGGGTCTGGTACTTCCTTCACGCAGATCGCGATTCGCACGGTCCGGCCTCCTGAGGTTGCGGGCTAGACGATACCTAACCCCGCTAGGTGATTCGCCGGACTCAGGCTGCGCGGCTGAACGGACCGCGTCGACGAACCTGCCAACGCGGCGGAGCTTCTTTGAGTTCGACAGGCAGATCGGCACCGCGAGCGGCAGCAATACCCGCCGCGACCAGCGCCTCTTCGACGAAGCCTGCACGCCGCAAAACGACACTCGCTGCAGCGACCTCATCGGCGGCCGAACGATCGTCGGACACGATGCCGCGCGCGAGTTCGATCGCGAGTTCACGGCGAAAGGGCCCTTGATCCATCAGGTAGGTGGCGGCACGAGCTGCACTCATGACCTCAACCTACCCCCGACCGAGTCAATTTTGTGCGCTAAACGCAATCCATACGAAACCTTCACGACCTTCTTCACCAGCGACCCGGCCGCAAAAGACGTGTGCCCACACACAATCCGCGTTGAATCGTGCACCAAATGTGAAGGCAACCGGCGCATTTCACCAGTCCGGAACGGAACTCCCCCAATCGCTTTACCCATGACCCCTACGAGGCTGCCTACCTTAGTGAACGACCGCGAACCTCGCGGGATCCCTAAGGAGGATCATTGAAACGGAATGGACGTCTCATCGCGCTCGGCATTTGCGCGGCGATCGGCGCGGCCTTCGCTGTGCCGTCGATTGTTGGTGCCGACGCCCCCGTGCCGCTGGCACGCAACTCGTACGCCGTCAGCGGCTACAAGGTCTCCCCGACGGGCAAGCAGCCCGGCTCGATCGTGCCGACCAATCGCCAGGGCCACCTGCCTGACCGCGTCGTCGACATCTCGACGGTGCAGCCAGGCAAGTCGATCTACGGTGCAATTGGTACACAGTGGCTTGCCTCCATCGGGAAGGTTACTCCAGGTACAGGATTCGCCGACACCTGCTCGGCCAACCCAGGCCCCGGTAAGTCGTATCAGCCTTGTTCCGGTGCCGCGGCCTCGTTCCCATTGCCGCTGCCGAAGCGCATCGCTCTGACGAACGTCGGCATTGTCGGTGGCGGTGTCGAGGACCCAGAGTGCACCGGCTCCTACGAGAAGCCGTCGGCACCAGCTGGCCATCTCTGCATCTACCCGGGCAACAAGGTCGGCTACTACAGCGCCGACGAGGCTGAGGTTCAGAACATTTCCCTTAACGGCGAAGGCAACTACGACGCCTACGTCTATCTTCTCACCGGTGTCGCAGGACGCTACGGCTTCCGCATCGAAGTCAAGGCCAACACTCCTGGCGCCGCCAAGTTCTACGCCTCGTGGGCCTACACGGCTCCCATGGGCGACACCACCTCGTAAACCGAGAATCTACAAAGGAATCCTCAGATCATGCGACTCTCTCCAAAAACCCTGATCGCCGGTGCAGTTGCTGCAGCGGTGCTCGCCGTCGCGCCGGCTGCCGGCGCGGCAACGTATTCTACCGGTGGCTCGACTGGCATGCAGATCCTCGCCAGCGCACTGGCCCAGGCCTACACCAAGAGCCCGGACAATAAGGATCACGCCCGCTTCACGGTCGCGGGTGGCGGTTCCGGTGCCGGCATCAAGGGTGCGGCAGCTGGCACCTTCGTGATCGGCGATTCGTCGCGGGCGCCGGTAACCACCGGCAAGTCGGCTGACGCGAAGGGCCTGCAGTTCTGGCCCATCTCGGTCGAGCCGTTCGTCGTCATCGTCAACCCGGCCAACAAGGTCTCGAGTCTGACGCAGGATCAGATCAACGGCATCTTCACGGGCTCGATCACGAACTGGAATCAAGTCGGCGGCAAGGACTGTGCGATCAAGGGCTACACGCGCATCGCCGGCTCGGGCACACTCGCCACGTTCCAGACGCTCTACCTGGGTGGCGCGGCAGTTGCCTCGTCGTTTAGTGCTCAGGGCTCGAACGGTCTCGTCCGCTCGGCCGTTGCCGGCAACGCCTGCGCAGTTGGCTTCGTGACGTTTGCCTACACAGTTGGCAACACCACGGTCAAGCCACTGGCAGTCGCCGGTGTCGCGCCGTCCTTGGCGAACGTGAAGTCCGGCAAGTTCGTCTACGCCGGCTACCAGTACTTCGTCACCAAGGCCGACCCGACCGGTGTGATCCAGAACTACATCGCCTGGGCCCGCGGAAGTTCCGCAGCCAGGGCGATCATTTCGAAGTACGCTCTGCCGACTAACGCAGCGGTCGTTTCCACGAACTAGTTCGTACCATGGTTGACCCGCGGGGGTCCGTCGGCTTCGGCCGGCGGGCCCCCGTTTTGCGTTTTCACCAGTCTGTAGCCAGATCTGTGCCGAATCCGCTCCCACGGCTCTATTCGGGCTTTCTAGTCTGCCACCGTGTCTTCCATTTCCAACATTCCGCCGCCGCTCGGCGTGCCACGCCAAGAGCGCGCCACAGCCGCCAAGTCGGCTAACCGGCAAGACCGGATCTTCATCTGGTTCGTTCAGGGCGTAGCGGCGTTCACGCTGCTGGTTATCGCCTCGGTTGCCATCTTCGTGTTTCGAGAGGGCTGGCCATCGTTCCAAGCGAATGGCCTGTCGTGGTTTACGGATGGCGACATTCCCCTCGATCGCCAACTTGGTTATTCGTTTACCGGTGGGCCGGACGGCAAGACCTATACCGCCCTCAACGCATGGCCAGCGATTGCCGGCACGATCCTCAGCACCGGTGGCGCGCTACTGATTGCCTTTCCGCTGTCGCTGCTAACGGCGATTTTTCTTGCCGAGCTGGCACCCAAGCGCATCGCAGGGTTCCTCAGTCCGATTGTGACGATGCTGGCGGCCACGCCCTCCGTCGTCTTCGGCCTCTTCGCGATTCTCGTGCTCGGCCCGTGGATGACGGAGCACCTCGTCTCCCAGTCCGTCGCCAACGAACTCGCGATTATCGTGCCCATTGGCGGCGCCAGCGTCCTGCTCGCCACGATTGTGTTGGCCGTGATGATCGCTCCCCTGATGACCGCGATCTTTACCGACGCGCTTCGTGGCGTGCCAAACAAGTGGAAGGAAGGCGCCATCGCGCTTGGCTGCGACCCGTGGCGGATGAGTCGCCGCGTCTCCGTCGGCGCCATTCGGCCCGCCCTTGTAGCTGGCGCGTCGCTGGCAATCGGACGAGCCGTCGGTGAGGCGATCGCGGTCTCGATGGCCGGTGGCGGCATCGCCTTTGTGCCCAACCCCAAGGATGGCATCTGGTTTTTCTTCGAGCCCGTTCGACCCCTTGCAGCAACGGTTGTCGACTACTCCGAGGGCTTCAGTGGCGAGGTGCTCAAGGCCAACCTGTTCGCAATCGGTGTGGTGCTGTTTATCACCACCGCCACCCTCACGATCGGGGCCAAGATCGTCTCGGCGAGTGCGCAGAAGCGCCTGGGAGGCCACTGACATGCCTGTACGACTGAGCGATCGGATCGGCTACTACGGGGCCTGGTTCTCTGGGCTCTTCCTGACGGCCGTCGTCTTCGGCATCGTTGCGTGGCTGCTCGTTAACGGACTGCGTAATGTCGACTGGGCCTTTCTGACGACTAACCCCGCACCGGGCTCCGTCGAAATCGGCGTCGCGGGCGGCATCGTTGCGCCACTGATCGGCACACTGATCATCACCGGTATGGGTACGGCAATCGCCCTCCCGCTCGGACTGATGACCGCCGTCTTCCTTGGCGAGCACGGCAAGCCAAAATGGCTCAAGCAGGGCACGGACACCGCAATCGATCTGATCTTCGGAGTGCCCAGCATCGTCTTCGCACTCTTCGGTCTGGCGATCTTCTCGAGCCCGTCGATGGTCTTCCTCTCCAGCGAGGTGCAGACCTCGGGCATGGCCACCGCCAAGTCGTTCTTCTGTGCAGCGCTGATGATGGCCCTGATCGCCCTACCACCGATCGTGCGCTCGACGCAGGCCGCCATCTCGCAGGTGCCAAACGTGCAGCGCGAGGCCGCCTACGCTCTCGGCAAGACACGCTTCGCGACGGTTAGAAAGGTCGTTTTCCCGTCGATCAGGCCTGGCATCGCGACCGGCACGATTCTTGGCATGGGTCGTATCGCCGGCGACACAGCAATTGTCTGGATCCTCCTCGGTGGTGCCGTCCTCGAACCGCCCCAGCCCGGCTGGTACGAGCCCCAGAACATCCTCGACTTCCTGCACGGCACTGGTTCCACCCTCACGACCTACGTCTACTTCGCCTCGCCCGCCGGCGAAGGCAACGCCGAAGGCAAGGCCTACGGCGCCGCACTCGTCCTGTTCGCTCTCGTGTTTATCGTCAACATCGTGCTTGGCCGGCTCGGCCAGCGCAAAATCGGAAGGCAGTAATGGAAGCCAACGACAACACTCCCCCGGTCGATGCCGCATATGAAAAGGCCCAGGCGCAGGAATGGCGCCACGTCCTGGATGCCACGAGCGATCGGCGAGCAGCCGGCATTAATAGTGACCCCACCGAGGTAGCCGCCGTCTCTGAGCCCGTGCTGGCAGGTGTTGGTGCCGGTACAGTCGGTGGACCATCCGCCGATCTCGACGCACCACCACGGCGGCGCCAACACATCGCTGATCCCAATGATCTCGCACTCGCAATCCGCGGACTGCGTGTCGCGTACGGCTCGGCCGAGATTCTTCACGGCGTCGACCTCGACGCCCCTCGTGGCGGCGTTCTGGCCTTGGTCGGACCCTCCGGTTGTGGCAAAACAACGCTCTTGCGGAGCCTCAATCGCCTGACCGAGCTCGCACCCACCGCCAAGATCGATGGCGAGGTCCTGCTCGACGGCGAAAATACGTACGGTCCAAAGGTCGATCTCAACCTCCTGCGTCGCCGCGTTGGCATGGTCTTCCAGCAGCCAAACCCGTTCCCAATGTCGATCTTTGACAACGTCGCCTTCGCCATCCGCGAGCAGGCCCAGCGGCGCCCCACGCGTGGCTCGCTGATGCCGCAGGTCGAGCACGCGCTCGAGCGGGCCGGTCTCTGGCACGAGGTCAAAGACGACCTCAACCGCAGTGCACTCTCCATGTCCGGCGGCCAGCAGCAGCGGCTCTGCATTGCACGCACACTCGCAGCGGATCCCGAAGTTCTACTGATGGACGAGCCGTGCTCGGCGCTTGACCCGCGTTCCACCGCGCGCATCGAAGAGTTGATCGTGCAGCTGGCAGGGTCGCTAACGGTCGTGATCGTCACACACAACCTGGCCCAGGCTCGACGTATCGCCGACTATGCGGCCTTTCTCCTCAACGGTGACCTGATCGAACAGGGCCCAGCCGAGCAGGTCTTCGAAAATCCCCTCGAACAGTCGACCCGCGACTTCGTCGCCGGCATCTTCGGCTAGCACCACCGCATGCGCCTCCTCGCTCTGATCTCCGTCTGCGTTTGTGCGCTCGGCATGGCGGGCTGCAAAAGTACGTTTGAGAAGGCGGCAGAGGCGCAGAAAGCCGCGGGGCCAATCGCAAAAGTCGATGCCGTCAACATGACGCAAGTCGCTGGCGTCACCGCAGATACACTCGCGATCATCCCATCGGCCGATGGCACAACCGCCGTGGTGGTGGTCAAGGTTACGGCCAAGGCACCGGGTTCCGCATTGATCTGGGCACCGATCGAGGTCAAGCTGCTCGACGCTGCCGGCAAAGAGGTCGGCACCAACAACATTCCTGGCGCACTCCCGATTTTGATCCATCTCGCCTCCGTTCAAGGTGGCAAGGACGCGTATTACGTCAACGATCAGATCCTCTTGTCCGGCAAGCCAGCGTCGGCACAGGTTGTGATCGGCGGCAACCTGGTCCAGATCGCCGCCCCAGGCAACCTCGACACCACCAAGCCAGTCATCGTCAAGGATCCCTCGATTGGCGACTCGTGGACGACGACAGTCACGAATAACACCGGTGTCCGCCAAGAACAGCTCGTCGTGCAGGCAATCGTGCGTGACGGCGACAAGATCGTTGGCGCCGGAACGGCTAATATCGACGGGCTCGACCCTGGTGCATCGGTCGACGTGACGGGCTATTTCATTGGCTCGAGCAAGGGCACGGTAGAGGTTACGACGCCTGCCTCGAACGCCAAAGACGGATCGGGCGCTCCGCCTCCTCTCGGGGCCGGTAGCGCTACGAACTCCCAATCCTCTGGCGAAAGCAGCGGATCGGTCAGCACGCCTACCATGACACTGCAAATCAATTAGGCAATCCGGATGGCGGCTCGATCCGCTGATACCCTGAGGCCTGTGCGAATTCGTGTGATTGTCCCCCTTGCCGCTGTCGTCGGCATGTTGCTTTGCGTTGGCTCGGCCTCGGCCGGGACGCTTCCGCAGTCCCTTGAGCGCGTCAACGTCCCCGCCGCCGACCGGTCTGCTGACCTCAAGACGCTTGCCGATGCGCGTGCGCTTGCTGCCCGTCTGGGCGGCTCCCGAGCACAGGCACTCAACGCGATCATCAAGAGCGCCACGCAGATCGGTAATCAGGCGGCCTTCAGCCCCCAGCTCGCCCAGATCGTGTTTCTCGAGCTGCAGACGAACGTGACGTACCTCGCGAGCCATGCGGTGCCGTCGTCGGGCACACGCATCCGCATCGATGGCGTCACGTACGAGAGCTACACCGGCCAAGGCCTGCGCATCCAGCCCCTCGGTACGTACTTTGCGATCCTCGAGCCGGGCCAGGGCATTGCCTCGGAGGGCGGTGTCGGCGTGGCGATGACGAACGCGCAGAAGATTGTGCTGACCGACGGCGACAGTTACACGCTCCCGTACCTGTTCTCGTGGATGGGCACCTCCCCGAACTGGCAGAGTGCGATGGCGGAGGGCGTTGCGGCCTCTGCTGGAGTTGACGTCTGGAACCGCACTGGCGACGACACGTTCCTCGATACGGCCGTGCGGTTCGGTAACGGCGCCTTGGCCGACGGCATTACCGTCGAAAACAATGGGCTCTGGTTTCCGCTCTACGTCTTCGCACCGTCGTATCGCGTCCTCAATGGGCACCTGCAGACTGTCCTTGCGATGAACGATCTTGCTGATGCCACGGGCGACGACGGCTTCGCTGACGCCTTCAATCGCGGTGTTGCGACCACGAAAGCCGTGCTCCCCAAATACGACACCGGCGGTTGGGGTCGTTATGCGATCGGCGAAGACGCGCCCGTCAAGTACATGACTCTGATGGCCACACAGCTCAAGGATCTCGGCCAGATCACGGGCGATACCGCCTTCACGGACATGGGAAACAAGTTCACCGCGGATCTGAAAACCCCACCAGTGATTACGGGCCCGGCGACGCCTCCTAAGCCCCTCAAACTCAAGAAGTTTAAGCAGCAGAAGCCCTTCGTCAAGTTGAGGATCACGCGCGACAAGCCGGTCACGCTGACCGTGCGCATCTTCACGAAGAAGGGCAAATCGGCAGGGGTTGGCCCAACCATAATCAGCGTCGCTTCGGGTGCCAGCGCGATCAAGCTGTCGCTGCCCACGAAGCCAGGCCGCTACTCAATTCGTGCCGACGCCAAGGATTGGGCGGGCAACAAGATCAAGAACGTCGTGTTGACGACACTGATCTTGAAGAAGTAGTCGTTTGCGCTGAGGTCGGCACTAGCCGACGCGGACAGCGCCATCTGCGTCGGTACGGTCGGCAAGCGACGACACCTTGACGACATCGCCGGTCTCCGGCGCATGGACGTACTGCCCACCACCGATGTACATGCCAATGTGGCCGGAGCCGTGGAACGAAATCAGATCGCCTGGTTCGAGAGCATCCATCGGCACCGGCGTGCCCATCGCGTACTGCGCAGCGGCATAGTGTGGCAGCGAAACGCCGACCTGGGCGTAGGCCCAGGCAATCAGGCCCGAACAATCGAAGCCACCTGGCGCGCTACCACCCCAGACGTACGGTGTACCGAGCTGACCGAGCGCGACAGAGGCCGCGCTGCCACCGACCGATGACGACGGTGGTGCGGGAATGGCAACGCTCTGGGATGACCCCGTATCGAACGCTTGAGGAGCGACCGAGTCGGTCGCTACCGACCCACCGATCGAAACGTCCGAGCCTCCGGCAATTGTCGAGGCCGCCGCAAGTACAGCGTCAGCTTTCGCCGCACGCGCCGCATCAGCAGCCCGTTGGGCCGCTTCGCGCTGCGCGAGAATGCCACGGATCTCGCTGCTCAACGAATTCAGCAACTGCTGGCGCTCGGCCAACGCCTTGCGAACACTCGCCTCTTGCTCGGCGCGGGCCTGGACCGCATCTTGGCGTGCCGATCGCTCGTTTTCGAGGGCCTGCTCGCGCTTCGTCACCTCAGAGGAATAGCGGCGGACATCGCGTACGACACCCTCTGCGTGGTTCGTTACGCGCTGCACGAAACGACTCTGGTCGACGAGGCTATCGATCGAGTCGGCGTTCAACAAGAACGCGATCAGATCGGGATTGCCCTGACGATACGCGTCAACGAGCATGCTCGACAGTTCTCGTCGTGAGGTCTGCAGGTTGGCCTTCGACGTCGCAAGGATACGCTGGTTCTCGTCGATCTTGGCGTTCGTCTCGTCGAGTTGCTGCTGAGCCGCGTTGTAGGCCTCGGCAGCCATGCCAACCTTGTCGTTGAGTACCTGCAGATCGGCCTGGGCCCGGTTCGCCTCGGCGCGCGCACTGGCGAGCCGATCGGCATGTGCGGCTCCCGGAAGGAAGCCAGCAAGCATGGCCACGACGATTAGCGCGAGGAGCGATACGACGGGCCGGAGACGGTTTGTCCGGGCGTTCAACATCCACATCGAAGGCTAGCAGCGGTCGGCAGACCTGGTCGGGCCGCCTCAGGCGATACGGACGATGCCATCAATCCCGCCGTGCGCAAAGACGTTCTCGACGCGCACAACATCGCCACTCTGGGGCGAGTGGACGTAGAGGCCACCGCCGAGGTAAATACCGACGTGTCCCTCTCCGCCGAACGACACGACGTCACCAGGCAATGCCTGCGCCATGGGAATGCGCGTACCCAAGGCAAAGATGGCAGCCGACTGGTGCGGAATGTCAACGCCCGCCTTGCCATATGCCCACGAAACAAGACCCGAACAATCGAAGCCCGTCGCCGGCGAATACCCAGACCAGTGATAGGGACGACCCAACTGTGTGAGCGCGAACGATGCGGCTACAGCGCCCACGCCAGAGGCGGCTGGGCTCTGTGTCGTCTGTTCGAGAAGCGCAACGAGCGCCGTGCCGTTACCGCCCGCAGCCACCGGTGCCTGGAACGGCGTGGCACTGACGGCAAGCCTTTTCGAGGCGTGCTTTCGCACCGTATGACGGCCAAAGGACTTCTCTGCGGCGAGTACGTCAGCACGGACGTTCATCGTCAGGCCATCGAGCACCATGCCTCGCGTACTGCGCGCCTGTGCGATCAAGGCCCGTGCATACGCACGGTCGGCATGTAACGCAGCGGTGGCGACGTCAAGCGTGTGCAGCTGACGCCGGAGCGACGTCAATTCCACCTGAGCGGTTGTGACATCGAGTGCGTCGAGCCCCCTGGGATCGATAAATCGCGATTCGAGTTCGGATGGAGATTCGTCACCGCGCATCAGTTCGCTGACGGTGAGTTGATCACCGGCGCGAAACGCCTCAACTGAGCGAACGGCGAGCTGTGCGCGTGCCGCGTTGACGGCTAACGTGGCGCCGTGCTCACGATCACGGGCGCTATCGAGTTGACGTTGCTTCGGTCCGAGGCGGTCGTCGATGTGACGGAGCGAAGCGGTTGCCGCCGCCATCTGCGCATCGAGGTGACGCAGTGCCATGATCGCCCGCGAATACGCCAGCGGGTGTTGCCTCGCGGCGGCCACGCCAGGGGCAGCGACCATCATCAAGGCAACGACCAACAGCGCGAGAAGCGATACCACCGGTCGGAGCACGTTGCTCCGGGAGTTCTGCATTCGCCTCTGAACCTATCACCGATTTTCCACAAATGTGTGAAAAACCCCTGCAAACTGGTGACATTTGTGACGAACTCGGGTCTGTCGCAACGCGGCTCGCCTCGCGTCGCGCACTGCTTCTGCCGCCGCGAATGTCCAGAAGGGGTCAGACCCGATCTGGACATTCGCGGTCTAGCAACCAGCGAACGCGTCGGTCAACGATCTAGCGACCAGCGAAGGCGTCGGCCAACGACTCCTCAAGGATCGCGAAGCCCTCATCGAGATCCTCTTGCGTGGCGACCATCGGCACCAGCACGCGGATCGCGTTGCCGTAGAGGCCAGAGCCCATCAGGATCAGACCGCGATCGCGCGCCAAGGCGACGATGCGACCGACCTCTTCTGCCGCCGGCTCCTTGGTGCCACGATCCTTGACGAGCTCAATCGCGAGCATCGCGCCGAGGCCACGGACCTCGCCGACCCCTTCATGACGCGAGGCGATCGCGTCGAGTCGAGCGCGCAGATCCTCACCGAAGGCCTTGGCCTGCTCTTGATAGGTGGGGTCAAGCACCTGATCCATCGCGACGATCGCGGCGGCGCAGGAAACAGGGTTGCCACAGAAGGTGCCGCCCAGGCCACCCGGATGCACAGCGTCCAGCAGGTCGGCACGGCCGGTGACACCAGAGATCGGCATACCGCCACCCATCGACTTCGCCCACGTCGCCAGATCAGGCGAGACACCATGGTGTTCGATTGCTGACGGCGTACCCGTGCGACCCATACCGGACTGCACCTCATCAGATATATAGAGGATGCCGTTCTCCTGGCAGATCGCATAGATGCCCTGAATAAACTCGGTCGACATCGGCAAGAAGCCACCCTCACCCTGCACGGGCTCGAGAATGACCGCAGCCACCTGCGACGGGTCGATCTGGCTCTTGAGCACCTTGCGGAAGCCGGCCAGCGCGTCTTCGGTCGTAATGCCGCGGTACGGATACGGCGCTGGTGCGCGGTAGATCTCCGTCGCGTACGGACCCATGCCCTTCTTGTACGGCATCGGCTTGGAGGTCAGGGACATGCCCATCAGCGTGCGACCATGGAAGCCCTGATCGAAGCAGATAATCGCGTCACGGTTTGTCGCGTAGCGCGCGATCTTGACGGCGTTTTCGACAGCCTCGGCCCCCGAGTTGAGCAAGAGTCCCTTGAACGGCCCCTCGCCCGGATGGCAGGCAACCATCCGCTTGACGGCTTCGATGTAGCCCTCGTACTGCACCACCGAGTACATCTGGTGCATGTAGCGCGCTGCCTGTTCCTGCACCGCTGCCACAACCGCCTCGGGCGTATGCCCACAGTTGAGCGAGCCAATACCGCCGACAAAATCGATGAACTCGCGCCCGTCAACGTCGGTGATGCGCGCGCCGTGCGCGTGGTCCGCGAAAATCGGCTGCGTAAAAACAGACGCCGAAACCCAGCGCTCACGCTCGGCCTGTAGAGCCGCAGTGTTGGTTCCAGTTCCCTGATTGATCGCCATCGTGTGCCTCCTCGCCGCAACGTGGCGGCGCTCAGAATGGCATCAGCATAGCCGTCTCGAACGTCGTCGCACAGGCAGCCCACCGTCAAGACCTTTACTATGCGATCAGGAGGCGATACTGATGGCGACCATAGATACCGCAGCACTGCAGGAAATGGCGATGAAGCACCTGTGGCTTCACTTCACGCAGATGGCAGGGTTCGACCCTGCCAAGCACCCCGTGATGGTGCGTGGCGACAACATTTTCCTCGAGGACTCCAACGGCAATCGCTACATGGACTTCCTCAGTGGCCTCTTCACGGTGCAGATTGGCTACTCGCACGGCGAGGAGATCGGTACGGCAATGCTCGAGCAGGCGATGGAGCTGCCGTACTACACCAACTGGACCTATTCGCATCCGAAGGCGATCGAACTCGCGACCAAGCTCGCCGAGATCACGCCGGACAGCATCAACCGGGCGTTCTTCGTCTCGGGTGGTTCGGAGGGCGTCGAGGGCGCAATCAAGTTGGCCCGCGATTACCACAACGCCGGCGGCGAACCGATGCGACGCAAGGTGATTGCGCGCAAGATCGCGTATCACGGCACCACCTACGGCGCCCTCTCGTTGACCGGTATTACCAGCATCCGCGCGCCGTTTGAGCCGCTGATGGCTGGCGTCCGTCACGTCGAGCCGACCAACCCCTACCGCTGCAAGTACTGCGCAGACCAGGGTGGCTGCAACCTCAAGTGCGCCGATGAGGTCGCTGAGGTGATCGAGTTCGAGGATCCCTCGACTGTCTCGATGGTGATCATGGAGCCCGTGCAGAATGCCG
>Ga0194048_10001237_pt1 | contig 12687 bp, 14 predicted proteins | sample JunL225m_MetaG_FD_161685 | JGI IMG/M metagenome (GOLD analysis project Ga0194048, IMG submission 161685) | Anoxic zone freshwater microbial communities from boreal shield lake in IISD Experimental Lakes Area, Ontario, Canada - Jun2016-L222-5m | ecosystem: Environmental > Aquatic > Freshwater >...
CAACAGTACAACCCGTACCAGCAGCAACAACAGTACAACCCGTACCAGCAGCAACAACAGTACAACCCGTACCAGCAGCAACCGCAGCAGTACAACCCTTTCCCGTACCAGCAACCGCCGCAACAGCAACAACAATTCAACCCGTACCAGCAACCGCCGCAACAGCAGCAGTTCAATCCGTACCAGCAGCAGTTCAATCCGTACCAACAGTTTGGTTACGGGCAACGACAGCAAATGGAAAACCCGTATCAGCGACAGCAACAGCAGTTTATGAATCGCGGGCAGGATCGTAGGGGGTTTGATGATCGTGCTACCGGGTTTGATGGCGCGAGCATCACCGACTACGGGAGGGGTGGTCTACCCCCTGACCCCCCAGAAGGCGTAATAGGCACACTGGGGGGTTATGGTGGGTTTTTAGGTTCTGCGGGCAGTGGGCAGTCGCAAGAAGAATTTAATAGAACCGTGCGTAATGCTGGTGCTGCTCCCGGTGATATGCAATACAGGGGCGCTACTCCCGGTGGTTCAACAAACGACATTCTGCAATCGCTTGTGGGGCTTGGGGCTGATCCCAACAACACCGCGCAACGCACAATGCAAGATGCAATAAACGCGCAAAAAAACCAGCAAACTTCGTCTAACACAATGTTAGACGGGAGCCGTCCTCCGCAACCGCCAATGCAGCCACCATTCAATCCTTACCAGCAATTCAACTATGGTAAAGACAGTGGCCCACGCGGGCGCGGTGGGTTTGATTACCAGCAGTTTAATAACGACAGGCGGTTGGGTAGGCGGTTACCGGGTGCCGTTGATCCTGGGTTCTCTTATCCACCGCCAAGGCCAGATTTGCCAAACATGACTACCCCCGAAGCGCAAAATAGAATAGGCATGAACAATCCAATGGCTAACTACTACTAACTATGGCTACCACCCCGGCATGGCAACGTAAAGAAGGCAAGTCTGAAAAAGGCGGGTTGAACGCCAAAGGCCGCGCCTCTTACAATAAAGCAAACCCAGGTAAACCGGGGTTGAAAGCCCCGCAGCCAGAGGGTGGTCCGCGTAAAGCTTCGTTCTGTGCCCGGATGTCAGGTATGAAGAAGAAACTGACTAGCGCAAAAACAGCTAACGACCCGGATAGCCGCATTAACAAAAGCCTGCGGGCATGGAAGTGTTAAATGGCAACATCAGGCACCACGGCATTCAATTTAGACCTTAGCGAAATTGTTGAGGAAGCCTTTGAGCGTTGCGGGGCTGAACTGCGTACTGGCTATGACTTACGTACTGCTCGCCGAAGCCTTAACTTACTTTTTGCTGAGTGGGCTAATCGTGGCGTTAATATGTGGACTATTGACCAAGGGTCTATCACTCTTGTTCCGGGCACGGCTACGTATGACCTACCGTCCGATACCGTCGATCTTATGGAGCATGTCATCCGCACGGGATCAGGTAACGCTTCCACGCAGGCAGACTTGAACATCACGCGCATCAGCGTATCTACCTACGCTACAATCCCCAACAAGCTAACCCAGGCTAGGCCCATTCAGGTCTACATTGATCGCGTATCCCCCATCCCAAACATCACTGTTTGGCCTGTTCCTGATAGTTCCCAGACCTACACCTTTGTGTACTGGCGGCTGCGTCGGATTGAGGATGCGGGTAACGGTGTTAACACGATGGATGTGCCATTTAGGTTCCTGCCTTGCATGATTGCAGGCTTGGCTGCGTATCTTTCGTTGAAGGTTCCGAATGGGCTGGAGCGCAACCAAATGTTGCAGGCGCAGTATGACGCGGCTTGGGACTTGGCGGCGGGCGAAGATCGTGAAAAAGCTGCGGTTCGGTTTGTACCCCGGCAACAGTTCATTGGGTAGTCATGGGTAACAGGTTCACTCAGGGTAAGATAGCAATATCGGAGTGCGACCGATGTGGGTTTCGCTTTAAGCTTCGTGAACTCAAAGAACTTGTAGTTAAGACCAAGAACATAAATATCTTAGTCTGTAATGAATGTTGGGAACAGGATCATCCGCAACTTTTGCTTGGGATGTATCCGGTCGATGACCCTCAAGCTTTGCGTAACCCTCGCCCTGATCGCAGCTATATTACTTCTGGATTAGCAGTTACAGGGTACTTAGGTGAAGGTAGTAGAGCTATTTTCTGGGGCTGGAACCCAGTGGGTGGGGCTAGATTGTTTGATTCTGTACTAACACCTAATCCCCTTGCTGCTGTTGGATCAATCGGCACTGTCACTGTAAGCATAACGTAAGGAACTATGATGGCTACTAAATCAGCTAACTTTCCCGCCAACATGGCGATTGCTGGGTACAAGCCCGTGGAACATGATGAACTGAAGATTGGCAACGACTTCGCTACCACCTCTGGTGACCGTGTGGCTAACAACCACCAGCATGTTCGTGGTAAAAATATTGGCGTGGCTAACGACGCAATGAAGAAGTACGGTCGCAACATCGCCCGTGCGATGAATCAAGGAGACTAATCATGGCTACATTTAGCAAGAAGATGGGCGGCAAGGAAGTTGGGGACGCAGCGGTCTACGCTAAACCTCATACCATGTCTGGTGCCCCTGGTGTAAAGCCATCCAAGTCTTTGCAAGACAAGGCTGCGGTGAATGTCTTTAACGAGAAAGATGTTGTCAAGCACAGCACTCCTGTGACCATTGGCCCGTTGAAAGAAGTCACCACTGCTGGGATTAAAATGCGTGGGTCTGGCGCTGCAACTAGGGGCTTCATGTCCCGTGGACCGATGGCGTAAATTATGAACTACACCCAGTTGCAAACCGCAGTACAAGACTACTGCGAGAACACTTTTACTACTGCTGACTTCGCCACTATGACGCAGTTGGCAGAGCAGAAGATTTACAACTCGGTGCAGTTGCCCTCCTTGCGTAAAAACGTGACGGGGGCTCTTACGGCTACCAATCAGTACCTCCTGTTGCCTAGCGATTTCTTATCAGTCTTTAGTTTGGCAGTAGTTGATGGTACGGGTGCGTACATATACCTGCTTAACAAAGATGTTAACTTTATCCGAGAAGCATATCCCACTCCTACGTCAACAGGCACTCCTAAGTACTACGCTGTGTTTGGGCCTGATAGCGCTACGCTACAAGAACTAACGCTTATCCTTGGCCCGACGCCTAGTGCGGGTTTGACGGCAGAACTGCATTACTTCTACTATCCTGTCTCCATTGTGACAGCGGGCACTTCCTGGCTTGGGGACAACTTTGACTCCGCGCTGTTCAATGCAGTGATGGTCGAAGCTATCCGGTTTATGAAGGGCGAAGCTGATCTGGTTGCCATGTACGACTCGCAGTATCAGCAGTCACTTATGCTTCTTAAGAACCTGGGTGACGGTAAGTTGCGTCAGGATGCATACCGCAGCGGGCAAGTCCGCACACAGGTTATCTAAGGAACTATCATGGCTTTTTCGGGTAACGCTTTTTGCACTTCAGCTAAAGTTGGCTTCTTGTCGGGCTTATACACCCCGCTGACCGACACGATGAAGATTGCTCTGTACACCAACACCGCTACGTTGGATGCAACGACTTTAGTCTATACCGCTCCCTCTAATCCTGCCGCTTCTCCTACGTCTACAGGTGAAGTTTCCACTACGGGGACAAACTACACGGTTGGGGGCAATACGCTAGCAGGTAATGCCATTAGCTCTGGCGGCACTACAGCTTGGATTACTTTTGGTGATTCTTCTTGGACTACAGCCACGTTTACAGCCCGTGGTGCATTGATCTACGACAGCAGCAGGTCAAACGCAGCAATTGCAGTCTTGGACTTTGGTGCGGATAAGACATCCACTGCGGGTACGTTTACTGTTCAGATGCCTCTTGCCGGCGCTTCCACTGCTCTGATTCGTATTGCCTAACGGGGCAAGTCATGGCAGCTTACTTTTGGGTTGGCGGGTCAGGCACTTGGGATAGTGCCACTACAACCCATTGGGCATCGCTTTCTGGGGGAGTAGGTAATGCGGGTGTTCCTACCGCTGCGGATACGGCAACCTTTGATGCCAATTCTGGTGCGGCAGCGACGGTAACAGTTGCGGCTACCGCAGTTTCTTTAAGTACCACCGTTAATAAAGCGGATATAACCCTAACGCTGTCAGGTAGCCCTACTCTTTGCACCACCGCAGGAACTTTAACGTTTACTGCGGGGACAATTAATTTAGCTGGGTTTACACTAAGTACAGGTATTTTTAGTTCAAACAACGCCAATACCCGCGCTATTGCGTTTGGTTCTGGAAACATTGCGCTTACCAGCACTACAGCGGCAACCACTGTCTTGTCAATGGCAACCGCCACTGGGTTTACTTGGACGGGTACAGGAAGTTTTGTGCGTAACCAAGTAGCTACAGCTACAGTTAATTTTGGCGCAACCGCAGGTGGCGGGTTAACTAATGCACCTAACTTAACAATTAATGCTGGAAGCAGTGATTTAACAATTACCGTTGGTAGTTACTTTAAGGATGTAAATTTTACAGGGAGTACTTCTACAGTATCGGGTCAATATTTTGTTTGTGGAACTATTACACTTTCAAGTGGCACATATTCCGCACTTACCATTACATATATAACATCTACAACAATAAATAGTTCTATTTCAGCAATTGGATCAATAATAGTATTTGTCGCAGGTGGCACTATTACACTTGGTAGTGCTCTTACTTTATCTATTTCTGCTGGTTTTACTCTTAGTGCGGGTACTCTTGACCTTAATGGGTTTACTTTAAGTGTAGGCTTCTTTAACAGCAATACTAGTAGTACTCGCGCCATTGCGTTTGGTGCAAATAACATTTTACTTACGGGTTTGTCCACCACTGTCTTATCAGCAGCAAACGCAAGCGGATTTTCTTGGACTGGCACTGGTGGTTTTGTTCGTTCTCAGTTTAGCCCGTCTACAGTTACTTTTGGGTCTTCAGTGGGTGGGACAATAACCAACGCACCCAATTTAACAATCAATGCTAGCGCTTCGTTGTTGACAGTTACTACCGGAAGTTTTTTCAAAAACGTAAATTTTACAGGTAGCACTTGCACGGTAACAGGTAACTTTAACGTTTGTGGAAATCTTACGCTTATTTCTTCTGTTAGTTACCCGCAAATTACGTTTCTAACGTCGGGCACGTTAATTGGAGGTGGGGCAGCACCAAGTGGGTTGGTAATAAATGCCCCCGGCGGTACTGTTACATTTGGAAGTGATATAGGTTTAACGGGCACATTTACCCTTAGTGCTGGCACTCTTAACCTTGGTGGGTTTGTATTAAGCGCAGGAATTTTTAGTTCAAATAATACCGCTGTTCGGTCTGTTATATTTGGTTCTAGCAATATAACTTTGACGGGCGGTTCAGGCACTGTTATAAACATGGCTCAGGCCGACAACTTTACTTGGACTGGCACTGGCGGGTTTGAAAGAACGCAAGGCATCGGTGTAAGCAGTGCTACTTTTGCTTTTGGTAGCTTTTCTGGGGGGGCATCGACTAACGCACCCAACATAAATGTAAATGGTATTGTTACAAATACGTCAATTACCCTCACTAGTTCTTGGTTTAAGAATGTAACTCTTAATGGTGTTGTGAGTGGGATTGGTAGTTATACTGCTTTTGGTAATCTTACCCTTGGAAATGTTTCTTCTAGCAGTCTTAACCCTACGTTCGGTTCTTCCGCAACAATAACATCTAACGGCCAATCGCTAGGCAATGTAACAATTAATGCCTCAGGTGGTACTGTTACACTTGGAGATGCTTTAACCGTAGGAACAGGGTCTATAACTACACTCACCGCTGGCACTCTTGCGCTTAACGGATTTGATATACTCACGGGTGCTTTTTATTCAAATAACTTAAATACTCGGTCTATTGCGTTTGGTGCAAACAATATTAACCTCACTGGTACTGGTGTTGTTTTGTTTATTTCGCAAGCTACCAATTTTAGCTGGACTGGTACTGGTGGTTTTACCCGCTATAATGTTTTTCCTACTTCAATTTATTTTGGTGATGTTGTTGGAGGTACAGTAAGCAATGCCCCTAATTTAGCAATTACTGGCGGTGGTTTTACACTAAACATTTACGGCTATTTTAAGGACGTAAATTTTACAGGTAGCCTTTGCTCGGTATCTGGCCCATATAACGCTTGTGGTAATCTTACCCTTGGTACAGGTACATACACCGCTATCGCCCCCACATTTTTAACATCTGGAACGCTGACTACTAACAGTAAAACCATTAGTGCATTAACAGTTAACGGATCAGGCATTACCGTCACACTCGCCGATGCTTTAACTACTAACGGGGCGTTAACGTTTACTAATGGTACTTTACAGTTAAAGTCTGGGACAACTACCACCGTAGGTTCGTTTGTAACAACGGGCACTACCCTAAAGTATTTGCAAAGTACCACCCCAGGTGTACAGGCTACTATATCTGACATATCTGGAACCAACACGGCAACGTACTTATCTATACAAGATAGCAATGCTACTGGCGGGGCTGTATGGGATGCTACTTCAGCAACCAATGTAGACGCAGGTAACAACACTGGCTGGCGCTTGCTTGTACTAGTTCCAGTCACTGGCGTTTCTGCTACAGGTGTAATTGGGGACGTTACTATTTACTTGTTGCTTGTAGTCTCAGCTACCGGCGTCCAAGTCATTGGAGTGATTGGTGATGTTGTAGTCACTGGTACTGCTTTTGTTTACCCCATAGGCGTTGTAGCTTACGGACTGATAGGCCCGGTCAATGTTTGGGGGCTGGTAATTGATGGGCAAGTACCAAACTGGACTATCATTGCAGACGGGCTCCCTTCGGCTTGGAGCGCAGTCTCAAACCCACAAACGCCAAGTTGGCAACCTGTAGTTAACTAGGAACTGAAATGCCTGATACCTATACCACAAGCCTTAAATTGACGCTCCCTGCTGATGGAGACACTAGCTGGGGCTCGTTAGTCAACAATGGTGTAACGTCCCTTGTTGATGAGGCTGTTGCAGGCACCCAAAATATTGTTCTACCAGCGGGCACTGCTGATCGTGTCCTTACCAGCGGGGATGGCTCTGCCCCCAATGAAGCCCGCAAGATGTTCCTGAACATTACAGGAACGCCCAATGGTGCTACCAACATCATCTGCCCAGCGGTCTCAAAGCTGTACTTTGTAAACAATGCCACCACGATTCCAGTCTTGACGACCACGGGGGCTTCAGGCACAGGTAGTACAGCCACTCTGACATTTGCCGTTCAAACGGTAGCTCCCTACACAATAGGGCAGACCATTACTGTTGCAAGTGTTACGCCGACAGGCTACAACGGCACTTATGTAGTTACAGGCAGCACCACTACAACGGTGTCATATGCTAGCACCACCACTGGGGCGCAGACTGTAGCGGGGACAGTGACTGCTGCCACGTTTGGCATAACTATAAAAACTCCTTCTGGTGCGGGCGTCTCTGTAGCAAATGGCATAAAGGTAGCGCTGTACTGTAACGGGACCACTGTTGTAACTGCTGTCTCATCTACGGTAGCTGGTTCAGACACACAAGTTCAATACAACAATGCAGGAGCCCCTGGCGCTTCTGCCAACCTTATATTTGATGGCACAAGCCTTACAGTCAATGGTGTAAAGATAGGGCGCGGCGCAGTTAGTACTGCTGCGGCAAACTTAGCCATTGGCCCAAATGCGTTGGAATCATTTTCAGGTGGAGTACTTGGCAATACTGCTGTTGGCTCCCAAGCATTACAGAAAGCTTCATCAGGGTTTAACTTAACGGCTTTGGGTTACTATGCTGGGCAAAATATTACGAGTGGAAGCAACAATACGGCTATCGGCGCATCAACTTTAGGTTCTTTTTCAGTTCCGTCAACTACCTCATCATACAACACCGCAGTTGGAAGTGGTGCGTTATCTAAAGTAAACACAGGGGGCTATAACAACGCTGTAGGTTGGAATGCTGGATCGGTTATAACTAGCGGCGATCATAACGTTGCCATTGGAACTCAAGCCCTTTATTTTTTAGATTCTGGCGTTTATAACACTTGCATTGGAAATGGTTCAATGTATAGCGCTAGCAGTGCTTCATATAACACTGCCATAGGGTCGGATACTTTGGGGAGCAATATTTCTGGTGTTAGAAATGTAGGCGTTGGTTATTTTGCTGGCGTTAGGGTTTCTGGGGACGATAGTATTAGTATTGGGTATTTGTCAACCGGGTCTTCCGGAAATAATGTTATAGTGATTGGCAGTAATGCAGTTTCTTCTACGGCAACTGTTAGCAATGAGATTACGCTTGGCAATAGCTCAATAACTACATTGCGTTGCCAAGTTACCAGCATTACTGCTCTTTCTGATGCTAGAGACAAGACCAACATCCAACCCTTGATTCCTGGTTTAAACTTTATTAACCGGCTCAACCCTGTTTCCTTTGATTGGAACATGCGAGACGGAGGGAAGGTCGGTGTTGCCGACACGGGGTTTATTGCTCAAGACTTGAAGTCTTGTCAAAGCCTAACGCAAGAATTTATCCCTGGGCTTGTTTACGAATCAAACCCTGACAAGCTTGAGGCTTCTTATGGTAAGCTGATTCCGGTGTTGGTTAAGGCAATCCAAGAACTTACCGCCCGCGTTGCAGAACTTGAAGGCAAGTAATGACTACTTTTGTTTGGACTATTAATTCCCTCTCAACGCTTCCAATGATTGATGGGCAAACCGATGTTGTTGTAACCGCAATGTACACGGTAACGGCTACTGACGCTTCTATTGTGACAAACCTGACAAATATGCAGATGTTTACATACACTGGAAGTTCGTTTACACCATTTGATCAGCTAACTCAAGAACAAGTTATTGGGTGGATTCAGGCTGATCTAACGTCAGTTGGTGTAAACAATATTGAGCTATGCCTCCAAGGTAAAATTAACACTATCCTGACTCCTCCGGTAATACCCCAGCCTCAACCGCTGCCTTGGGTTGCGTAAAGGTACAACATGCCGCTGCAAAAAATTACCTTAAAGCCCGGTGTTAATCGGGAGAACACTCGGTACACCAATGAAGGCGGCTGGTACGACTGCGACAAGATTAGGTTCCGTCAAGGCACCCCTGAGAAAATTGGTGGGTGGGTTCCAGCTACAACGTTTGGGTACAACTATCAGGGCGTTGCTCGGTCTTTGTGGCCTTGGACGACGAACAATAGTTTCCCTTATCTTGGAGTGGGTACTAATCTTAAGTACTACATTGTGTCGGGAGGTGTTTACAACGACATCACCCCTTTAAGAGTACCAGCAACCGCCCCAGGGGACGTAACATTTTTGCCTGCCTACAGTACGCTGTCTGCACCAATCACTGCTACAGCCCTTTCAATAACTGTTGCGGCAGGAGCAAACTTCCCTGCTAGCGGCGGGGCTGTTATTTTAATAGGGACAGAGCAAATTAGGTATGACACTAGGGCTGGTAATGTTTTAACTTTATTAAGCATTGCTGGTCGGGGCTATAACGGAAGTACAGCAGCGGCTCATTCTTCTGGTGACGGGGTTGGTTCTTATACTCTGACTGTTTTAGATAACGCCTTTGGTTCTAGCGCGGGGGATTTTGTAACATTCTCTGGGGCTACCACTCTTGGCGGCAACATAGTTGCTGCGGTGCTAAATCAAAACTACCAGATAGCTTCTGTTCTTACCGTAAATTCTTACACTATTACAACCGCAGCCGCAACAAGTATTCTTGATACGTTACCAGGGGGCACAACTACAGTTGGTGCATATGAAATCCCTGTTGGATACCCAATCAGCGTTTCTCTTTTTGGGTGGGGTGCGGGCACATGGGGCGCTGGGCCTTGGGGCACCGGCACTACATCCGCAAGTCCCATACGCATATGGAATGCGCAGAACTTTGGGCAAGACTTGATTTATGGCCCTAAAGGTGGGGCTATGTATTACTGGGCTACAACAGGGTCACCGCTAACCACACGCGGTGTAGCCTTATCATCATTGCCGGGGGCATCAGACGTTCCCTTGATGCAAAACTTGCTGCTTGTTTCAGACACATCTAGGTTTGTATTTGCTTTCGGCACTAATGACTACTTTAGTACTGAGCTAGACCCCATGCTTATCCGGTGGTCAGATCAGGAAGACGCCGCTAACTGGACGCCTGCAATTACTAATCAAGCAGGTAGTATTCGACTCTCTCATGGTTCTGCGATTATTGCTGTCGCCCAAACCCGGCAGGAAATTCTTGTTTGGACAGATACGTCCCTATACTCGTTGCAGTACGTAGGGCCACCGTTTGTGTGGAGTTCTACTCTTCTCACCGACAACATTTCAATCCTAAGTGATCGGGCATGGTCAACTGCTTCTGGCAAGACGTATTGGATGGGGATAGACAAGTTCTACATTTACGAAGGTGCCACTAGCACCTTGACTTGCGACTTACGGCAATACATCTTTGATGACATCCCCGGCATTAACAACAGCCAGAACGCACAAGTATTTTCTTCTACAGTAGAGAAGTTTAACGAAGTATGGTGGTTCTACTGCTCGCATGATAGTACTGTTGCTAATCGCTACGCTGTGTTTAATTACACAGAAAAGCTTTGGTACTACGGCACCATGATTCGTACCGCATGGATTGATGCAAGTGTTATTAACCATTTGCCTATTGCTGCTGATGACACAAACAAAAAACTGATGTTTCAAGAAACTGGAACGGATGACGTTTCAACAAACACGGCGGTGGCAATCACCGCATACATCACTTCATCTGAGTTTGACTTAGACGACGGCAACAACTTCTCGTTCATCTGGCGTATGCTGCCTGACATTACGTTCCGGGGCTCTGATCCAGAAACCACTCCTTCGGTGATTATGTACCTCCTACCTTTGGCTAACTCAGGGTCTGGGTACAACAATAACACCAGCACGGACAGCAATCAGTCAGTTCCTACTTCTGGGCAAAGTTTTGCAACGGTTACAAGGACTGGCACTTACCCGGTTGAGCAGTTCACCGGCATTGTTTACACGCGGATACGTGGACGACAGTTGTCTATCAAAGTAGAATCCAACACACTAGGGGTGCAGTGGCAGCTTGGTTCCCCCCGCTTGGACATCAGACCGGACGGTAGACGATGAGCATCCCAACCGCTTTTGTTGCGCCTAACTTGCCTCTAGCTACGGAAGAGTACGAACGCGGGCTGGAAGAGCGATTTAGAAATGCTGCGCGCATCTACTTTGCCCTTCTGGACAATCAGAACCGGGTCATCAACGAGCAGGTTTCTTCTAACCAGACACTGATCTGGTTAAACACTTGGGCCTAGCATGGCAAATTACCAGACCATCACCCCCGTCAAGTTGGGCCAAGCTGTCCTTTCGACCACAGGCACTTTAATCTACACGACTCCTGCTAGTACTAAGACGTACTTAAAGCAGATAGATGTTGTTAACATAGCGGTTGGTAGTAAAGACTTAGACATTTATATTGTTCCTAGCGGAGGGACACTAGGTACTAGTAACGCTATTGTTTTTAATCTCCCAGTAGCTTCGCATACTTCGTATCAGTGGCGGGGTGTTCAAATTATGAATGCTGGAGATAGTCTTCGGGCCATTGCTTCTGTTGCAGCAAGTCTTACCCTAACCGCTAGTGGTGGGGAAGCAGTTTAATAATGTTCAACGCAAGGAATAAATTATGACTACTGCTCATCACGTTGCGCAGCACTTAGCCAACCGGGGTCGGAACGGCGACAGCATGCTTATGCATGTGTCTCCTGAAGAACTTCATGGGTTGCAGGCTTTGGCGGTACACAAGGGTACGTCGCTGACGATCAACCCAGAAACAGGTTTGCCAGAAGCATTCAGTCTTAAGAGCTTACTGCCCGCACTTGCGGGCTTTGCGCTTGGCCCCGCCGGATTTGGCTTGATGTCTACTCTAGGCGCTGCGGCAACTGTGGGTGGCATTACTGCGCTTACCAGCCATGATCTGGGTAAAGGTCTTATGGCCGGATTGGGTGCTTATGGCGGCTCATCGCTGGGCGAAGGGCTTATGGGGATGGGCGGTGCTGGCGCGGGCTTGTCGAGTCTTGGTGGGGTTGAGCCTAGTATTGCTGGGGGTGCAACTGCCGCACAACAAGCGGCTATGACCTCAGCCGCAGCCCCCACAGGGTTTGGCGCAACACAAGCAGGACTTCAGTCCGCGATAAACAACCCCTCCTCAATAATGCCTGCATTTGGTGGCGGCACGGGCTTACTTAAAACAGCAGCGATGGCGGCTGCTCCGGTGTTGGCTGATCAGATGGTGCCTACGACTACCAAAATGCCTAACATGGCTGACTACAACCCCGGCTATATCCGCACGTACCACCGCGATCCGGTCACGGGCTTGCCTGTAGCCAACACGCCCGTCAAAGCAAACGAATGGGGCGCTCGCGATATCAACAGCACTACGCCTTTTGCAGCGGGTGGCCTGACAGCGTTTGCGGAGGGTGGTAAAGCGGATGACTCAGTGCCACTGACGCTTGAGCGTAACACTCCCCCTGCCGCCAACACGATGACGGGCGAATCTCTTGCAGCCTATAACTTCTTGATGGGTAAAGGTGACTACCCTGGTCGCACCGATGCGCTGTCTAAAGTAGTACGTTCACCAATCCCCGGCCCAGATGTTGGCCCATTGCCGAAATCTGATGGAGGTGGAGGTGGAGGTGGAGG
>Ga0194048_10001238_pt1 | contig 12684 bp, 22 predicted proteins | sample JunL225m_MetaG_FD_161685 | JGI IMG/M metagenome (GOLD analysis project Ga0194048, IMG submission 161685) | Anoxic zone freshwater microbial communities from boreal shield lake in IISD Experimental Lakes Area, Ontario, Canada - Jun2016-L222-5m | ecosystem: Environmental > Aquatic > Freshwater >...
TGGATTGGTATTACTGCACACCCGTATCGCTCTCTGAGGCTATCTATGATGGCTATGAAGCGCGTCATGTCTTGCGAACTGTTCTCATCTAGACCCGAGGCGCTACGCGCGAGAGTGTCAATGACGAGCAGCGATGGCGCCGAGGGTAGGTTGTCGATCGCTAGGCATAGTTCGGCTAGGGCGATTGGGTCGTTGAGTGGGACGCTGCTGGGTAGTGCGTGGAAGCCGGGGATTGTGCTGACGAGTCGCGCTTGTTTCCATGCGTTGATTCGCTTCTTGAGTCCCGCTGCGCCCTCACTCATGATGTAGGCGACGGTGCTGCCAGCTGCGTGCGTTGCTAGTCCGTGGTAGTGCCTGCCAGTCGTGATTGATAGTGCTAGGTCTAGTGCGTCGAAGGTTTTCCCTGAGCCGCGGCGCCCGTAGATTAGGCCGTAGCCGCCGAGTGGTAGCACTTTGTCTACTAGGTATGCGACGGGTGGCAGGTTATCGATTTGTGTCTCGTTGAGGAATGTGTAGCGTCGTTCGGTTGTTTCGGCGCGTTCTGTTATGAGGTCGCCGAGGTATACGGCTGGCATGTATTCGGGTACGTCTGTCGGCTCGAGCTTGCCGATGCTGCGAGCAATGGCGGATACTTCGGCGACGGGGAGTGGCGGTTTGTTCTTTAGCGCGTTTTCTGCGAGCAGGGCGGCTTCGATTGCGGTGACTGACATTCCGCGTCGTCGCATTGATCCTGCCAGGCTCGCTAGGAGATTGTTCCTGCCGCCTTTCGTCTCGACGTGATCGTCTTCCAGGATCGGCGCTGGTGCCTTGCGACGCCCGGTCAGGTATTCGTGGAGCCATGTCGTGACGGATGGTGCTGCGGTCGCGTCGGTCCCTTGTATCCACTTGTATGTAGTGCCGTTCTTGTGTCTGCTGGGCGGTGCGACGATGTAGGAGACACCGCCACGAATGTCGATACCGGCGTCGTCGCCTGTGCCAACTGACGGTGCGTATGATCCCGATGGGTCGTCGAAGTGAACGTGCCAGCCCTTGCCTGTCTTTGCGATCGGTGCCGCCATCATCGCCGTGTGCGTATCTAGATCGCAGATGTCTTTGAGGTGATCTTTCGCGGCGAGCGAGTCGAGATCGATGATGACGCGGCGTGATGCCCCGGCGACTAGACCAATGTTCGCGTCTGGCGTGTCTTCCCATTGGGCGGCGACCAGTTCGGCGTCAAGCATCGGATTAGACGCGCCGTGCTCGCCTAGCGGGTGCTTCCCTTCGGACTCGCAATCGACGCGGCCACAGCTGCACTTGCCTTCGTCTTTGATCCAATGCAGCGGGATGACGCCATAGCCGAGGCTTGCGTACTTCGCGGCTGCCGTGCGGAGACTAGGTGGCATCGGTGGTGGTGGTTAGGGCTTCCTGGGCGATCTTGACGAGCTGCTCAAACTTCTGGTGCCTGTAGGCGCGTGGCGTGTGTTTGTACCGGGCGATCTGTTCTAGGGCGGCACGATACGCGGCGTGTTCATCGGAGATGTCGCGCGTCATAGCGTCACCGAGGATGGCGAGTCAGACAACTCGGCGTCAAGCCAGACGAGCAGCATCGCTTGGTAAACGATCAGATCGTGGAGTTCCTCTGCGGCTTCGACGATGAAGCGGTGCGGGTCCGTCCAGGTCAGCCAGTCGCGGTCGTGGGCAACCTCGCCCACACGATACTTCGCTTCGATCTGTTCGTTGAAGTCGCGGCGTCGGGTGACCGCCTCGATCGTCTCGCCGATCGTGTCGACGACCTCGGGGATCTTCGCAGCGATTAGGGGCCAGATGTCTGGCTGGTGGATTAGTTCGCTGCGCTTCATGCGGCGTCTGCTTTCTCTGTCGGGATGTAGGTGGTGACGGGTACGAGATGATACGCATCGCCATCCGCGGTGGTGCCGGTGTCGCACTCGTCAGCCAGGGCGGTCGTGATCTTTGCGATCAGCGTATGCACGACCAGAGGATCGAATGGGATCTTATGCATCGTGAGCGCGTCAAATGCTGCCTCATGGATCATGTTGGCGAGCTCGAAGCCGTCGTGGATTCGGGCGAGGTGCGCCGGCGCGATGAAGATCGTGGTCTTCATGGGCGCGGCTTGTCTAGAGCGAGGAACAGGATGACCAAGCCGGCAAGGATCAGGACGCTAGTGACCGTCATGATCGGCCTCTATGTGGTACTTCAGAGAGTCGAGGGCTTTCTGCGCGATTGATCCTGCCGGATGGGTTGGGAAGTGGGCGGCGATTGATCGTGCGGCGTGGATGAGTTTCTCGTTGTTGCGTGATTGGGCGCGCGTGACTCTCTGCTCTTTGAGTCGTCCGAGCTTGTATGCGGCGCGTTCTTCTGGTGTTGCGTTGGTTGGGTAGTCGTCGAGGCTCATCGTCGCCGCCAGCGTTGAATTATTTCTCCGACGACGATAACGATGATGGTGACGATGATTGTCGTGATGATAATCATGTTGAGGGCGCCGTCAAGTGTCATCGGAGCGCATCATTCGGGTCGCTGGTCGTCCATCCGATGACGCGCGAGCAATCCCACGCCGTAAATCCTGCGCCGGGATAGGTTCCTTCGGCCCATCGCCATAGGCGCTCAGCGCCCCAGAGTTGCTGCGCGATTGAAGCGTTTGACATTAGATCTATATGGCGTGCGCTGTAGGGTCGGAAGTTGATCCAGTTCAACTTTGTGAAGCCTTCGCCTCCGGGAAAACTCGAGTTGTACGTCTGGTGCCACGCAATACTTCGGATGCGCTGCTTGTCAGTCTTGACATCGTGCCAGCTGATCCCGCGCTTCGGCTGCTCACACATCCCAATTCTCAACCAAGTCCGAAAGTGGGGAGGATAGCCGGCGAACGGGGTCGAGGCTGCGGCATGAGGCGCAGGGCGGCTCGCGCCTTGCGCTAGGCTTGCGGAGTATAGGCCGATCATGATGCACGCCAGCGCCACGATGACGCCGACGATGAAGCCGCGATCCCAGATGCGAGCCTCGCGCGCTTTGCGCCGATCCGCCTCGCGCTGGATGCCGATCTCGATGCCGACCGAGGTCGCTAGGTCACGGTCACGCTTGCGGCGTTCGCCTTCGATGCGGAGCCGGTGTGCAGAGTATTCGGCGAAGGGGAATGCGATGGCGATGTCTTCGTTCTGCTTTGTGGTGCGTGTCTTGCGGGGTGTCATAACGATCCTTCCGGTGGTGGTCGGTGTGTTCTTCGGGCTGCGCCCGTAGTTTCCTGCAAGCAACATTAGATGCCACTATCGACGACGAGGCAGAGGGCGCGTGCGATGCAGATCGCATCCGCCTCATCCTGATCGTCCAGGTCGGGCAGGATAGTCCGAGCGTACGCCATCGGCGCTTCCTTGCCGCCTTGCTTGATTCCGATCAGCCGGCGCCACTCGGTCGGCTGTAAACGGTGAACCAAGATCCACGGATAGGAGCGCAGCGCGAATGCTTCGAGGTTGCCGATTGTCAGGGCGCCGAGGATCGCCTGCCGCTTGAAGCGGACGTAGGCTTCCTCTAATCCGACGCAGACGACGAGGCTCGAATCCGTGACGCGGTTGACCTCGGCCATAATATGCCGCCAGCCAGCCTGTCGGTTGCGGAGATCGTCTCCGGTGTTCGCGACGTGCATCGTTCCGCTCGTCAGGAGCTCGCCGGTCTGGAGGATCATGACGGCATAACCGATGCGGAGTGGACTGGCGTCGAGTCCGATGATGACGGTGTGAACGCCACCCGCTCCCACTAGTGGATCATCTTGGAGGATGGGAGTGAGAGCGGGTGGCGAAACTGTCATACGGGCGCTTCGTCGACTTTGATCGTTCGACGCTTCGCCGGAATCATGGCTTCCAGCTGCTCCCGAATCTCGTCGGGCGCATCCTCGGCATACTGCCAAGCCTTCTGCGGTGTGACGTGCGCGACCAGGGGAGCCACGTTGTCTACGGCTTCCCACGGGATTACCCCGTCAGCCGCAGCCGCTTCGAGCAGTTCGCGGATCTGTGCCGAGGCGATGCCCGACACGGAACCGCGGCTGATTGTCTCTGATGCTTTGCCCTGTGGTGTCGTGATCGATCCGCCTGTTCGGCGTACGCGGTCAGCAAGCTCGGCGTTCACGCCTTGCTCAATGTTCCGCGCAAGCGTTCGGAGCCTTTGCGTAACAATTGACCAGATCACCAAGTCATCATCGGTGGCAAGCGTGACATCCAGCAACTCCCCGTCCGACGTGATGACGTGCCGGTTCTCTGCGATGTTCTGGAGCGCGCCGACGGTTAGACCGCCGACGCGTACCGCGACTTCATTCGCCACTAGAAGGGAATATCACTATCGACGAGATCAGCCGTGACGGCTGCGACGCGTTCGGTGGTTGCAGCCTGCGCGGCTTGCTGCTGTGTTGCCGGGATTGTCATCGGCGTGGTCGGGTTGAACGTGATCTGCCAACCGCTCTTTCCGTTGGCTTCCCAGCGACCGAGGTAGCAAGGTCCGATTGCGTCGGCGCCCTGCGCGATCGCGTTCAGCACGTTGCGAGCCTGCGAGATGCGGGACGCGGACGCCTGGAACGCGAGCATCGAAGGCTCCATACCCTTAGCCTTGATCGTGAAGATCGTCTGCGTGCCGTACGTTCCGTCACGCTCTGCGATTGCGCTCGTCATGTAGAACGCGGTCTGCGAGTTATGCAGAGCCGCCTTATCCTCTGCAGATAAGTACGGCTCGCCGCCCACTCCGAGGATGTCTTCCGCGGATACGATATTTGCCATCATTGAACTCCCTGTATAGATGTTGGCTTGCGGCGTGTGCCGCGTGGTGGATAGTACGCCTCGGCCTCCCCGACTGTCTATACCAGTTTGTCAATTGGACTTGACACGGGCGCAGATATGCCCTATCTTTAGGACATGGCAACCGCCACCACCACAAGGGAGATCGAAATGACCACCACACTCACCCGCAACGATTACCTCGACGCGCTTGTAAAAGCCGCAGGACCCCGCGACCGGATGGGTCGCATTGAGCGCAAGCGTCTAGCCGCTTGCCGCGTCGGCGACCGAGCCAACTCCGTCGCCGCATGGGACAAGGCAATGGCACGCGTCGCTATTCTCGCCGACGAATACCAAATTCACTACGACGCATGGAAGGCAGCGAGCGATGAAGCTCGCCGCATCCTTGACATCATCAACGCTCAGGAGGTGGCGGCATGAGCGCCGACGCCACCGAAGCCGTCGAGTGCATCAAGTGCATGGGCACCGGCACTATCCAAGCCGGATATATCATGAGCCCGAGCACGGCAGGATTGAAGCCCACAAGGGCTCACACCTGCAACGACTGCAAGGGCACCGGCTTGCTGAACCCCGGCCATGCGAAGTACGAGTATCAGGTCCGCCGATGGGCCGAGATCAAAAACCGCTAGTCCACCACCACGAAGGAGATCACCACCATGAACAACGTCACCATCCACTTGCAGATCGCCCGTTGGCGACTGTCCCATGAGATCGACATCGAGCATGAGTTCTGGGAGTGCGGCGATCGCTGCAAGCATCTGCACGACGCGCAGCGTGCGATCTCTGACGCGATCATCGCGTTGGGCGCCGAGTTCTGCGATACGCCGATCGCGTGGTACCACTACAAGCCGGAAGGCTACGTTGCGCCGGTCTATCCGGGCGCGGAGGTGACGGCATGAGCGCCACCCTAATCTACGTGTCCTCGACCACCGATCCCGTCGTGCAACTCTGGGCGACAGATCGCGGCGGCTATGTCGTCGTCGAGCGTGATCGGCGACATGAGTTTGACTACCTGCCTGAAGCCCGAGCGTATGCCGTCGTGCAGACGCGAGCAATCAAAGCAGGCAGGAGGGCAGCATGAGAACCATCATCCAAGCCGACCTCTACAAAGCAGCTGACGCGCTGCTCGACGCCGAGTATCTGGTGCAAGAGAAACGCCGACGCCGGGACGATCTGATCAGGAAGGCGGCGCCGGCGATGACGCTTCAGGCAATCGGAGACATGGTTGGATTGACGCGCGCTGCGGTCGGGTTGATCGTGAAGGCGGGTGCGTCGCAGTCCACCACCACGGGGACCGGCGACGCACCCACAGCGTGACAATAGCAGTCAGTAGGCGGGTAATCTGTAGTGAGGCGCCTACCCTCCCTCGGGCGACTCGCACCCGGCAGGACTCGCTCCTGCCGGGTGTTTCGCATCTTGTGTATGATCGACCAATAAGCCACCACCAGGAGAGAGCCACATGAGTAATCGCAGACGCAAGCGAACGGGTCAGGCAAAGATCGCCTTGAATCTTCAGACGCGTATCGTTCGGGGAGCAGCAAAACTCGCAGCCAAAACAAAGCGTCAAGCCGTCAAGCGAGTCGTGTGATGGGTGGCATCATTTCGCCGGCACGCCAGATCCTTATGGATCGCAATATTGATCCAGAAGAGATCTCTGTTCTAGTTGGTTGTGGTCGAGATAAACTCTCGCGCTACATGACGGGTGAGCGTCGCATCACACAAGGCGCTCGGCATCGCATCATTGCGCGGTATGGATCATCGATTCAGATCCTTCTAAATGCTATCGACCAGGCACGCATCGATATGGAGGATCGCAACCCGTGGGATAAAGAGCTAGGCCGGCGGCGACGACGAATGGACGACGTGCGCGCCGAGGCAAAAGACCCTCCGCTCGTCAGCACGCACGTATTCGACGACGGCACAGACGATTGTACGCACACGATCGCCGAATGGCGCGAACGCTTCGGCGCACCCGGCTCGCACGCGGACGTTCACGGTCGCCAGTTCGGCGCGTACGCGACCGAGGATTAGAGTAGGCTAGAACAGTTGTCCACGACCAGTGGGCCCGGCTGATGCACCGGGAGTCTGGGTCAAACCCTTCGGGGGATAATGATGATGCGACGCATTCGCAACATCCGCGGACAACCTTTGAAAGTATCCGCCTAGGCGCCACTTTCCAATACCTAAGTCGCACAACCTTGCGACGTGGATCGGTAAGGCGCCCTTACTTCGCATCTATGCGCGGCTAGAGCGTATCGGATTGATACGCTTCCGCACCATCTTGTAGATAGGTGCCGTGGTTATCTACGCAAGGTCGCCCCAAGTCTTACGCTCTACACGCTGTACGTGTAGAGAGCGCCTAGTCAAGCCACAGCACGTATTCGGCAGTCACTCGGCCAGCGCGCGGGTCGACGAAATGTAGACGCTGCGATGCCTTGCCCTTTGCCGATACAAACTCGCGCGCGTATTCGCTGCCCGATTCGGTGCTGCCAGTCATAAAGACGCGGCCACCGTTCGGGATCTGAAACTGCGAGACGTGGTGATAGTGCCCCAGGTACAGATCGTCCCAGTCCTCAAGGACGCCCGAGCTCCACGCGGTTGCCTTGCGGATGATTCCGAACGCCGGGGTGTTTCCCCCGAAGCTCTTGACCTGGTCGCCGTGGACTAGCAAGAATCGATACTCGCCGATCTCGCCGATGGCGTACCAGTTGTCTGGCGCTTCCCACGCTAGACGCGGATCGATTAGGCGCTCTCGGACGATGCGGCCAACAACGCGATCCCAGTTGTCTGGTGTCTCACCCTTCTGCCCGATCCGTCCGTGATTACCACGGACCTCATGCACTACTACTCGATCAAAGTTCTCCAAGAGCGTCAGCAGCACCGACTCGATCAGCGTTGCAGCTGCAAAGACTTGCATCGTGGCCGAGCTGTCAACCTCAAAGGGCTGCATCTTGAAGATGGTGACGTTCTCGATCAGGTCGCCACCCAGCATGACGTGGATCTCTTCGACGGGGTGCGCTGCGCGTTGAATCTCGGTCAGGCGTAGCACTTTGTCTACGGTTACCATTACGCGTTGGCGACACACCTCGGTGTCATACGAATCAGTCTGTTTACCCAATTGCCAATCTGTCAGATGAAGAAGCGCGCACTCTCCACCTGGACGCTTGTCACGCTTCGGCGATTTGACTGCTTTGCCTCTGCCGGCGATGCTTGCCGATTCGAGCGCGGCACGCTCAACAGCCTCAACGAGATCCGCAGACTTGCCCTTAGCGCGAGCGAGTTGCTTCTGAAGATGCGCGCACGTCTTAGCGAGCTCGTCACACCTAACTTCTAGTGCGACCTCGGCACCTAACCCCGACATGGACACGATCCGTTGCGATGATTCGCAACCTGTTTGCCATTCAACGCAACCGGATACCCACGATTAGACAAGACGCGTGCAATCGCCACATGCGTCATTGTCGAATCATCCAACGCTAATTGGAGTTCTCTCGCATCCTCAATTGGAAGCTCATCAATGACATCGATGATTACGCAAGTGCGGTGACGTATTTTCGATGCGCCACGAATGTCGTCGAGTAAACCCATAAGGCTCTCCCCCCGTTTTTGCATCCCTTATTGGATGGTGAACGCGAACCCAACAACGCTAAGATCATGCACATTGATCTTCACAGCATCACTCGCGTTGCCCTCAACCGTGCAGATGCTGTTCTTCGGAACCTTATACACCTGACCGGCGGCGGTCACATTTTCGCCAACCTTACCGAGCGCGATGCCGATGTGATCCATCGTGCCATCAGTAGGAGGCCAATCAAACAAGACCATTGTTCCCTTAGCGATTGAGTTCTTCGATACGGCACGCATACCAAACGAGCCACTACTGGCCTGTGCTTTTAGTTCGGGACAGTAGAGCGCGTTGAAGCGTCCCTGACGAAGCCCGTACGTTGCCGTCTTGGAACCCTCGGCGAGCGCGGCAGTCATGGCGCTCTGAGCGCACCAGGCTTGACCCATGTTGCAGAGGTAACTGGAAAGGCCGAGGTCTTTAGAGAGCAGCATCAGTTGGGGAACCTTGTTACTTCCCATCGGATTCTCTTTCCAACCCGCCTGCGCCCACTTCACCATGCGGTCAGCAGCCTTCGCGCCAACACTTTCAAGGGCGGCTTGGCGCTTACGAAACTTCGTGCGAACACTCATCGCCGCACTCGGCTTCGTCTTACCACTCAACAAATCGTCGAGTTGTTGACCGTACGTTAGGCGACATTCACCAGCGGCGTAACCCAGATCCCACTTTGCGGCCTTCGCCGCGGTCGCCGTAACGGGACCATACTCACCATCAGCGTCACCCTTGACGAGATACCCAGCCTTGACGAGTCGTGCTTGAGCAGCTTTGACTGCGGCACTCTTTGTGTGTGGCGAGGTGAGTGTGAGGGTTTTCATGCGGAGCGCCGCGCGTCTACCTTCAAGTAGCCGGCGACAAAGACGAGGATCGTAGTGATGGCGCCCTGGACGACCGTAGGCACATCAACGCCAGCAAGCCCGGCACCCCATACGATAGTGGTAACGATGGCCGCGGCAATCGCAGCTGCGGCTACTTTTGGACTGATCTGCATCAGAAACGCTCCCTACATAAGATTTGTAATGACAGCAGTAACTATACCTGTCAAAGAGGCGATGCCAGCAATATAGCCAAGTGCCGTCGTCCGAGTCATCGTGCGCTGCGATTCGCGCGCACTATTCTCTGCCGCCCCAACCTCCAAAGCTCGAAGTCTCCCGTTCAAGTCTGCCCGGTACTGGACGACCTCGATACGCAACGCTTCCATCGCCCGATACAATCGCTCAACTTCAGCATCAGACATGATCGTAGTGTAATGGACATCGTGGCAAGGTTCGCCTACTGGCAGCTGGCGATGTAGCGACGGCTGCCGCTTGGAATGTTGTAGTCAACAATGAGATCGCGTTGTATCAAAGCATTCAACGCATCGGATATACCGAACGAACAACAAACTACAGCGTCGCCGCAAACACCGTAGCAGCAGCAGCAAACATTTTTACAACAGGAATTACGTGGACTGCTGACGGCACCAGTAAATATCGAATTGAGTTCTACTCGGCGTTTGGAGAATGTGCCACCACCCTAAATTCTGCCGTCCAAGTAGCAGTTACAAACGGATCAACAAACATCGCAACATTAGGCTACGTAGGTAGCGGCACCGGAACCGTGCAAATGCAATCACCCATCAACGCCGTTTTCTATTACACACCAAGCGCAGGATCAATAACAATCAATGCGCGCGGATTCTACGCAGGCGCCGCCGGAGTCCTATACGCAGGAACAGGAAGCGCGTCAACAGCGCCGATGTACCTCGCAGTATTTGGACCACCAACAACCTAACCTAGCGTCCCCCGCCGGGTTGCTTGCGACTCGACACGAATCCCAAACTTCCCGAGCGTGACGGGTGGTTAGGTTAGGCGGGGATTTCCCATGCTGTGATTGTGGATGCTGCGCGACCATATACCCCGTCGGAGTCGGTTGCGGTTCTGTTCAGGTAGATAATTCCACCCGCTCCACCGTTGGCGTTTTTGCATTGGATTGTGTAGGTGGTTGCGCTGGTTGTTGCCGGGGAGTCGTAGAAAACAATGTTGCTGTTATGCAATGTGACGGCATTACCTAATCCGTCATCACCGAAGGAGACCGATGGCCTACTAGCCGATGTGTCTCCTACGTTGATTGCTGTCGAGTCGCGCATTAGACGGAACGAGTACCAGTCTCCGGTTGCACTATTGCCCCAGTTGACTGCTGCAATAATGAGTATTTTGCTTGTGTTGCTTGTTGGCGTGATGCTGACGGAGAGTCCGGTGATCGCTGCGAAAGTGTTTGCTTGTCGTGTGAAGCTTGCGGCGGTGACGGTTGTGCTTTGTACGTTTGCAAGCGCGCGAAGATTGATGATGTCGTTCGCTATTACATTCCAAGCGGCAGCCGTCGCTACATCGCCAGCTGCCACAGTTCCCGGAGTTACATACGCCATGAGTCTATTCTACCTGCCTCTAGAGTCCGAATGTCGACGTGCCAATAATACTAAACGGGTACTGCGCCGCGACTGCCGTGCCACTCGTCACGGTGCCACCAGCCCAGACCATCGCAGCCGTGTCCGTTGATCCTAATCCGAATGTTATTTTATGCGAGTCTGGTCGTACGTCGTGACGGATATTTAGAATCTGCACATTTTTCGTTATTGCCGAGCCGATCTTATTCGGCGTATATGTCACGACAATCAAATCAGTCAACTCGCGCGCCAAGACGGTCGCTTGCTGAGTCGCAGACAAGCCCGACAATTCGATAGTGAGCGAGTCGAAGCGTAAATCTGGCTGCTTGTATTTACCGAGTAGATAGTTAGCCAGGGCAAGCGCGTTAGCATCCGTATCAATTAGCAAACTACTCCACGTCAACTGCGAGATGCCGTAATCGTTTTGAGATGCCGTGTTGGAGACTGTCTGAACAGATCCATTTAGAATGCTGACGCTCACACGGTTATACATCAATTCGGTGCCGTACGTTACACCCAAGTCAATATATGGGATCGCTGTCGACGATGCAACATCCGAAAAGACTGCTGTACCAACCGCAGCAGCAGTATTGCGATCCTTGAACACGACACTACCCGTCTTTGACATAAACAAGTATCCAGGCTCTGACGCCTCAATCAGTTGCAAGTAATCCAACACTTCGCGACCATCATCAACAACGTCAGCTTGAAGCGTTGCTGCGCCCGTTGCGATACTTCGCAGAGTCGTATTCCAGTTCACCTCCGGGCGATTCAAGACTGACGCGACGCGCGCCCCAGATGCCTGACTGGTCGCCGTATATCCCGTCAATTGTTGACCACCAAAAAGAGTGAACGCGTCAGCACACGAAGCAACAGCCGTATTGTCTCCGTCCACCTGATAATCAACATCCCACGATTCGACCTGTCCCGTGAAGACGACTGTTCCACCCGCGGTGATGCGTACCTGGCGACGAGGACGCACGTCAGGATAGTACGGACTAGACGTATAGAACGGATCAAAAGCACGATCCAGATTCTGAAAGTGAATGTTGGCCGTTCCCGTCTGAAACTTATCTAACTCGCGACTACGACCTCGCTGAATACTGATCGAATCAGCACGACTCGTCACGTCGTAATAAAGAACACCACCAAATCGGTATTGATTATTATCAAAAACGCTCTGCGGCGCGGTTGCCGGAGTAGCGGTACTGGCAGCCCAGAGGAAAAATGGTCCACCCGTACTCGACACGTCAAAGCCAACCTCAACCAGCATTGTCGGAGCAGCCGCCACCAGACTAACCTAGACGACGCGACTTCAGGAATTGCGTATTACTCGTCACACCAGACGCATTCGTTGCAACCTGTGGACCAGCAAACACGCGCCCATTCGTCTTCTCATACTTCTTGATTGACTCAATAATGACGCGGCCAAGATCGTCAGGATTAGTACCCAACCCAGCATTCACGACAATGCTGTAATTCGCACCACCACTACCACCACCATAACCCAGCGCGTCACGCAGCATATTCGTCGCAGACGTAGACGTAAGCGGAATGACCGCCTCACGACCAGCCTCACCACCAATAATCGTAGAGCTCGACAAGATACCGCCAAGAGCCATACCGTACGCTGCGCGCTTCGGCTTACTACCGAGGTGAGCAGTAACCGCAGCCTGAGCAGCATCAATCTTCTTTTGTTCTGCGCCACTAACATTCGCGCCGGCATCCTTCTTGATTTTTGTGAGGGACGCTTTGAGTGAGTCTTGTTTGGCTTGCCACTTCTGGAGATCCGTATTGAATCGATCCTGGTTCGACGATACGACAGCGCCACCAATGTCGCTACCGGCAGATGCTCCCGCCGGATTTGC
>Ga0194048_10001239_pt1 | contig 12681 bp, 11 predicted proteins | sample JunL225m_MetaG_FD_161685 | JGI IMG/M metagenome (GOLD analysis project Ga0194048, IMG submission 161685) | Anoxic zone freshwater microbial communities from boreal shield lake in IISD Experimental Lakes Area, Ontario, Canada - Jun2016-L222-5m | ecosystem: Environmental > Aquatic > Freshwater >...
GCGCCGCTCCGTGGGTGGAAGGGTGACGGCTCGAACGGAAACGATCAACGGAGGTCCGATGTTGCGTCGCACGTTCCTGTTCGCCGTCCTTGCTGCCAGCGCTGTCGCCCTTGTTGTGGCGGCCGCCGGGATCGCGAAGAAGCCTGATCCCGGCCTTGAGGCGCTGGCCAAGGTCAATCACATCGTCGTGATCTACGAGGAGAACCACAGCTTCGACAACCTCTACGGCGGCTGGGAAGGCGTGAACGGCCTCGGAAACGCGGCGAACGCATCCGCGCAGGTCAACCAGAACGGCAAGCCGTTCTCGTGCCTGATGCAGCAGGACGTGAACCTCACGGCACCGTCGCCGCTTGCCACCACCTGCACGGATACGACGACCGCGACGTCGTTCACGAGCCACTTCACGAACACCCACTTCTCAATCGACTCGTTCCTCGGCGCTGCTGCGGCGACCTGCCCGAACCCGGGCGTGTTCGCGACGAACGGCCTTCTGAACGGCTCGGGCGCACCCGGTGGCTGCACCCGCGACATCGTGCACCGCTACTACCAGGAGCAGTTCCAGATCGACAACGGCAAGATGGATCGCTACGTCCAGGGCAGCGACGCCACCGGGCTCGCGATGGGCACGTACGACACCACCCAGCTTCCGATCTACGAGTACCTGCACGAGACCGGGCACCCGAAGTACGCGATCCTCGACAACTTCTTCCAGGGCGCGTTCGGCGGGTCGTTCCTCAACCACCAGCTCCTCGTCGCCGGCACGGCCCCGACGTGGGTCGGTGCGATCAACGACGGCGGCGTCGACGACCTTCACTCGGTCGTCGACGGCAACGGGATGCCGAACAACTACCCGCTCTACGCCTCGCCGCTCGGCGGGAACGTGAAGGACCAGCAGCTCACTGCGTCCTGCAACCCCGGCCCCGGTCGCAGCCCGACGCTCACCGGCACCGTCTGCGGTGACTACGCGGTCAACACCACGCAGCCGTTCTACCAGCCCTACTCGCCCGGAACGGCGGTCACGCGGCGGATCCCGCCGCTCACGAACGCAACGATCGGCGACCGGCTCTCTGCCGCGGGCGTCGACTGGGCGTGGTACTCGGGTGGCTGGTCGAACGCGAACGGCGACGTCGGAGCGCCGGGCTGGACGAACGGCTCAGGCACGACGTGCTCGGATCCCGGCCACCTCTCGACGGCGGTCTATCCGAACTGCCCGGACGCCGACTTCCAGTTCCATCATCAGGCGTTCAACTACTACGCGAACTTCGCCCCGGGGACGCAGGCCCGCAAGGATCACCTGAAGGACCAGGCGTCGTTCACGTACGCAGTCAAGACCTCGCGGAAGCAGTGCAACCTGAAGTCGGTCAGCTTCGTGAAGCCGATCGGTGAGGAGAACGAGCACCCCGGCTACGCGTCGGAGAGCAACGGCTCGAGCGCGCTCGTGTCGACGCTCAAGGCGATCGAGGGCAGCGCGTGCGCGAAGGACACGATGGTCGTCGTCACGTACGACGAGTTCGGCGGCCAGTGGGATCACGTGGCGCCTCCCGGAACGAAGGGCGGCGTTCCCGGCCCGCACGACATCTGGGGCCCCGGAACGCGGATCCCGGCCCTCGTCGTCAGCCCGGCGCTCAAGAGCGACTTCGTCGTCGATCACGTCGAGCACGACACGCTCGGAGTCCTGACGACGATCGAGCGCCGCTGGAAGCTCGCACCGTTGACCCCGCGTGACGGCAGCGAGGCGTCACTCGCAACCGTGTTCGACGCGAAGCAGCCGGCCGGGGTCTGACCCCAGCTTCAGTCGTGGGGGCCCGGCTCTGGGGAACCGGGCCCCCACGAACTACGATTCGAGGAGTGATCGAGACGTCCGCAGCCGCTGAGTCGATCCGGGCGATGCTCCAGCAACAGCTCGACGAGATGGTTGCGGTCGAGGCGGGCGTCCGGAGTGGGGATGACCCGGAGGATCTCCACCGATTCCGCGTTGCCGTCCGGCGCTGCCGGTCTCTGCTTCGCGCCTCACGTCGCCTGCTCGGGGGGCGTCTCGCCGGTCTCGATGGCGAGCTGCGCTGGCTTGGCGACGTAAGTGGGCCTGTTCGCGACCACGACGTGCTGATCGAGCATGTGCGCGACCTTGCGGGTGACCTCGACGACGACAGCGAGGGTGCCGAGGCGATCATCGCCGCGCTCGAGGCAGAGCGCGAGCGGTTGCGAGTCGCGCTCGTTGACGCAGTGAGCAGCGCTCGCTACCGCAACCTGATCGTGCACTTCCGCGTCGATCTGCTCGGGCTGACGTTGATCGACGAGGACGCCGGGGCCGTCCTCGGCCGGATCGCCGAGAAGGAGATGGCTCGCCTGCGCTCAGCCTACGAGGCGCTTGGCCCATCGCCGCCCGACGAGCAGTTGCACGCCGTCCGAATCAAGGCGAAGCACGCTCGGTACGCAGCCGAGCTGGGCGCGCTTGAGCTCGGGCGCCCGCTCGCTCGTCTTGCGAAGGCGATCAAGGGCCTCCAGGATCTGATCGGCGTTCACCAGGACGCCCACGTCGCAGAGATACGGATTCGCGAGCTGGCGACGGGCGAGATGCAGGTCGCAGCGGGCCGCATCGTCGAGGCCGAGCGGACCAGGCGCCGCAAGGCACGGAAGCGCCTTGCGGCAACCTGGAGTCGGGTCGATCGCGCGGCGGCGAAGGTCTGGTAGCGGCCGCTGCCGCTCACTGCCCCCACAGAGGATTCGTCCACGCCCGCCCGCCATGCCGGTCGAAGACCTCGATGCGTCCATACGCCATCGATGGCAGCCGCTCGAGCGACGAGGTCAGGATCTCGCCCGACGAGGTCTCCTCGATGATCCGCGCGTTCGAGCGGTAGCCCATCCGGCCGGCGGTAACGCAGGAGCCGAAGAAGCGAGTGCTGACGAGCCGAACTGATGTCGCGGCCGACGATCTCACCTCGACGCGCGTGTCTGTGAGCGTGATCGATTCGATCCGCGGCCCTGTTGAGCTGTAGAAGGCTCCGGTACGCAGTGCCTCAAGTACCGCGTCCGGGCCGGAGTCGGTGACCCGGGCCCACACCGACGCGTGGCCGCTGTCGTATCCGGGAAGGTGTGAGTCGTCCGTCGCGAGGCCGAAGAGCCGTTCGCCCCGCTCGAGGGCCTCGTCCCACTGAACGGCTGAGAGCCCGCGTCCGATCTCGAGCTCGCATCCCGCGTTGAAGACCTCGACTCCGAGCAGTCCTTCGCAGCCCCAGAACTCGTCGCTGCGCAGACCGCTCCAGTAGGGGTGGGCGAGGAAGGGCAGCCCGCCGTTGTCAGTGATCCAGCGGACCGTGTCGGCGAGGTTCGGGAACCCACGCCCTGGCTCGACGGGGTCGCTCGCGACACCGAGTGCGAGAACGTGGGCGTCGTTGCCCGTCCCGTCGAGGGTGGCGTTCAGCTCGATACCCGGAAGGACGAGCAGGTGCTCCGTGCTCGGTGTCACGGTGCGAACCCAGTGGTCGGTGATGCAGAGGACGTCGTATCCAGCACGCTCGTAGTGGCGGACCAGGTGCTCTGGCGATAGCTCTCCATCGGAGTTCGTCGTGTGGGCGTGCAGCGCGCAGCGAACCCAACGTCCGTCGTGGGGGAAAGGCGTGATCGTGGTCATGGGGTGAAGCAATACCTCGGCGCCGGCCTGATCGGGCACCCGTTCGACACCTCGTAACCAGAGGGATCCCGAAGCTCAACCCACGGCGGTCATCCCGGAGCCGACTCTTCCGTCGTCAGTCTCATCGGACAAAGGAGAGGTCTTGAAGAAGGTCGTCGTCCTCACTGCCGGAGCTTCGGTCGCCGCGATCTCGGCCGTGGCACTGGCCGCGTCGGGCTCCTCGATCAACCCCGCGTTGATCACCGCCGCCAAGAAGGAAGGGAAGCTGAACACGATCGCCCTGCCGCCCGATTGGGCGAACTACGGCGAGATCATGTCCACGTTCCAGAGCAAGTTCGGGATCAAGATCACGAACGCGAACCCCGACGGCAGCTCCGCCGAGGAGAACCAGGCCGTCGTCTCGCTGAAGGGTCAGGGGCGCGCTCCCGACGTCGTCGACGATGGCCCGGCCTTTGCCATCCAGGGCGCCCAGCAGGGCCTCTTCGCTCCGTACAAGGTCAGCACCTGGTCGACGATTCCGGCCTCGATGAAGGACCCGCAGGGCCGCTGGGTCGGTGACTACTGGGGTGTTGTCTCCTTCGGTGTCAACACGAAGGTCGTCAAGGACGTTCCCAAGACGTGGGCCGACCTGCTGAAGCCCGAGTACAAGAACATGATCGCCCTCAACGGCGATCCCCGCACCTCCGGTTCGGCCCTCGCAGGAGTCTTCTCGGCTGCGCTCGGCAACGGTGGCTCCGTCTCGAATGTCGAACCGGGCATCACCTTCTTCCAGCAGCTGAAGCAGTCCGGGAATCTGCTCCCCGTCGACGCCACGCCGGCGACGATCGCGTCGGGCCAGACTCCGATCACGATCGACTGGGACTACCTGCAGCTGTCGTACAAGAAGGAGGTCGCGAAGAACGGCATCACGTGGCAGGTTGTCATTCCCGCCACCGGGCGCTATGGCGCCTTCTACGCGCAGGCGATCAACGCGACGGCCCCGAACACGGACGCCGCAAAGCTGTGGGAGGAGTTCCTCTACTCCGACCAGGGTCAGCTGCTCTTCCTCAAGGGGGGAACGCATCCCGCTCGCTTCGCCGATCTCTCGGCTCGCGGAGTGATCCCGAAGGCGCTCCTCGCTGCGCTGCCGCCTGCGACGTCCTACACGAACGTCAAGTTCGCAACCGACGCGCAGCAGACGACCGCGAAGAACCTCGTCGCCTCGGAGTGGGGCCCGAAGGTCGCAGGGAGCTAGTCACCTGGCTTCGATCGACTCCTCTGTCAGCGGAGCCGCCGCCCCCGAGAGCCGTTGGCTCGGGCGGCGGCTCCGCTTGGACTGGCTCGGCGTCGTGCCGTTCCTCGGTTACGCCACGCTCTTTCTGATCGTGCCCGCAGGGGCGGTCCTGTTTGGTGCGGTACGCGACGGGCACGGCGGTGTGACGTTGACGTACGTCAATGAGATCTTCCAGGCGCAGTACCTGAACGCGTTCCGGACGAGCATCGAACTCTCGATCGTCACGGCACTCGGTGGCGTCGTGCTCGGTGGACTTCTCGCCTACGCGGCGGTCCAGGAGGGGACGCCCCACGTTGTCAGGGCGTTCGTCACCTCGTTCTCCGGTGTCGCGGCCAACTTCGCGGGCGTTCCGCTCGCATTTGCCTTCATCGCGACCCTCGGAACCGTCGGGGTCGTCACGCGGTGGCTTGCCGATCTCGGCCTCAACCCGTGGGACCACGGGTTCACGCTGTTCGACTTCTGGGGGCTCGCGATCACGTACCTGTACTTCCAGATCCCGCTGATGTTGCTCGTGATCGCGCCGGCGCTCGACGGTCTGCGGCGCGAGTGGCGTGAGGCGGCCGAGAGCCTCGGCGCGTCGACGTCGCAGTACTGGCTGCGTGTCGCCCTCCCCGTGCTTGCTCCCTCGTTTCTCGGCGCGTTCCTGCTGCTGTTCGGGAACGCCTTCTCGGCGTACGCGACCGCCTACGCGCTGACCGGTGGCATGGTCAACCTCGTTCCGACGCTCATCGGCGCGTTCATCACCGGCAACGTCTTCACCGATCCGCATCTCGGCAAGGCGCTTGCCCTCGGAATGGTCGTGGTGATGACCGTGACCGTGCTGGCCTATGGGCTGCTCAACCGCCGAGCGTCCCGGTGGACGCGGTGAGGCGCCGATCGTCGCCGTCGTCGGTCACGATCGCCATGGCGGGGCTCGCGTTCTTCCTCGTCCCGCTCGCCGCGACACTCGAGTTCAGCCTGCGCACGGCTCACGGTCACGGCCTTGCCGCCTACCGCGATCTCGTGTCAGACCCCCAGTTCTGGTCGACGCTCGAGATCTCGCTGAAGCTCGCCGGGGAGACCGCGGTGGCGGCGCTCCTGCTGCTCGTGCCGACCGCCTACTGGGTCCACCTGCGGGCGCCCGGGCTGCGGCCGCTCGTCACGTTTGTCTGTGTGCTGCCGTTCGTCGTCCCGCCGATCGTGCTCATCGTTGGTCTGCTCGATGTCTTTCGCAGCCAGACGTGGTTCGTCTCGACGCCCCAGTTCCTCGTTCCGGGCTATGTCGTTCTCGTCCTGCCCTACGTCTGGTTCTCGCTCGACTCCGGTCTACGTGCGATTGACGTGAGGACGTTGACCGACGCCGCGCAGAGTCTGGGCGCCGGGCGCACGCGCGCCCTCGTGCAGGTCATCCTCCCGAGCCTGCGGGCCTCAATCCTTGGAGCCGCGCTGCTGACGCTCGCGATCGTCCTGGGCGAGTTCACGATGGCAAGCCTGTCGCTCTTCGACACGTTCCCGGTCTACGTCGCTTACGTGGGGCAGACACAGGCGACGGGGGCAGCGGCACTCACGATCGTCAGCTTCGGTCTGCTGTGGGCCGCGATGTTCTGCCTGATTCTCGTGACCCGGGGGCGACATCGGGCGGCGGTGCGCTGATGTCTGAGGTCGTCCTGCGCGGTGTGCGGCGTGTGTTCGGCGGCGTTGTGGCGCTCGAATCGCTCGACATCCAGATCGGGTCCGGTGAGCTCGTCTCGCTCCTCGGGCCGAGCGGCTGCGGCAAGACCACGGCGCTGAAGCTGGTCGCCGGGTTCGACCGTCCGTCGCGCGGGACGATCGCGATCGCCGGCCGGGACATCACCGGGACGAGCGCGAGCAAGCGCGGGGTGGGCATGGTCTTTCAGGCCTACAGCCTCTTCCCGACGATGACGGCACAGCGGAACGTGGAGTTCGGGCTGCGGATACGCGGGGCCGACCGGCGTACCCGTCGTAACCGCGCAGTCGAGCTCCTTGAGCTTGTTGGCCTCGGACACGCCGCCGACCGCTACCCGCACGAACTCTCGGGTGGCATGCAGCAGCGTGTCGCACTCGCTCGGGCACTCGCGATCGAGCCGCGAATCCTCTTGCTCGACGAGCCGCTCTCGGCGCTCGACGCGAAGGTGCGCGTCCAGCTTCGCGACGAGATCCGTCGCCTCCAGACGGAACTCGGGATCACGACCATCTACGTCACGCACGACCAGGAGGAGGCGCTCTCGGTCTCAGACCGCGTCGCGGTCATGAACGGTGGCCGAATCGAGCAGATCGGCACGCCTGCTGCGATCTACGGCGAGCCGGCGACACCGTTTGTCGCGCAGTTCATCGGCACGATCAACCGGATCGAAGCGGTCGTCACGGGAGCCGGCGGCGAGGTCGAGGTTGAAGGGACGAGGCTCGTGCTCCCGGCCGCGTCCGCCTACTCGCCGGGCGCCCGGGTCGTCGTGCTTGTTCGGCCCGAGACGGTGGCCATCGGTGCGTCGGTCAACGGGGGCGTGCGCTTCACGGGCACCGTCGCCGCATCGACGTTCCTCGGAGCGACAACGCGGGTGAAGGTCACAACAGCCGTCGGTGAGATCTCCGCCGATGTCGCAAGCGTCGATCTCGGCCAGCTGACCGTCGGAGCCCAAACTGCCATCGGGTTCGATCCCGGGTCTGCTCGTGTCCTGCCGCAGGCCTCAGAGGCCGAGCAACGTGGCGACCGCCTCGGAGTCGAGACGGTCGAACAGTAGGTCGGCCTCCTCAAGCTGCTGCCGCGGCATCGTCGTGGTTACCGCCGCGCAGCGCACACCCGCGGACCGGGCCGAACGGATACCGGACGCGGTGTCCTCAACGGCGAAGGCGCGCGCGGGATCGACCTCGAGCCCGCGGCACGCGAGCCGATAGGGCTCGGGATCGGGCTTGAGGTTCGCCACGTCGTCGGCGCTGACGACGAGCGTCACGAGCGCGTTGAGCCCCGACGCCTCAAGCACGACGTCGGCCTCGTGCCTCCACGCGCTCGTGACCACGACGACCGGAACGACGCTCGCCGCGAGCGCGACTGCGGCACGGGCTGATGCGGGAACTGTCGCACCATCGGCGACCGCGGCGACGTACCGCCGGACGCGCTCCGTCACGAGCTCGGCGGTGCCCACTCCCGGACCGAGAACCCGCTTGAAGATCTCGTCGTCACTCTGACCAACGAGCTGCGTGCGGTACTCGTGCTCGGTGACGATGGCGCCAGACTCCGCGAAGAGCGCGCGATAGATCTCCCAGAGGATCGCCTCGTCGTCGGAGATCGTGCCGTTCAGATCGAGGAAGAGGGCATCCACTCCGCGAGGATGCAGGTCCCAGGCGGCACTCGGTGTGGACGGCTGGTTGCGAAGCGGAGCCGTCGCGGTGAACCCTGGAAGCGGAGGAGCGCTAGGCCGCTGCGGGTTGCGCTGCCAGCTCGAGCGCCGCGCCTTCGCGGACGCCGCCGCGGACGACCCGGAGCGGCAGGTGGAGTCGCTCCTGGAGCGCGGCGAGGATGATCGCGCCGGCCGCCAGCGTGCGCACACGGAGAGGATCGACTCCGAAGAGCGCGACGATCTCGCTCGTCGGTGTCTGCGCGAGGATCGTGATCGCCTCCTCGAGCTCATCGGCGCCGAGCTTCGATCCGACGAGTGCGCGTAGCCCGCGGGCGCTCCCGCCGATCGCGAGGGCAACCTCCGCTGTCGGCGCTACGACTCCTTCGAGGAGGCGCGCGACCTCGTCGCGGGCGACACGAACCGCTGAGTCACCGGGGGGATCGTCGTTCAGGCACCGGCTTGTCAGTCGCATCGAACCGATGTCGATCGAGCGGAGCCACTTCGGGCCGTCGCGGCGCGTCCCGACGGCGATCTGCGCCGATCCGCCGCCCACATCGCAGACCGCTACGACCCTACGCGAGACCCCGCGGGCGGCAGCGACGGCCCCGACGAACCCGAGACGCCCCTCCTCGGCGGAGGAGAGCAACCGGGCCTGGACGCCCGCGCTGCGACTCACCCGTTCGAGCAGAGCATCGCCGTTTGTCGCCTGCCGGCCGGGGCTTGTCACCAGCGCGTCGATGCTTTCGACCCCGAGGCGATGCGCCTGCGCTGCGAACCCGGCGATGCACCCTCCGACCTCTGCGAGCTTGGTCTCCGGGATTGCGCCGAATCGTTCGACGGCCTCGCCGAGGCGCAGCATCACCTTCTCGCGAAGGATCGTCTCGCCACCGCGGGCGACGTGGAGCCGGACGGTGTTGGAACCGACGTCGATGACGGCGACCGGCACGGCCTCATGATGACGGAGCCACATGTCGTCGCTGAACGCTATCTACGCGCGTTCGGACGCCGCCACCGAGCACGACGGCGCATCGCGACGAGCTGTGCCGGCCGACGGCGCTCCGACGGCTGCGGATGGACTCGCTCCCAGGCACCGTCGCCCGACAGCTCCCAGGCATGGGAGTTGTCGTTCAGGAGCGCCTTCAGGATCGCCTCGATCTCTGTCCGAATGTGCGGAGCTTCGATCGGGACGAGCACCTCGATGCGATGGTCCAGGTTCCTGGCCATCAGATCGGCGCTGCCGAGCAGGTACGTCTTCTTGTCCCCGGCTTCGAACGCGTAGAGGCGGCTGTGCTCGAGGAACCGTCCGAGTATCGAGCGGACACGGATCCGGTCGGAGAGTCCAGGGACGCCAGGCCGCAGCACGCAGATCGCCCGCACGATCAGGTCGATCTCGGCGCCCGCCTGCGAGGCCTTGTAGAGCTCCTCGACGATGCCGGGGTCCGTCAGGTTGTTGCACTTGAAGCGGATCCGAGCCTTCTCGCCGGCGGCCGCGGCCGCAGCCACCTCACGGATGTGCTCGATGAAGCGCTTTCGGAGGGTGAACGGTGCGACGAGGAGCTTGCGAAACTGCTGCGGCCGGCCGAAGCCGGTGACGAAGTTGAACATGTCCGCAATGTCGGCGGTGATGTCGGGATCGGCCGTGAAGATGCCGATGTCCTCGTAGAACCGCGCTGTCGTCGCGTTGTAGTTGCCCGTTCCGATGTGGACGTAGCGGCGCAGCGTGTCGTTCTCGCGGCGCACGACAAGGGTCGTCTTCGCGTGGATCTTGAGGTCGGGGAAGCCGTATGCGACGTGGACGCCGGCCTGCTCGAGCGACCGCGCCCACTGGATGTTGCGCTGTTCGTCGAACCGGGCCTTCAGCTCAACCAGACAGACGCTCTGCTTGCCGTGTTCGGCCGCCTCGATCAACGCCGGCGCGAGCGCCGAGTCCCGGCTCGTTCGGTACACCGTCGTCTTCAGGGTTGCGACCGCCGGATCCTTCGCTGCGGCACGGTCAAACGACTCGACGCTCGTCGCAAACGAGTCGTAGGGATGCTGCACGGCGATGTCGCCTGCCGCGATCTCGGCGAAGATGTCGCCGTCCCGGGGTGCCGAGAAGCGTCGCTGCGTGTGCGGGACCCAGGGCTCATACTTGAGTTCGGGCCGGTCGAGCTCGTGCAGTTGGGACACGTCCGCGAGGTCGAGCGTCCCATGCACCGGGTAGACGATGTCAGGACGGATTGCCAGGCGCTCGGTGAGTCTCCCTGCCATCGCCTGGGAGATCGAGCTCGAGACTTCGAGACGCACCACGGCACCAAAGCGGCGACGTCGGAGCTCCGTCTCGACCGCCTGGAGCAGGTCGTCGGCGTCATCCGAGATCTCGGTGTCGCCGTCCCGGGTGATGCGGAAGGCAGCCTGCTCGGTGACGTCCATCCCTGGAAAGAGCCAGTGGAGGTAGTGCGAGATCACCGTCTCGAGCGGGATGAGGAGCCCGCGGTCCCCGACACCGACGAACCTCGGGAGGGTGTCCGGCACCTTCACACGTGCGAAGCGCTCCTCCCCTGAGTCCGGATCCCGCACGGTGATTCCGAGGCTGAGCGACAGGCCTGAGATGTACGGGAACGGCTGGCCGGGTCCCACCGCGAGCGGCGTGAGCACGGGGTAGATCTGCCGCGCAAAGTGCGCCTCGAGCTCCGCGAGCTCGCTGGCGCTCGCGTCATCGACGGTGCCGACGACGATCCCCTGCTCGGCGAGCGCGGGGCAGAGCTCGGTGCGCCAGAGCTTCGACTGGGTGGCCGTGAGTTCGAGCGCTCGGTCGTGCACCTCGGCGAGCGCAGCCTGAGGGGTGCGTCCGTCTGGTGACCGGACGTTCACCCGGGCGATGACCTGGTCGAGAAGTCCTGCGACACGAACCATGAAGAACTCATCGAGATTCGACGAGAAGATCGCGCAGAACTTCACACGCTCGAGCAGCGGCTCGTTCGGGTCCGCTGCGAGGTCGAGCACGCGCGCGTTCAGATCGAGCCATGAGAGCTCTCGGTTGAGGAGCGTCTGCTGCGGGATCGCGACAGGAGGGCGTTCAGTCGTCGACACGAACAACGGATGATCCCCAAACCCCGGTAACGATGTGGTGTCCATTTGGTGAAGTGTCTCAGACGGGGCCGTGCGCTCGGACGATCGCGCCGTAGACGAGTGCTCCAAGACCGAGCACTGCGGCTCCTGCCACGACCGATCCCCGCGGTAGCGCGAGCGCGAGCACCATGCACCCGGCCAGCCCAAAGGACGCCAGGGCCGCATGGCGCCGCGACCCCCGCAGTGTGATTGCCGAGGCGTTCGCGATCGCGTAGTAGACGAGGACAGCGAAGGAGCTGAACCCGATTGCGCCACGGAGATCGGCCGTCGCCGTGATCGTCGCGACGATCACACCGATCGTGATCTCGGCGACGTGGGGTACTCGATGCCTCGCGTGCACCCGCGCGAGTGGCCTCGGGAGCTCGCCGTTGGCCGCCATCGCGAAGACCGTCCGACTGATCCCGGCGAGCAGCGAGAGGAGCACGCCGGCGCAGGCGATCGCCGCTCCGATCCGAACGACGGGTGCGAACGCGCTCCACGATGTGTGGTCGACGACGGTCCGGAGCGGCGCGGTGGATGCCGCGAGCGTCGGCGCACCGACCGTCGAGAGCGCCGCCACAGCGACCGTCCCGTACACCACAAGCGTGATTCCGAGGGCCGCCGGAATGGCCCGAGGGATCGTCCGAGCCGGGTTGCGCACCTCCTCGCCGAGTGTCGCGATTCGCGCGTAGCCGGCGAACGCAAAGAACAGGATTCCGGCCGCCTGGAGGATCCCGTACACCCCGCCGTGGCCATCGAGTGTCAGGCGGGAGGCCGCCGGAGTTCCGCCTGTGAGTGCGGCGGCGACGACGCCGGTGAGCACGGCGAGGACAGCGGCCACGATCACCCGTGTGAGGCGCGCCGTCTTCTGCACACCGAAGCAGTTGACGGTGACGAGGCCGACGATCAGACCGAGAGCGAGCGGGCGCGCGAGCGACGGGACCGCGTAGGCGCCGAACGTCAGTGCCATAGCCGAGCAGCTCGCGATCTTTCCCGTCACGAAGCTCCAGCCCGCCGCATAGCCCCAGAAGTTGCCGAGCCGTCTCCGCCCGTAGACGTAGGTGCCGCCCGACTCCGGGTAGAGGGCGGCGAGCCGAGCTGACGACATCGCGTTTGCAAACGCAACGAGCGCTGCGATCGCGAGTGACACGGTGATATCGGAGCCCGCCGCCTGAGCCGCCGGCCCGAACGCGGCAAACACGCCGGCGCCGATCATCGCGCCGAGGCCGACGATGATCGCGTCTCCGGTTCCGAGTCGTCGATCGAGCCGACCGCTCATCGAGGCCTGGCCTGACTCAGAGCTGGTCGTCGATGCGAGATGACAGGCGTGGTCCGTCCTCGGGCGGCACTAT
>Ga0194048_10001241_pt1 | contig 12675 bp, 10 predicted proteins | sample JunL225m_MetaG_FD_161685 | JGI IMG/M metagenome (GOLD analysis project Ga0194048, IMG submission 161685) | Anoxic zone freshwater microbial communities from boreal shield lake in IISD Experimental Lakes Area, Ontario, Canada - Jun2016-L222-5m | ecosystem: Environmental > Aquatic > Freshwater >...
CCCGAAGATTGGATGAACAGTATTCAGTGGTTCCCGACAAGTGAGGCTTTGGACAAGATAGAATACGAAGATATCAGTAAGATTATTTTGATTGGTTTAACTAAGTTACGACAGGCGGGGCTGTAAATATATCCTATGCAAGATTTTTCGACTTATAAGCAGTTCGCAACAGATAAACTAGCAGTAGAATTTAACGATTTAGGCATTCTGGTGACAGCATTTACTCATCGTTCGTATGTAAACGAACACCGTAAGACTGTCCAGACTCATAACGAGCGACTTGAGTTTTTGGGTGATGCCGTATTAGAGCTAGTCGTGACCGAGTATTTATATGGTAGTTTTGATGATCCAGAGGGCGTGCTTACAAACTGGCGCAGTGCACTTGTAAGAACAGAAAGTATTAGTGCCGCTGCTACTCGCCAAGAGTTAGAGCCACTGCTTCGACTAAGTCGTGGCGAAAAGCGTGGTACGGCTCGCGCTAGAGCTCAGATACTAGCTAATTGTTACGAGGCTGTTATTGGTGCGTTGTACGTTGACCAAGGCTATGATGCTGCTAAGAAATTTATTGAGAATAGTTTGCTTACTACTTTTAGTGAAATCCTAAAGACTGGTTCGTGGATGGATCCAAAATCACATTTACAAGAGTTAGTTCAGAGCCATGAAGGCCATACTCCAATCTATAGAGTGATTAGTGAGGAAGGTCCTGACCATGACAAGGTTTTTACCGTTGGCGTATTAGTTGATGGTGAGATTAAGGGGCAGGGGCAGGGGCCTAGTAAGCAGGCTGGGCAGCAGAAGGCGGCTGAGTCGGCACTTGAGGCTTATAAGCAGGTTTAGGGTCTTCGACACGCATCTTTGGCACATTTTCGATGAACTATTATTTGATGGAATCGTTTTTCCTAGCTCCCTAAAAGGGGCTATTTTGCCACTTTTGATTCGGCAAAAGTGGCGCAAAACCGAGGGGCGGTGGCCACAACTCGATATAGCTTCCTAACAAAAAGGACAACACGCCCTCCGGAACTTGTCCTATCGGACTTCGAACAGTCCTCGGGGAGTAGTTTGTTGTCTTTTTGTAGGAATCTATTTCGGGTCGCGTCCAGGCCCCACATAAGTCCATGGATGCCCGCTGGAGGCGGGCTATTTTGATGAGTGAGGATGGGGTTAGTTTTTGGAGCTAAGTGTACCTAGGACTATTATCCAGGCCAATAATGATTTAGCGATAAGGCTGAGCCAAACATAGGCGCGCTCGCCGTATGCATAGTCTTTCCATTTGCCGATCTTTTTGTACTGTAACCACATATTGACTGCAAAAGTATTGAACAGTAAGAACGTCAACAAAAAGCCGAGCTTGGCGTACCACGGTATAGAGTCGGCTATATTGCTAGTACTTGCCCAGAAGTATATGCCACCGATTATCCAAGGTACGATGCCAGCAATAATACCAATATTAAACGGGAACCATGATGTTTTCTTGGTTAGTTGATTGTAGCGTTCCATTTCTAGGCCCCAAATATTCATAAGGAAATTAAGAGTAAAGACAAAAACTACGCTCGGCAACTCGTTTAGTCCACCCATCATAAGTAGGACGGTAATCATCAGTGATGAACTGATGGAATATTCCAACCAGCGCATAGGGTTGATGCCTTTTTTGATATTGGCTTCATAGCGACGGTAATACATTGGTGAGGCTACGAAAAGATGAAAAAAGGCTGCAACAAGCAGAAATAGCGGACCAACAACTGCTATAGGTATATCAACTAGTATCTTGGTCGCAAAAGTGAAGTCACCTTCAGGAGCCACATCAAAAAAGCGAGTAATAATAGGTATCTTGAGCGAGTAGTTCAAAATTATGAGCATTATCGTCGCCTGCACAAGATGCACGGAACCCATAATTATGTTAAATCTTCGAAGTTTTTTGATCTGGTTGTTTTTAAATATCATATAAATAAATTATAGCATAAGCACAATACCGTCAAACCCTTCTTGCCACTTTTGATTCGGCAAAAGTGGCGCAAAACCGAGGGGCGGTGGCTGCTTCTTGATACAGTCTCCAGTCAAGCCCGACAACTGCCTGCGGAACTAGGCCCGCTTTATTACTTTTGGAGGGCGGGCCGTCAAACAGTCCTCGGCTAATAGTTGTCAGTTTGACGAGACTCGTATCAGGAAGCAGCCAAGCCCCACCTAAGCCCATGGCCGCCCGCTGAAGGCGGGCGTTTAATTTTATTTTGGGATTATCGTTAAACAGGGGTAAAATGTATATAATGCAGCAAAACGAAAACCCTAAGTTTTTTGATAATGTAACCAACCGAGTTATCGATGATATAAAAATAACCATTAGATCTGGTAGTAAGCTAGATATTGCCGCAGCGAGTTTCTCGATTTATGCTTATCAACTTCTCAAAAAAGAACTGGAACAAATAGACGAACTTAACTTCTTATTCACTGGTGAAGTATTTACAAATGAAAAAGCACCCCGTGAATCACGCGAATTTTACATCCCCCGTCTTAATGCTGAGAGATCACTCTATGGTACGAATTTTGAAATAAAACTACGAAATGAGCTCAATCAACAAGCAATCGCAAAAGAATGCGCAGAGTGGATTCGTTCTAAAGTAACTTTCAAGTCCAACATTTCCGGTGAGCAAATGTCACCGTTTATAGCGGTCCGCAACGGTGAAGACGAATCAGCATATGTGCCGTTCAATAATTTTACGACTGCTGATCTAGGAGCTGATCGAGGTAATAGTGCCTACTCAGTCACTACTAAGATATATGCTCCTGCATCGAAGCAGTTTATTGAGACATTTGAATCGGTATGGAATGAAAACGGCAAACTAGCTGATGTGACAGATGCAGTACTCGAAAATATAACTGCAGCCTATAAAGAAAACGCACCAGAACTCATATACTTTACGGCGCTCTACAATATCTTCAGTGAATTTCTTGAAGATCTTAATGCCGATTTCTTGCCTAACGAGGCAACAGGCTATAAGGAGTCAAGCATATGGAATATGCTGTATGACTTCCAAAAAGATGCAGTGATTGGATGTATTGCAAAGCTTGAACGTCATAACGGATGTATCCTTGCCGACTCCGTTGGTCTTGGTAAGACTTTTTCAGCACTAGGCGTAATTAAATATTATGAGTCCCGCAACAAAAATGTATTGGTTCTATGCCCTAAGCGTTTAAGTGATAACTGGAATACTTTCAAGCATAATTATAAGAACAATCCTCTGGCCGGTGATCGCTTACGCTACGATGTCTTGTATCACACTGATCTTAACCGTGAGCGTGGTGAGAGCAACGGCATTGATCTGCGAAACATAAACTGGGCCAACTACGACCTCGTAGTTATAGACGAGTCCCATAACTTCCGCAACGGAGAACGGACTTTTCGCGCAAAGGACGAGGATTACGAAAACCGTTATCAGAAGCTGATGAATAAAGTTATCAAGCAGGGTGTAAAAACGAAGGTCTTGATGCTATCTGCAACACCAGTGAATACGAACTTCGTAGATCTAAAGAATCAACTGATGCTTGCAGCCGAAGGTAACAGTGCGGGTTTTGACGAAAGCCTTAATACCGACAGTCCAGTCGATAAGATTTTCCGAGATGCCGATGCGTCATTTAAAGCATGGGCGGGGCTTGAACCGACTGAACGAACAACAGCAAAATTACTTGAGATGCTCCACTTCGACTTTTTCGAATTATTGGATAGTGTGACTATTGCACGCTCTCGAAAACACATCGAAAAATATTACTCGGATGCTAAATTGGGTGAGTTCCCTGAGCGACTTAAACCTATCAGCCATCGTCCGGATCTTACAGATATTGAGGGTGTAAATTTTAATCAGATATTCCTTTATATAGATTCACTGAATCTAGACATTTACACTCCTCTAAAATACGTCCAACCATCAAAAATTGGTAAGTATGTCGATCTGTCTACTAATCAAGGCCGTAGCTGGGCTAACCGTGAAGAAGGTCGCAACGTATTAATGACTACCAATTTACTAAAACGTATCGAAAGTTCTGTATATGCATTCCGACTTACAGCACAGAGAATCTATGATCTGATTGACTTAACTCTGGACAACATAAATCATTTCGAACAAGGTCGTGGCCAAGCTTTCGATATAGATCAAATTGATTCAATTGATCTCGATGCTGACGATGCAGAGATAGAATATGTCGGTAAAAAGTTCAAGGTAGCTCTGGAAGATATGGATTATGTCAGCTGGCGTGACAAACTCGAGAAAGACAGAGCAACGCTTGATGATTTAATATCTTTAATCGCACCAGTTGCAGCAGAACATGACTTAAAGCTTCAGCGACTTGTAGAAGTTCTGCAAGACAAAGTAAATAACCCGATTAATGGTGAGAATAAGAAAGTCCTAATCTTTACAGCTTACGCAGACACTGCAGACTATTTATACGGAGAACTTTCCGGTAGATTAAAGAACGAATTCGGTATTAACTCAGCAGTTATTACTGGATCACGGAACCCAACCTCTACTGTGCCCGAGATACATGCCGACTTTAATGAAATCCTTACCTGCTTCTCGCCATTGTCCAAAAACCGAGATGCTTTGTTTGAGCAAAATCCTGGAGACATAGATATTCTAATCGCGACAGATTGTATTTCTGAGGGACAGAACTTACAGGATTGTGATTATCTTATTAACTACGATATCCACTGGAACCCAGTGAGAATAATCCAGCGTTTTGGGCGTATTGATCGTATTGGCTCAGTAAACGAGAAAATCCAACTTACTAATTTCTGGCCGAACATATCACTCGACGAATATATAAACCTCAAGGCGCGTGTTGAAGGACGTATGAAGATTGTGAATATTTCCGCAACAGGTAGTGATAACCCTATCGACCAAGCAGACAATGCCGAACTTGAATATCGAAAAAATCAACTCGAGAAAATCCAGAATGAAGTAGTAGACATTGAAGATATGGGAAGTGGTGTGTCCATTATGGATCTTGGGCTCAACGAATTTCATTTAGATCTTCAGGAATTACTCAAAAAGTATGGTGATGCAGACCACTTGCCATATGGAATCCATGCTATTGCTCGAGGAGCTGAAGACACACCGCATGGAGCAATATTTGTATTAAAAAATATCAATCATGGCGTAAACATCGATAAGCAAAATCGCCTTCATCCATTTTACCTGGTCTATATAACTGAAGATGGTCATGTTTCTATTAATCACTTACAGCCAAAAGAATTACTCGATAAGTTACGTTACCTAGCAAAAGGAAAAGATACGCCAGATAGTGATCTAGTTGCTAAGTTTAATGCAGAGACAAATAATGGTAGAGACATGAGTAGCTACACAGACTTGCTCACTAAAGCTATACATTCGATGATCAGTACTAAAGAAGAGGCAGATACCGACAGTTTATTTAGTACCGGTGGAACAACAGCACTTGCTGGAGAAATTAAAGGTCTAGACGACTTCGAGTTAATAAATTTCTTGGTAATTAAATGATAGAACTTCCAACAAGCACTGTGGTCAATCGCTTTGTGCCGAAGGAAAAATTTTATAACAAAACATCGATGAGTTCAAAGTTGCGACAGCAATTTACTGACGAAATAGAAAAGATTACCTGGGCAAATAAAATATCAGCGGACACTCTTAACATTACTGCTGGTGAATACTCCGAACTTCAAATTTTCGAGATAATTCTAAAAGGTGGAGATATTAGCAATGCAGTACTGAAGCATATTGATACCTACATTCCGTACCCAATCCTGTTTGTTATTAGAAAATCTGGATCATCTAAAGCAGCTATATCCTACAAGGAAACAACTGCTAGGAACCAAGACCAAATGAAAGTAGATACTTACTTTCAGACTGATTGGCAACAAGTTCTGGCACTCGAACTTAAAGGAAGATCTGTAGACGAAATATACAAGAACTATATGTACCAAGTTGCACCAGAGCTTCGTCATGCTAAACATACAAATACTAAAGAAGCTGTTGAGATTAATAAAGCTAAGCAATCAATGCAGTCTCAGATAGACTCTTTAAATAAACAGATTTATAGCGAACTATCAACTGCCAAGAAACAAGAACTTGCTAGGCAACGATTTGAGCTAGAACAACAGAGGAATGAACTGTAATAAGTGTTATAATTAGTATAAATTACGCAGTCAACAGAAATGAGGGAATATGGACGATGACACTAACATACAGAAAATTGATTTAGAGAAAGTTGACTGGCGTGGAAGTCGTGAGTTCTTTGAAAGTTTAGGCGAATCACTAGATAAGTTAGATGATAAAGACGAAGCCTACGACTTTACCTGGGTCGGTAAACGCAAAAGTATCATCGAAGCGGGCGCTCCTATAAACAAAACATTCCGACCAGATGTTAAAGCAAGCAAAAACTGGGATACGACTGAAAACCTCTTTATTGAAGGGGACAATCTTGACGCCCTCAAACTCCTACAAGAAAGTTACCTTGGCAAAGTTAAGATGATCTACATCGACCCGCCCTACAACACTGGCAAAGATTTTGTGTACCACGACAACTTTAAAGCAAATGTCGAAGAGTATGACGAGGCGACTGAATACAAAGACGAATCAGGCAACATTCAGTTCAAAAAGAACGAAAGAAGCAATGGTCGCTACCATAGCGATTGGCTAAGTATGATGTATCCGAGACTTAAACTCGCACGCAACCTAATGACTGATGATGGTGTTATTTTTATTTCAATTGACGACAATGAACAGGCTAATTTAAAGAAGCTTTGCGACGAAGTGTTCGGCGAAGATAATTTCGTAGGTCAATTTATTTGGAGAAAAAAATCAGGTGGCGGTCAGGCAGATGAGCAATTTGTAACAGAACATGAATACATTTTGTGTTTCTCACGATCGGCCTCATTCCTTTGGCAGGATGAACAAAAAGAAGTTAGCGTCAGTGACTATCGTTTTTCAGATGATGAAGGCAATTTCAGAATTACCAAATTGGCTAAATGGGGCAATACTGCCAGGCGCGAGGATCGTCCATCTATGTATTTCTCCATCAAAGCGCCCGACGGTAGTGATATTTTTCCTATTGCACCAGATGGAAGTGATGGTCGCTGGAGGGTAGGAAGACTTAGGATGGAAGAGCTCATCTACAAGAACCTTGTTCACTGGCAGAATGGAAAAAGTGGACTTACCCCATATGAGAAGGAATACTACTCAAGTGACAAAACTAAAGTCATAAAAAGCCGGAGCATTCTTTATAATTTAGCCAACACGGGTGATGGCTCAAATTCATTGACTGATTTATTTGGAAAAAAAGATATATTTGAAAACCCTAAACCGATTGAACTCATAGATTTTTTAATAAAGAATAATCTAAGCGAAGATGATATTGCAATGGACTATTTCAGTGGGTCAGGGACTTTTGCGCATGCAATCATACAGAGGAATGCACAAGATCAGTTAAAGCGAAAATGGATTATAGTCCAACTACCCGAAGAAACCGACGAAAAGTCTGAAGCGTACAAAGCTGGCTTTATAACAATCCCAGAAATTGCACGCGAACGCATTCGTCGTGCTGGCGACAAAATAGCTACAGAAAAACCTGATGCAAAAGTAGATTATGGCTTCCGAGCACTCACGATTACGGACACGAATTATAAAGAAGTGTATAAACCAGCAGGCGAAACAACACAGCAATTACTACTAGAAACGGTGGATAATATAAAAGAAGATAGAACAGAGCTTGATTTACTTTATGGAGTTCTAACAGCAACGGCTCTGGAACTTAATAGACCATTTGAAACCAGAGATATTGACGGTAGTTCTGTTTATCTTTACGATTATTTTAGCGAAGTATCGGGTCTAATTGCGTGCTTCTCTGAAAGCGTATCAGAAGAAACAATTAAAGCAATTGCAACCCTAAAACCCCTCACGGCAGTCTTTAAAGATTCTTCATTCACTGACAGCCAAGCTAAGGTAAACTTGGGCGAACACTTCCGAATTATTTCACCCGATACCAAGGTTAAGGTAATTTAAGTATGAGTAAGCGAGTTTTTGTATTCATAGATGCGTCGAATCTATGGGCAGTGCAAAAAGCAAAAGGTAGATTTTTTGACTTAGCCAAGCTTAAAAAATACCTTGAGAATAACCACAGCGCATTGGAAATAAAAGTATACTACTACGATGCATACCCAGATCAAAAAACGCGCGATTATAGCGTAGAAGGTAAATTCAAGTTTTATGTATACCTCGAAAAAGCATTAAAGTTTGTAGTTCGCAAAAAACCACTAAAACAGATCCGAATTGTCAATGGTGATGAAGTACTGGTACAGGAAAAAGGCAACATGGACGTAGAAATGGCTATTGATGTTGTTAATCAGATAAATAATTATGACGAGGCGCTATTTTTCAGTGGCGACTCGGACTTTTTGGCTTTAGTGCACTTTGTACGCAATAAAAGCAAAAAAGTTTATATTTATTCATCACGCAATAACGTCTCATCCGAACTCCGAACTGGTGCAGACGGGTATAAAGATATCTTAGCAATAGAAGATGATATCTGGAGATCAGAGGTTAAGCGTCGTGAAAAATAAACTAAAAATAAACGCTCCTCGATTAAGAGGAGCGCTCTTGGATGTAATTCCCCGACAGTTGAATGGCATCCAACTATTGGATATCCGAATTGTAGCAAAAAATACCCAAAAAGGCAATATCTTATGAAACTACGCTTTAAACATCAAAAGTTTCAAGAAGATGCAACAAACGCTGTTTGTGATGTCTTCAATGGGCAACCGAATAAGAAACAATCATACGCAATAGATCAAGGTGATATAACGAGCGGTCAAACTCAGATTGTATACAATACAGCTGGCTGGAAGAACGAAGAAATTCATCTACGTCCAGAGGATATACTTAAAAATCTGAAAGAAGTCCAAAAACAGCACAGAATCCTGCCATGCCAAAAAATAGAAACCCTAACCAGCAAAGTAGAGTGGGAAGACGGCCGTAAACAAACGGTTACAAAGCCTGTATTTACCATAGAAATGGAAACAGGTACTGGCAAAACATATGTTTACATAAAATCTATGTTCGAGCTTAATGCACGGTACGGCTGGAGCAAATTCATTATTGTAGTACCAAGCATAGCTATTCGTGAAGGAGTTGCAAAGACCTTTGAGGTTACTTCAGATCACTTTAAAGAAGAATACGGCAAGGCTTGCAGGTACTTCATTTATAACTCTACTCGCCTGAATGAACTTGAGCAATTTGCCGACGATCCAGGTATAAATGTGATGATAGTTAACACTCAAGCCTTTGCATCTAGCGGTAAAGATAACAAGCGCATGTACATGAAGCTGGAAACTTTTAGGTCTCGCAGACCTATAGATGTAATCGCCGCGGTTAACCCAATTGTGATAATTGACGAGCCACAAAGTGTTCTTGGCGTCTCAGGGAACAAAAATGTTACACGTGATTCGATAGGTAAATTTAATCCTCTCTTTTATATTAACTACTCCGCCACACACAGAGAAAACTTTAATATGGTATACAAACTAGACGCTGTCGACGCATATCAAAAGCAATTAGTGAAAAAGATAAATGTCAAAGGCATAGAAATGCAAGGCACGACTGCGACAAACGGTTATTTATATTTACAGCGGATAAACACCTATCCGAATAAAAGCCCGTCGGCAACTGTTGTATTTGAGTACAATAGCGCCAATAGCAAAGGAATATCTAAAAAAGTAAAAATATTTACTCAAGGAGATAACATATACGAACATTCCGGTGAGTTAGAAGCTTATCGCGATGGCTATAAAATAGCTAATATTAATGCGCGTGACGGTATTGTTGAGTTTACTAATAGTCGTGGAGATGGTGGCACTAAAATTGAACTTGGACAAGTTATAGGTGACATAAACGAAGAAGATATCCGCCGAATTCAAATACGTGAAACTATATGGAGTCATCTAGAAAAAGAACGGGAGCTGTATAAAAAAGGTATTAAGGTGCTTTCGCTGTTCTTCATAGACGAAGTTGCAAAGTATAGGTTTTATGATGATTCTGGTAAGCAAAAAGGAATATATGCAAAAATTTTCGAAAAAGAGTATACGTCAGCAGTTGATATTTTTTTGAGTGAATTACCTTTTGAAGAAACAGAAGAATTTAGATTGTACTTACAAAGAGACGAGCCGCACCGTATACATGATGGTTATTTTTCACAAGATAAAAAAGGTAATTTTATTGATAGCGAAGTAAAGCGTGGCGAAAGTGAATCCGCCGATGTTAGTGCGTACGATTTAATTATGAAGAACAAGGAACGCTTGTTAAGTACAGATGAGCCCGTGCGATTTATCTTCAGCCACTCTGCTCTACGTGAAGGTTGGGATAATCCAAATGTATTCCAGATATGCACATTGCGTATGAGTAGCGGTGAAATAAAAAAACGTCAAGAAATTGGGCGCGGTTTACGTTTGTGCGTAAACAAGTACGGTGAACGTATGGACGCTGAGATGCTTGGTGAGCATGCCGTACACGATGTAAATGCTTTGACTGTTATTGCTAACCAAAGTTACGATGAATTTGCCAGGGCACTGCAAGATGAACTATATGAAGTGATTAAAAATCGACCAAAAGAAATTTCTCCTGCACTGTTTTTGGGTCAAACTTTTAGAGATAATGCTGGCAACGAAATAGAAATAGATGACAGAAAAGCATACCGTATATTGGATGCTATAGAAAATGCCGGACTAGTAAAAGAAGGTCAACTAACTGACGAATATCATGATATGACGCCAGAGCTACGCAGTGAAAAAGTTTCAGAGGTACTAGCGAGTATAGACAAAGACCTTGCGCCATACACAAACAATGTACTGGAGCTTGTCGAAACGGTATATAACCCTGCCAAAACGCCATTAATACACAATGACCGCGAAAACAACAAATTGCATCTTGACCAAGAAAAGTTTGCAAGCAAAGAATTTAAAGAATTATGGGCTAAAATTAACCAAAAAACGTACTACACCGTTAGGTTTAATGAGGGAGAGCTTGTCGACGCTTGCGTAAGGAGTATAAATAAAAACCTTCGTGTTGCTCAAACTCTTGTTGTTGTTACGGAAGGTTATCTAGAATCGACTAACCAACTCACTCCGCAAATGAAAAAATACAAAGGCAAAGAAGTTGTTCTGGAAGAAATCGCTGCTAATGATGTTACTTTCGACTTAATTGGCGAACTTGCGGTGCCAACTAACCTTACTCGACGTGCAATAGTAGCTATACTCCAAAAAATCAATTCTGATGTTTTTGTGCAATTTAAAATGAACCCTGAAGCATTCATAAGAGAATCCATACGTTTAATTAATGAGCAGAAAGCCAGTACTGTGATAGAGCATATTACATATAGCACGCTGGATGATAAATGGGAGGCAAAGGATATATTCGTAGACGCATCTATTAGCGGAAAATACGGCGTAAACATCAAAGATGCTAAAAAACATATTTACGATAAGGTTAAGTATGATTCTAACGTCGAAATGAAGCTCAGCGATGATTTAGATATCGCAGACAGCGTACAACTATACGCAAAGCTACCAAGTGGATTTTTCATACACACTCCAATGGGCAAGTATAACCCTGACTGGGCTATTGTATTCAAAGAAGGTAGTGTAAAGCATATCTATTTTGTTGCTGAAACGAAAGGCACTGTCAGTGAACTGCAACTAAACGAAGTTGAGAATTCGAAAATTGAATGTGCTAAAAAACACTTCGCTAAAATTAGTAACGACACCGTTAAATACGATGTAATTGACTCATATTCAGAATTATTAAAGCTAGTTAATGCCTAGTTTATTTTGGAGCTGTATTAAATACATACTTAAAGCCAATTTACAGACTATACGTTATAGAACTGGACGACCCTATGATTGTGTATGTGGGGCAGACCGGTCTGCTAATTGAGGAAAGATTTGATAAACATAAAATTGGGCATAAATCATCAAAGTATGTAAAAAAGCCAAGAACCCTATGCTGCGACCCGATTTATATGAAAATATACCAACATATAAGACGCAAAAAGGTGCCGAAAGGGCAGAAGCAAATTATGCGAAAAAGGTTACACAGCTTACGGCGGGCATTAGATAATAAACATTTATTTGGATATTTATGGGGTTTAGTGTTGATTATCGTTCGGTTGGGCAAACGGTGCTATTATGAACTAGGTTAAGAGCCTTGTATAAAATAGAAATGTAATATGGTTACGATGAAAGGTAAAGGATTAAATGAGCGATATTAACTTCTGCCCACATTGCGGACACGACTTAGCGATGTATCAAAATAACGATTTCGTTAATGCAGATAATACTGCGGATGAAAATCTTTTAATAGCTGTAAAATGCGTGATAGAGGCCAATAAAGCGTCGACATCACTGCTTCAAAGAAAGATGAGGATCGGTTATGGTAATGCGGCGCGTTTGATTGATGCGATGGAAGAACGGGGCTATATAGGGCCTGCTATTGACTCTAAGCCACGAGAAGTCCTAATAGTCAGCATTGATCAAATGTAATGATATGAATATTTACCTAGATATTGACGGAGTGATAGTCGCGAATGATAATAACGCAGCAAATCACGCCAGTGAGTTTATTGAGTACGTATTAACTAAGTTTCCAGACACAACCTACTGGCTGA
>Ga0194048_10001243_pt1 | contig 12668 bp, 13 predicted proteins | sample JunL225m_MetaG_FD_161685 | JGI IMG/M metagenome (GOLD analysis project Ga0194048, IMG submission 161685) | Anoxic zone freshwater microbial communities from boreal shield lake in IISD Experimental Lakes Area, Ontario, Canada - Jun2016-L222-5m | ecosystem: Environmental > Aquatic > Freshwater >...
GTACCTGCACTAGACGTAATAAAACCAGCTAAAGTACCACCAGCACCCCCACCACCACCACTATTACCCCCACCTGCACCGCCTCCAGCAGAAACAAGGTAATTAATAATGATTCCATAACTTAACAAATTAACCCAAGCAGTGCCATTGTACATTTCATAACAAGCTAAATCACTATTCCATCGTTGCATACCACGAATAGGTGAGCTAGGTCTTTGAGCTGTAGTACCAGTTGGTACTAGTATAGCACCGGTACCTGGAACAACAGTAATGTCACTGTTGTCTGCATACAGAATCTTCTCTCCAGGAGCAGTAACAAATACATCTTTAGTACCAGAAGTAAAGGTAACTAACGAGCCACTATTAGAAGAAGCCACTACTGTCGTACGGGATAGTGTAGTACCAGAAGAAGTATAAGTACCAATACCTACTTCCCAATTAGTACCACTTTGATCTGCAATACAGTAGTACGTTGTATTACTATTACCAACTGCAGCAAAGGATTGATACCCTGATACAGCACCAGCTAAGGTGACTGTACCGGTACCTGTTGTTGTAGTTGTTTCTCTGACTCTATTTAAAAGTTTAAATGTCATTTGTTAGGCCTCAAAGTAGAGATAAGGTTGTGTGTTGGAGTTAATAGACATATCACTATAAGCGTATGAACCACCAAGACCACCTGAAGTAACAGAATAAATAAATCCATATGGCTCTTGAATAATAGACTTGTTAGAAGCAGTAAAGCCTGTGACTGCCCATGCTCCATTTGATGCATTGGACTGTTCATTATTCATTATATACTGATGTGTTAAACCAATGTTTGTACCTGTTGTAGCAGTACTCATTACATAACCAAAGTAATAAGGCGATGAGTTTGGAGTTAAAGTAGTTGCAAAAGGCAACGACATAATCTTCCATTGGTTTTGGTTAAATGCTGATATAGCAGAAGATGCACTGGAGTACGTTTGGCTATTGGTGCCTTGCGACATAGTTATTCCCATGCTCAAGTTGCTTGAGGCTGAAATAATTAAAGCAAAGGATGAACTTCCTAGCAAACTAAAGGCAGTTGCGCCACCAGAAGTATTTTCTGCATAAATACCATAAGACAATGTTCTTGCGTTAGTCCATGCAGGGCTGGATGTAGAGTTATGAGAGAAAGACCATAACATTTCAATAGCCGTTACTGCCGCATAAGCAGGTGGAAGCACATGCATAAAATGTAAAGTATTTTGTGCAAAAGAAGTAGTGCTTGATGCCGCTAATTGGAATGGCGTCCAATCTGAAATAGTTACTGCTCCACCACTAGGTGCGGCAACAGAAATAGCCAATCCGTTACTATTCATAGTAATAGAAGCATTGGTTGCTGACGTACCTGTCCCAGCAAACTGCGTTGTGTTTGCAGAAGGAAAAGCCAATGCAGTGATTGCAGATGTATTACTTGAATATTGTAATTGACTTCTATTAGCCGTTAAATCAAATAACGATGATTGTGATGTTTGTAAGAATAAAGAACTTGCACTAGTAAAGTTTGGAATAGAAGCAGTCATAGTACCTGCAGATAAACCAAAGGATACTTGGTTGCTATTACTAAATATAACAGTACCTGATGTTTGTGTACCTGCAGAGTCTGCAATACCAACACCGTTGTATGTAGTACCACCACCACCGCCTGCTCCTCCAATAATACTAATGCTATTTGAGGATGATGAAAGCGTGATGTTTGCACCAGCTACAAAGTAAGATTGGTTTGGTGCGTTAAAGCTAATAGAGTTGCTAGACTGGCTAAGGGTTACATTGTTACCTCCTGCAAGTACCATAGTACCTGAAGAGAATGTAGTTAGCGTTCCTGCTGTATTACCAGATGCTGATATAACTTGACCGGCTCCACCGCCTCCGCCAGCACCAGCTGACAAAGCTAAGTTAAGTCCATTAGAGTTCATTGCAATAGTACCGCTAACGTTTGTACCAGCAAAGGTAGTTCCTGTTCCTGCAAACTTAGTAGTCGCAGAAGCAGCAAAGGCGTTGGAAGTAATATTAGATGTGTTGCTTGTTAGTTGATACAACGAAGCATTAGACGTAAACATGAAATTGCTTGATACCGAAGTATTCAAAGCATTTGAAGTTATTGCACTGGTATTACTTGTTAACTGATAGGCACCACCGTTAAAAGCTAAGCCATTAGAGTTAAGAGTAAACGTTGCATTTGTTGCAGACGTGCCTGTACCTGCCAATGAAGTGGAGGCATTAGAAAGCATTGCAGTAGTCAAGAACTGAGTACTGTTATATGATGCTGTAATAGTGTTACCGTTAACACCAAAGCTTATACCATTACTATTACTAAACACAGCAGTCCCAGAGGTCATCTGAGTTGTGCCTGCGGAGAGACCAGAGATAGCTGTTTGAGCTCCACCAGCGTTTGCTCCGGACAACGTAATGCTTTGTCCGTTTTGACTTAAGGTAATGTTGTTACCACCAAACAATAACATTGTTCCTGAACTTACAGTAGCTAAAGCTCCTGATGTGTTACCAGAGATAGCAGCAGCAATGCCACCACCCCCACCGGCTCCTGCGGATAAAGCTAACTGTAGACCATTTGAATTCATGGTCATTGAACCTAATACGTTTGTTCCTGAGAACGTTGTACCTACACCAGCAAACTTAGTAGTTGCTGATGCGGCAAAAGCATTACTTGTAATAGCACTTGTATTACTAGTTAATTGATAAAGACTATTGTTAGACGTTAAAGCAAATAAACTAGATTGTGAAGTGTTTAAAGCGTTTGCAGTAATCGCTGATGTGTTACTGCTAAACTGAAATAGGGTTGATTGTGAAGCAGGTAGTGCATTGCTTGTAATGGCACTTGTATTGCTTGACAATTGAAAGACTGACGACTGGGATACATTAACAAAGTTAGAGCCTGCATTTGATTGCATAGCTGTTGTTAAATATGCTCCAGTACTTTGATAGTTGGTCTGTACGGATGCAGTTAATACTGATCCATTCATTCCAAAGCTTACACCATTAGAATTACTAAATACTAATGTCCCGCTAGAGATACTACTACCACTAGCTGATAAGGCTACACCACCGGTACCCGAGGGTCCTGTTGGACCTGTGGGACCTTGAGGGCCTACCGCAACAACCGAGAAGGATGAAGCAGGTAAGTCTTGTAATACTATAACTGCATTGGATTGCGTGATGATTACTTGATCTGTCATGGCTGGGTGATCTCCGGACTAATTGTAACAGAACCTTCTAATAGGCGAGTTGCAACACCCCCACCAGAGGTTAATACTAAGTCATAAAGACCAGCTTTAATAGTTAATGCTAGGGTTAGGGTTGCAGTAGCTGTCACTACGATAGTTCCTGCAGACCCGCCCAAGACAATTGCACCATTAGACGTTGACAGATTTAAATCAATCTCACTAGTGGTATACGATTTCCGCACTTGCATGTGGGCCGTATAACCAGTAAGATTTATTAGAGTGCCTGTACTGTCTTTCCAAATAATAGAAAGAGTAAAGGTCGCAGCTTTTTCAATTGTGATATCATAAGTTGTTGCCGACATAATTTACTCTTTATTATTATTATTGTTTTACTAATTCAAGTGTGATAGTAAAGGATAAGGTTGCACTAGCGACCCACCCTTGGGTAGTCATAGTGATCTTACCAGTTTTACCAGTACCTGAGTTGTTTTGCAAACCACCATAGTAACGAGCGTCAATCTTACCACGTCCTACTAAGTTCCAAATACGAACTGGAGTAGTTGCATCCCAGAACAACTGAACGTCAAGGAGATCCTCAACGTCAAATATGATTCTGTCGATACGTAACTGGGAAGCTTTGACACCATTAATATCCATTGCGGACAATGTTGATGGATCAATTACCAACGTAGAACTTAAATCAGAAGTGTCTAAGACACCATCAATTTTAAGTACTACATGGCGGGGACCGTCAACTAGTGTCTGTACTGATGTTACGTTAGCCATATAAGCCTCCTATTAACGAGACATTTCTTGAGCAACAAGAACGTAGTCAGATGTAAGAGTATCAGTAGCGGTAGGAGTGATTTGAATAAATGGTGCTAACAAAACGTTAGTCAATGTTGTACCAGATGCACCAATAGTAGGAGCAGTGACACGAGCAACTAAGTAATCAGATAAATAAACAAGCAAGTCATTACCATCATAGTAAAAACCTACATCAATATATGTAGCTGCTACAGCAGTAGTAATACCAGTAACTAAAGTAGTTGCTGTTGAACCAACAGAAGATACTAAGTTAACTGAAGTACTTGCAGCTGCTTTGCTAAACCATAGACCATCAGTTGTGGCAGAACCATACTGAAGACCAAACTTAAATGCAACGTTACCAGCAACAGCAGATGCTTTAATACGTTGTGTATACCAAAACTTGTTACCAGAAATAAACTGGAACGTTGAAGCTGTTCTATACATTGATCCAGCAGTAGTAGTACCACTTGGAGTAAGTACAGCTGTACCACCAAGTTCGCTAGCAATAGCAAATGTAGCAGTACCTGTTAAGGTATATGAAGCTGTTTGACCTAAGTCAGTGTAATCGGTGGCATATACAAACACATCTTTACCAGCTGTAGAGCCAGTATGGAACGGATCTAGAAATGGAAAATCTCCAGTAACAGTTCCTTTAACTTGTGATGATAGGCCTTGTGTAAGGCGGGTAGGTGAACCCATAATATAAATTCCTTTGACGTTGAATGAACAACGCTCCGTAGAGCGTCATTGGAATGACAGAGAGGGGCCTCGTGAGCCCCTCCCTTAATTAGATCCTATTAAGGACCGTTTGAACCATAGATCGCACGTGGATCTGTCCAACCAAACGAATAACGTTCGTAACCTTTTGCTTTCGCATTCATGGTATCGAAATCATTATCTTGATCAAACTGTACACCAACACGCTCATAGTACTTCATACCATCACGTACGTTAGTTCTAATGAACCAAGCATGTGGGGATGTGAAGTAATGATTAACTACAGCACCACCTGGGAATACATTGTTTGCACGCAAGACGTTTAAGTCGTTGTTTGCATTTCCTGGTTGAGCTACAGTTTTGAGGATACGTCCAGCATTGTAAACTTCTTGACGAGCAATGTGTAAGCTCTTAGGCATTACATTGATCAAGAGGCCACGGTCATCCTGGAAGCCCATCAAAGCGATGGTTGCGTCTTCTAAAGATGCCTCAGACAAGTCAGCATCAACTGTTAACTTGTTTGCGAAAGTACCACCAGAAGTATTAGGGTGAGCTGTGGAGCAGAGAGCTACGCCATCGCCACCAGCATACTGGAGGTTACTACCGGTCGTGAATGCACGGTTGTAAATGTTAGCAGCAACGTTTTCTTTCGTTTGACGGAAAGACATTGCTAGTGCGCCTGAACGCTTTTTAGATACTTGCTCATACAAGTTATCGTCCAGTTCTTCTTTCGTTACAATGTAACCCAATGCATAAGCAATGTGTGTGTAACGAGTTGTGAAACCTTGGATTTCTGAATCGTATGTAGTACCAGCGCTTTCGGCTTTTTGTGGTACGAGTCCGAAGCCAGTTAACTGGACATCTTCTTCATAGTTTTGATGAGATGATTCTTTATCAAAGAGTGCAGAGAATTCTTCTGGATGCTCTTCGTATACTTGTCCCCACCAAGCTTTAATACCAGGCCATAGGGCCTTAGGATGGGTACCGGTTGTAATTACGCCTGCCATGTTCTTATTCCTTTAATTAATTATTAAGCAGTGCCTTGGGCTTGCTTGAATTGATGACGATTGAAGATGACTTGTACGTTAGCGTAAGCACCAGTAGAGTTATCCGGAGCTTGACGAACACCAAGAACTGTCAATGGTAGTGCCAAAGAACCAGAAGAACCTTGCGCCAATAAACTAGAAGCATTCAAGACAGTGCTTGATAATGGACTAGATTGTGACAATGTAGATGTTTGATCTGCTGTAATAGTCATACCAGCATTCTTACCTACATCAGCTGCAGCAATACCTGTAGCATCAGATTCAAGTTCAAAGATTGTATTAGGATCAGTTACTACTACTACATAACGCAAACCAGAAGATTTGCTTAAATAGATTTGAGCTAAATTTAGATTAGTACCTTGTAGTGAGACGCCAGAATCCGATGTACGGATACCAACAATTACACCAACAGGAATATCAGTTGTTGCTGCTTTTGATACGTATGCAATGCCATTTGTATCACTACCGCCTGCGAGCTTAACAACATCGCCAATAGCGTATGTGTTAGAACTGTCTGTAGCGATAGCGAACGTTTGACCTTGCTGATTCCAATTAGCACCGTTTAGGGTGCCTACTGGACTCAAGCCACGAGGGCTGTTAAAGTTTGCCATTTATAAAACTCCAATTAAGATTAATATTTATTACTGGTGCCGGTTTTAATACCTGCGTCATAGAAGCCGGTTGTGTCAACACTGTGACCACCCTGGCCTCGTTTGATCGATGCATCAGTTTTATTATTGCGATTTTGGATGTCAGCTTGATCTTCTTCCCACCAGTCTTGTTGGATCTTCATAAGGATCTGTTGAACTGGTTGGCCCATATCATTCTTACTTCCAATAATGCTTACTCTATCTCCCAGGTCTACGTTACGGTTTGTAACATTAGACGATGAATAACCTACCTCGTCAGGAGAAACGAATTCCCAACCTGCATCAAGTGCCGCTTGTACACGACCCGGTTCATCATTAAAGAAGTACAAGTGATATCCCGTAATGAGATTTCCTACTTGCAGTTTACCACGTGTCCCATTAAACGCACCACGATTGCGGCGACGTACTGGTTGCTCGTTAGACACTGTGGGTACTTCAACTTCTTTTGGTGTTTCCACAACAGTAGATTCTGTTGCTTGGGGTTTAGCAGTTGCCATTTCTTTCTCCATTATTTATTCAGACCAATCGTAAGATTCAATGTATTGTTCTTTGGTCATAAGTCCTTGCTTAACAAATCTATCACAGGCTGCTTTAGCTTCACCTGGTAGACCGTCATATGATCGTTTGCTCTTTGTTGGTCGGCCTGTGCCAGAAGCACCTACGCCATCCATTGGATTAGCTACCTTCTTCTTACCAAACTTTTCTGGTAAAACGGTTTGTAGTTCCTCGTCTAGCTTATCTAAAAAAGCCTTACCAACAAGGCTAGGGTTCTCTTTGCGAAGTGCTTCGCCAAGTCCATTTGCAATACCAGTTGAACGAACGTCATTACCAAACCAATCATTCTTGTCTAACCAAGACTGTAGCTCTGGGGCTACTTGTTGTGTTTGTTCAGGCTCAGGGATAGGAGCTTTAGCAAGAGCACGGGTCTCTTGTAATTCCTCTTTAAGACTATCACTAGCTTCTTCTAAATCAATTACACGATCACCATCACCAGAGGTAATAGCTTCTTTGCGTAACGTTTTAAGTTGTACTAGTTGTGTCTCTAAGTCTTTAGCCTTACGTTCGTATTGTTCCTTTTGGAACTTCTGAAACTCTTTTGCTGTCGTACGAGCCTCTTCGGCAATCTTACGAGCTTCATGTAGTTCTTTAAGAAGCTTCTCATTGTTCTTACGAACGATAGGAAGGATCTCACGACCACGTTTAACAAAGGTCTCAGCATCAACCCAGTCTCTTTCATTACCACGAAACTCATCTTGACTTACCCAACCTTGTGAGCGGGCTTCTGTCTCATGATTCTCTTGTGGTGCTTCAGGTGCTGCGGTTGCTTCTGTCTGCTGCAAATTCTCTTCGCTCATTACTTGATTCCTTTTAATAAGTGCGGATCAACTAGATCCATATCTGGGTCTAACACACCCGTTACATCGTCATCATTAATCATACGATATGAGTGTTTATCTTTACCTACGTACATCAGTCCTGCATACTTAGCCATAATGATCTTATCACCTGGTTTAATAGGTTTGTCTTTATAGCCAGGAAAAGCTTCTTCGCCGATGGCGATTACCTCACCTGTTGTATTACCTAACTGTTCACGTTCACTCATCCCTTCTGTTGAGATGATGATACCGCTCTGTGTCTGATTAACCACAATAAGTGGTTTGACTAAGACACGATTTAATATAGGGGTAATCCCAGTATAGTTACTCATCTCGATTCTCTCTCAGTGATTCCATTAAGTCTTCATATGACATTGTAAGTATTAAACGAGTAGCTGCAGCACGGCCACGGATCTCTGAATCGTTTTCCGTTCCTGCTAACAGCATCTCTTTTAAGTACTCACGATCATTATATAAAGCCTTCATAACGGCTACTGTAACTGGATGTTGCTTCCAGTCATTATACTCTGGCTGTGTTACTACTATCAATTGTTATTCCTCGCTGGGTTCTTTATCTTCTTTTTCAAGCTCACTCATTTTCATAAGTAGTTCAATTGACTTGAGCATACCATCTTGCTTAGTCCTTGCCATAGCAATCTCAGAGTTGAGAGTTGCTAACTCATGTCCAGAACGAACATTACCTGCTTGTTCCATCGCAAGGATAGCTTCAGCTTCTAACTTATGAATCTTAGCTTGATTGAGCTCTGCCTCTTTCATCATCTCTAACATACCCAACTTAAACTTAAGTTGTTGGTCTGCTTGTTTAGATTGTAAACGCATCTGCTCGATTTGCACTTTAGGATCTGGTTGTGGCGGTATTGCGTTAGGACCTTTTGGATCTGGCAATATCGTATCAACGTTAGGTACCCGCATTGCTTTAAGGTACATCTTCTTGACTTCATACATATTCATATCAGGTCCAGCAATCTGTAGGATAGCTTGGGCTTGTTGAATACGCTGTGCGTCAGAGATAATGTTTGGATCTGCTGCAGGTCTAATGTCTGATTCAGAACCTTTGTAGTCATCAACAAAGATGTTGAAGTCACCTAGGTCTGAAAGAAACTCAGAGTCTTCAGCCATGTATAACTGATTTAATCTATATAGCTTTTGGAATTCTTGTTTAAGGCTTCTGTAGGTACGTTTAAAGATACCTGAGAAGATTTTCATCCCTTGTTCAGCCATAGTCCTTGTTGTCTCAGCTGCCGTATTCTGTCCAGGATTCTGCCCTGAAAGGATATCAACTGAACCACCAATACGTTCTCCGTAGTTAATAAGCATACCAAGGAGGGTATACATAACCTGAGAAGGTTCACGCACTGGCAAAGGAACAATACCTTTACGTAAATCATCGCCTGTAGTATCAACGTGTTTCCATTCTAATGGTGCAAAGTTAGAGTTACCGCCTCTGATCTTAATGCCTCGTGATAGGAAGCCCCCGGCTGTATTAGCCATCGTACCAGCGTCAACCAATTGGTTAATGATTGTATCAATGCTTTCATTAAGTGGTCCTAGTAGTACTCCAAATCCTAAGTCATAGAAACCGCCATCAGGTGAAGGTATGAAAGGAAACTTAGTAAAGTACTGTTCAGGTTTAATGTAAAGTACTTTGTCGTTCTTACCATACTCAATCGATTCCATAAAGAATCTAGCAACAATACGTACGACTTGTTGGTTACTACGATTCACCCATACAATGTAGGGTTCAGCGTAACCGTCACCATCAAAGTCAATAAAGCGATGTTGTTCTAAGACTTCATAAGGTGTAGTAGGATCCACTGACTGTGGGGCATCCACACCTTGAGCTTTGTTCTTTGCTTTACGAAGATCAGACTCCTGGATCGCAGGAGTAGTCTTTTCATGTAATTCAGAGAACAACCCACGAGCTACTCGCTCATAGATTTCATTCTTTGTCATGTATTGTACATGAGTAACTCTTGTAGACGTCTCTAGACTTTTGGTCCAATAGTTAACTACAAGGTCTTGAGCCAGAATGTATTCTGACTTAGGACGTTTCATAACGGGATGGAAGTAAGTCTTCTTAAAGGCACAGCCAACAATAGGCTGAGTAATAAGAACCCTATCCATCTCTTCTTCCCAGCCTTCATCCTGTTCAAGGATTTGGTAGGACATGTGAGCACCAACTCTATCCGCACGGGCTTCTTTACGTCCGTCAGTATCGTTGCCTATTACCCGGCATTTAACCGGCTCGTCACCGTCCACCAAAACTGGATAGCTGCGTGCATGGTATTGCAAAGCAGCGATTGTAATAAGAGGAAACTTAATGTTGCTAGACCCTGGCCATGGGAATGACTTAGCCTCAGCAACTTGCAAAGCAAGCTTCATTGAGATCTCTGTCTTCTTTTCCCAGGCAGACCTAGATCTTAAGTCTGTTTCAAACTCGTGCACTACGTCGTGACCTATCTTCTTGAGATCCTGCTCATCAAGCAGTTCTGCAATGTTTGGACACGCAACTAAGTCTTGGAGCTTATGTTTTGAAAGTTCTGTCATTTAGTAACCTGTAACTAAAGATCGACCTTGTTGATCGTATCCTGATTCATGTAGTGACTCCCGATACTCATCTTCATCCATCTCGTCTCGAGTAGGGGCTTCAATAAGTTTATCAAGCATCATTCCAAGATAGGCTAAGCAGTCTACTTGGTCATCGTGTTTGTCTCTGGGGAACCGTAGGCACTCATCTTCAAGTGTCTGGTACCAGTCCGCCTTGTTATCAAACTTAACACCCTTCGCTCTCATACGGGCCTGTATGGACCGTGCTCGGGCTATCTTATCCTTACCACCGTGCTTAAGCGGTAGTATGTTTGCAAAGGTATTAGTCTTGAACATCTCTTCCCGTAGGAAAGGACCAATGGACTTAGAGACCTGCATATCCTCAATGCCAAAGGCTTCAGGAGTATACAGTCGTTGTAAGGCAATAATTGTATCTACAATCTCTTGACCATCCAGCCGTTGCCGGATTACATCTAGGATATGTAGTCGTTTGTTTTCATCTACACCCGCAACCATAAAGACGCTATAGTCAGCCTGTTGAGATTGACTAATAGCCAAGTCAGCAGTAATGTAGTAATGTACTTTAGCTTTACGTTCTTCATCTGTAAGGGGAACAAAGTCTGTCTTCTTAAAGTAAGCGTTCATTTCGTCCAAAGGGACATTGAGGTACTCTTGGGAATATACGTCAGGCATACCCATACGGATATACTCCTCACGCAATGACTTAAGCTCCTCAGCACTCTTCTTCTCTGGCCACAGGATCAGACTAAAGTCTGGGTTATGGGCTTTATACTTAACTGATTTCCAAAGGCTACGCCCTAGGCTATACGTCTTTAAACCCTCTGTCACCGTCTTCTTGTCCCCCTCTCGGGGCATAAGAGATTCTAAAAGAGAGTCCATATGAAGAATAGTACCCACCATCCTAATGATACCATTATCAGACCGGCAAGGAAGTAATGCACCATAAAACCATCTCCTCATCTTCGTACGTCGTTCTTTATTAACCACAGCCTCGTCGTTCTCCATATCATCACACAGGATAATATCAGGACGAGAGCCGTTCCATAGCAGTCCACGAAGCTTCTGTTCCGCTCCCTTGGCGATGATCCGGAACTTGTGGCCATCTTCCAATTCTACAATAATATCTGTTTCAGTCTCTTTAAGGAACTGAACCAATCCTTTTTCATTTCTCTTGATCCCGAACATAGAGATCAGATCGTCGTTCTCTTGTAGCTGCTGTTTGATTGCTCCTAGGAACAAAGCAGACTGAGATTCAGTATCTGATACCAGAAGCATAAACTTCCGTTCTCGGAACAAGAGCGTAGCCAATCCGTATCCCATCGTTACTGCAGTAGATTTCGCATGACCCCGTGGGGCGGATATAGCTACAAACTTGTCTTGTGAGCAACATAGATCCCACCACTCCTTGTGACACTCGGGGGTGGAGACTGCGTCGCCTAGGTTAGCTGAAAGGACAGATCCCATAAGACCATAGATAACTTCTTTAGTTACCAGCATCGTCTAGGTCCACGTCAATCACTTCACCTTTGTTTAATTCTCGTCGAAGGTCACCCTTGCTCATACTTGCAAACTCCGCAAATTTCTTAGCTAAGTAGTCAAGCTGACTGACCGTATCTACCTTCTCAGTACGTTGAGTAGGCTTACCGTTTAGAAGGTTCCGCTTATCGATCATGTCGACAGCTACCTTGTGGGCATCTTTAAGGTTAACAGGTTTACGGAAGATCTCACCAGTCTTCTGGTTAAATCCAAAGTCTCCGTTCTCAAGGCGGTCGCTGACCGTCTCTATAGACTTATCAATGATCTTGGCTATATCAGCGTTGATTGCATCGTCTCGTTCATCCTGTATCTGAACAACAAGCTCTTTCCACCATGGCTGGTATCTCCAGATGTGGAGGGTAGCCTTTGGTATGCCAGTGGCAGCAGCAGTCTTTGTCTCAGAGCCAGTAGCCAGGTAAGTCAATACAGCCTCAATCTTTTGGGATTGGGCCCAGTGCTTATTGGTTCCTTTGACAGCTCTACGACGCTTTGGAGCATTGCTCAACAAAGCAAGTGATGCTTTAGTGTTTTCCATACAAGATCCTTTTCTATTTACTATACATATATTATACCATACTTTTAACCAAAAGTCAATAGATAGACACAAATATAGTTTCTACAAAGAATGTATTGACAATTTACAAGAAGTATGATATACTTTATATTATTATATTATTATATTATTATATTATTATATTATTATATTATTATATTATTATATTATTGTTTTATTATATT
>Ga0194048_10001244_pt1 | contig 12665 bp, 21 predicted proteins | sample JunL225m_MetaG_FD_161685 | JGI IMG/M metagenome (GOLD analysis project Ga0194048, IMG submission 161685) | Anoxic zone freshwater microbial communities from boreal shield lake in IISD Experimental Lakes Area, Ontario, Canada - Jun2016-L222-5m | ecosystem: Environmental > Aquatic > Freshwater >...
GGGTCGGAGTGGGGGTCGGCTGGCACCCCATAAGGCTATCGCGACGCTCGCCCTCCTGATCCTGCCTGTAGATGGCGGCCAGGGAGTTGTGCGGAATCTTTTCCGCCCTGACAATTTCTTTACATGGCGCCAGTCCGATTCGACAAACGGGCATTGACTGCCCTGGTCGCCCTGGTCGCCCTGGTCGCCCAACCCTGGCGACGGCTGACAACCGAGGGCAATCACTGACAACGATGCACCCAGGAAGTAAGCCGCGAAACTCAAAACCCAGCCGCTTGGGGTGCAAGGGGCCGTGGGTTCAAATCCCGCCACCCCGACTCCATTTTTTGGAAGTCGGAAATTGCTGGTCGCCCATCGTGGTCGCCCTCCTCTGGGGGCGGCCTCGTTGCGTTTTGGGGGTCATCCGAGCGCCGTCCGCTCCACCTGGTCTCGGAGGTGGGCTGGGTGGGCATGGGCATACACCTCGTCCAACATCTCTCCGGAGGTCCACCCTCCCAGCGCCATCAGCGTCGGCCGGTCGACGCCAGCGAGCGCCAGCCGGGTCGCCCAGGAATGGCGGAGACCATGCGGGTGGACGTAATCCAATCGCGCCCGTTTACAGGCTGCTTCCAGGGCGCTGCGGACATCCTGAATCCCTTGGCAGATCAGGCCATCGTCTTTACGACCCGCCCGAAGATACATCTCCCGAAGCCGCGCCAGCACCGGGGCAGCCAGGGGCAGCACCCGCATCGTGCGAGTTTTGGTGCTTCCAGCGTCAACAACCAGCACCCGCTGGTCCCAGGAAACGTGGTCCCACCGCCGGGAGAGTGCCTCCCCAATCCGGAGGCCCAATTCCAGCGCCAGCCAGATCGCTGCAGCGGATCCGGGTGCGGTGACCCAGGGAAGCACCTCCATCAGCGCCCCCTGTTGTGCGGGTGTCAGCCACCGATGACCCTTTTTATCTGACCGAAGAACAGGCATCTTTGGGCATTTCTCCAGGGTTTCAGCGTCGACCGCCAGCTCCAGCGCCCTCCGGAGGTGGGTCAGCTCGATCTGAATCGTCCGCGCCCTCACTCCATCATCGCGACGGGCCAGAACGTACCGATCCAACACAATCCCCCGGATCTCCACAAGGGGCCTGTGTTCGCCCAACTTCTCAATAAGTGCCTTGGAAGCGTATCGATCCAGCTCCAGGGTATTCACTGACAGTCCTTTCGCCTGCCGATGGACTGCCAGATCCGCCAGCGCATCAGCTAGCGTCAATCCCGAGCTTTTCCCGCAAAGCTGCTGCGGAGTTTCCCCGCTTGCTACGCGCCCTTCCCAGATTTTGAGCGCCTTGTCGGCCTGCTTTTGGTTCACGAATCCTATCGCGGAGGCGCACGATTTCCGTCCCTCCTTCCATTCGATCAGGTAATACTGCGCTTTCTTCCCGGTCTCCGGATTGATCCGGGACCGCGTTACGAGGTGTGCCATGAGACTCCAGGAGGGCATTGTCAGCCCTCTCTCTGTGGATCCGGAGGGTGGTGCCCAAACGAACGGTAGCGCCCTTCAGGCGGTCTTCCGCAAGCCACCGATCCAGGGTTCGGGTGGAGACGTTGAAATATTCCGCTGCTTGTTCGCGGGTTAGCCAGGGACTGATCATTTTTCGTGTCTCCACACAATCCGATCCAGGCGGGCTGGCCCCTCGAAGGTCCACCGCCCACGACTTCGAGCCCAGATGCACCAGGCGTACTCCCGCTGGTCGGTACCCATCTCCCGGCCGGGTCCACCGAAAGAGATCCGGGGGTAGAGAACCGCCTGGGTGTGAATTTTTGCCGTCGGACCCCAGACCAGATCCCGCCGGAATTTTCCGCCCTGGCCGTCAGGTACGATCCACGACTGGAGAAGCAGCAGGGCCACCACCTCACAGGTCGGAACCGCCAGCGCCATCCGCAAAATCTGGGCAGCCAGGGAGAAGGGCGGGTTGGTGGTAACCAGACGGGGGGCACATCCTGGTGGCGGACCCTGGAGGGCATCGCCCACGGTGGCCAGACCTGAGCGTACCGATTCGGCATGCGGATCCAACTCGGTGGCGTGACCGGGCCCGAGCCTCTGCAGCGCGCGCGGGAAAGCGCCTCCGCCGGCGCACGGATCCCACCAAGGGCAGGAAACCCCCACAAAATTGGGGATCAAATAATCAACACACGCCTCCGCCACCTCGTCGGGGGTGTAGGCCACGTCCGAACCAGCGGAAGCCTGGGGATGGAGGCTGGCAAAAAGGGCGGGCTGCATCACATCCCTCCCCAACAATCAGGCGACCGCCAGCAGTCGTAGACGGGCGCTCCAATCGCACACAGAATCAGCCCCGCCAGATAAAGGAATAGGGTGCCGTCAGCCATTGGAGCCCCCATTCCGCTGCTTGCTGGCCTCTTCCGCCCGCTTCATCTCTGCCCGCTGGAGGGCGTAGGACGCGGCCCGAGTCTCCCGGGTGAGCGCGTCGAGGTCGGCGCGGGCTTTGGATAGGCGGGCAAGGAGGGCGTCGTATGCGAGCTTTTCGGGGAGGTCAGCCATTGTCCACCCCACAACCAGAACGGTGGACCCTGGCGGTAAACAGCGGGGTCTCCCGCAACTCCCGAAACGCCCGCAGCTCCCGGAGCGCATCCTCAGTCTCCAAGGGCCGCAAAGCATCCTTGGCTCGATCCAGGACTGCACAAGCCTCGGTCAAAGCCTCTTTTGCCTTCCGGGTTCGTTCGGGACTCTGGCGCTCTTTCGGCAGGTTGTTTTCGTAACGGACATCTCCCTCCGCCACCCGCACCCGACGGGCGGCCTCTTCTACCCAAAGGCGCGCGGCTTGCAGGCTATTCCCCTCCGCTTTCGCGGTGTCGATTGCATCCCGAACATCGGCTACTCGTTGCGCTTCGGTAGGGCGGTCTTTGCGTGCCATCACAAACCCCCAAACAGTTTCAATTGCTCATCTTCCACCGTCCCCACTTCCTGGCGCCGCTGCAATACCTCCGCAGGAAGCTCCCAGAACCCCAGCGCGCCCCGGTCGACGGGCACCGGCTCCTTCAGCCGAAGCACCTCCACAATCGGCCACCCGTGGCAATCGGGCACCCGCCAGCCCATCAGATTGCCCTCAAAGGGTGGCGCCGAGGGGCCAAAGCGGACGAAGGCGACGATGGAGGAGGCGTGTGTCGGCGGGTTGCTCCTAGAAACGGACCGTTCCCCCTTGCGAAATGCGAGCTCACCGTACACGTCCCATCCCGCTTCCCGCGCCATCCCCGCCACCAAGCGCCGCCCTTCATCGCTTGCGACGGAGCCAGGACGCCCGCCGATATGCTTCCCCGCGTGCAAGGCCACCAGTTGCCCGGCCATCCCTTTCGGGAGTGGCCGGCTGCGGTTCTCCACCCGCTTGTCAAGGTGGCAGATTGCCCATGCCCATTCGGGGTAAAGTGTAAGCGCTTTCATTGTGACACCTCCCAAATCTCCCCAATCTCAACACCAACCGTCTCCGCAATGTCCGCCGCCAGCCCAGCACCGGCCCGGTGGTGTCCACCCAGCACGCGGCAAATATGGGTCCGAGTCCGCCCAGACTGTCGAGACAGCTCTGCCCATGTCCAGCCGCGGGCGGAGAGGATGGCGGTCAGGGGAGCGATTTTGGGGGTGTACCAGATGGCGCGGTTCATCCCGGCACCTCATCCCAGGTGCGGCCATCGAGAAGGCGGCCAGCGGTGGCTTTGCCAACACGATAAGCAATTATGGAATCCGCGAACGGGGTTTTTGTGTGGTGGCACCATTCGATACCAGTGTTTGCACTCATTGTCCTTCCCCTTCCAGCGCCCTCTCCAGGGCATCCGCAGAGCAATCAGCACTGTGCTGCCCCTTCTCCCCGTCGCAGATCGGGCAGCGGCCCGTCTCGTCTGCAATGGTAGAGAGGTCATGAAGCAGGATCTCGACCAGCGTTTTCAGATTGACAGACATCATGCCTCCACAACAGGACGCGGAACAGGTTGGACCGGGAAGTACCGCCTCCAGCCCGGCTGGGAAGGACGATTCACCGCCACTTCCTCCCATTCACCCAGGGTCCGAGTGCCATCCTCCGCCCGGGTGATCTCGGCTCCCCACATCCGAAACGGCCGGTCGATGCCTTCCACGATGAGCTGGAGCACTTCGCTCCGCAGGTGATCGGGCGCTTCTTCCAGCCGCCCAGCGCGCCACAGGGTCGCGCACAGAGACACCTCCTCTGGCTTTTTCGACTGGGTCCGCCAGCACTCCGTCACCACCGCCACCAGGTCTGCCCTCACCACTTTGACCGCGGCCTGGATTACCTGCCGATGGTTTTCCGGCGGCACGTTGCCCAGGGCCACGATGGTCATCGTATAGGAAAAGCATAGTGCTACCGGTGCATTCTCGCCAGTGGTATCGAACATCTGGCGCGCAAGGTTTTGTAATTCAGTTACGTCCATGACCCCTCCAAACCGCCGCTCCGGCTTTGACCCCGGATACCCCCACACGGGGACGGCTTACTATCAGAAGCCGCCCGATCCTCCCCGCGACTCCGACCGCGGTTCTTGCCGCTCCCGGCGGGGCTCTTCCCGGCGGCTATTGCCGGTCTCTTCCTTCTTGGAGCCACCGGCAAACGTGGCTTTGTCCACCACCAGCTTCAGGGTCTGGCGCTCATTGCCGTCTTTGTCCTCCCATTTTTCCAACACCACCTCTCCAGTGCAGAAGATGGAGTCGCCCTTGTGGAAAAACTTCGCGATGAACTCGGCAGTTTTGCCGAAGGCGACCAGCTTCGTCCAAGTCGTGACTTTGTTGTCACCGAACCCGGAATCCGTGGCGACGGTGGCGGTGCACATTTCAGTGCCACTCTTGGTGGTTTTGAGTTCGGGATCTTGGCCGAAGCGGCCGAGAAGTGTTGCTGCGAACATGGTGAATTCTCCTGTGTAAAAGTGTTAGAACGGGACGATCGACTGGGTGAACAACTCGGCAAGCCGGCTATCGGTGGTGGCTTTCAGCTTCTCCAGAATGGCGGACGCTTCCGCACCGCTCATCTGCGAGATCACTTTGCCGGTCAAATCGGAAATCATCTTCTCCACCTCTCCCGGCTTGGGAGGAGGACAATCGCGCTGAAACGCCGCCAGCCGATCGGTGACTTCTGCGACGATCGCCTCATAAAGATTGGCTGGTTTCGCCTTGGACTTCGCCTCTTCCTTGGCCGAAACTTCCTTGGCGGGGGCTTCCTTGGCGGGGGCTTCCTTGCGAGGCTCTTCATTGGCAGGCTCCTCCTTCCGAGGTTCCGGGCGGGGTTCCGGGCGGGCCTCCTGCCGAGTTTCCCGGCGCACTTCATCGCGTCGAGGGGAATCCAGATCATCCGCCTCATCGACGCGGGGCAGCAGCAGCAGGTCTCGCACGAAGTAGCCCAGAGAAGCGGTAACCGCGCCGGCAACCGCCTTATCCATAGGCCGGCCGGATTCCGGCACGATGGCCCAGTCCTGCTCCATCTGGAGGGATGCACCGCTGGAATGGGTGAGCAGGTACTTGCGCCGAAGGTAGAGAATCTTCACCGTGCCGGCCGGGCTGGCCCCGCCCTCCAATTCCTCCCCATCCTCCCCGCGGCGGGCCTTCTTCTTCCCGGCCGGCGCCGGGGCGTCGTACATCGCGGGGTCGACGTGTGTTGCGATGGGCAGTAGGTGAAGCCCATTTTCCGATAGGAGGAGCCCACCTTCGGCTACCACCGCCTCTGCCGAAGCGTATTTGTACCCGTGGAAGGAATTCTTTTTGTCCTTCTCCACGTTCTTGGCCTGCGTTCTGGCATGGGCCAGGGCAGTAAACAGAGCGGCAAGATCCATAGCTATCTCCTTGCGATTCTTGGAAAGTGTAAACTTGTAGAACTGGCGTACTCAACCTCCAGCCGTGCCAGTCTCAACTCCTGGCGGACCGGGTGAAACCGGCGCCAGAAGCGCTCTCTCGATTCCGGTGTCGTAGAGGAAACCCGTACTGGCTCCTCGGGATTGCGAAACTCCCACCGCCGCACCAGCCAGCGCACCATGTCATGCCGGGATTGACTCCACCGCCGCCGACCGCCCGGCATTCCGGCCTGGCCCGCGTTGCCCATCCACCGCCCACCCCAGAATTCGGTCCCATCCTCGCCCAGATCGATGACGATCCCGGCGTAGTAGTGGGTGCCCCAGGGCGCATGAACGAATACCTTCATGCCCGCCCGGGTCTGCTGGGTGTGGTACTCGATCACGAGAGGTTCCTCCTCGCGTTCTGAATCACCACCTTCAACAGAAGGCTGTCCAATCCGACCTCTTGCACCGCCGCCTGAAAGGCAATCAGCGCCTCATCCTGCCCGGCCTTCCGAGCACTGGTCACCTCCAACAACAACTGCACAGCTTGAGCGCCAGTCATTTCGAACATCGCGCCTTCCTCCGCTGCCTTTCGAGCTTCCTTCGACAGTTCAGCCCAATTCATCGCGACTCCAGCAGAGGGAGAAAGGTGGGGAGGCATCCGCAAGCGACGCAGATACACAAAAGAATGGCGATCTCCAGCCAGGCCCACCCCTGGGCTTCCAGCGACCTCATCGCGCCCCCAACCGGCGCATCCAGGCCGCCCGCTGTTCAGCGGTCATGCCGCTGAAGTGCGCCTTCCGGTCCTTCCGGCAGCCGAACCTTTCCCGGGAGAGCAGAAAGGGAGCAGCAGTCTCTGAAACCAGATCCCGGCTGATGTGCAGCACGGCGGGTTCAATGAGGGTGTCGTAGGGCGTGGGGGGCATCGGGGTCGCTCCATGCCCATTAGGTATAGCACACTCTATCGCCGCTGGGTATATATCCATTGAACATACTTGTATGGATAGCTACAGAACATGCCCATCCAAAATATTCACGCCCCGACGTTGCACCTGTTCAGTCAGCGTGTAATGCTTCGGGGGCATGAGGCCGATATGGATTCCGTAGAACGTGGACTACTGATAGCGCGCGGGACTGTGGCGTTATCTGGGTTGTCCGACGATGATTTGACTACGCTTGTATTGAGTCTGGAGCAGCGTTCGCCCTTATGCGTTGTTTCCGAAGTGGCGGAGAGTGGCGACGGTGGCGACCCGGATGGCCTCGGGAGCGAGGCACCATAGACGGGCGACCTCCAACGCGGCGGGCCGGAAGGATTCGGGGATTCCTTGCCAGGGGTCGGCCTTAGCGGGAATGACGGTGATCTGGCCCTTGCACGCTTTGACCCAGGACAGGATCAGTGTGTTGGTGGTGACATCGCCCCGCTCGACCCCGCTGATCGTGGGTTGTTGCACCCCAATAAGGGCGGCCAGCTGCACCTGGGTCAATCCGGCGTCAATGCGAAGTTGACGTAGTTCCTTGTGAAGTTCCATACGTGGGAAACTAACCAGTCTTCCTGTTGCCATCGCACTTGCCTTTCATAGTGCTATTAGGTATAGTCCTGATGGCTATGGAGAGCAAGTGAGAGTCCTCGGCGAATGGCGGCGGCGGGCTGGGCTGACCCAGGTAGAACTGGCGACCAGGGCGGGCTTAACCCAGGCGTATATTTCCCGCCTGGAAAGCACGGGTACGCCGACCGTGGAGACACTGGGGAAGCTGGCGGCTGTTTTAGAGCCCTCCAATGCGGAGTTGGCCGATGCGGTCCGGGCACTTCGGGCCGAAGCACCTCCGACCTCTCTTCCCCCCGAAAGCGAGGTATCCCTTGGCTAAGAAACAGACCCCTCACTACTACCGCATTCTCGGGCTGGTGCCCGATACCGACAACGGTCTCAGCTACGTTGTTCGCCAGTTCGTGCTGAAGCTCAAGTCCGAGGCGGCCATGCTGCCGATCCTGAAGGGCGTCGACCTGGATGAATCCAAGCGACGCATCTACGATCTGGTGGAAGCCGTGCGGGTCATCAGCGCCCCCGGGCGATGCGCTGAGTACGACGAGCTGGGCCACGACGCCTGGATGTTCCGCCACCCGGCGCCGCCAGCGCTGGTGGAACTGGTCGCCAGCATGGACTGGCTGCTGCTGGCGATGGAGGAGATTGAGAACGTTGCGGCGGATGTCCGGTCCGGCACCACCACCGCTTTCAATGCGATGATGGCCGGCGGCCTGACCGACATTCTGAAGCTGCTGCCCGGCCACATTCGTGGCGATCGGCTCACCAGTTTCACCGCCCGGGACATGGCGGAGGAGATGCTGTCCTACGTCGATCCCGACGAGAAGCGCCATCGCGACCGCTATGGTCTGGCGGCCATCAATCCCGATCGCATCCGGTGGGTCTGGCAGACCACGCACAGCGAGACGAACGGCCGGATCATTCTGGGGACTTGCAAGGCCCTCGGCAAGCGGGACCGGGCGCTGCAGAAGCGCAAGGAGCCCTACCTCTGGGAGATCACCTTGTCGCTCGACTACTGGCTGGTGGCCACCGAGAACGAGCGGAAGCGGCTGGTGCATCACGAGCTGGCCCACTGTTGCCTGGACCAGGACAACAAGGGCGACACCGTGCCGAAAGTGCAGGGCCACTCCATCGAGGAGATGCTTTCCACGATGCTCTATTTCGGGCCGTTGGATGAGACGCAATCCGCGGTGGTGCGGGCTGCGAACCTGCATCCGAGCGTGCAGGCCGACCGGCCGGCGCTGTTTCCCACCGCAACGGCGACCCGCGAATGAGCGGTACCTCCCGCCCGACGGCCAGCCAGGCCAACCGGGGCAAGCCCTTCGAGCAATCCCTGGAGGCCATGCACGAATTTTACAAGGGGCGCGGGCATTGTTTCGCCCGCTTCCCGACCCCGTACAAGGTGATTCGGAAGCAGGGCCCCAGTCTGGTAGTGGTGCCGGAGAAACCGGCAGAGCCGGATTTTATGTTGATCGCTTGCGGTCTATCCATCGTGGCGGACGCAAAGTCCACCGTCGGAGATAGCTGGCCGCTCTCCAAGCTGGAAGAGCATCAGGCGGCGTTCTTTTCCCGGTGGACCGAGCAGAGCGAAGCCCACCGGGCGGGCGTGATTCTCTGCATCCAGCCGGAAGGCATGGGCCAGACGATCTGGTGGGTCGATTGGAGCATTCTCCGGTCGGTCTGGGAGACCTGGTTCCAGGGGAATGCAAAGCGGGGAGAGGCCTCGCTCAACACCTTCTGGCTCACCAACCACGCGGTGCAGGTGAAAAACCTGGACTGGCTGACAGCAGCCAGGAGCATCCAATGATCGCCACCTTGTCGGGCGCTCTTATCGTACAGGCCGGGGAGGAAGCGGAGAGTCTCCGTACCTCTCTGGCATTTCCAAACCCGGCCTACCGGCAGGCTCTTCGGATGCGGGAGCAGGGCCGGAAGGTGCCACTTCCGTCGATGGTGATTCAGCCCTGCCTGGATGTGGAGCACAACAGCCGCACCTGGGTGCTGGCTCCACGGTGCGCCTCTTGGAAGGGCTCCCTGGCGGATGCCCGCACCTCTCCCGTCGCAGACCTGGTCAGCACGACGCTTGCCCTGCGACCCTACCAGCAGCGGGCCCTGGAGTCCTGGGTAAAGGCCGACCGGGAAGGGGTGATCGTTGCCCCCTGCGGTGCGGGAAAGACGATGGTCGGCCTGGCTGCGATCTGCGCCACTCCGACCCCCGCCCTGGTGCTGGTCCATACACTGGATCTGGCAAAGCAATGGGTGGAACGGGCCAAAGGGCTGGGGATTGAGGCAGCGCTGATCAGCGATGGCCGCGCACCCGTGGTGGCCAGGGTGGTGGTGGCCACCATTCAGACTCTGGTCACCTGGGACTTCTGGCAGCGCCTGGTCTGGGCAAAGAATTTTGGGCTCACAGTTCTCGATGAGGCGCACCATGTACCGGCGGAGACCTGGGGGCAGGTGGCACTCTCCCTCCCCGGCGCCGCCCGGCTGGCGCTGACCGCGACCCCTCGACGGGCCGATGGGCTCACCGATCTGATCCACCTGCATGTCGGTGCGACGGTCGCAGAGATCACCCCCGCTGAGCTGCAGGAGGTGGGCGCGACGATGGCTCCCGGTATTTGGCGCATCGACACCGGCTGGACCTGCTCCACTGAAGGAGCGGAGTGGACCGCGATGCTTACCGAGATGCTCGAAGATGAAGACCGGCAGCGGACCCTCTTTGCAATTGCGCGCGAACTGCTCTCCCAGGGCCGGCAGGTGCTGATTCTCACCGAGCGCGTTCCGCATGCCGAGGCCACCGCCCTGGCCCTCGGTGGCATCGCCATTCACGCCCGGCTGCCGAAGAAGGCCCGGGCTGCTGCGATGGCCGGTCTGTCCAACGGCACCATTCGGTGCGCGGTCGCCACCCAGCTCGCCGATGAAGGTCTTGATGTGCCTGGCCTCGATGCGCTGATCCTCGCCGTCCCCTGCACTCAAGCCGGGCGTCTGGAGCAGCGGGTGGGCCGGGCGATGCGCGCCCATCCCGGCAAGCAAACCCCCATCGTGGTGGATCTGGTGGATGCCGGGCGCCTCGCCGGCCTCTGGTTCGGTCGGTCCAAAGTTTACCGAAAGCTCGGTGCAACACTGGTTGATCCTACTGTTCGGATGGCAGCATGATAAAGCGCAAGGGACTGCCTTCAGATTCGGAGATGGAACAGGCTCTTCTGGGGGCAGTGCTTCTGGAGGGACGGTGGATTCCGGGGATTCGGAGGAATCTGTTTCTCAGCGGCGATGCGATTCGGCTGCTGGATGTGCTGGAGAGCCAACGGCAACGAAATCTGGGCGTGGATTTGGTGTCTGTATTGGGAGCTTCTCCTGCGTCGTTGGCTGCCTACGTAGTGGCAGCACCAGGGCGGGTGCCAAGCCTGGAGGCGGTTCCCCATTGGCTGGTTCATCTCCGGGAATTGGCCCATCAGCGGGCGCTGGTGGCCTGGGGCGCGGATGTGGAAGATGCCATCCAACGGGCAGACTGGGCGGAAGTGGCCCGGTTGCAGAAGGCCCAACCGGCGGAAGAATCGGAGTCGGAAACTAAAGAAATTCTCCCCGATGAAGCACCAGACCCCGGTATTCGTCGGCAGGTAATCAGGATGACGAAGCGGCGCGCTTCGGAGCGGTTGCAGGCGGATTTGGTGCTTCGGGAAGATCCAAGGTGGAAGGGCCGCATTTATTATGATGCCTTCCGCCAGATTCAGATGTTGGATCAGCGCCGCCATGCGGATGAGGATGATCAGGCGATTGCTCTATGGCTGGAAAAGGTCTACCGAATCAAGATTTCCGGGGCTGGTCTGGCCCCCATAATCTCTGCCATCGCTCAATCATATCAGCGGGATCCGCTGGTAGAGTACTTGCGCGGCTTGCGGTGGGATGGAATAAACCGGGCCGACTGCTGGATGATCGATGCGCTGGGTGTGACAGATACGGCGCTTGTCCGCATTCTCGGTCGCCGCTGGCTGATTCAGGCGGTGGCCCGGGCCCTCCGTGCCGGCTGCAAGGCCGATGTGGTTCTGATGCTCGTGGGCGCCCAGGGAGTGCGGAAATCCAGCGCACTTCGGACCTTGGTAGGTCCCGAGTTCTTTTCCGACTCCCCCATATTGATGGGCGATGTGCGCGGCATCGAGCAGACCCACCAGGCCTGGGTACATGAACTGGCGGAGTTGGTCGGACTGAAAAAGCGAGAAGTGGAAGAAACAAAGGCACACATTTCCGCCCAGGAGGACACCTATCGCCCAGCCTATGGCCGGAAGTCAGTCACCAGGAAGCGTCGGTGTGTGTTCAGCGCCACCACCAATGAGGACCAGCCCCTGCTTGACCCAACCGGGGCCCGTCGATTCTGGCTTCAGAAGGTGGACACGGTAGACCTCCAATGGCTGGCGGACAATCGTGATCAGCTTTGGGCAGAGGCAGTTGCTGCCTTTGATGCTGGAGAGCCCTGGCATCTGTCCAGGGAAGAGGAGCAGACCGTAGCGGAGACCCGACAGGAGTTCCAGCGGGAAGAGCCCTGGGAAGATCGGATCCTCCGGTGGATGGATGATGCCGAAACTATCAATGAGTATTGGACCAGTAACAAGCGTGGAAACAGGAAGTTTTTGACGACATCGGTCGTAGCTGATGCCTGTTTGAAGATTCCTACCTACCAGCAGAGTACCAGCCAAGCCCAAACCATTGGGAGAATCTTGCAATCTGCCGGGTTCAAACGGCGTCGAAAGCGGATTGGCCAAGTGCTGCTCTGGGTCTTCATTCCGAATGGAGAGGAGGAAGATCAGCCATGAACCTGACTTGTTCCTATGTTCCTAACTTGTTCCTATCTGTTCCTATGTCTGTTCCCAGCAGAAGCGCTCTTTCGTTCTATGTTGTTCCTGGGTTTGGCGGTGTTGAGGGTTTGCTATCTCCTCTCTCTGTACCCGCTTCCAATGTTTATAGAAATCTGTGGGAACATAGGAACAACAGAGGGGGAAGCAGGATGTTCTCAATAAGTTCCGCAGAGGGAATACGCGGACTGATGGAAGGGCAATGAGCTTGCATTCCTGGCTGCAAATGGATCGTAGGGAAGCACCGACACAAGATCGGGTGGTAGCTCTGTTGTCCGAGCAGCCGGGATTGTATCGGGCCGACATCGAACGGGGATTGGGCCTCAGCTATCCCCGTGTGGTGGACCTGCTGAACCGCCTGGAGCAAATGGGGGTGGTGGTAGCCGAGTACGAAAGCGGTCGAGGCACAGGCGTCAGGGGCGGTTTCCGGTACCGTTTAGGGGGGGCTATGTCCCCCTCCCCCCCGGGGC
>Ga0194048_10001245_pt1 | contig 12657 bp, 22 predicted proteins | sample JunL225m_MetaG_FD_161685 | JGI IMG/M metagenome (GOLD analysis project Ga0194048, IMG submission 161685) | Anoxic zone freshwater microbial communities from boreal shield lake in IISD Experimental Lakes Area, Ontario, Canada - Jun2016-L222-5m | ecosystem: Environmental > Aquatic > Freshwater >...
TCCCGCCCCGCCTAGGGCAAGCCCCGTGCCCTTGGCCGGCAACCCTATGCCCTTGCCCTTGGCAAGCCCGCCAGGTTGCCAGGTCAACCCCTTGCCCTTGCCCTTCCCGTTGCCGTCCGCCCCGCCTTGCGGGCTTGGCAACCCCTTTGCCGTCCGGCCGTTGCCGTCGGATCAGTCAAGCCCGCCCCGCGCCAGCTTTCCGGGGCAAACGAAAGGAGGTTTACGGAATATAGTTTTATAATAAAATAACTTTATAACATTACCTAACAACCTATGATTTAATCATAAGTTAGGATGTCATGTTACGATTGTTACAATTGTGTGACGACGATTTCGGGGTTTTTGGGGGGGGTCGATACCCGGAACTCATAACCCCCCTCGAAAAAATGCCGATTTTTCGAAAAATCTAATAGGAAAAAAAGTTTCTGCGCGGGCGTGATCGGGATTTTTCTGGGATTTAATAGGCAAAAAAGGTGCGTAGAATAGGCCGACTTAATCTCCGCAAATCGACAGGTCGGATTGCACCCGACGATTGCCGGCCAGATTCGTAGGTCAATTAAATGCCCGTATTTATTGGCCAGTATTGAGGTCGTATTCCGCTGGGGAATAAAGTGCTAGAAAACGAAGACCCCCTAAAATATTGCGACCCCTTTTTATTTTCCGAAGGATTTCCCCCCCCTGGGGGATAAATATTTGATTGCCTTTGCTTTTGGGGACAGTACCCCTAGGGGCTTATGAATACCCTCGCTATGTTGACGGCTGCTCTGGCAGCCATGACCCCGCCCGAGCGTGACGCCGCCGAGCTGATGATCCTCACGAACACCATTGGCCAGATTGAATCGGGCGGTGACTACAAAGCGGTGGGCGACAAGGGTGCAGCGGTCGGGGCTTGGCAGATGCACATCGCCGCTTGGTTAATGGCCAACAAGTGGCGCGACGATAACAAACTCCCGAAGATTAAACGCTCGCTCTGGCAGGTGCCAGACAACCAGCGGGCGATTGCCTTTGCGTATGTGAACTGGTGCCGGGAGCAACTATTGAAGCAGGGCGTGTTGAAGCCGACTGCCGAGCAAATCTACCTTTGCTTTGCTATGGGGCCGACTGGGTTCAAGGACATTGACTGCGACAAGAACCGCGCACCTGCGTTCAAGCGGGACGCTGCCGACCGAGTGGCTTCGGTGTACTACTCGCTCATCAAGTGAAGCCCTACCTCTGCATCGACCCGGGCGCGTCTGGTGGCTGGGTACTGGACGAAGGCTCCAGCATCATCTGGGGAGACATCGACGGACTGACCGAGCTTTGCCCGCCAATCAATACGACGGTGGTCATCGAGAAGGTGCCGGCGTTCGTCGGCCCTATCCCCGCCTCGGCGTCGTTCAAACTGGGCTACTCCTACGGCTGGATCGTTGGCCTGTGGCAGGGGCGGGGATTCAAGGTGGTGCTGGTGACGCCCCAGGAGTGGCAGAAGACCTTGGGGGTAGGCACAAAGAAAGGCGGGGGGCATACGACGACGGAGTGGAAGAACATTTTAAAGCGGGAGGCCCAGAGACGCTTTCCTTTGGTGGAAAAGATTACACTCAAAACATCTGACGCTTTTTGCTTGCTCTCCCACGCGCAGCAATTCAACCTCTGAATCCTAGCCACCCGCCCAACATGATTATCCGATATTACAACCGAGTCGAAGCCACCGAAGTGGCCGACCTCAACCAGGCCCAGCTCATCGTTCATGAAGAACGTAAGTCCGGCAAGAAAAGGTTCCACCTCGTTCCCAAGAAGGAACTGCTGGATCACATCGAGTTTGAGGAGTTTGAAAACGACATGATTCGCTCCGCCGCCGAATCTACTGCGGCGCGGGAAAGCAATTCTCCCGAAGTGCGTCATCTGGCTTTGAGCATCTTGGCCTCCATGCGTCGTGAAAAAAAGTTTTACCACATCTGATTCTCCCATGATCACTAAACTAATTAAGACCCCGCCAGCTCGCTTGCTGGCCTCCATTCCAGATACCGAGTACGTCGTCCTTTCGGACGGCACCGTTGCTCGCCGGCTCAAGCCCTATGTGGTCAACACGAAGGTGTCGTACAACATGATGCTGGACGGCGTCCTTCGCCGTATCTCAAGCCGCAAACTTCTCGAAGCCGCCAAGGCCATCGCCTAACATGGAACCCAACGAACTGACCGCCGTGACGCAGTCGTCCGCGCACGAACTTACCGCCTCCGCCGCCGGCGTCTACGACCGCATCTCCGACCCGATGATGGCGATCAAGACCCTCGGACGGTCTATCTTCCTCTCTGGCATCTTCGGTCTAGATAAGCCCGAGCAGGGCGAGATTCTGGCCATGCAATGCCTGGTCGAAAAGAAGTCCCCGCTGGAACTGGCGCGGACCTACCACTTCATCCAAGGTCAGCTCGCCATTCGCTCGGACGCCTTACTGGCCAAGTATCAACTGGCCGGCGGTAAGGTCAACTGGATCACCCGCACGGACAGCCTCGTCGAAGCGGAGTTCTCCAAGGGCGACTCCAAAGCGGTCATCGTGGCCGACATGAAAGAGTATGTCGGGAACGGCACCGCGCTGGGTAAGGACGGCAAGCCGAAGGACAACTGGCGGAAGTGGCCTCGTCGGATGCTGACCGCCCGTGCGATCAGCGAAGGCGTCCGCCTCATTGCCCCGGAGTGCTGCTTCGGAACCTACACCGTCGAAGAACTCGACGCCACGCCCTCCAAGCCCGTCACCCGAGCCAACACCCTATCCATCGACGAACTGGTCCCAGAAGGCAAGCGGGAGGCCGCCGTTGCCGTGCTACGGCAGGTTGGCCACTTGACAGACGAACAGGGCTGGGCAGACATCAGCCCCGACTTGGAAGAAACCTTGACCAAGAAGCCCGCCGCCTTTCTCTCCGCCGTCGACAAACAATTCTCCCTATGAGCCACCAAACCCCAGAAGACCAAGAAACCCGCCATGAGTTCAAGCCCCTGCCCGACCGCACCCCGGAAGAGCAGGTCAAGGCCCTCACGGCTATTGTCCACCAGATGAGCCAGAACTGCTTCGAGGCCCGTCTCGAGCTGAACGACCTCAAGGAGCAGCGAGCCGGCGTTGATGCCGAACTCCGCTACTTGCGCGGGATCGTCTCGGCGGAAGGCCAGGCGAACTACAAGAAACTCACGACCATCCAAAACAATTAATATGGAAAAGCAATTCATCCTCGACCTGTTTACGGCTGGCATCGCCCTGCTGGTCTTCGCCTTCGTTTGGGCCGGCATTATCATCGGGCGTAAGCACGTCCGCTGGGACGACAACTATGATGCCTCGGCCTATTGTTTCTTTGTGATACTGGTCACGCTCATCACCGTCTTCTACGGTTTGAAAGCCTACTTCTGGTTCACCGAACACATCACTTACCTCCCATGAAAACCATCCTCGAAAAAGACTACAACAGTCACCCCGGCTTGAGCCAGAGCGGTGCCAAAGAAATCATCCGTTCACCTTTGCACTTTAAGGCATACCTTGAGCGTGACCGTGACGAGCAGACGCCAGCCCAGCGCATCGGTTCGCTTGTCCACTTGGCAACGCTCGAACCCGTGAAGTACGACGCCCTCATCTGCGTCGCCCCAGAGTGTGATCGTCGCACCAAGGATGGAAAAGAAATCTGGGCTTCGTTCCAGTCTTCGCTTCGCCCTGGCCAAGAAGCCATTACGGCCAAGGAGTCCGAGCTGGTGACCAGCGTAAGCATTGCTGCCCGTGAAGCCTTGGACAAACTGTGCGCGGACTTGGACGCCGTCATTGACTCGACGGAAGTCCCGCTCGAAGGCACGGTGAATGGTACGCTCATCAAGGGAAGGCTCGACGCCATCCTGCTCAACGAGGAGACGGGCAAGCGTTACGTCGTGGACATCAAAACCACAATGGACGCTGGCGCGGAATCGTTCTCCAAGGATATTGCCAATTTTAAGTACTACCTCCAAGGGGCGTGGTATACGACGCTGGCGGAAGCCGAAGGTTTCTATCTGATTGCCGTGGAGAAGGACGCCCCGAATGACTGGGCAATCTACACGCTCGACGAGGCGGCACACACGAAGGGTCTCGCCTTGATGTTCTCGGCCATTGAGACCTTCCGCCAATGCAACACCTTCAAGCAATTCCCCGGCTACCCGAAGGACATCCAGACGCTGGCCCTCCCGAAGTGGGCACAGTAACCTTTCCACCACCCATAACCATAACCCAATAACCCAAATACCATCATGGCATTCAAGTTCAACCCCAACGCCGCCGAAGATCGCAAGTATGTGACCAAGGCTGGCACCTACACCTGCACGGTGGCGGCGTTCAAGCAGGACTACCTCCCGCCCCGTGCCGACCTGTACGCCCGCATCACCTTCGTCACCAGCGAAGGCGAGACGGTCTTCGGCGACCTGTTCGCCAAGCCCGACAAGAACGGCGGCCACGACCGCCTGGAGCAGTTCGTTGCTGCCACGGCCAATGACGAGGAGATCAAGAAGTATATCTCCGGCGGTGAGCTGGAGGTCGACGAGTCGTTTCTGACCACGGTCTGCACCCGTGCGGTATCCCGTACGCTCAAAGTCAAGGTGACCGAGCGCAAGTACGTCAAGAAGGACGGGTCGGAGGGGGTGGCCTATCAAGCCTCCTTCTTCACCCGCCTGCCGGCTGGCCCCGAGGCCAACCCTTTTTAAAGGGGGGGTCTAGGCGGTACTTTAGGGGGAACGAAAGTTCCTCCTTTTTTGTGCTTGTGTTGTCCACGGCAATATACACAACAGGTCTTGCCACCCATAATACCCATGAAACTCACAAAGAAACAAGAACTCGCCCTCTCGCTGCTCGACTTCAAGTCTATCATCGAAGAGTGCATCGCCGCCGACACCTCCAAGTTCGACGCCTGGACGCACACGATTTGGACGTGCCACTACACTTACAACGGTGCCTATGTCTCCTGCCACGGCGGCGAGCCTACCCGCTACTGGTTCGACAAGCGTATCGACGCCTCCGAGCTGCGCGGCATGATGAAGGGCAACCCGAAGACCGAGTACTTCGTGTTCCGCTGTGGTGCGAAGCGTCCCCAGTACACAATCATCTCCGCCGCCAAGTACGCCGTTGAACCCGAAAAGCCTGTGCTTGTTAGCATGACCCCCACGCAGGTCAAAAAGGCCGTTCTCGCCGGCAAGACGGTGCATTGGTTTAACGACCTGTATACTGTAGCCTTTCGGAATAACGAATGGAGCCTTGATTGCGACAGCAGCGAATCGACGTGGGGTTTGTTTAAGGACACCGGCGTCTTTGCTAACCATGACGGCAAGAACTTCTTTATCGCCTAACATGGAACTGAAGCTCCGAGACTATCAAGAGGCAGCGGTCACCGCTGCTTTGTCTTTTGTCGCCAAGGGCGTTGCCCCGCTCATCGTCGCCCCGACCGGGGCTGGTAAGACGGTGATCGCATCGGCCATTATGCACCGCTGGCAGATTGGCACGACGCGCAAGTGTTTTTTCGTGGCCCACCGTAAGGAACTGATTGACCAAGCCCAGGCAACGATGACCCGTGCCGGCGTGGTCGGGGAAGCCCTCTCAGTCTTCTCCGCCGACTTCGACCATATCTCCGCCGAGGACAAAGCCACCGCGCTGGTCGTCTTCGACGAAGCCCATCACGCCGTCGCCTCCTCTTGGGAAAAGTTCAATAAGGTCTTCACCGGCCCGAAGGTTGCGGTGACCGCCACGCCCGACCGCCTTGACCGCCAGAGGCTCGAATCCGTGGGTTTCACCGTCGCCTATGAGATTGCCATCCGCACCCTTATCGAAGCGGGGCACCTAGTCCGCCCCTTGGCCCAGAAGATGCCCGTCGAGATGTCCATGATCCGCCTGCGCGGTTACGACGACGCCCTTGAGGCCGTGGCCGATTCCATCGTCACCGAGCTGAATCGCTGGGACCGCAAGAAGGCCATCTGCTTTCTGCCCGAGGTCGATACCAGCGTCCGCTTGGTGGCTCTCCTCCGCCAGCGTGGCGTCGAGGCCGGCCATGTCGACGGCAGCACCTCCAAGTTCCGTGCCGGCACGGTCGACGCCTTTAAGCGGGGCGACCTGCGGGTGCTTTGCAATGTGAACCTATTCACCGAAGGGTTCGATGCCCCCGAGACGGATTGCGTCATCCTCCTCCGCCCGACCCAGTCCCGTGCCCTCTGGTGCCAGATGATTGGGCGCGGGCTGCGGACGGCTCCTGGCAAGACTGATTGCCTCATCCTCGACCCGATGTGGATCAGCGGGGAAAACTCCTTCACCCCTGCGGACGCCTTCACGACCCACCCTCACGCCAAGGGGATAACGGTGGAAGGCGGGCACGACCCCCTTGATGTGGCCGACGCCTGCGACCGCTCCGCCGAGGACGCCATGTTGCGTCGCATCGCCTTTGAGGAGTCCAAGGCATCCGCCCGGGAGGCCAAAGAGAAGGGTCTGATTGACCTATCCGTGGCCTGCGCTGTCTTCGGGTTCGTCCTGCCGGCACCGACCACCGAGTCTGCGATGTTTGGCTACCAAGGCACAGAACTTGAGCGGTACGGCGTTTACGCCAAGGGCATGACGGTTGACCAAGCCGAGTGGATGCTAGGGCGTCTGAAGGCACGGGAAGCCCTTGGATTGGCCACCCTTAAACAGGTCCGCAAGCTGAAGCAATTCGGGGTGCGCGGTGCCGAGCGTCTGTCCAAGGAGTCGGCGTCGAAGGCCATTGGTGCCGATTGGCGGATTTCGGGGGGGTCACCCTCGAAGGCTCATAACCCCCACCCCATCTACGGTCGCATTTTTCCACGATGAATACGAAAAACAATAAGCCCTTGGTCTTTATGATCACCGGGGTGGCTCGCGCGGGGAAGGATACCTTCGCCGCTTGTCTGATGGAATACATGGCTCGGGGCGACAGTCGCTGCGAGGTGTTTAGGTTTGCCGATGTCCTCAAAGACAGGGCCAACGATGTCCTCCGCTCGATGGGGGTTTTCAAGGCTGGGGAGCGGGACTTTCATTGCGAGGAGTTCAAGGTGAAAAACCGCGCCTTCCTTGTCGAACTTGGCCGTACCCTCCGGGGGATTGATAAGGACATCTTTGCTAGGCACCTCAATGCCTCGGTGCATAGTTTCTTCGACTACGCCCCTTTGGGGGTTCGCCCCGTGGCCTTGGTGTGCGATTGGCGATATCTGAATGAGTACACTTTCCTTTCGTCGCACATCGACGCCCACTTCATTACGGTGGAGATTCAACGGCCAGGCTTCGGGCCGGCAAACGAGGAGGAAGAGTGGAGTCTAAAGGACATGATGTCCTCGATGCAGATTCAACATACTCGCTCGGCTATTGACCCTGCTGGGGTTAAGGCCATAGCCTCCGAGCTTGCCCATTACTACCGACTATGAGTACCCCAACTATCCTAGGTCAACACGGACGCTTCGACGGATTTCCGAAGCGGTTTAAAACGCATCTGTCAGCCCCCAAAGGGGGAATGATGCAAATGCTTCTCAATCAAGAGGGGGATTGGGTTGCCTTTGGTGACTACGAGTGGTTGCGCAACTATTCAGCGCGTCAACTGGAGCAGCACATTAAGGAGAACAGCCAGCTTCGCCTGGACAACGCTATGTTGAAGGCTCGCTTGGAGATTTTGGAATCTGCGATCCTTTCCGGCAACGCCATCACCCCGGACGCTGTTTCCCATGAGTGACCAATTTAACACGAATATGAAACCAGTATCCCTTGAAGTGACTATGATGAAGCGCATCGGCGAACTTAAGGCCGAGAATGCCCGCCTCAAGGCCGAGGTCGAGAGGCTGACCAAGGCTGGGGATTTGCTTGCTGTTCATTACACCGCTTTAAGCAAATGCGTTACCCCAAACAATGCGAAGTCGGGTAGCATAAATAATTGGACATCCGTTATTGAATGGAACGCCGCCAAGGAGGGCAAGCAGTTCAAATGAGCTCCGATGATCGCATGACGCCCGGAAGGTCAAACTACGGCAAAACCAAGGCCGTTGTCCTTCTTGCCCACAAGAACGGATGGACCATCGATGAGGCCATCCAGCATAGCGGCAAACCCCGTGCCTCGCTATTCTACTGCTCCTACCGCCTAGGTCTGCCCTTCCGCTGCCTCAAGCCCCGCGCCAAGTGGGGGTCGGTCAAGGACTGCCTCATCAAGGCGTCCGAGCAAGGGTTGACCTATGCCCAGGCGTCCGAGCTATACAATATCTCACGCACCAGCCTTTACGACGCAGCCAAGCAATTAAATATTTCCCTTAAACCATCCAAACACAAAAAATGAGAAAGCCCCCTATCAAACTGACCCAGTACACCGACAAACTCCCCAAGCGGTGCCGTGCCCTCTTGGTGATCCTCGACGGCGGTAAGGTCGAGCATCCCGAGTTTGTTACTTACAGCCGGGATGAGTTCGCCTCCGAGATGGCCAAATGGAAGCGGAATGTCCTGCCGACCCTCAAGAATTCCAATGTCGAGTTTTGGGAAGTCCATAACGGCGAGCATACCAGCGTCAACCTGCTTAACCGCTAATGAGCCGTAACCCGCCCCATATCCGACCCGCTCGGATAGCCGTTATCGAGGGAATGAAACGTGGTCTGACTTGCAAGGAAACCGCTTGTGAGTATAAACATACTATCCGCGCCGTGCAGGAAGCCGCCCGCCGAATGAAGCTGGCCTTCATCTACACGGGGTATGGTCGCCCGCCCGTCCATCCCCATCTACTTTCCCTTAAATGAATATTAACAAAGGCTGGAAACGGTTCATGGCGGTTGGCTGCTCCCACGGGATGTACGCCGATCCGAAGGCCATCGAGGGGGTGCTAAAGTTCAAGGAACGCTGGAAGCCCCATATGACCGTCCACCTTGGGGACTTTGTGGATATGACTCCTTTCATGTCCTCGGCACGGGGCAAGGGCGACTCCGTCGAACCCGACATCGGCGGGGGACTCAAGTTCCTCGACCAGCTCCGCCCGAATGTCGTTTTGGCCGGCAACCACGAAGTCCGCCTCTGGCGCGAAGCAGCCTCGGACGATGAGGTCTACTCGGGGTATGCGATTCGCCTCATCAATGATATCCAAGAGCATTGCCGAAAGCGGAAAGCCCTCTTCGTCGAGTACACGGGCATCTGGCAAGCGTTCCAGTTAGCCAACTACAAGTTCACGCACGGCACGGTATACGGCGAGAACGCCCCTCGGGATATGGCCGAGATGTACGGGAACGTAATCTTCGCCCATACGCACAAGGTCGGTCGCATGACTGGACGACGGGACGATACTCCGACGGGCATCAGCGTTGGTACCTTGACCCGCCGGGGGGCTATGGATTATGCCAATACGCGCAGGGCCACCTTTGCCTGGTCGCAGGGCATGGTCTTCGGGTACTATACGGACGAGAAACTCATACCGTGGGTGCATGAGCAGCCGCACGATCAAGACGAATGGATTTTGCCGGTATGAAGACTACTTCCGATACCGACTACTTCCTCAAGAAGCTCTGGGACATCAAGGCCAAGCGGGAGGACAAAGTCCCGAAGGGGTATTACAGCGTCAAGGACTTCGCCAAGCGGTGGGGGGTCGTGCAGACCACGGCCATGATGAATGTAAGGCAGTTGGTGGCCGGCGGTGCGCTGAAGCAAATCAAACTGCGTCGGTTCGATGGCAAGCGTATCGTCGTGGTTAACTATTACGGTTGACGCTACAAAACCTGTAAGTCACCAATCCAAGAGCCACCATGACCACCGAAGATCGTATTTCCGGGGCGAGAGCCTATCTCGCTAAATTGCCCCCAGCCGTAGCCGGCCAAGGTGGACACCCCGCCACCTACCGCGCCGCCAGCATTCTGGCCAATGGCTTCGACCTCCCGTGGTCGGACGCTTGGAGCCTACTCCAGGAGTTCAACGCCCGCTGCTCGCCACCTTGGGAGGAGAAAGACCTGCGTCACAAACTGAACGACGCCTACGTCAAGCCGCACGAACGCCAGAAGGGCTGGCTGTCGAAGGGTCGGGACAACGACCGCCGGGTCGGTGCCAATGGCCGCTTCGTGTTTGACCCCAAGCGTGTCGCCGAGCTGGCCGACGCCCAGACCCCCTTCACGACCGCCGACGTCCTGCTGAACTGCTTTAAGGACGACGATGTCATCTGCATCACGAACGAGGCTGGCCAGACCGAGGAGGGAAAGTGGTTCCCCGCCTCCAAGGGCATCTTCCTTGCCCGCGCCGAATGGATCACCAAGTTCTTCGGCCCCGGAGCCGTGGGGGCTGGCAAGTTCGCCGACACGGAGTCGGGGGCTTGGATTCGCATCAACCCCTTTACGCCCGATGACTTCACGGGTACGGACGGCTCGGTGTCCAACTACCGCCATGTGCTAGTCGAGTTCGACAAGAAGCCCAAGGACGAGCAGGTGGCCATCTTCCAGCAGTCTAACCTACCCATCAGCCTGCTCGTCGACTCGGGCGGCAAGTCCGTTCACGCCTGGGTGCGCGTCGACGCCCAGACCAAGGAGCAATGGGAAGAGCGACGTAATACGGTGTATGACTATCTTTCCGACCATGAACCCGACCCGCAAAACAAAAATCCGTCCCGCTGGAGCCGTCTCGGTGGCGTCTTCCGTGGGGAGAACGAACAGAAGATCATCGCCTTCAAAACGGGAGCCTTGGACTGGGACGAGTTCATCGCCTGGCGCGAAGGCCAAGACTTCCCCGAAGAGGTCAGCACGGACACGCTCGAAAACTACGACACCAAGAACGATCCGAACCACGTTGTGGGCCACGGACGATATCTATGCCGAGGAGGGTCTTTACTCGTTACTGGACAATCGGGTATCGGAAAGTCATCCTTCGTTATGCAGATGGCAGCTTCATGGGCCATTGGGCGTGAGTTATTTGGCATACCCGTCATTCGCCCCCTCAAAATCGCAGTCGTTCAAGCCGAGTGCGACATCGGAGACCTCGCAGAAGCCTACCAAGGCGTCTCGTCGGGGATGCGTCTCGCGCCCGATGAAAAAGTCCTCTGTAAGCAAAACCTCAAGTTCTTTACGGAAGCGTCGAAGACGGGGAAAGACTTCGTAGACCTGTGCCGGAAGATTATCGTAAGGCATAAGTTGGATGTGCTAGTCGCTGATCCGCTGCTGTCCTATGTGGGGGGCGACCTATCCAAACAGGAGGTCTGTTCCCACTTCCTCCGCAACCTTGTCCAGCCCGTGTTGCAGGAGACGGGGTGCATTATGGTCTTCATCCACCACGAAGGTAAGCCAAAGCCCCAAGAGGTGAAGGACGGCCAGACGGTGTCGGACCAGATGTATAGCGGTATCGGGAGTTCCGAGTTAGTGAACTGGGCGAGGGCCATCATCAACATCCGCCGGGAGTCGAAGGAACTGCCCGTGTTCTCATTCAACCTTACGAAGCGGGGCAAGCTCGCTGGGATGCGGACGCCCGACGGCAAGCCTACCCTATCCCTCAAACTGAAACACGCCGATGATCGGGTGCTATGGGAGGTTGCCCCCTTGGCCGGCGGGTTTGAACTCCTCAAGGTGGGCCAGCAGTATCGGCACTTCGAGTCGAAGCCCAAGATTAGCCGTGGGGCGTTGCTGGAGGAACTGGTGGCCGACCATAAACTCCAGCGCGACCAGGCGGAAGCCCTTATCAAGGCTATGGTCACCAACGGGATTATTGAACCCCGCAAGGTGGGGGCAGCGTTGTATTACCAAGGCACGAAGTACGATACCGAATAAGACCCCCTAGGATGCCCTAGGAAGCCCTTGAACGCCAAAGACGGGTCAATACCGCTACCCCCACCCCTAGGCACCCCACAGCCAAAGCCCAGCCGAAGTCCCGGCAGGCTTTAAGCGCGTCACTTGCCCGGTTCAAGTTCTGGCCTGTCACCTTGTCATCCGTCACCAGTCCGCCCTGCGTGATGAACATAGCGTGGACATTCTGCGTGTTCTGAAACGATTCGATGATGTTCCCGCTGATCCACGCCACGGCCAGCGCCGAGACTCCCGCAAAGAAGGTCAGCCCAGCGACAGCCAGAAGCAAATTGGTGTCACTTGCGTTTGCGTTTTCCTTTGGCATTTTTGACCCCCACTTTTTTGAGTTCGGTTTGCCCACGGGCTTTAACGTATTTTAAAAGGAAGTCTAGTGCCTCGGGGGCACAGTACCCGCAGGCACCAACGACACCCATCCGCAGGCCCGGAGATTGGATATGCTCTTGGATGCCATAACCTACCAAGGCGGCGGTAATTGCGGCGGCGAAGACTCTGCGTATGACCCAGCCAATCGTAACAGGTTCAGTCGAGAGTAGTAGGCGGGCCGTCATTGCCAGACCGCCAAGGGTTGAGGCGACTAGACCGTCTTTAACTTCGTGAGGAATCTCCTCGGGGTTCATGGCACTCATTTACGAAGGACGGAGGATAGGAGGCAGATGTTGGCGATGGAGTAGCAAAACCACATCACGGCGAGGGGGTAGTTGCGGACGCAGATATTGGCCACCCCGGCGGAGAAGTAAGCGAGGGAGGCGATGCCCGGGACGCAGACCGTTGTGAACATTTCAATGGTCATTTAATAACAGTCCTTCTATAACCAAGTTTCCACATAGCCGAAGCGATGCGGGTGCTAATTGATTCCACGGCTTGTTCATCCAAAAAAACGGCAG
>Ga0194048_10001247_pt1 | contig 12652 bp, 9 predicted proteins | sample JunL225m_MetaG_FD_161685 | JGI IMG/M metagenome (GOLD analysis project Ga0194048, IMG submission 161685) | Anoxic zone freshwater microbial communities from boreal shield lake in IISD Experimental Lakes Area, Ontario, Canada - Jun2016-L222-5m | ecosystem: Environmental > Aquatic > Freshwater >...
ATACGATGACTTGCCCGTAATCACGCCACGCCTGACCGGCGATCGGGGCGGTGGACAGGGTAAGCAGCTGTCGCTCGACTTCCGCGATCGTCTGGTGGGCCAGTTTTTCTGAGTTCGTCAGCAGAATCGCCGGCGAATTCGGGCCGTGCTCGGCCTGGCCGAGGAGGTCGGCAGCACAGAGTTCGCCGTCGACCGTCTCATCGGCGATGACGAGGGTCTCGGTCGGTCCGGCGAAGAGGTCGATCCCGACACGGCCGAACAGTTGGCGCTTTGCCTCAGCCACAAAGGCATTTCCCGGTCCGACGATCATGTCGACCGCCGCAATCGATTCCGTTCCGAGCGCCATCGCGCCGACGGCCTGGACACCGCCGAGGACGTAGATTTCGTCGGCGCCGGCGAGGTCCATCGCGACGACAATGGCCGGCGAGGGCGTCCCGTTGAATGGTGGAGCAGCTGCAATCACCCGGCGTACACCGGCCACTTTCGCGGTTACGACGCTCATATGGGCGCTTGCGACGAGGGGATACTTTCCGCCCGGAACGTAACAGCCTACTGAGTTCACGGGTATGTTCTTGTGCCCCAGGATCACGCCCGGAAGGGTCTCGACCTCGACATCCCGAAGAGCCGCGCGCTGCACTTCCGCGAAATTCCGCACCTGCGCCTGTGCAAATTTAATGTCTTCGATCGCCTGTTGCGGCAGTGCGCGATAGCAGGCGTCGATCTCTGCTCGGGAGAGGCGAAAGTGGGCCGGGGACCACTTGTCGAAACGCTCCGAGTATTCTCGCACTGCAGCATCGCCTCGAGCCGAGATGGCGCGAAGCAGTTCCTCGACCAACGCGCGGACCTTGGCGTCGTCGGTTTCTGCCTGCGAGGCGGACATTCCCTGCTTCAGGTGCCGGATCATCGTGGGACCTCAATGTTGTGATCACGATGCACTGCCATCGTGACCTGTGACACTAGGGAAGAATGACTGCGAATGCAATACGGCTTGCCCAGCGGCCCTCCGGTCCGGACACAGGCAGGCCGGCAGGGGCCCCAAAAGGGCCGGTGGGCGGGGAACTGGCTTGGAGATCAGGCCGAAGCGGTGCCGCCCCGACGCGAGGCTAAGCAGGCGCCTGCCCATTCGCGTTGGCCCCTGGCACTGACAAAGTTCCAAACCCGGCTCAGCGGACCGACCTACCAACCCCCAGTGGATCCAACATGGGCGGCGCTGGCAACGGCCTTCCTTCTCGTCTACTGAACTGAGCCCCCTCGGGCGCCCGAAGGCGCGATGACGGCGGCGGATGCAGCAATGCCATTCAGGCGTGTATGCGCCGGGTGCGGCGCCCGCTCAATTCGTGGTGGCCCGTACGGATCCCGTCATAAATCGACTCTCGGCCGACCGCTGATGTGACGCATCCGTGCGAAAACGTCGAGGCCGATCTGGCGCAGGATGTCGAGAATGTCGATGGGTACCCAGTTCTCGGCAATCAAGCCATTTTCGAGGCGGTAAAAGTCCATGACCCGGATGGTGAAGCGTTTCCCGGTCGGTGCCAGCCCCAGCCAGTCGCCGCCCGTATGCGTGGCGCTCATCCCGGGCCACCCACCGGTAACGACGAAATCACCGTCCCCGAAGCCCGTGATGCGGGAGCCTCCTCGTCGATCCGGGACGGCCCGCAGGAACGGGATCTGGTGATGTGCCTGAAATCCCGCGAGCCCGCGTGTCGTGCCGATGCCCGAGGGGCCATACCACATGAAATCGCGCGTCCAGTATTTCGCGTGATCCATGCTTTCGAGCGTCCTGCCGTCGAATGCGCGCCGTGCTACGTTCATCGCAGTGACTATTCGCAAGGATGTCGCGCCGCGAATCGAATCGACCACATCAGCAACAGCCCACCGTGACCGACCGGTCCGGGCCACATCGCCTCCACACCAAGCGACGGCGCCAACGGCCAACATCGGGCCTGCAGCACCAGGTCGACGAAATCGATGAGAATCCACGAGCGGCAATGGTCCCGCCTACGATCTCGTGGACTTCCCCGTAACGCAGGGTTGCAACTTGGTTGGTCGGCGGGATGTCAAGAAAAGGCGCTGAGAATGTGCCCTGATAATGGCAAACCATCGCAGCCATCGCCACCATGGCCTTCCCTTCAAATTCGCCGGAGATCGCAATGACGTCCCGCCGTTCGACGTCAGGAAATGATCGGAACAGCGGTAGCCACCAGCCAGCCAGAATTTCAGCGGCCCGGCGAGATCATTTACCGGATGCGCCACGCTGCAAGTCGCCCCCGCACTGTAAACTGCACGTATCCCCGCGGCGGCCGCCTGCACCCCATCGGTGGTGAATGCGCGAAGTCGTTCAAATATAGAGCCCTTGATCTGGACGAGCGAAGTGGTAGTCAGAGGAATGCACTCCCCTCGGTTTTTCAGTGACCAGACATACAAGCGACCGCGCCCGATGAGCACGTTTTCCCCCCTGCCACGTATCGCATGTCGGGTCCCAGCATAGCGCTGCTGGCGGCACTAAAAGTACTGCGCATGCATTCTGATCTAAACCAGCTATACAGCACTTACGCAGATCTAATCGGGGTTGATAATAGCCACGGAATTGCATTCGACGTACATCTGGGATATATCTCTATCAGTCGATGGTGCAGCGCGTAGTCTTGCCATCCAACGCATCTGCGGCCTCGCAGGGCGTGACGTCAATTGCGGAGGCAAAAAAATGCGGGAATTCGGCGCGCTGAACTGGATCATTCTCTGCGTCTACGTTGTCATCGTGCTATCTCTGGGTTTCGCACTAAGCAAGCGCGTAGCGACGGCGGAAGACTTTTATGTCGGGCGTCGAACGACCCCGTGGTGGGCCATCGGGATTTCCGTAGTGGCTACCTACGTCAGTGCGCTGTCCTTTCTCGGCGGCCCGGCGTGGTCCTATACCAATAGCCTCTCGGTTATTGCGATTCATTTGAACTACCCGCTGGTCATATTCGTCGTCGTCACCGTCTTCCTGCCGTTCTTCTTCAATAGCGGCGTCGCGTCCATTTACGACTACATCGAAAAGCGCTTTGGACCTACGTCTCGCCTCGTAGTGTCGGCAGTCTTTCTCGTCTCCCAGGCGCTGACGTCAGCAGCGGTCCTCTATGCTACGGCTCTCGTCATCCAGTTCGTGACTGGGATCGACGTCAAGATCGCGATCGTGATCGTGTCGATCGTCGCGCTCGTCTATACGTCGATGGGCGGCACAGTTGCGGTGATCTGGACGGACGTGTTTCAGGCCACCGTCTTGTTCGTCGGGGCTGCCGTCATTTTCGTCTCGTTAGTTCATCATTTGCCGATGCCGTTCGTGCCCTTCATGCATCACTTGAGTGAACTGGGCAAGACGCGTGCTCTGAACCTATCCACGGACCTCAATGTCGAAGCTACGGTCTGGTCAGGCGTTATCGCGATGTCGCTCTATCACGTCACCGTGTATGGCGCGAACCAGATGATGGTTCAACGTACTTTGGCAGCCAAGAACATCGGTGACGCCAAGAAGTCCTATCTGATGATGGGGTTCATCGCGTTCTTTATCTACTTCCTGTTCTTCCTGCTCGGCATCCTGTTCTATGGATATTACGGTGGCCGGCCGTTCGCCAACGGGAACACCATCATCCTTGAGTATGCTGCGGCGCAGAACATTCCTGGATTGATGGGCATTATCGTGGCCGCGATCGTGGCCGCATCGATGTCGTCGCTCGGTGCAGCGATCAATTCTCTGGCGACGATCTCAACGGTCGATTTCTATCAAAAATACGTGCGCCAGACAGGGTCGCCCGAGCACCTCCTTCGCGTGTCCCGCGGGTTTACGGCAGTCTGGGCGGTCGCGATCATCATCCCTGCAATTCTTTACTCGACCAGCACAGGTTCAGTGTTGCAGACCCTGAGCAAAATCGGCTCGTACTTCGTCGGCGCGAACCTGAGCATGTTCGGCCTCGGCTTCTACTCAAAGCAGACGACAGAGAAGGGCCTGCTGATCGGCGTTGCCGCCGGGTTCGCCGCTGTCTGGTACGCAGCGGCACAAACTGACATCGCTTGGCCGTGGTACTGCCTGATCGGCGGAGTCGTGAATATCGTCGTCGCCCTCGTAGCGAGTCGCGTCATTGATGGCCCGCAAGCGGACTGGTCAGAGTTCTCCGTGCCGGGTCAGAAGCGCAAATTTATCCAGCAGGGCCTGCCTGAGAGTGACGGAGGTTGGTTTCTGGTTCCCGGAAAGGTGGACCGGCCGACCTATCTGCTGCTCGCATTCTTCGTCTCGACGATAGTGTTTCTCGCGATCCTCCAGAACATTCTCTAGCCCCTACGCGGAGTGACGTCATGACGTGGAATATGGCGCGAATGGGCCGGTACCTGTTACTCGGCTTTATGCTGGTTGCAGGTGAAACGGAAGTCGGGGCCAAGCCGCCATCGCTTTCGATCGACCAACTCCGCGAGCAACACGAGCCGTCCACGCTCATGTTTGAACGTGCGTTGCCACCTGGCGACGGCTACTCCGCAGCTCTGTTCTCCTATAAGTCTTCGGGCCTGAAGGTGTATGCCCTCGTCGCGACTCCGAATTCGCCCCCACCGGCAGCTGGCTTTCCCGTGCTCGTCGCTAACCATGGATTTCATCCGAACCCGAAACGATACGGCCTCACCGCTGGAGGCGTGGATTCAAGGCCGGGTGACTACTATCGGATCATTCCGATGCTCTACGCCAAGCGCGGGTTCCTCGTCGTAATGCCTGACTATCGTGGGCACAACTCATCCGAAGGGTTTGAATTTACGGAGGGCTTCCTCGCGTCAGGCTATTACACGGAGGATGTTCTCGCCTTGGTGTCGGGTCTCGGAGCGATAGAAAGCGCGGATCTGCGCAATGTCTTCATGTGGGGACATTCTCTGGGTGGAGAGGTAACGCTACGCGCCCTACTCGCGACAAAGCGAATCAACGGCGCCTCGATCTGGTCGAGCGTCGGTGGCGACGTTTGGGATCAAGCCTACTATTACTCGAGGTACGAGAACCTTGCGGCGCCGGACAGCCGCGATGCTCCTAAGGCCCCGCTCGACAGGTTGCGCCAGGACATCGCCAACCTAGGGACACCATACGACTGGACGACCCATGAACCACTTCGGTACCTCGGTTACCTCACGACGCCGCTGATCATTCACCACGCGTTGGGCGATCGCAGTGCAAATTATGACTGGTCCACGCGTTTGGCGAAGGAGTTGTTGCTCGGTGAGCACCCGTATGTGTTCTACACTTACGAGGGTTCTGACCACCTTCTGCAGGCGCCGCAAATCGATGTGGCGGCAGACCGGGACGCCGCGTTCTTCGGAGCGCTGATGATCAGGCCAGGGACACCGTGATAGACCGCATCGTCGGCCGTTCTGTATGCAGCCTGGTCGGGTGGCCGACGGGCTGGACGAACGACGGATGAAATCGCGCCCACTCGCCTCCCTGTCGCGGCGCGCGCACAGAGCTTTGCTAGTGGCGACCCAAGAGTTGAGCTTGCATGGTCGACGACGTCATCCGCGCTGAGGAAATGCCGCTGTGGCGGCGCTGCCTCATCTTCCTGGCGATCATGGCGCCGTACGTGTTCTATTCGTTCTGCTGGAACACGGAGAACTTCCTCCGTCCGTATGTTGCCGAGGCGCTCCAGCTCAGCCGCACGCAGGTGGCCTCGTTCTATACGCTGCAGGCGCTCGGTTCGTTGCTCGGGGCAATCGTACTTTCGCAGGTCGCTGATCGCTACAGCCGCCGCAATACGCTCGTTCTGGTCAGCGTGGGATTTGGCGCAGCGGCGCTGGGCTCCTTCTTCGTGCACGATTTCGGCACGGCGCTCGTACAGCGGTTCGTTATGGGGTTCTTCCTGGGGGGCGTCTTCGGCTGCGCGGTGAGTCTGTATTTCGGCCTGTTCCCACCTGCGCTACGCGGCCTGCTCGCTGGGGTCGTGCAGCTCACCTACAACGGAGGGGATGCACTATTGTCGTGGTTCGGTCGTCACTATGACGCCAGCAACTGGCAGACCGTGCTGCAGATCGGAGGTATCGGTGCGCTGTGCGGGGCAGTCGTCACGCTGCTTATCGTGCCAGAGGATCGTAAATTGGTTCCATGGGGCGGCGCGGAGCGGCGTCCTCGCGGAGCCCGCCGCCTGGTCATCGCCGAACTCTTTGCGTCAGGGCGCTGGCGGCTCACCGGTCGGCTTGCGCTGTTGTGTGGGCTCAACTTCTTCGCCTTCCTATCCTTCAATGGGTGGGCCACAACATACCTTCGGGAAGAACGATGCTATTCCGCGGACACGATCGGTCAGGTAATGACCGCCCTGCACGTAGGGTCGATGGTCGGGGCACTGTGCTGGGGTCTCATCGCCGATCGATTCGGCCGCCGCAGCAACGCGATCGGGTTCGCGTTGGCGGCGGTTTTCATCACCGTGTATCTCAACGTGCCGCCCAGCCCCGCGATTTATGGTGTGGCAGGCTTTGCCTACGGCTTCTGCATGGTGGCCATGGGCATCTGGGGGCCGTACTTCGCGGAACTCTACCCGGAGCACTTGCGCGCGACCGCCGCCTCCATCTTTAATTGGGGGCGGGTGGTGTCGCTGTTCGGAGCCCTCTTGACCGGATACGTTGCCGAGCGATTCGGCCTAAAAGCAATCATGTATGTCGGCGCGGTGACATTCGCGGCAGCTGCGGCACTGTGGTGGTCGCTGCCGGAGACGCTGGTGGTGACGCGTTCCTGGCGGCAATCGAGCGGGGCATCCTCCTAGCCAGAGTCCGCCGTTCTCAGCGCGACCTTGCCTGCGGACACACTTCTAGCGATGATCAGATGAGGGTAACGGGCATGGGTGACTATCAAAAACAGAAGGCTCTCATTCTCGACTATTTCGCCGACATGGAAGCGGCGACGGCGGATAGTGTCGAGTCAGTACTTCGGAAGTACACAAGCGATGATTATCAGTTCTTCGGCGTGCATCCGTTCAATGAGCTCCGCGGAGCCACGGACGTTGCTGCGGCTGTCTGGGCACCCCTATACCGGGCATGGGCGCCAATCCAGAGGCGCCAGGACGTGTTCATGGCCGGGACGAGCGAAGTCAGCGGTGATCAATGGGTCATGAGCATGGGCCACTTTCTCGGCCTGCTGGACGGCGATTGGCTGGGCATTCGTGCGACTCGAAAGATGACGATGCTGCGCTATGCCGAATTTAGTAACGTGCGCGAAGGCAAGATCGTCAAGACGGGATTCTTCTGCGACATCCTAGGCGTCATGCATCAGCTCGGAATTCAACCGCTGCCGCCTCAGACTGGCGCCTCGTTCGTGTATCCCGGCCCCAGGACGCATGATGGCTTGCTGATGTCGCCTCAGCCCGATGCGGAGGGCGTTAAGACCCTCTCCGTGGTGTCGCGCATGATCAACGACCTGAATGAATTGAATCGGACCGGGAACGATCGCTGTCCTCCGGAAGTGCTCGCACGAAGCTGGCACGACGACATGATCTGGTACGGACCTGCTGGAATCGGGGCGAGCTATACGATCGGGCGCTACCAGCAGCAGCATCAGTATCCATTTCGCGAGGGACTCCGCGACAAGGTCTTCCACGGGCACGTGTGCCGATTCGCGGAGGGCAACTACGCCTGCTTCTTCGGCTGGCCGAATCTTTCGAATACACCGACCGGCGGATTCCTCGGCCTGCCGGGTGGCGCGATTCGCGCGGACATGAGAGTGGTCGACGTCTACCGTCGCCATGGAGATAAGCTCGCCGAAAATTGGGTGCTGATCGACATTCCCTACTGGCTGAGGCAGCAGGGGCTGGATGTGCTGGAGCGCACGCGGAGTATCTTCAATCCCTGATGCGCAGATGGCGCGTTGGGTGCCGACCCGCGCCCGGGCAACCGATCGCTTCGGCGGTCGACCGCCTCGTGGCGGTGAACTGACCCCATCGAAGCATTTCCGGGTTGCATTCGCAGTACATTGGGGTCTATATTCAATCGAAAGGGGCGCAATCGCGCTCGAGCATGATGGCGCGCGCGAACCGTCGCCTCGATGCCACGTATTCCAGCAAATATTGCTGGCCGGAAATCTTGGCGGTTTATCGGCAGCTGGTGGTGACGGGGCGAGATTCGGTTGGACGCCGTGTTGAGCACAACCGAGACCGAGTGGACTAGAGACGAGGAGATTTTATGAGCGGAGCCAGACCCGAACAGGGCTACCTCACCCGGGACAATGACCTTACGAAAACTGCCGAGACGCGCAGGACGATCGAGGCCATGGTCGATGGCCTGAACGATCACGTAATCGATGGTATTGGCACATTCTTCTCTGAATCTTTCCGTTGGATGGGGAACGCCGGGTGCGGGACCAAGAACGGTCTGAAGGAGTTCCAAGACAACTGGCAGAGACCGTTCCAGGCGGCATTTTCAGAGAAGGTTTGCACCGACGAGGCCCGGATCGCTGAAGGCGAATGGATGGCAGCGTTTGGCAGACAGATGGCGAAGCACACGGGAACCTTCATGGGAATTCAACCTACAGGTAAGACCGTCGAGATTCGCTATATGGATTTCTGGAAGGTGCGTGACGGCAAGGTCGTAGATAACTGGGTCATGGTTGATTTCCCGCACGTCATGCGTCAACTCGGGGTCGACCCATTTAATGGAGAGGGTTGGGAGGCCTTCGATGACGGCGCACGCCTTCCGCCGCGCCCGAATCGCAGTGATGCCGACCAGCGTTAAAAGCCAGAGAGTTAGGGAATCATATGTCTGAGAGTCAGGATCAACTTAACAAACAGATTGTCCGGTCACTCTGGGCGGGGCTGGATGCCAGCAACGGAGAATCCGTTGAGGCTGCGTGGCAGCATCTATCAGCGCAACATGTGTTCCAGGGATTTGACCCGATATCGACCCTCGCTGGTGTTTCCGGCTTTCTCCATAACTACTGGTTGCCCCTGCGCAATTCGTTCCCGGACCTCGTCCGGCACACGCATATCTTCATGGCGGGGCAATCAAACGGTCGCGTCGATGGCGATCTGAGTCGCGATGGTCAGGTCTGGGTCGGCGCGACGGGCCTGTACGAAGCGACCTTTGCCCGCGATTACCTGGGCATTCCGGCGAGCGGCAAGTCCGTCAGTATTCGCTGGGGCGACTTCTATCGAATGGTCGATGGCCGGATAGTCGAGACATACACGCTGATCGATCTGATCGACCTGATCCAGCAGGTGGGCATCCCGGTTTTGCCGCCCAGCCGTGGAAAAGACCATATTTACCCGGCGCCGGCTGCCAAAGATGGCGTGATGATGGCCGCCCAGGAACCTGCACTCACCTCGGCGAGTCTCGCGCACATTCGGGAGTTCATATTCCAGGGTCTGAACCGATACGATCGTAGCGAGCTCAAGAGCATGGGCATGGCGCGGTACTTTAACCCTGACGTCCAGTGGTACGGCCCCGGCGGTATCGGCGCATGTCTTGGACTGCGCGAGTTTGAGGAGCTGCATCAGCGTCCCTGGCTCGTTGCGTTCCCCGACCGCCAGGTACAGAACTTGACCGCGTTGATTGCGGAGGGCGCTTATTTAGGGGGGCCAGGATGGGCCGGAGTTCTGGCCACCCACACGGGCCCGTACCTCGAATGCCCAGCCACCAACCGGCGCATTGCGATTAACGGTATGGACTGGTGGAAGCGCAGTGGCGACCAATACGTCGAGAACTGGGTGTTTGTCGACATGATTCATCTGTTCAGGCAGTTCGACATCGATTTGCTGGCGAGAATTCGCCGCGCCTGAACCATGACGAGCGCGCCGATTCGCGCCTGCGCTACGAGAGCAGGTTCAGGCCCGTACCGTCGGCCCCAGTCGCGCTGATTGCCCTTCGATAATGGTTCCGGCGAGCACCCGCTTCTCGGGGGGGAGCGTCGGATTGGCAACGCGGTCCATCAGCAGAGTGAGAGCAGCCTCCGCCATACGCTGGACCGGTTGACGGATTGTCGTTAGGTTGTAGCTGGACCATGTGGATGGACCTACGCCGTCGAAACCAACGACGGAGAGCTTTTCCGGCACCTCGAGCTTGAGGTCGAACCGCGCGGCATCGATGCAGCCAATCGCCATGATGTCGTTCGAGCAGACCGCGACCTGAGGCGGCCGACGCCCGATCCGGATTAACTCGTGCAGTCCTTGTTTCCCGCTCTCGTAGTCATAGCCGCCGCGGACTACGGGGACATCCTTGATCCCGAGCTCATGGAGCCTGTCGAGCGTGGCCCGCAGACGTTCCTCGCCAACCACCGAATCTTTGGGTCCGGCAATGACGCCAAAACGGCGGTGACCACCATTGTAGAGGCGTGTGACGAGCACGCGTGCACCATCGATCTGGTCACAGCACACGGCGTTGACCGGTCGATCGCGCAGGTAACGATTAAAAAACACAACGGGGACGCGGCGGCGCTCGATCCCATCTAGTTGCTGGGCGCTCAGCCGAACAGCCGCGATGACACCGTCAACCTGATACTGAAGTACCTGCTCCAGCGTATCGTCGATGTCGCTTTCGTGGGGCACGGCAAAGAGCAGAATTCGCTCTCCATGTACCGTCGCGTGAGCAGACAGTTCTGACAGCACTTCGGGGTAGTAGAGGCTCGTCAGATTTGAAATCAGCACCGCGATGAGGTTCGAACGGCGCGTGATCAGGCTGCGGGCGATGGCGTTAGGCGTATACCCAAGTTCGAGAGCAGCCAGCCGGACTCGCTTCCGCATTTTGGCGCTGGCGCTGGCACCCGGGACGAGGCAACGCGAGACGGCAGACTGCGAGACGCCCGCCAGTCTGGCCACGTCGTACGACGTCGCCCGACGCCCGGCAGGGGGTTCCTGAGGCGCTTTGCTGGGTGGCGTTTTATCTCGAGCAGGAGACTTTCGGCGGGCCATGGGCGCCTTCTGGGTTCACGGATCTGGGCGAATAGCTTAACCCGACGCGTCGGCGGGAGCGAGGGCGCCTCCGTGGCGGGACGGGGTGCGCGAGGGCGGCGAGAGATCCGCCGGATAGGCCTAACGCACCCGGCGAGAGGGGACCAGACGGCCCGCTGGGCATCGAATCGGCTAGCGTGCGGTCCAGCCGCCGTCGACCTTAATGCTGGCACCGGTAACCATCGAAGATGCAGACGAGGCCAGGAATAGAATCGCGCCAACAACGTCCTCCGGCACCCCGACGCGACCTAGCGGAATACTGTCAACGACCGACGCCAAGAACACTGGGTCCTCGAACATGGCCTTGGTAAGGGGGGTCTCGATGAAAGTTGGAGCAACAGCGTTGACACGGATCCCAACCGGCGCCAACTCCACCGCCATGGCTTTTGTAAGGCCCTCGACCGCGTGCTTGGTCATGCAATAGACGGTCCGACGTGCCGCGCCGACGTGACCCATCTGCGAAGACATCTGGATGATCGAGCCACCGCGGTTCGCCTTGCGCATGACGCGTGCGGCTGATTGGGAGGCGCGGTAAACAGCGCGGATGTTGAGGCTAATCATCGCATCGAGCGTACCGATGTCGACCTCTTCCAATGGAAGTGGGCGGTTCATCCCGGCATTGTTAACCAGAATATCCAGTTCGTTCAGCGCCTCTAAGCGCTCAAAAAACGTGTTGGAGGTGAGGTCCTCCTGCCAGCCCGTGACACGACCCTCAGCTTCCAGCTCAAGAGACTGGAGATCCTTTTCAGTGCGGGCAACCGCGATCACGTCGGCGCCGGCCCGAGCAAGCGCGACGGCGCAGGCCCTACCGATGCCACGTCCTGCGCCGGTAACGAGCGCGCGGCGTCCCTCAAGCCCCTGCAGCCAGATCGGCATCGTCGTCATTAACGACACCAGAAGAAGCCCGGCCGGAGTTGCAATGTCCTAGGAATCAACCTTCGTGAAACTCGGCTCATTGCGCCCACAACGCTGGCTTGGGGTGATCGCCACCCCTAACGACGTAAACCACGGACGACTGGGAAGTGCGATTGTAATAACTCCGCTGAATCCCGATCGGGACTGTCAGCGTGTCGCCAGGACCTAGGTCCAGCGAGCCGTCCGGCCATGCAACGGTGAGATTCCCGCTGTGAACTAGAAGCACCTCTTCCTCTGCCCGCGTATGGGAGGGGGCGGTCGCGCCAGGCGCAATCAGAAGGGCGCGAACCTGAAAATTGTGCGACCAGTCCATCTTGCCGGCCGGGGCCTGTTCGGATGGGTTGGCGACGCCGACGATCGGACACTCCTGGAAGCCGGGAATGGACGAAAGGCCGCCGGCCGGCGCGAGCTCGTCAAACTTCAGCGTACAGGCGGTCAGGGAATTGGAATCGACGGTCTTGAATCGGGCGAGGTCGGCTGCGGTCGTTACCGGCATTCGCCGGGCACCTTCTGGCACCTGCTCTCTGGAGGAGTCGACCAGTCTTCCGCTTTCAAGCAACACAAGCCCGTAGCGCTCTGCCGCTTCGAATACGTAGGGGGCCCACGTGACGTGACCGGGATCATCCCCGCCAAGGACAGCGAACATGAAGCCAGTATCTCCGCCTACATTCTCAAAACCACGGAAAACTTGTGTCGGAATCGAAATCGTGTCGCCCGGCCCAAGATCCACATGACTTCCTGCCCCGTCGTGCCCTGTCTTGAAGCGCCAGATGCCCGTATGGACGACGAAAACCTCTGCCGTTTCA
>Ga0194048_10001248_pt1 | contig 12648 bp, 9 predicted proteins | sample JunL225m_MetaG_FD_161685 | JGI IMG/M metagenome (GOLD analysis project Ga0194048, IMG submission 161685) | Anoxic zone freshwater microbial communities from boreal shield lake in IISD Experimental Lakes Area, Ontario, Canada - Jun2016-L222-5m | ecosystem: Environmental > Aquatic > Freshwater >...
TCTTCTGCCAGCCTTGGAAACCTTAGGTGCAGGTTGACCAGGCTCTAGGCCTAGCTTCTCTCTTCTGATTGCTAGCAATTCAAATGCACGTTCTGGAGTTAGCTCATCTAGTGGCTCATCCTTAGGGACAGTTGCGTTGATAGCACCATCTGAAACATAAAGCCCAAACTGACCTGACTTAGCGACAACATTTGTCTTAGCTGCTGGGTCTTCACCAAATTCTTTCAAAGGTGTTGCGGCAGTTCTGCGGCCGCCGTATTTAGGCTGAGCGAAAATCTCTAACGCTCCCGCTAAATCAAGATCAAAGATTTGGTCTTCTGCTTGCAGGCTTCTAGATTCTTTACCTTTGAGCAGATAAGGACCAAACTTACCGTTCTGCGATGTGATGTCGATGCCAGATTCTGGATCTTGACCAACAACTCTAGGAAGAGATAGCAATCTAATCGCTATCTCTAAATCAAGAGCATCTGCAGACATGGTCTTAAACAAAGAAGCAGTCTTTGGTTTCTTGGCATCTGGGTCATCAATCAAAACGTAAGGACCATAGCGACCATCCTTGAACAAGATGTTATGACCTGTCGCTGGATCTTGACCCAAGATTCTGTCCTGCAAGATAGGAGCCTCAATTAGTTCATGAGCCTTAGCAAGAGTAAGTTCATCAGGAGCTAGGCCTTCAGGAATGTTGATAATGCGACGACCATTCTCGTCAGCACCTTCAGCGTTAGGTTCGATATAGATTTCAAGATACGGGCCGAACTTTCCAGTTCTAAGCGTGATGCCATCGCCTAGGTCTAAGGAGTTCAAAGCCTTAGGGTCAATATCTCCGATGTTCTCAACGATGCTGTGTAAGCCTGGGTTATCCCCTGCGCCGAAATAGAACTGCTTCAACCATGCGCCACGTTCAATGGTGCCATTGGCAATCTCGTCTAGGTCTTCTTCCATACGAGCGGTGAAAGCATAGTCAACAAGTCTTGAAACGTTTTCTTCAAGGAAACGAATCACAGTAAAGGCTATCCACTCAGGAACTAGAGCCTGGCCACGCTTGATGACATAACCCTTATTCAAGATGTTGCTGATGATTGCAGCATAAGTTGAAGGGCGACCAATGCCGTCTTCTTCAAGAGCCTTCACCAAGCTTGCTTCGGTGTATCGAGGAGGAGGAGAAGTCTGGTGATTCTTAGCTGTTACTTCAACAGCTTCTAGCTTCTGACCAGTCTCAAGATTAGGTAGTTTGCTCTCTTGTTCCTGCGCTTCATCTTCGTTACGAGGCTCGTCTTGGCTTTCCTCATAAGCGGCCATAAAGCCACGGAAGGTAACCACAGTTCCACTTGCAGTGAACTCTGCTCTATCCCCGTTAGCTAGCGGGAATACCGCTATTTTGGCGGTTGTTGTTGAAACCTTGGCATCTTGCATTTGGCTAGCAATGGTGCGCTTCCAGATCAAGTCATAAAGATCAAAGGCACGGCCATGCAATTCTGATGCAACTTCACTTGGCTTTCTGAAAACTTCACCAGCCGGACGAATAGCTTCGTGAGCTTCCTGAGCGTTCTTGTTCTTACCTTGGTAAACACGTGGAGCAGGGGAAACATATTCTTCGCCAAACATTTCTTTAGCCTGAGATCTAGCAGCAGTAATAGCTTGGGATGAAAGTGTTGGTGAGTCAGTTCTCATATAAGTGATGTAACCCTCTTGGTAGAGAGACTGAGCAACATCCATGGTCTGCTTTGCTGACATGCGAAGCTTTCTTGAAGCTTCCTGTTGCAAAGTTGAAGTTGTGAAAGGAGCAGCCGGTCTTCTGGTTGACGGCTTCGCTTCAACAGAAATAACTTCAATCGGAACATCAGGAGATCTAACTGCGTCAGCAAGTGAAGTCGCCTTCTCTTCATCAAGCAACAACACCTGAGCTGTTAGCTCACCCTTGTCATTGAAGGAATCTCCGGTTGCAATTCTTTGACCGTTATAGGTGTGTAATTTTGCTTCGAACTTAGGTTCACCTGCAACCTTGGTGTCGAAGATTGCTTTGATGTCAAAGTAAGCGGCTGATACGAAAGCCATTCGCTCACGTTCACGTTCAACAATTAGACGAACCGCTGGAGATTGAACACGTCCTGCAGAGAGACCTCTGGCAATCTTGCGCCAAAGCACTGGAGAGATCTCGTAGCCATACAAACGGTCCACTACACGTCTGGTTTCCTGAGCTTCAACGAGGTTGTCATCAATAGCTCTGGTGTTAGCAACAGCTGCCTGAATGGCTTCCTTGGTGATTTCATGGAACACCATGCGGTGAACAGGAACCTTAGGCTTTAGGACATCTAGTAGGTGCCAGGCAATAGCCTCACCCTCGCGGTCCTCATCAGTTGCGAGGAAAAGTTCATCTGCATCTTTTAGAGCTGCTTTTAGTTCTGAGACAGTCTTGTTCTTACCGGCTGAAATTGCATAGTAAGGCTTGAAGTCATCTTCAACATCGATGGAGAACTTACCGATGGTCCCCTTCTTCTTGAGTTCAGGTGGAAGGTCCTTTAGGTCGATCAAGTCGCGGATGTGACCAACTGACGCGAGTACGCGGAACTCATCGCCAAGATACTTGGCAATGGTCTTAGCCTTGGCTGGTGACTCTACGATGACTAGCTTTGAACCTGTTGACACTCAATCTCCTACCTTGTAGAACTCAAACCCGGAGCTGCCCGAGCATGAACCCTATGAACTATACCCATAACTTGCTGACGCACACTTATATAGATGTCAGAACTGACTATATGGCATGTCTCTAGGGTCCCGCCAAATCCTTGCACAATCTGCTCAGCCGTTTCACAGGGATAACCAATGGCTAAACCCCTTAAAACGTCCTCAGCAGCCAATGCTGCGTTGTCAGTCTGGGTCTGAAGCCTAGCAATTGCAAGGCTTTGAGCACTTACAGCCAAACTAAGGGTCATTATTCCCAAAACCGCTGAAATAATACCAAATCCCAAAATTGACCCAGAACCTCGGTCACTGTTACAGCTCATAAACCAGACTTTCTGGCACATTGTCTCTCCAACACCGGAATTGCGAAAAAATTCCCAAACAGCGGGATTTTGACGTTTTGGACTAGTTCAAGGCAAATCGATAGTTCTTCATAGACCCAGTTCACCTCAGGTTCAGGAGCTAGCTTTCGATCCCGAATCAAACTATTCAAAACAGCTTCCGATTCACCCCTGGCAACTAATCTTGAACCTTCGGCTGCCAGCTCTATTAGAGCCATGCGATTGGTTTGTATGGCTAACACTGAAATTGAAAACACAAGGATCAGTAGCACTGCTGGCAGGATGATTGCAAATTCAGCTGTGACAGAACCTAGTTCTGCACGGTCAACGCCGACCTGATTAGATCCAGCAACATTGTTCTTACTTCTTCGCTTCTTAGGATTGTCAGCAGCAATCCCGCAAAACCAACTGCAGCCAAAGTGATAATCACATATTCCGCTGTGGCAGCGCCATCCTCGGCTAACCAGATTTCTTTCATTTCTTATCTCTTTCATTTTGGGCCCAGCATGGAAAACATCAAAGGAATAACAGTCAAAAACAAGAACGCTGGCAATACAGCCAACCCCAAGGGCACCATCAGTCGAACACTCAACTTCTCTATTTGAATTTCAGTTGCGGTCAGTGAATCTCGCTGCAGTTGCTCAGCCTGTCTTCTAAGCAAGTCACCCACCCTAGCCCCGGTTTGTTCAACAAGTAATGCCACCTGAGCCATGGCTGTCAGTTCTGCCGTTGATGGGTCCGTACCAAACACGCTGGCATAAATATCTAAGGCACGATTTTGAGCTTGGTTGAGGCTCGCTCCACCAGAGCTCTCAAGAGCTACTCCCATCAGATAGAAACCGATGTTTGTATCTTTAGGTTTTGCTCTTCTGATCAAACGATTACTCAGTGCTCTAGCTAATAAGAGCAACATGAGCCCAAGTGCCAGACTGATCAGCATCAACGGTTTGGTGGCTAGAGTGCCTAAAACATTCATGCCAGCTAGCTCAGCCATTGCCAAAGTAAGTAACGGTAACCAGAGCACAAGTCTCGCGCTAGCTTTAGGGCTGGCATGGGCAACAGTTATTCTCTGCAGGGATCTTTCTTTGAAAGTAAAAAGGTCAGCAACAACATCGATTTCATTTGCAACGCTCGCTCCGGCATCTTTAGCTACCTCTAATAAATACCTAAGCCCCGATGCATTCTGCGGAATACCTCCAATATATTCAATGGCTTTATCGAGGTCCACTCCAGATCGAAGTAAGCCAGCAAATTTCGTAAGGGTTAGTGAATCAGACATCTACTAGAGCTAACCTCTCAATCGCAACAACAGCCCTACCGGCTTGAGTGCGCCTGACTTCAATCACCCAATGCAATGCTGCTGAAATCAGAACCTTTGAAAGTTCAGGTTGCATACCGGTAATTGCAAGGATCGCTAGCATTCTTGAAACCGCCTCGGAAGCAGAATTTGCATGCAGGGTAAATCCAGCACCGGAATGCCCTGTGTTAAGCGCTTGTAAGAGGACAAGTAACTCTTGGCCACGAACCTCGCCGATTACTAAACGATCTGGTCTCATTCGTAATGCTTCTCGAAGTAACAAACTGGTATTTATTTCACCAACTCCTTCATGGTTGGCGGGTCTCGTTCGAAGCGAAACGGCGTTTTCTCTAAGTTCTAACTCAGCTGAATCTTCAATAGTTATCACTCGTTCTTTTAAACACTCTTGGAGTAAGGCCCGCAACAGAGTTGTCTTACCTGAACCAGTTCCGCCTACGATTACAAAGTTTTCCTCTGCTTCAAGGATTGCTGCGAGTAACTTTGCTTGCTCTTCGGTTATGAAGTTTGAGTAAACCAGATCTCGTAGTGCGAAATGTTTGGCTGAATGTCTTCTGATAGAAATCTGAGTGTTTTCCGAACACTCACCACCTAAAACACAATGAAATCTCAAGAGGCCATGTTCTGTTTTAAGACTTACTTCGGCTATTGGCTTAGCGATGTCTATTCGTGAGCCACCAAATCTGATTACAGCAATAGCCCAGTCACGCAGCTCTTGCTCAGATTTGAATGGTGAAGTTACTTGTCGTAACTGCCCCGCCTTTTCGACTAGCCATTCATCTGTTGAGGAGATCAGAATGTCAGTGACGTCAGGTTGCTCTAAGAGCTCTCTAACTGGTTCAAGGATTTCCATAAGGAAAGCATCATCAATGATGCTGCTTTCTGGTGATTCAAGGCTGGAAAATGTGGAGAGAATCAGGGCTATTTAGGGTGTGAAAAGACCCGTTAAATTAAGGGGCCCCGGTCTCTGGGGGGAGTGACCGGGGCCGGCGATATATGATTGGGGGAATCAAAATATCGCAGGTCAGCCGAAGCTGACTAGAAAATCATAACTTAAAATTTCCTGCCATGGGAATACCCATATTCGGATTAGAGGATACTTATATCAGGGAGAGGATTAGCAATGACTGACCTATACGAACTGGCTGCAAAAGACGCTTTAGCCTTCTGGTCTACTCAAGCTAAGAACCTGCACTGGCATAAACCTTTCACTAAAACCTTGGACTGGTCTAATCCCCCTTTCGCCAAATGGTTCGAAGATGGCCAGCTAAATGCCAGCTATAACTGCCTAGATAGGCATGTGCTAGCAGGTAATGGGGATAAAGTCGCTCTGCTATTCGAAGGTGAGCCTGGGGATACCAAGTCCTACTCATACAGCCAACTCCTTACTGAAACCAAGAAGGCAGCCAATGCTCTGTTAGCTCTTGGAGTTGAAGCAGGAGATCGAGTTGCCATCTATATGCCCATGATTCCTGAGACCATCATCGCTATCTTGGCGGTAGCTCGAATTGGTGCAGTTCACAGTGTGGTCTTTGGTGGTTTTAGTTCTGAGTCGCTTAGAAGCAGAATCGATGATGCCCAGGCAAAGCTGGTTATTACTGCCGATGGTGGCTATCGAAGGGGTAACGCTCATCCATTGAAGGAAGCAGTTGATCAGGCTCTCGCCGATGGTAACTGTCCTTCAGTTGAACATGTTCTTGTTGTTGAGAGAACTAAGAGTGAAGTTAGCTTTGGGCCAAAAGACACTTGGTGGCACGAAGTACTTGCAAGTGCTGCTACTGAACATGTTGCTGTTGGTTTTGATTCAGAACATCCACTGTTTATTTTGTATACCTCAGGAACCACAGGTAAACCTAAGGGCATACTTCACACCACAGGTGGCTACCTAACCGGTGCTTCATACACTCATAAAACAGTCTTTGACCTACAAAGTGAAACAGATATCTACTGGTGCACAGCAGATGTTGGTTGGATAACTGGACACAGCTATGTGGTCTATGGCCCGTTAGCTAATGGTGTTACCCAGGTTATCTATGAAGGAACACCTGACTCCCCTAGCTTTGAACGCTGGTGGCAGATAATTGCCAAATACAAGGTAAGCATTTTCTATACTGCACCAACTGCTATTAGAACTTTTATGAAAATCGGTAGAGAAATAGTTGATGGGCATGATCTATCTAGTCTTCGCATTTTAGGTTCAGTTGGTGAACCGATAAACCCAGAAGCATGGAACTGGTACCACCAGGTTGTTGGTGGTTCACGTTGTGAAATTGTTGATACCTGGTGGCAAACAGAAACTGGTTCCATCATGATCTCTCCTATACCTGGAGCATTCAAAACTAAACCTGGTTCAGCTCAACGAGCATTGCCTGGCATCAGTGTTGGGATTGTCGATGAGAATGGAGTTCCTGTTGAGCGCAATGTTGCAGGCTTCTTGACTATCGATGAGCCTTGGCCTTCAATGCTTAGAGGGGTCTGGGGAGATCCGACAAGATTCAAGGAAACTTACTGGAATAAATTTCCTGGTAAGTATTTCGCTGGTGATGGTGCACGCTTTGATGAAGATGGTGACATTTGGCTATTAGGCCGAATAGATGATGTCATCAAAGTTTCAGGACATAGGCTCTCTACCGCTGAAATTGAATCAGCTTTAGTTGAACATCACTGGGTAGCTGAAGCTGCTGTTGTTGGAGCTAAAGATGAGATCACTGAGCAAGCAGTTGTTGCCTTCGTAATTCTTCGTCAAGATGAGCTTGCCGATGCGCCAAGTGAAACTGATATCGCCAAGATACTTAGAGATTGGGTTAGCCAGAAGATTGGCGCTATCGCTAGACCTCGCCAGATCATGGTTGTTGCAGAACTACCTAAAACCAGATCAGGCAAGATTATGCGAAGACTGCTTCGTGATGTTGCCGAAGGTAGACCGGTAGGAGATGTTACTACTCTTGCTGATTCATCAGTGATGAGCGCAATCAATCACAAATTGCACTCTGGTGCTACCGACTAAACAAACTCAACGATCAGTTCAACTTCAACTGGTGAATCTAACGGCAAGACCGCAACACCAACAGTTGAACGAGCATGAATACCAGCATCACCAAAAACTAATCCTAGAAATTCTGATGCTCCGTTATTGACTGCAGGGTGACCAGTAAACTCAGGGTCACTTGCAATAAAGCCGTTTACTTTGACAATTCTTGTAATTCGATCTAAATCACCGATAGCGAATTTAACAGCAGCTAAACAATTCAATGCAGCAATCTGAGTGAGCTCTTTAGCTCGCTCAGGAGATACTTGGGACGGAACCTTGCCGACTTCGGCTAGCTTGCCGTTCACCATAGGAAGTTGACCTGCGGTCATAACCAGGTTGCCTGTTGCAACAGCAGGAATATATGCTGCTACCGGAGGCACCACATCAGGCAGTGGATGGCCTAATTCAATAAGTCTGGCTTCTACTCTTCCAGTCATTACTCGCTCTTTTCTCTCTTCATATATGCGACAAAGCCGCCCTCGTTATTGGGAACAACTTGAACAAGTTCCCAGCCCAGAGCACCCCAGTGATCCAGTATTTGCTTAGGGTTATGCGGTGGAAGGGGGGTTACTGTGTATTCCCAGACGGCCATTTTTAAGGTTCCTCTCATACTTTGAAGGTAACCTAGAGTCTATGTCTGAAAAGGGTAAGAAATCCAAGCGTCAACGTGGTTGGCTCAGTCTTTTAGGCCTGAGCTCAGCAGCGGGCCTACTAAGCATCGCTTTAATCCTGCCTTTTATCTGGCTGGCTGGTCTTGGCGTAAGCGCTACGGTTGGTATTTTCCAGAACCTACCTGATTTCATCAAACCCGTTAACGCAGCTGAAGCCTCAAACATTTATGCCATGAAAGATGGCAAGCCAGTTCAGGTGGCTAGGTTCTTCAACGAGAACAGAATCTCTGTTGGCTTTGATGAGATCTCCCCTAACATGCTTCGCGCCGCAGTCGACACCGAAGACCCTAGATTCTATGAACACGGTGGCGTTGACTGGGTATCTCTAACTAGAGCAACCCTGACTAACTTAGCTAAAGCTGGTAAAGGTCCTGGTGGATCAACTATCACCATGCAGTATGTGAAGAACAACTTACTTGAAGCTGCAATCCTCAGCGGTGACCCGGAAGCTATTGCCATGCAGACTGATAGCGCTCATGCTTTGCAGAGAAAGTTCCAAGAAGTTCGTCTTGCTTTAGCTCTTGAAAAGAATTACAGCAAGCAAGACATTCTTGCCGGTTACCTAAACCTTTCCTTCTTCGGAACAAACATCAACGGTGTTGAGGCTGCTAGCGAGTATTACTTCGGTATTCACGCTAAAGACCTAGATGTTCCGCAAGCAGCAATGCTCACAGCGATGCTTAAAGGTGCTGAAGACTACCGACCTGATGTTAAAGACAATGAATCGAGAGCACTAAGCCGTCGTAACTATGTAATTCAAAACATGGCAGATGCAGGAGATATCTCTCAGGCAGAAGCCGATAAATACAAGGCAACTCCAATCAAACTAAACATCACTAAAGTTCCAGTTGGTTGTGAAGCAGATCAGACAACAGCTTTCTTCTGTGACTATGTTGTTTGGTCAATTAGAAACTCTCCAGAATTTGGACCGACCCAAACCGACCGTGAAGCTTTGCTTCGTAGAGGTGGTCTAGATATCTATACAACCATGGATATCAAGTTGCAAAGAGTTGCTGATAAAGCAACTAAGACCTGGGTCCCATCAAATGATCCAAACAAGATTGGTGCAGCTAGCGTTTCAGTTCAGGTTGGCACGGGAAGAATTCTCGCGCTAACTCAGAACAGAATCTATGACCAAACCGGTAATACTGCACCTGGTCACACTTCGGTGAACTACTCTTCAGACCGAAGCTATGGTGGCTCATCTGGTTTCCAGACTGGTTCGACATACAAGATCTTTACTTTGGCTGAATGGCTAACGAAGGGATACAAACTTAACGACCATGTTGATGGCCGCATCAAAGAGTGGAACGCTTCAGACTTCTCCTCTCGCTGTGGTGTGAACGTTGGCACTTGGGCACCGGGTAACGATGCCAACGAACCAGAAGACCTAAACGTGATGCAAGCAACAGCTCTTTCTGTAAACACTGCTTTTGCATCTATGGCTAGCCAACTAGACCTTTGTGATATTCGTGATACTGCTATGCGCTTTGGTGTTCACCGTGCTGATGGCACTGAGCTGGTTACCTACCCAGCATCGATTCTTGGAATTAATGAAATCGCTCCTTTGACAATGGCTGCAGCTGTTGCTGGAGTTGCTAACAAGGGTGTCTATTGCTCCCCTGTTGCAATTGACAAAGTTTTAGTTCGTGAAATCAATACTGAATTGCAAACTCCTAAGAGTATCTGCAGTCCGGCTGTTAGCCCTGAGGTTGCTGCCGGTATGACTAAAGCTATGCAGGGCGTTATCAGTGGTGGTACCGGTGGAGCTTCATCAACAGGAGATGGCACTCCATTAGCTGGCAAGACCGGAACTACTGACTCTGGTGTTCACACTTGGATGACTGGCTTCTCAACAGCAGTTGCAACCGCTGTTTGGGTTGGTAACGTCTCGGGAGATGTATCCCTTAGAAAAATTCAACTGCACGGTGCTAAGGGCTCAACCGTTCGTCACGATATCTGGCGCACCATCATGAAATCTGCTAATAAGGCCTATCCAGGTACTGCCTTTGATCCACCTCCTCAGGAAATGATTGATGCGACCATGAAGGAAGTTCCTTCAGTTACCGGTCAAGTTCCTGATGTTGCAACACAGAACATTTTGGGTTCAGACCTGAATGTCAAAGTTATGGTTTCCCTTGTTGGTTCAACACAGCCAGCTGGAACTGTTGCATACACCAGCCCTAAGGCAGGTTCTGTCATCCCTAGAGGCAGCATGATTAAGGTTTACGTCTCTAAAGGTGGCTTGACTAAGGTCCCAGATGTCAGAGGCATGACTCCACAGGATGCCAGCAAGACACTCAACGATGCTGGTTTCCCAACGGTTAGCGTCCCACAACCGTCACAGTCGCAATTCTTCGTTCATGATGCTTCCGTTCCTAGCGGTAACGTAGTTGGCACTTTACCAGGAGCAGGAAAAGCTGCCTCATCATCAGGAGCTATTCTTCTGATCATCAGTAAAGGCCCTTAGCCTTACGATGCTCTGGTTTTTATTAGCAATAGCTCTAGTAATCATCTGGGCTACCTGTATCGAACGATTCTGGTTCGCTATCAAAAGTGACAGCGTCCAGATTCTCCCTAAAGGCTCTAAAGACATAGTCGTGTTACACATCTCTGATATACACATGGCCCCTTGGCAGAAATATAAGCAACGCTGGATTTCAGAACTAGCTGTCAAGGTATCCCCAGACCTAGTGATCAATACCGGTGATAACTTAGGCCACCGCAACGGTGTTCAACCAGTGCTAAAAGCACTGGCAACGCTAAAGGGAACCTCTGGTGTTTTTGTTAATGGTTCTAATGATCTCTACGCTCCAGCTAAAAGAAACCCGCTTGGCTATCTCTTGCGGCCATCTGATCGGCACCGTGAACAAGATGCAACTCTAAAGCTCGACACCGAAACACTCAATAAAGGTTTCACAGATCTTGGCTGGCTTAATCTAAACAACTGTGCAGTCACCATAAAAGTGAACGGTGTAGTTCTTGCCTTTGTTGGAACAGATGATCCTCATGAAGGTAGAGATGATTTAGCAGCAACAACGGAGCAGGCTAAAAAACTTAATAACAGAGATGCTCTTATCGGGGTTACCCATGCGCCATATCTAAGAGTCTTAGCTGACCTGCAGGAACTTGGTTCTGAAATTGTTTTTGCAGGTCACACTCACGGTGGGCAAGTATGTTGGCCCTTTATAGGACGCGCCCTTGTTACTAACTGTGATCTACCAACCAAATATGCACGTGGGTTACATTCCATCCCACTCAAGGGTGCGCAACTGCTTCTAAATGTTTGTGCTGGTCTTGGTAACTCTATTTACGCACCTGTGCGTTTAGCCTGTCGACCTGAAGTAAGAGTTATAACTCTAAAAGCTAAGAGCTAGTTACCGAAGCCGTAAACTTCTGCACCCAGAGCAAAGTACTGGCCAGCCAAGTTATCGCAGCGAGCCACCTTCTCTGCCGCAAAGCAAGTGATATCGCCAACAACTATCTTGCTGCCAGAAGGTAAGTCATATGCACCTTCAGGATCTGAATACAAGCCACTTGAGCAATACCAGTCAGCTATCTTTCCTTCTGAAGGTTGATAAGCCCAAAGCTTTGCTTGGTAACCCCAAGCTCCCTGACATGAATCAGGTGAGACAGGTAGCTTGTATGCAACATCAACTTCACGGTGCTCACAAAGCGCAAAAGATGGACTCTGGTTTACTGTGCACCAAACAGTGCCACCACCAATTCGGAAGACATATCCACCATAACCGTTGCTGTAATCAGCGGCATTCACCACTGGAGCTTCAACGGGAGGCTTATCTGGAATCTTAGACATCGGGTTATCCCCGCCACCAGAACAGGCGGAGAGAGTTAGTGCGGTAATAGCCGCTATAAGTAAAACCCCAAACTTGCGCATGTATTCAGGCTAGCCGAGCACTCTAGAATTCGCTTGCAACTAGCTCAGCAATTTCATAGGTGTTTAGCGCTGCGCCTTTACGAAGGTTGTCGCCCACCACAAACATTTCAATCGAGTTAGGAAAATCTAATGACTGTCTCACCCGACCAACAAAGGTTGGATCCTGACCTGCAACAAGAGATGGGGTTGGCCATTTCTCATTAGCTGGGTCATCTAGAAGTGTCACTGTTGGTTCTTCTTCTAAGGCTTTGTGAACATCAGCAACAGTCAAAGGGTTAGCAAAGGTAGCGTGAACTGCTAGTGAGTGAGACACCAAAACAGGAACACGAACACAGGTAACCGCGACCTTGAGCCCTGGAATACCAAGGATCTTGCGAGATTCATCCCGAACCTTCATCTCTTCAGATGAGAAACCGCCCTCCTTGAGAGAACCAGCAAAAGGAATAACGTTCAAAGCAACAGGAGCTGCAAAAGGTGAAACATCTAAGCTCAAGCCTTTAGCTTCTAGGGTCTTTAGAACATCTCCACTAGTTTCACCAGCATTGGTTCCAGATAGCGCTGTGATCTCATCACGCAAACGTGAGATACCACTAACACCTGCACCAGAGACAGCCTGGTAACTAGAAACTACAAGTTCGGTTAGAGTCCAACCTCTGTGTAATGCACCAAGGGCGGCCATCATGGTGAGGGTTGTGCAGTTCGGGTTAGAG
>Ga0194048_10001250_pt1 | contig 12631 bp, 12 predicted proteins | sample JunL225m_MetaG_FD_161685 | JGI IMG/M metagenome (GOLD analysis project Ga0194048, IMG submission 161685) | Anoxic zone freshwater microbial communities from boreal shield lake in IISD Experimental Lakes Area, Ontario, Canada - Jun2016-L222-5m | ecosystem: Environmental > Aquatic > Freshwater >...
CTCTGTCGTGATCGCCACAGCCATCGCGTCAGGGATCGAGTGAGTCATCTGAATCAGCTCGACCGTGAAGGGCCCAAGCTCGATCTCGTCCCCCGGGCGGACGTCGTCGATCTCGATCTCTTTGATCTTGTGCTCGTCTAGCTTTGAGCGCGCCATCGCCATTGTCAGCGGCGCCCCAAAGAGCGGCGGAAGTTCACCCTCGCTACTCATCTCCCGCAGCATCCAAGGGAGTGCGCCGAGGTGATCCTCGTGGCCATGAGTGATGACGATTCCCTCGATGTCATCGACGCGGCCTTCGAGATACGAAAAGTCTGGGAGGACTAAGTCGATCCCGACCATTTCGGCGGTCGGGAAGCGAACGCCGCAGTCGACGATCAGCAGTTTGCCGTCATATTCGATGACGGTCATGTTCTTGCCTATTTCTCCGAGCCCGCCAAGCGGCAGCACTCGCAATGTTTGATCGGCCATCAGCGGCCATCTCCTTCTAGTAATCCAAGATTGGTTAGGGCCGTCTCGACGACAGCTATCTCTTCGGGGCTGGCCTCGACGAGCGGAAGCCGCAGCGGCCCCGACGGAAGACCAAGCAGCGCAAGCGCCGCTTTGACCGGAATTGGGTTGGTTGTGACGCCGAGCGCCTCATAGACCTCAGTCAAGCTGGCGTCTATCTCGGCGCGCAGCTCCGGCTGATCGACCATCTGCCGCATCTGGGGCCCTACTACGTGGCTGGCGACAAGGATCCCTCCGAGTCCGCCAAGATCTAGAACCTCGGCGAGCATGTCGTCGTTGCCGGCGTAGAGACCTAGCCCGTCGACCTGCGCAACGTCGTCTGGGTTGGCCTGCTTCACGAACTCGATCCGGTCGAGCTGCGCCAGCTCAGCGAGAAACTCGTTCGGAATGTTGGTTCCCGTGCGGCTCGGGATGTTGTAGAGAATGATCGGCTTGTCGGTGGCCTTAGCGACCTCCTTGTAATGGGCGACGATGCCGCGGCGATTCGGCCGGTTGTAATAGGGCGTTACCGACAGAATCGCGTCGACACCAAGCGCCGTAGAGCGCTCCGTCATCTCGGTGGCGTGCCGGGTGTCGTTTGAGCCGGCGCCAGCAATGATTGAGCTGCCGTCCGGGCGGTTAGCGACAGCGAGTTCGATAAGGCCAAGGTGCTCGTCGGTAGAAAGCGTCGCCGCCTCGCCGGTCGTGCCGCAGATCACGAACCCGTCTGAACCGTTCGCCGCGAGGTGATGCAGCAGTTCAACGAAACCTGCTTCATCAACATTCCCTTCGCCGTCGAAGGGCGTGATGATCGCCGTGATGATCGAGCCGAGTGAAGCGCTCACAGCAAGTTCTCGAGACCAATCACCGGCGAGCTAGGCAGGCTGCCGACGCGGCGAATCGCCAGCAGCACTCCGGGCATAAACGAAGAACGGTCGAGCGCGTCGTGACGAATCGTCAGCGTCTCCCCCGTGCCTCCGAGGATTACTTCTTGATGAGCGACGAGACCAGGCAGGCGGACCGAGTGAATCGGCACATCCTGGCCGCTGGAGTCCTTCATCAGCTCGGCGGTTCGAGCAGCAGTGCCGCTCGGACTGTCGAGCTTCTCGTCGTGGTGGAGCTCAACAATCTCAGCTGACGGCATTAGCGCCGCCGCTTCGGCGGCAAAGCGCATCATCAGCACCGCCCCGATCGCGAAGTTCGGCGCAACGAGAATGTTGGCGCCGCTCAGCTCGCTCAGCTCTGCGAGATCGAACCCCGTAGTGCCGACAACCACGTGGACTCCAGCGGCAACAGCTTCGCGGGCATTCGGGAGCGCGCTTTCTGGCTGTGTGAAGTCAACGAGCACGTCGGAACCCGCGAGGACGTCGGCTACCGCACTATCTAGCGTAGGGTCGGCGCGACCGACGAGCGTCATTCCGTCGGCGCCCTCAACCGCTTCGCAGACCGCCGTGCCCATTCGGCCGGCGGCCCCGGCAACGGCGACCCTGATCGGGTCTGCTGATGCCGGTCCGTCGTTACTCATGCTGACTCCTTAGTCGCGGCCACCGCGGCGATGCCGGGGGCGGTCTGAACCGCCGCCGTCGCCACCGTTGCGCTCACGGCGCTGTCCGCCGCCACCCGAAGTGGCTGCCGCTAGTTCGTCGGCGCTCTTGCCGGCAATCGATGGGTCGTCTGCGAGGCGCAGGCCAATTCGGCCGCGCTCACGGTCGACTTCAACGACGCGGACCTGAATCTCATCGCCACGGGAGAGGACGTCATCGACATTTTCAACGCGCTCACCGGGTGAGACGTTCGAAATGTGGAGCAGTCCATCCGTTCCCTTGGCAAGTTCAATGAAGGCGCCGAAGGTAGTCGTCTTGACGACCTTGCCGGTGAACTCGTCACCAACTTCGACCTCCTTCATCATCGTCGTGATGCGATCGCGCAGTGCTTCGCCGAGCTCACCGTTCGATGAGTAAATCAGCACCTGACCTTCGTCGTTGACGTCAATCTGCGATTCGAACTCTTCGGCCAGGCCGCGAATCGTTTCGCCACCCTTGCCGATCAGCATGCCGATCTGCGACGGGTCGATCTGCACCTGAATGATCCGAGGCGCGTAAGGAGACATCTCCTCGCTCGGTCCTGAGATAACGGCATCCATCTGACCGAGGATGTTGAGACGGGCCTCCTTGGCCTGCGTCAAAGCGTCCTTGAGGATCTCGAAGGTCACTCCCGTGATCTTGATGTCCATCTGCAGCGCCGTGATCCCCTCGGTCGTACCTGCGACCTTGAAGTCCATGTCGCCGAGGTGGTCCTCAACGCCAGCGATGTCGGTCAGAACGATGTAATCGTCGCCTTCCTTGATCAGGCCCATCGCAATACCGGCGACGGGGGCCTTGATCGGCACGCCAGCCTGCATCAGTGAAAGCGATGATCCGCAGACCGAAGCCATCGACGATGAACCGTTCGACTCAAGGATGTCTGAGACAACGCGGATCGTGTACGGGAATGTCTCGGTGTCAGGAACAACCGGAACCAGCGCCCGCTCAGCGAGCGCGCCGTGGCCGATGTCGCGGCGCTTAGGGCCACGCATGAAGCCAGCTTCACCGACCGAGAACGGCGGGAAGTTGTAGTGATGCCAGTAGAAGCGGTTCTTTTCCAGCCCAAGCGTGTCGAGCCGCATCTCTTCCTTCAGCGTGCCGAGCGTGGCGATTGAAAGCGCCTGCGTCTGGCCGCGCGTGAAGAGCGCTGAACCGTGCGTTCGGGGAGTTACGCCGACCTCGATCGAGATATCGCGAATCTCCTGCGCGTCACGACCGTCGGGACGCTTCTTGTCAACCGCAATGCGGTTACGGATCGTCGCCTTCTCAAGCTTCGAGAAGATCGTCTGTGCGGTCGCCTTCTTATCGCTGTAGTCAGCATCGTCGGGGCTGCCGGCGTACTCGGCAACGATTGCGTCGCAGACCGCGTTGCTGGCGTCCTGACGAGCAAGCTTGTCCTCAACCTGAGTTGCAGCGTCGAGATCGGCGCCGTGCGAGGCACGGACCTTTTCAACGAGCGACTCGTCAAGGCTTGGAGCCTCAAAGACGATCTTCTCGCGGCCGGCCTTCTCGCGCAGCTCGTGCTGGAGCGCGCAAAGCTTCTTGATCTCACCGTGAGCGATGTCGAGCGCGTCAAGGATTTCGTCCTCGCCGATCTCCGTTGCTCCGGCTTCAACCATCAGGATTGCTTCCTCGGTTCCGGCGACAACAAGATCGAGCTCGCAGCCGTCGAGCAGTGACTCTTCGGTCGGGTTGATAACGAACGAGCCGTCGATCTTGCCGATACGGACCGAACCGACAGGGGTCGGCAAAGGAACCTGGGAAATCATCAGCGCCGCTGAGGCACCGTTCATCGCGAGGATGTCGTACGGGTGAACCATGTCGACGCTGAGCGGCATTGCCACCAGCTGCGTCTCGTAGTGCCAGCCCTTCGGGAAAAGCGGACGGATTGGACGGTCGATCATTCGTGCCGTCAGCGTGCCCTTCTCGCCTGAGCGGCCTTCGCGCTTAAAGAACGAGCCGGGAATCTTGCCCGCGGCATACATCCGCTCTTCGACGTCAACGGTTAGGGGAAGGAAGTCGACGTCGCGGAGATTGCCGACGGTCGCTGTGCAGAGGACCATCGTGTCGCCTTGGCGGATTACTACGGCGCCTCCGGCCTGCTTAGCCATCTTGCCGGTTTCCAGCGAGATTTCAGTGCCGCCGATCTCAGCCGAGACCGTGGTCACAGTGTTGGTAGTCATTTGGTGTTGTACTCCTCATCAAGGCCGCCTTCGGATCCTGCAGCCTGTTAGTTAAATTCTTTTCGATATCCGATTACGGCCATCCTAGCCGCCTCGCGATTTCCGGCGCAGGACGCCTGTCAGCGCTAAGCGGACGGAAACTGGCTCTGTGGCACACCGTCGACGATGAAAGTCGGCGCGCCGGTCGCCCCCGCGCGCATTGCCGCAGTAGCATCGGCGGCCACTCGTTCAGCCAACTGAAGGTCGCGCCGGTCACCCTCGAAACGGTCGACGTCGATGCCGATTAGCTCACAGCGCTGCCAGAGGTGTGGATCGTCGAGCCGTCCTTGGTCGGCGAAAAGCGAATCGTGAAACTCCCAGAAGAATCCCTGCCTCGCTGCTGCTTCGGAGGCGATCGCCAGTTTGACTGCGCGCGGGCTGCGCGCCGCAAGCGCAAAGTGGCGGAAACAGACCGACGCACCGCTTTCTCTAAGCCGCTCGGCCGCCACGGCGCAGTCGGGGCAGCTGAACTCGGCGTAGACGATCAGCGGCTCTCCGTCCCCGCGGCGCACGTGGTCATCGGGTCCGACTGGCTCTACCGGCAGGCTGGTCAAGTCACGCATCACTGCTCGAACAGTAGATCCCGCAGCTGCGCTGCGTCGTACCCCAAGCAATGACCGTCCATACGCTCAGCCGTCAGCAGGAATTGCAAGGCACGCCAGAAGAGGTCTTCCCGTTCTTCGGCGACGCCACGAATCTCGAGGCGATCACGCCACCGCTACTGGCCTTCCAGGTGACTACGCCGCGTCCGATAGCGATGCACGCCGGCACGCTGATCGAATACCGCCTGAAGATCCACCGCGTACCTATCCGCTGGCGCACACTGATCGAAGAGTGGCAGCCAAGCGAGCGCTTTGTTGACACGCAGATCAAAGGTCCATACAAGCTCTGGCATCACACGCATAGCTTTGAAGCCCTGCCAGGCGGGCGCACGTTGATGAGCGACGTGGTGCGCTACTCGATCGGCTACGGCCCGGCAGGTGACCTTGCCCACAGCCTCTTCGTCGGCCGCGACGTAGCGTCGATCTTTGAATACCGCGCTGAGGTGATCGCTCCGCTACTGGCAGCAGACATCGCGGCGCGCGCAACAGGCGGCGGCGCTAGCGCTTAGCTTGCGGCGAGGCCGTCGATGATCAGGTTGACGCCGGGCATATCGCCCGGACTATCTGCCAGGTAGCTCCACGTGACGCAGCCATCAGGGCCGACGATCACAAGCGCCCGATTCGTCATTCCTGCGGGGTCGAAGTAAGCGCCAAAGATCTTTGCGGCAGCGCCCTTCGGTTCAAAGTCTGACAGCTGCTCGATTGGAACGCCGAGCTGCTCGCGAAAGGCGACCTGCGAGAAGGTCGGGTCGGTAGAGACAGCGTAGATCTCGGCTCCGTCAACGGTGATCTCGGGGAGCGCCTCGGTGTACACCTGGAGCTGATTGGTGCAGACCGGGCTGAAGGCGAAGGGATAAAAGACGAGGACGGTGGTCTTGCCGAGTAGGTCGGCCTCGGTGAACTTCGAGCCGTCCTCGCGAGCCAAACTGAACGAGGGCACCATCGTGCCGGGCGCGATGATGCTCACTTACGAAGACCGAGTGCTGTTACTAGCTCGCGATAAGCCTCAAGATCGCTGCTCTGCAGGTAGTTCAGCAGACGGCGCCTGCGCCCTACGAGCATCAGCAGACCACGGCGCGAGGCGTGATCCTTCTTGTGACCGCGCAGATGCTCGGTCAAGTCTTCAATCCGCTGGCTCAGCAGCGCGATCTGTACGCGCGTGTCGCCAGTGTTCGCTTCGCCGCCGCCATAGGTGGCTGCGAGCTCACGGGTCTTCTCTGGAGTAAGGGTGCTCATCGAATGACGCAGGCTAGCAGCACGTTCGCTTTAGCCGCCGGCTAACTCGCGCGTAGCTTCGACGTCGGCCGCCATCTGAAGCTTTAGATCGTCGACGCTCTCGAACGTCGCTTCGCCACGTAGCCGCTGAAGAAACTCAACTCGCAGCTGCTGCCCGTAGAGATCTCCGTCGAAATCGAGCAGATAGGCCTCAACCAGTTCACCGAGCGCAGTTTCGAACATCGGCCGCATGCCGACGTTGATCGCCGCAAGTTTGCTTTCGCCACCGGGGATCTGTGCCCGACCAGCGTAAACGCCGTGTCCAGGGATGCAGTAGCCGGCAGTTGGCACCAGGTTTGCGGTTGGGTAGCCAAGTTCCCGGCCGCGCTGATCACCGCGCGCTACTTCGGCGCTGAAGATGTAAGGCGAGCCGAGCAGTCGGTTCGCTTCCGCCACATCGCCGTCGCGCAGCAGAGAGCGGATCCGGCTCGAGCTGACCGGCGCTCCGTCGAGCCCGAAGAGGGGCATCACGCGGGTTTCAAACCGATCATCGGCTTGCAGCAGCTCGGCGCGCCCCTGTGCCTTCTTTCCAAAGCCAAAGTTATCGCCCACCTGAACCCGAGTGGCGCCGAGTCCAGCGATGACAATCTCGTCGATGAACTGCTCTGCCGTGTGCTGAGCGAACTGATCGTCAAAGCGGATCACAACCATCTCCTCGACTCCGAGCGACTCGACAAGCTCGGCCTTGCGCGAAGGCGACGTGAGCAGCTCGGGCGCCCTCTCCGGCGCGGTGACCGACATCGGGTGCGGATCGAAGGTTAGGACAGTGTCAGCGCCCGCGATCACTTCGCGGTGCCCAAGGTGGACGCCGTCGAAGGTTCCGATCGCCACGGTCCGTTCGCGCGGCTCTAGATCGCTGAAAGCTGTGACCTTCATGCCCTGAAGCCTACGACCGGCTTCAGCGTCCCGTCGTCACGCCGTTCTCCGAGCGCAATGACTCCTTCTCTGTCGACCAGCAGTAGTTCGCTCGGAGCTGCGTCCTCTGGCGCTCGTAGCGTCGCCGTCTGGGCCTCCCCCGTCCACTCAACGGCGACTCCATGTGCCGCCTTCTTGGCGTCCTCGCCGCTGAGCTCAAACGAGTCAAAGAACGCAAGCCCCTGCTCCAAACCAATGACCTGCGAAGAGTCGGCCTGTTCGACGCTGAACGGTCCGATCCGGGTTCGGCGCAGCTGCTCTGTGTAGGCGTCTCCGAGGTCGGAAATAAGTGAGCGCACATAGGTCCCTGACGAGCAGCGAATTCGGTATTCAGCTCGGTCGCCGTCGCGGCTTAGCTCAGTGAATTCGAAGAGCTCGATCTCGCGCGATGGAAGCTCGAAGTCTTCGCCGGCACGAGCACGCTTATAGGCGCGCTTGCCGTCCACTTTAAGCGCGCTATAGATCGGCGGCTGCTGACTGAGCGTGCCGATCTGCGGGTCAAATGGCTCGGGCGGAAAGGTGCCGGTTAGCGTGATTTCGCCTTCGGGGTCGCCGGTTGTTGAGCGGGCGCCGAGCCGTGCGGTCGCGACGTACTCCTTCGACATCCCCATGAAGAATCGCTGGACTCGCCTAGCACGGCCAACTAGGACGATCAGCAATCCAGTCGCAAACGGGTCGAGCGTTCCAGCGTGACCGGCCTTATCGGCTCCGAGCGCGCGTCGCACGTCGTTAGTGACGGCGTGCGAACTGACGCCGGCCGGCTTGTCGACGAGAACTATTCCGTCCACGCGGGGGTTAGGACTGCTCGCTGATCTGCGAGCAGAGCAACTCAATCAGTTCATCTTTGGGCAGCTCGCTCTTGAAACCGGCGGCCGCTGGGTGCCCGCCGCCTCCGCCAGCGCGGGCGATCTTCGATACGTCGATCTCGTTGTCGCTAGAGCGCATCGAAATGCGGAAGCTCGGACCGTCGGCGTCTGTCGTCTCGCGAATCAGCGCCGCGACTCGGGTGCCGTCAACGGCGCGAAGAAAGTCGACGATCCCCTCGGTGTAGCTCGCGGTCGCGTCGCACTCCTCGAAGTCGGCGGTGCTGAGGATTGAAAGTGTCAGTCGTCCGTCGAGATAGCGCTCTGCCGCTGTCAGCGCCCGAGCGAAGAGGCGGAGCTTCGCTTCAGGCAAATTCTCGTAGACGCGGCGGAAGATCAAGTTGCCGTCAATTCCGGCTGCCAACAGTTCCGTTGCCATCGCGTGCGACCTGGCGGTCGCATTCGGGTACATGAAGCGTCCTGTATCTGTTATCAGGCCAAGATAGAGTGCCTCGGCAATCTCAATCGTCAGCGGCACGCCCAGCCCGTTCGCTAGATCCCAGACGATCTCAGCTGTCGAAGACGCATCTTCGACGACGTAGTCGATGCTGCCGAAGCGCGTGTTGTCGTGGTGATGGTCGATGTTCAAGATCTGCTCAGGTGCGGCGGCCTCATCGACCAGTGGGCTGCGTTCCGTATTGCCACAGTCGAGGAAGACAACGACACGATCGTCGACGTCTGCGGGAATCTCCGAGACAACGCCGTTGATATCGAGCCAGTCGTACTCATAGGAGAGTGGAAGGTCGTCGGCGGCGATGAACGCGACAACGTCCTTGCCAAGCTCGCGCAGGATCAATGCCATCGAAAGCAACGAGCCGAGCGCATCGCCGTCAGGATGTTCGTGCGTTACGAGTAGGAAGCTCTGCCCTTCGTTGAGGGCGCTGATCGTCTGCTCGCGGCTTTGGGTGGCAGTCGGGTTCATTCAGAGTCGCCTTCGCTTCGTAAATCTACTGATTCGAGGATCTCTTCGAGCCGAGCCGCAGTCGCAGGTGTCGTATCAATTACGAACTGCACTGTCGGCGTACGTTTCATACGTAGCTGACTGGCCAACGCACTTTGGACCAGCCCATGGGCAGCGTTCAGCGCCTCAAGGCAGTCATCGGGGCCAGACGGCGAATCGAAGATGCTGACGTGAATCCGCGCGCTGCTGAGGTCAGGAGTTGTCTGCACGTCGGTGACAGTGACAAAGCCCACACGCGGGTCCTTGATCTGTTTTGTGATTGTGTCGGCAGCGACCTCGCGGATCGCTTCGTCGACTCGTCTCATCCGTGAGGAGGCCATCGCGGGGCTGCCGACCGAGCCGAGGCGCCAGCCTCAGGCCAGCTGGCGTTCCACCTTGCGCGTTGTGTACGCCTCGAGCACGTCGCCTTCTTTTACGTCCTGGAAGTTTGCGAGCACGATGCCGCATTCGAAGCCTTCTGCGACCTCTTTGGCATCGTCGTTGAAGCGCTTGAGCGAGTCGATCGTCGTCTCGTAGACGACCGTGCCGTCGCGGACGACGCGCACGTGCGCGTTGCGAACCAGCTTCCCTGCAGTGACCTGGCAACCAGCGATCGTGCCCACCTTCGATGCCTTGAAAGTTTGGCGGACCTCGGCGCTACCGAGCGCGTCCTCGACCTCTTCCGGCTCGAGCATGCCTGTCATCGCGTCACGTAGCTCTTCGAGCGCCTTGTAGATCACCGAGTAGCTGCGGATCTCAACGCCTTCGCGATCCGACGCCGCGCGCGCGTCGCCAACCGGGCGCACGTTAAAGCCGAGGATGATCGCGTCGGAAGCAGCCGCGAGCATCACGTCCGACTCGTTGATCCCGCCGACGCCGCGGTGAATGATGTTGACTGAAATTTCGTCCTGCGGAAGCTTCGCGATCTCATCCTCGAACGCTTCTAGGGAGCCAGAGACATCGGCCTTTAGAACAAGATTGAGATCCCTCAGTACGCCCTCTTGGATGCCACTGAAGAGGTCGTCGAATGACACCTTGCGGCCTGAGCGTCGTGCCGCCGCTTCGTTGCGCATCCTCGTTTGGCGCTCTTCCGCTTGCTGGCGTGCGACCTTCTCGTTCTTCGTGACGTGGAGCAACTCTCCAGCGTCAGGAACACCATCGAAGCCGAGCAGCTCGACCGGGTCACCCGGGAACGCTGCGTCGCGAACTGCGCCGGTGTGGTCGTGCATCGCGCGCGCCTTGCCCCAATGCGCTCCTGCGACAAAGGCGTCGCCGACCTTGAGCGTGCCGCGCTGAATCAACACCGTGACGACAGGTCCGCGGCCTGGGTCGAGCTTTGACTCGACAACGATGCCGCTTGCCTCAGCGTCAGGGTTGGCTTTCAGATCCTCAAGTTCGGACACCACGAGCAGCGTTTCGAGCAGCTCGTCGAGGCCGGCGCCTGACTTGGCTGAGACGTCGACGTATTCGATCTCCCCGCCCCACTCTGCCGGCTGCAGCTTGCGCTCTGTCATCTCGGTGCGGACACGAGTTGGGTCGGCGCCCTCCTTGTCGACCTTGTTGACGGCAACGACGATCGGAACGCCTGCTGCGCGGGCGTGATCGATCGCCTCGTCGGTCTGTGGCTTGGGGCCGTCGTCGGCGGCAACAACGATCACGGCAATGTCGGTTACCTGGGCGCCGCGGGCGCGCATCGCAGTGAACGCTTCATGGCCAGGTGTGTCGAGGAAGGTGATCAGGCGACCATCGTGGTGGACCTGGTAGGCGCCAATGTGCTGCGTGATGCCGCCAGCCTCACCGGCGACAACCTCGGTCTTGCGGATCGCGTCGAGCAGCGAGGTCTTGCCGTGGTCAACGTGGCCCATGATCGTGACGACCGGAGGCCGCTCGACCAGATCGGACTCTTCGTCAGCGAAGACCAGCTCCTCGGCCTCCTCGTCGGCCGTGGTGACAATCTCAACTTCCTTGCCGAGCGCTTCGGCGAGAATCACGATCGCTTCATCGGAGAGCGTCTGCGTCAGCGTCGCCATCTCGCCCATCATCATTAGCTGCTTGATTAGATCGGGGACTGGAACACCCAGGTACTCGGAGACGTCCTTGACGGTCGCACCGCTATTAACGCGGACGGCGTCGGTCGCGCTCTGCGCGCTGGTGTCGAGCGGCGCCAGCGGCGTGTCGTCGAACTTGCGGCGGCCGCGACGGCGCGGACGGCGCTGTGGGAAGCCACCGGGAGGAGGGCCACCGCCAGGGCGACGATTGGCTTGAGAATCGATGACGACGCGCCGCTTACCGGCGGCGGCGTCCGGCGAGGCAGGCTTGCGCGGCGTGCGCTTCGGCTTATCGGGCTGGGCGATGATCTTGGGACCGACAGAGGCGGCGGCGGCAATCTCGTCGATTGGGCCTACTGGAGCTTCTGCTGCTGGAGCCTCTTTTGGTGTCTCATCGGCGGCTGGTGCTTCGGCCTGTGCAGGCTTCGGCGCCTCTGGCTTGGCATCTGCCTTTGGCTTCGGTGGAGGCTGCGAGGCAGTCTTGGGCTTTGGCGCGCCCTTCGGCTTAGGCGCGGGCGGAAGCGCTGGCTCGCGCTTGCCGCCACTCGATGAAGGCTTAATCGGTGCTGCGACGTCCGGTTCAAAGACTCGGCTGCCACCGGTATCAACTGCCTCACCGGGATCGAAGCTGCGCTGTTCGGCAGCCGCCGGCGCTGGCGCAGCGGCCGGCTTAGCGGCGTCCTTCGGCGCTGGCTTCTGCCTTAGGGCGGCAGGGGTTCGCGGCTTCGTCGGCGACTTAGCCTGCCGGTCGCCGCCTCCCTCCCCGGCCGACTTCAGGATCCGCAGTGCCTCGTCTTCATCAACGCTCGACGCGGCTGCAGTCACCTCTAGGCCGGCAGCGCGAAGCGCCTCAAGCAGCTCGCGGCTTGAAAGGTTCTGCTCTTTCGCTATCTCGTGGACGCGCCTATTCGCCACTTGCCTCTTCTTCCAGCTCAGCCTTGGCTGCCTCGTCTTCCGACTCCTCTGCCTCAGCTAGCTCTTCCGCGTCCTCTTCCTTTGCAGCCTCGTCCTCGGCCTCGATCTTTTCTTCTTCGGCCTCCTCGGCTGTCTCCTCAGCCTCTGCGGCTTCATCGCTGGCTTCCGCGGCCTCGGCCTCGGCGCCCTCTTCGCTTTCTGCTGCAGCGGCAGCTTCCGCTGCAGCAGCGGCCTCAGCGGCAGCGGCAGCGTCGGCCTCGGCTTGAGCAGCTGCGGCGGCAGCAGCAATCGCTTGCGCTTCTGCGACGACAGCTTCGATCTCGCCAACGCGGTCAGCAATCTCGGCGGCCGGAACCTCCGGATCCGCGAAGCGCGCGATCTCCTCTTCGCTCAGCTCGGCAGCGAACGCAACCGAGTTGCCGCTGAAGCGTCCAAGCGCGATGTGAGCAGGAAGGCCGCACGATGTGGTTCCCGGCAGCGCGGCGTTTGGGCAGCGGCGACCGTTTGTCAGGACTGCGACGCAGCGACCACCGACCTCCTCGTCGGCCGACATCGTTCCGTCGGGCGCCTCGGTCGCAAACTCCGACTCGGAGCGAATATCGATCCGCCATCCGGTGAGGCGAGCGGCAAGCCGAGCGTTCTGACCTTCGCGGCCGATCGCAAGCGCGAGCTGGTCGTCGGGGACGATCACCGTTGCCTGGCGAGCGTCATCGTCGACGACTACCTCGCGAACGCGTGCGGGAGAGAGTGCCTTCGCTACGAAGCGCGCAGGCTCCTCGTTG
>Ga0194048_10001251_pt1 | contig 12628 bp, 10 predicted proteins | sample JunL225m_MetaG_FD_161685 | JGI IMG/M metagenome (GOLD analysis project Ga0194048, IMG submission 161685) | Anoxic zone freshwater microbial communities from boreal shield lake in IISD Experimental Lakes Area, Ontario, Canada - Jun2016-L222-5m | ecosystem: Environmental > Aquatic > Freshwater >...
AGCGCGGGCGTACTGCTGCATCCAACCGCTCTGCCTGGCGACGGCCCGGTAGGTTCGCTCGGCGCAGAGGCCCGACGCTTCGTCGACATCATCGCCGCGGCCGGCTTCTCCTGGTGGCAAGTCTGCCCACTCGGCCCGACGGGCTATGGCGACTCGCCCTACCAGGCCCTCTCCGTCTTCGCCGGAAACCCCTACCTGCTCGACCTCGCCGACCTAGGCGCGCGGAAACTGCTGACCTCCGAGGAAATCGCCTCGTTGCGCCGCGGGAGCGACGGGCGGACCGACTACGGTCGTCTCTGGAATCAGTTACGCCCAGCGCTCCAGCTCGCCGCCCAGCGCGGTGCTGCGACCCTGAAGCAGAACGCCGCCTTCCAACGCTTCCGTGAGAAACAGGCCAGCTGGCTCGAAGCCTGGTGCCGCTTCTCGGCGCTCCGTGAGGTGAACGGCTTCACCGCTCCTGACAAGTGGACGATCGACGAAGCCCCGGCCGGCCTCGTCGCCGAAGCCGAGGTGCTGCAGTTCCTCTTCGCCGAACAGTGGCGCGCCCTCCGCGAATACGCCCAGGGTAAAGGCATCCGCTTCTTCGGCGACGAGCCCATCTACGTTTCCGCCGATGGCTGTGACGCCAAGACACGCCCCGAACTCTTCCAGCTCGACGAAGCCGGTCGTCCGCTCTCCGTAGCCGGAGTGCCGCCCGACTACTTCGCCGCCGATGGGCAACTTTGGGGCAACCCGCTCTACGCCTGGGAACGACATGCCGCCGACGGCTTCGTCTGGTGGAAGGCTCGCGTGCATCACGACCTCGAGCTGTTCGACGCGATCCGCATCGACCATTTCCGCGGCATCCATGACTTCTGGAGCGTGCCCGCCGGCGCGCCCAACGCCCGCGAAGGTCAATGGTGCGATGGGCCCGGGCTCGCCTTCACTGGCGCTCTCTCCGGCCTGCCGCTCGTCGCCGAGGACCTCGGCCTGCTTTCGCCCGGCGTCGACGTCCTCCGCAAGGCCTCCGGCCTGCCTGGCATGTCGGTGCTACAATTCGGTTTCGGCGGCCCACCGGAAGGCAATCCGCACTTCCCGGCGAACATCACCCTCGACCGCGTCGTCTACACCGGCACGCATGATAACGACACCGTCATCGGCTGGTACGCCCAAGCCTCCGCCGAGGAGCGCACCCGTGTCGAAGCGGTCTTCGGCACGATGGACGCTCCCCATATCACGCTCGCCGAAGCCGCGCTGGCTTCGCCGGGCATCGCTGCCTTCATCCCCGTGCAGGACCTGCTCGGACTGGGAGCCGAGGCGCGTTTCAATACGCCTGGCAACCCGCAGGGTAACTGGGGCTGGCGCATGAGCGACCTGCAGATGACCACGCTCGCGGCGACGGCCGGCGCATGGAAGCAGCGACTGAAGGCCGCGCGGCGACTCAGCGCGTAAGGCGACGGTATTTCGGACGACGCGGCGTGTCTGATTCGAGGCCCAGGCGCTTACGGCGGTCTTCGAGGTAGTCGCCGTAATTGCCTTCGTGCCAGACTACCGTGCTATCGTCCTCGAAGGCCAGGATATGCGTGGCCACGCGGTCGAGGAACCAGCGGTCGTGCGTCACGATGACCGCGCAGCCCGCGAAACCCTCGAGGGCGTCTTCGAGGGCGCGGATCGTGTTCACGTCGAGGTCGTTGGTAGGTTCATCGAGCAGGAGGACGTTTGCGCCGGCCTTGATGAGCCGGGCGAGGTGGATGCGATTGCGTTCGCCGCCGGACATCAGGCCGACCTTACGCTGCTGGACGTCGCCCGTGAAGCCGAAGCGCGCCGCATAGGCGCGGGCCGGCACCATGATCTTACCGAGGTGGACCATATCCTGGCCGTCGGAGATCGCGGACCACAGCGGCGCATCGGCGGGAAGCGAATCGCGCGACTGGTCGACGTAGGCGAGCTTCACCGACTCGCCGACCGTGAGCGTGCCCTTGTCGGGCTTCTCCTGGCCGGTGATCATGCGGAAGAGCGTCGTCTTACCCGCGCCATTGGGGCCGACCACGCCGACGATGCCGCCGGCGGGCAATGTGAAATTCACGTCGTCCATCAGGATGCGATCGCCGTAGCCCTTCGAGAGACCACGGGCCTCGATGACCGCGCCGCCGAGACGCGGGCCGGGCGGAATCCAGATCTCAGCGGTCTTCTCCTGAAGGTTCTGATCCTGCGTGAGCATCTGCTCATAGGCGCGGAGACGGGCCTTGTTCTTGGCCACGCGAGCTTTGGGCGAAGCACCGGCCCACTCGCGTTCGCGTTCCATCGAGCGGGAGCGGGCGGCGGACTGCTTCTCCTCCATCTCGAGGCGCTGCTGCTTCTGCTGGAGCCACGAGGAGTAGTTGCCCTTCCACGGGATACCGCGACCGCGGTCGAGTTCGAGAATCCAGCCGGCGACGTTGTCGAGGAAGTAGCGGTCGTGCGTGATCGCGATGACCGTTCCCTTATAGCCTTGGAGGTGCCGCTCGAGCCAAGCGACCGTGTCGGCGTCGAGGTGATTGGTCGGTTCGTCGAGCAGGAGGATGTCCGGCTCCATCAACAGCAGGCGACAGAGTGCGACGCGGCGCTTCTCGCCGCCGGATAGCGCGGACACGACCGCGTCGCCGGGCGGGCAACGCAGCGCTTCCATCGCCATCTCGATGCGAGCGTCGAGGTCCCAGCCACCGCGGGTATCGAGGATTGCCTGGATCTCGCCTTGGCGGGCCAGGATCTTCTCCTGCTCCTTGGCGTCATCGGTCTCCGAGACCTTCACGAACGTCTCGTCATATTCCTCGAGCAACGCCTTCATCGGGCCCGCGGCCTGCATCACGCATTCCTGGACCGTGAGCTGTTCATCGAGGCGAGGCTCTTGGGCGAGGTAGCCGAGCGTGTAGCCGGGGACCTGGCTGATCGCGCCATCAAACTCCTCGTCCTCCCCGGCCATGATTTTGAGGAGCGTGGACTTGCCCGAACCATTGAGGCCGAGGACACCGATTTTCGCCCCATAGTAATAGGAGAGGGAAATATCGCGGAAAACGGGTTTCTTTTCGAAGTACTTCGTGACCCCCGTCATCGTGAAGATTACTTTTTCGTCGGCCATAGGGGAAGGTTCCGAGAAGACCCCCGGGGGGCAAGCGGAACCCTCCGGCCGGGCGGGCTTACCGCACTTGACATCCCCCGGGGGGTGCCCAAGGTAGGCCTCAGTTCACCTTTACCGAGGTGGGTCCTGCCGGACCCGCTTTTTTTGTCCCCAAATCATTTCACCGAAAACCCGCACCCATCACCATGAGCGTCGATATCAAACCCTTCCTCCAATATCTCGAAAAGGAGAAGAACATCAAAAAAGAAGAGGCCTGCGCCCTCATCGTCGAGGCGATCAAGTCGTCCGTCGAGAAATCCGTCATGGCCGGCCAGAACGTGGAGATCAACGCCGACCCCGTGTCCGGCAAGCTCGACGCCTTCGTCGTCCTCCGCGTGACCGACTCCGTGTCGGATCCGCTCCAGGAGATCAACCCGGTCGCCGCCGCCCTCATCGAGGCCGACGTCAAGGTCGGACAGGAGGTCCGCAAGCCCATCAACGTGGCCGACCTCGGCCGCATCGCCGCCAAGACCACCCAGCAGCTGCTCAACCAGCGCTTCCGCAAGATCGAGAAGGACCAGGTCTTCCAGGAGTATAAGGACAAGGTCGGCGACATCGTCACCGGTACCGTCCGACGCACCGAACGCGGCAACGTCATCATCGAACTCGGCACCGCCGAAGCCGTCCTCACTCACAAAGAACGCTGCCACGGCGACGAATTCCGCACCGGCGACCGCATCCGCTGCCTGCTCCTCGAAATCCGCGAAGACCCACAGCGCGGACGCGAGTTCGTGCTCTCCCGCGCCAACCCGGCCTTCGTCCGTCGCCTCCTCGAACTCGAGGTCGCGGAAATCGCCGACAAGACCGTCACTATCGCCGCCATGGCCCGCGATCCGGGCTACCGCACTAAGATCGCCGTGGATTCCCGCGACCCCAAGGTCGACCCTGTCGGCGCTTGCGTCGGCGCCCGTGGCGCCCGCGTCCGCAACATCGTCAAGGAACTTGGCGGCGAGAAAATCGATATCATCCGCTACCATGCCGAGCCGCTCAAGCTGCTCGAAGAAGCCATCCGCCCGGCCAAGCCGCGCAACGTCCGTATCGACGAGCGCACCCGCTCCATCCACTTCGAAGTGGACGAGGACGACATGCGTATCGCCATCGGCAGCAAGGGTCGCAACGCCCGCCTGACCTCGAAACTCATGGGCTGGGGCCTCAACATCCAGAAGGCCACGCACGCCGCCGAAAGCTTCGAAGCCAAGGCTGGTGACGCCGCCGTCCGTATCGCCGAGCAGCTCGGGCTCCCGGCTGAACTCATCGCGAAGTTCGTCGGCCTCGGCATCTCCAGCGTCGAAGCCCTCGAAGGCGCGACCGTGGAAGACTTCAAGGAAAGCGGCATCCCGACCGAAGAAGTCGAAGCCGTCCTCGCCGCCTACGCCAAGGGCCGCCGCTCGTAATCCTTCCGCACCCCATCCTATCGCCACCCTTCGCACGCGCACATGACCGAGAAGAAGAAATCCGAAGCCAAGAAGCCCGCGGCCACGCAGCGTTTCAGCGACGTGGCCAAGGAGCTCGGCATCGAGGTCAAGGTGCTGCTCGCCCTGGTAGACCAGTTCGTGGTCGCTCGTCCCGACTACAAGGACTACGTTTACACGGAAGGAAAGAAGCCCGCTGCTTCGAGTAATTTCGGCAAGACTTACCGCGACGACTTCCTCACCTTCGCTGAAGACAAGCTGCCCAAGAAGGTCGAGCCTGCCCCTGAGCCGGTCGTCGAAGCCCCGAAGGCGGTTGAGCCCAAGCCCGCCGCCCCAGTTGCACCCGTCGCCAAGCCCGGGACGCCGCCGCCTGTGAGCATGCCTCCTCGCCCGAGCATCGCCCCGACGCCGCCTCCGGCCGCACGTCCGCCGGCCACCCCGATCGTCCCTCGTCCGTCGATCGCAGCAACTCCAGCCAAGGCCGACCTGCCGCCCGTCGTCGTCAGCACGCCGCCGCCCGTCCCCTCTCGCCCTACCAACGTCCCTCCGGTCGTTCGCCCGCCCATCGCTCCGGTCGTCAACCGTCCTGCCGCCACCGGCAACCAGGCCGCCCCTGGCAGCAAAGGCGCCATCACTGTCCGCCCGCCCATCGTGGTGCGCGACTTCGCGATCGCACTCAACCTGAAGCCCTTCCAAGTCATCGGTAACCTGATGGAACTGAACAAGGTCGTCAGCGTCTCCTCTGTCATTGAGGAAGCCGACGCCCGCAAGGTCGCCGAACGCCATGGCTACACGCTTGAAATCCGCCACCGCGGAGAAGGCGTCCAGCCCGTCAAGAAGGTCGAGAAGCCTTCCGAGGACGATCCGGCGCTCATGACCGCGCGCCCCCCTGTCGTCTGCGTGCTCGGCCACGTCGACCACGGCAAGACCACCCTCCTCGACTTCTTCCGCAAGACCAACGTCGTCTCAGGTGAAGCCGGCGGCATCACCCAGCACATCGGTGCCTACTCCGTCTCCTACCAAGGCGAGAAGCCCGAGTACAAGGGTAAGACCGTCACCTTCCTCGACACCCCTGGCCACGCCGCCTTCGCCAAGATGCGCGAACGTGGCGCCTCTGTCACCGATATCGCCGTGCTCGTCGTGGCGGCGGACGACGGCTTTATGCCGCAGACCGAGGAAGCCCTCAAGTTCGCCCAAAAGCACGCCAGCGCCATCGTGGCCGCGATCAACAAGGTAGACGCCAAGGGCTCGAACATCGACCGCGTGAAGCAGCAGATGCAGCAGCGCAACATCACCCCGGAAGACTGGGGTGGCGAAACCATCACCAGCCCCGTGTCGGCGCTCAAGGGCACCGGCATGACGGAGCTCCTCGAATCGATTCTCCTCCAGGCTGAAGTCCTCGACCTCAAGGCCAACGCGAAGTGCCCCGCCCAAGGCGTCGTCATCGAATCCCAGATGGAGACCGGCCGCGGCCCTACCGCCACGGTCATCGTCCAGAAGGGTACGCTCAAGCCCGGGGATTCGTTCGTCTGCGGCGAGACCTGGTGCAAGGTGCGTGCGCTCATGGATGAGCGCGGCAACCGCATGCCTTCCGCCACGCCGGGCGCTCCGGCGCTCATCCTCGGCTGGGACGCCGTCCCGGCACCCGGCACCAAGTTCAAGACCGTCAAGAACGACCGCGAAGCCCGCGAGATCGCCGAAGAAGCCGCTCTCGCCGCCCGCAAGGCCGCCGAAGCGGTGCAGCAGGCTCCGAACACGGGAGCCCGCCCTGGCATGACGGACCTCGAGCGCCTCATGGCCGCCCTCGTCCAGGACAAGGAGAAGGTCCTCCGCGTCCTGCTCAAGGCCGACGTCAAAGGCACGCTCGAAGCCCTCGAAGGCTGTCTCGTCGAGATCAAGTCGAACAAGGTCCGCCTCGAAATCGTCGGCGGCTCCGTCGGCCCCGTCTCCCAAGGCGACGTCTCGCTCGCCGAGGCTTCCAAGGCGATCATCGTCGCCTTCGACACCAAGCTCGAGAACGGCGTCCAGCCGCAGCTCAAGCGTACCGGCGTCCGTCTCATCACCCATGACATCATCTACGAGCTGATCACGCTCGTGAAGGAAGCCATGACCGAACTCCTCGACCCCGAAGTCCGCGAGAACAAGCTCGGCGCCGCCGAAGTGCGCGCCGTCTTCCCGCTCGGCAAGGAACACAAGGTCGCAGGTTGCATGGTCACCGAAGGCCTCATCCGCCGCGCCGCCAAGGCGCGCGTGGTGCGCGGCGGCAAGATCATCCACAACGGCCCGGTCGAGACCCTGCGTCGCTTCAAAGACGACGCCTCCGAGGTCAAAGCCGGCTTCGAGTGCGGCATCAAGCTCGGCGGCTACGACGAGTACCAGCCCGGCGACATCATCGAAGCCATCGAGATGCTGCAGACGCGTCCGTCCCTCTAAGACTTATGTCCCAACGTCAGCTCCGGGTCGCCGAACTGGTCCAGCGCGAGGTCTCTACCGCGCTGCGCCAGAACTGGCCCACGGAAGCGGCGCTGATCACGATCACCGTCGCCACCGTCTCGCCCGACCTTCGCCAGTGCCGCGTAGGCTACGCCGTCTCGGGCGACGACGCCGTGCGCAAAAAGGCCCGCGCGTTCCTGAAGCGCGTGCGCACCGAGCTTCGCTCAACCGTCGGCGGCATTCTCCAGATGAAGCACTCGCCGGACATCCTCTTCACGGAGGATGACATCACCGGCGGCGTGGCGCGCGTGCAGGCCATGTTGGACGAGATGACCCGCAAGGACCGCGCCAATAATCCGCCCAAGGCCGACTAAGCGGTCGGCGGGACGACTTCGGGGAAATCCTTCAGCGCTTCGCGGACCACCGTGGCGCGACGACGATCCCGTCCGTCACTGTCGAGCTCCTGGCCGGCGCGTGCTTGCACATGGGCGGGCTGGCCTTCGATCATGAGACGGTCGACGAGGTGACGGCGTTCTTCCGGCAGGCAACCCATGTCGCAGGCGAGGCGAAGATGCGAAAGCATGTTCATGGCCTCGGAACTCGTGAGCAGCCGCGCGGAGCGCAGCAAGCCGAGCGAGCGGGCGAGGCGGTCGACGAACTTCTCGCCCTCTTCCTGCGCGAGTTTGCGACGGGCGTTCCACTCCTGCTCGACCACGTTCTTGATCCAGCCGCCGAGGTGCTTGAGGATCGCCTCTTCTGAAAGACCGAGGGTCTGCTGGTTGGAAATCTGGAAGACGTTGCCGGCAGCCTCGGTGCCTTCGCCGAGCCAGCCACGGACGGCAAGTCCGTCTTGGTTAAGCGCACGAGAGACCTTGTCCATGTGACCGGCAAGACAAAGCCCGGGCAGGTGCACCATCGCGGAGGCGCGCAGGCCCGTGCCGACGTTGGTGGGACAGGCGGTGAGATAGCCGAGGCGATCCGAGAAGGCCAGCTTCAGCGAACCACCGAGGGCGTCGTCGAGCAATTCGGCGATATGCCAGGTGCCGCGGAGATGCCAGCCGGCCTTGACGACCTGGATGCGCAGATGGTCCTCTTCATTGACCATCACCGAGCAGGTCTGATCGCGGCTGATGACGGCCGCGCCACTCTTGCCAGCGGCGAGCTCCTTTGAGACAAGATGGCGTTCGACGAGCACGGCGCGATCGCGGTCGCCGAGTTCGCCCATGCGCAGCACGTGGCCGCGGCGGAACTTCGGAAGGGCGTCGAGGGCTTCGATGCAACGGTCGGAGATCTCCTTACGCTGCGGCAACTTGGCCCAGCCAGGGAAAGGCATGCCGTCGAGATTACGGGCGAGACGGATGCGCGTGCTGAGCACGACCGCCTGCTGTGCGCCCAGGAGGTGCGTCAGTTCGTTTTCGGCGGCGAGGATATCTTCGACGGAGGACATGGTCAGGCAGGCGCGAGTTGTTTCTCGAGTCCGGCGATCTCATCGCGCAGGCGCGCGGCGGATTCGTAATCTTCCGCGGTGATGGCCTTCTCCATCTCGAGTCGGGCGGCGTCGAGGCGGCGGCGAAGTTGGCCCGTGGGCAGCGTGCCGGCAGGCGTGCGGCCGACATGGGAAGCCTCGTGCTGGACCTTGAGGAGCAAGCCGTCGAGGGCGTCGCCGAAGGTTTCCCAGCAGGAAGGGCAGCCGAGGCGGCCGCGCTTGCGGAAATCGATATCGGTGAAGCCGCACTTCGGGCAGGAGAGCGTCGGGGCCGGGGAAGAGGTCGTCAGGGCGTCGGCCAGCTGGAAGACGGCGGGATCAGTTGCCCCACCCTTCTGAGCGCAAGCCTCGCAGAGATGCACCTTGGTGACATTCCCATGGACGACCTGGGAGAGGTGGACCGTGGCGGCCTCCTCGCAGAGCGAACACTTAATCGGCTGGGACATCTGCCTTCAGAGAACGGCAAGAGGGGTAATTGGCAAGGGCAAGCGGGGAGCGGGGTTTGACTTCATGGCCCGCGGACACTTGATGGGAGGACGTCAGATGTCCTCCAAGCCCCGCATCGTCATCACCGGCCTCGGCCTCACCGCCCCCAACGGCAACTCGCTGGGCGAGTTCCGGGCCAACCTGCTCGCCGGCAAGGCCCGCATCGCCGTGATCGACGTCCGCCACATGGGCAAGCATCCCGCCGGCGTGTGTGACTTCGATACCAACAAGTGGCAGAAGCGGAAGGAACTCCGCATTGGCACCCGTGTCGGGTCGATTTCCATCTTCTGTGCCCGCGAAGCACTCGGCGACTCCGGCCTCGACTGGGACAAAGTCGACAAGTCCCGCGTCGGCGTCTACCTCGGCATCACCGAGCACGGGAACGTCGAGACTGAGAACGAGATTCACAACATCTCCCAGTTCGGTAACGACACCAAATACTGGACGCACCATCACAACCCCCGCACCGTGGCGAACAATCCAGCCGGCGAGGTCACGATGAACATGGGCATCACCGGCCCGCATTACACCATTGGCGCCGCCTGCGCCGCGGGCAACGCCGGCCTCATCCAGGCCGCCCAGATGCTGCAGCTCGGCGAGGTCGACATCGCCTTCGCTGGGGGTGTCTCCGAATCCATCCACACCTTCGGTATCTTCGCCGGCTTCAAGAACCAGGGAGCGCTCGGCGCCCACGAAGACCCCACCAAGGCCTCCCGTCCCTTCGACAAGAACCGCAACGGCATCGTCATCTCCGAAGGCGGCGCCATCTACGTCCTCGAGCGCCTCGACGACGCCCTCGCCCGCGGCGCCCGCATCATCGCCGAGATCGCCGGCTGGTGCATTAATTCCGACGCCACCGACGCCGTCCTGCCCAACCCGGAGCGCCAGACCGAGTGCGTCCATATGGCCCTCAAGCGTGCTGGTATGAAGCCGCAGGACATCCATATCGTGTCCACCCATGCCACCGCGACGGCCCTAGGCGACATCCAGGAATGCACCGCCCTCCGGAACGTCTTCACCGACTGCCCGGACACCAAGATCAACAACACCAAGAGCTTCATCGGGCACTGCATGGGGGCAGCCGGCGCCCTTGAATTAGCGGGTAATTTGCCCTCTTTTGACGATAATTGGGTGCATCCAACCATCAATATCGATGAATTAGACCCCGAATGCGCCATGCCGGGCCTGGTGATTAACCATCCCATCAAAGTCGCCAGGGTGGATACCATCCTAAACAACTCTTTCGGCATGCTTGGGATCAATTCGGCCCTCATTGTTAAGAAATATGGGGTTGCCTGACAGGGTTTGGGCGTTTGAAACAAACCCTGTAAACATGACTAAGGACGACATTAAGCAGGTGGTTCTCGATATCATCGCCGACATCGCACCGGACGAGGACCTGACCGCCGTGAAGCCGGAGGTCCGCCTTCGCGACCAGCTCTCCCTGGATTCCATGGACTTCTTGGATATTGTCATGGAACTCCGCAAGAAGCACGGCATCGAAGTCCCGGAAGCCGACTACGTCCAGCTGGCCTCCCTCGACTCCTGCGCCAACTACCTGCTCCCCAAGTTCGAGGCCAAGGGCAAGTAAGGGCTAACCCCCACCTTCCACAAAAGACCGCCCCTGAGGCGGTCTTTTGCTTGGTGCTGGTCGCAACCCTCCACCCGCGGCGGTGTTCTTGATTTGCCGACCCCCCGCCTCCAACCCACGCTTCCAACTGTGCACCCCGTTCGCCGCTTCCTCATCGCAGCCCTCGCCTTGGCCTCCCTCCCGGCCTACGCCGAGACCGTCCAGCTGCGCCGCACCGGCAACGCCACCATCATCACCTTCGAGTACATCACACAGGACGAGACCGCCATCATGGTGAAGCGCCTAGATTCGGATGCCGTGCTGAACTACAAGTGGGAGGATCTCGATCTCGACTGGATCAAAAAGAACAACGCAAAGGTCTGGGCTGAACGCGAGCAACTGCTGGCTGAGGCTAAAGCCGAGAAGAAGATGACCAAGAAGGAGGCCGAGGCCGATCCATTCGCGCAGGAGGCCACCGCCACCGACACGAAGTCGTTCCTGGGCATCCTCACCATCTCCCTGCAGGACGGACTCAAGGGCATGAACCTGACCCAGAATAAAATCGAGGCCGTCTGCAACGAGTTCCAGCTCGAAGAAGCCCAGTTCTGGGCCGGCTACGACGACCTCAAGCGAGCCAGCAAGATCGGCGCCAAGAACGAACCCATCCCCAAGGCCGAACCCGTCGCCGAAGAGCCCAAGGAAAAAGCCGGCAAGCCCCTGACCCCGAAGGCCAAAGCCGCCGCCGCCAAGACCAAGGCTCGCTCCGCGGAAAACCAAGCCGCCGAAGCCGCCGCCAAAAAAGAATTCGAAGCCGACGCCCGCCCGTTCAACACGTTCGGCTACCTCCGGTTGCTCAGCGAAGGCGGCCCCAAGGGTAAGCCGATCTGGATGATGCTCCGCCGCTCGACGGCCGACCGCGAGGCGATGAAGAAGCTCTTCGACAAGTACGCCAAGATGGCCGGCGACCTCGCCGACAAGCCCGAGGCCAAGGCCTCCAAGGGCGAGCTGATGGTCCTCAAGAAGGCCCTCGAGAATTGCGCCGAGTCGGTCGGCAAGGTCACTCGCGAGAACACGGCCGTCGAAGCACGCCTGCAGACGGACTGCCGCGCCCTGCTGACCCTGGCGTTGCGCTGAGCCTTAGCCCCGTCGACGTCAAAGAGTCCGGCCGTCTCCCTAAGGGAAGACGGCCGGTTTTGAATGGTGGAGCCTATCGGGCTTGAACCGACGACCTCTTGCATGCCATGCAAGCGCTCTACCAGCTGAGCTAAGGCCCCGTTAAATGGGAAGTTAAACAAACCTGACGGCACGGGCACGGTCAACGCTTTTTTCCCACCCTTCCTAGTCTCTGGTTGCCAATGGGCGGTGGCCGCTTTGCCTTCCCCTCGTGGAAGAGTCCGAAAACCAGCCAGAACCCGCCGAACAGGGCGCCGAAGCCCAAGCCAATAGCCAGAGCGGCCGTGGCCAAGGCGGTATCCGCATCGAAAAAGATTTCATCGAGTCCCTCCCGGTCGGCGAGTGGACCGGACCCATCGAACTGATTGAGTCTGAGAAGGACGCTGAAAAGGCCATCGCCTCCCTCGCCCGCGACCGCGTCCTAGGCTTCGACACCGAGACCAAGCCTTCCCACACCCGCGGCGAATATAACCTTCCTTCGATCCTGCAGCTAGCCGGCCAGCACCATATCTTCGTCTTCCGCCTGGATCACTGCGGCGGCATCCCCCTCGCCTTCCCAGTGCTCTGCAACGAACGCCAAGCCAAGGTCGGCGTCGCCGTCCGCGATGACGTGAAGAACCTCCGCGCCCGCGCGCCGTTCGACGACCGCGCCTTCATCGACATCGCCGACCACACGAAGAAGACCGGCCTGGTGAACACGGGCCTCCAAGCCCTCGCCGCCCACTTCCTGCAGCTGCAGATGAAGAAGTCGAAGAAGGTGCAGACTTCCAACTGGGCGAAGCCGCTCGACGAACGTCAGATCCAATACGCCGCCAACGACGCCTGGTTCAGCCGCGAGCTGTTCCTGAAGCTCGAGCAGGACGGCCTGATTCCGCGGTTCGAATGAACCCGGAAGCCACCCGCGCAGCCGAGGCGTTGGGATTGGGTGCGAC
>Ga0194048_10001252_pt1 | contig 12623 bp, 23 predicted proteins | sample JunL225m_MetaG_FD_161685 | JGI IMG/M metagenome (GOLD analysis project Ga0194048, IMG submission 161685) | Anoxic zone freshwater microbial communities from boreal shield lake in IISD Experimental Lakes Area, Ontario, Canada - Jun2016-L222-5m | ecosystem: Environmental > Aquatic > Freshwater >...
GGTTAGAAGCTATTACATTAATCTTAATAGTTGGAAGTTTTTTCTTACTTATTGGGTTACAACAGCGCAGTAATACCCTCAAAATTAAAACCAATACCGTAATTAGCAATTTAGACCAGAACAAATTAACTTCAAAACAAAAACAAAATCTTGTAAAATTACAGTCAAGTTTGGCTGAGGCAGATAAACTAGCAGAAAAAACTCTTACACTTGCATATTTTAAGCTTGGTGCAACAGCGGTAGGTACTATTGTTATTATTGTGTATCTGACTAGACCCAAAGTGAAAGATGCTTTCCATGAATTAGAGTCCTGAAAGAATAGTAAAAAATCTATTGAAACTTTTCGAAAGGGGTATTTACTACTTTTTTATAGATTGATTAGTTTTACCAACAGATAGACGTTTTCGCACCAATGAATAGCCTTCAATTAGGCCAAATGTAATTAAGAACCAGATTACTAAGTTTTCAATTATTCCTAAAACGGAATATGTGTGACCGTTATTATTGGTGCAAGAAGTATCACCAGATTGATTTACTTGCCCATCATGTATTGGAAATCCATTATATGAAACTACATATTGACATGGTGGTTCAAAATAGGCACAGGTACCTACGAAGCCATTGATAGCTGGGCACGAACCAACTAGTTTTCCTTTGTTAGACTTCACAGAATGGCCTGTATTAACCAATGTGAATATAGCTGTTATTGAAGCCGCAACAACAAAGCAAATAATAATTTTTTTAACCATTACTAAAATTATACTACTTAATTATCTCGATATGAAACTTGTACTGAAGAATAAGCTAAATATGAAAATGTCAGAAGATATTAGGAAATTTGAATATGAATAGATTAAAAGCTATAATTTATGAGTAAATTATAATAACAAAAAGGAGAAATATATGAGCGAAAAATTAGCAGGACACGCCGTTGACGATACTAGTGACAATTCTGAAGATGAAATTGCAAACTCAATTAATAATCCAGAAGTTCCAAATAGTTTAATTAGAGCCGATCTATCTCCAAGAGAATTAGCAATCGGTGATACTGAAATCGTTTTTCAAAGGCACGGAAAATACCAGAGAGACGAAAATTCACCAGAAAGAGGAAGTCTTACAGAAGAAGCTCAATTAGATGAGCGCAATTCCGCATTAGAGTTTTTTAGGCAACAAATAGAAAGTATACCTATTAATGAAAGAGGAAGTTTTTTCTTATTAGTACTAGCAAGCGATACTCATTATTTAGGAGATAGTGACGCTGGAATGCGGAGTACCGAAACTGCTAATTTAGTTCTCGATGCTGCCAAGGAAATTCTAGGCGAATATGGTCTTAGCGAAAATCAAATTCTAAATCATTCTACAGATATGAAAGGAGATGGCGAAGCAAGACCAACGCCAATATTACGTGAGCCAAAAATATTTGATGAATCCCCTGATTTTGTTGATTTCCTGAAAGATAAATATGAGAAAAGTACTGAATATGGCGATGGTTCAATGTTTTGGCAAGCTTTTGAAGGTGATTGGGAGAATGAAAAAAGACAGGAAATGGGTGCAGAAGGTCCTGATGAAATGGCTGATAGATTACAAAAATCCTTGGATATTTTATCAAGGTATTCTAAATTCTTTCATCACAAGCATTCAGACAGCAGATTACTCATATGGGCCACTAGCCATTACGACACCATAAGTCCATATGCAAAAAGAGAACTATTGGGATTAGATAAAGATACATTTTTAGGTGTAGATTATGGATCAGGAATTGCAATAAAGGTTAGCCCAAGTGGTGATGGCGATACTATAATTAATAATACTTCTTACAAGGTACCAATTAAGAGCTAATTTTTTTCTAGATAAGCTGCTGCTTCTTGGACGGTTTCAAACTTTGGTACACCTTTTTTCTCCCATTCTAAAATCCAATTACGATGAGAAATAACCTGATCAAGTTTATCTGAGGTCGCACCACCATCGTAGTTAGAATTTTCACGCACAGAAATCCATTTTTTATGCGTTTCCCAATTTGGTATCACAATAGCATCAGGGGGTAAAAATGCATTTGAAGCACCTACAATCCAAAAGCCTAATTTTTTAGCTTCTATGGTAATAATGTCAGATCGTTGGTCAATCTCTTTAATTCTATCTAACCCATCTAGCCACCATTCTCCATCAGGATGAGCTTTTGCAGACATCCATAAGTCATCGCCATCAATCCAATTCAATACCTTTTGTGACTTTACAAAATATGTTTTTCCAGCTCCAGATGGTGCCATAATAAAGTAACCTACTTTGTGAGTAGAATATTTTTTTTCTAATTCGGTATATAATTTAGTGCCATCAGCAAAGATGATTGGAGTTTTTGGATCTAGTAAATCATTATGTTTTTCAAGCATTTATATAAGTATAACATCTTATTAAATCTTAACAATTTACTAAATTTACTTATATTTTAAATTAGATAATCGAAATTAATTCTTGTCTTTTTTTGTAGATTTTTTCTTCAATAGTCTCGGAATACCAAACTTAAGTCTCTTAGCTCCAAGTGCTGCTTCTGCGCTATTTTCAGCCTCATAGAAGAAGTCTGGCTGTGAATATTGGTCATATGTCACCATTAGGGCTCTCGACTCTATAGCACGCAATGTTTCAAGTGATACAGACACTAGGATTAGAACACTAGTTCCACCGATGGCAATATTGGTATTTATGAATATCTGAGCAATGATAGGCATTAACGCTAAAACTCCAAGTGCTGTAGCTCCGAATAAAGTTAGTCTATTTACGATCTTAGATAAGTACTTTTCTGTTTGTTTACCAGATCTTACGCCTTCGATGAATCCGCCTTGTTTTTGTAGGTTCTCGGATATTTCCTTGGCGTTAAAAGTAATACTAGTGTAGAAGAAAGTAAATATAAAGACTAGTAAGAAATATGCTACTGGATAAATATATGCTTTCATACCCTGGGTTGCAAAAGTTTGAGCGGATGGAGACTGGAATAAACTTGTCACTTGAGTACCAAGATGCTGTAGATTAGCACTTTTCATGCTTGATAGTATTTGACCAACAAAACTCGGAACACTAAGGAATGCAACAGCAAAGATGATTGGAATAACACCAGCCGTTATTAGTTTAACTGGTAACGTCGTAGTCACTCCACCATAGGCTCTATTTCCTTGAACTCTTTTTGCATAATTAACAGTAATTCGTCTAGATGCCTCGTTAAGTTTCACCACCAGCCATGTCAGTACTACTATGGCTAGAATTACCATTGCCGTTGAGAAGACCTGCTGATATGTAAAAGGCAGAGATTGACCAAAAATCTGAATATGCTGAGACTTGGTTGTTGTAGCTGAAACAATTCCAAAGACAGAAGATGGAAGATTAGAAACAATTCCAACAGTAATAATAAGGGAGATTCCGTTACCAATGCCCTCTTCGGTAATAAGCTCACCGAGCCACATAAGTAGCATAGATCCACCAGTTAAGGCAGCAACCATGAGCACCCACTGCATAATAGATGTATGGGCAGTAATATCGCCAATTCCACTGATAGACTGAGCAGATTGTCGAACTAAGTAGATAGCACCAATAGACTGAATTATGGCCAGTGGGAAAGTAAGCATTCTAGTGTATTGGTTAATCTTCTTCTGACCAGATTCGCCGTCTTGTCTTAAGGCTTCCAGCTTTGGAATGGCCTTAGTTAGAAGTTGCATTATAATCGAGGCATTAATGTATGGGCCAAGACCTGCAAGCATAATTGAGAAGTTAGCCAGTGCTCCACCAGATAAGGTGTTAATAAAGCTTAGGAAATTAGAATTACTTGAACTAGTAAATAGATTATCTAAAAGTTGTTTTAAGGTGTGAGCATTAGCTAGTGGTACTGGAATATGAGTAAGGATACGAAAAGCTAAAAGCATTCCAAGAACAGCCAATATACGCTTACGCATTTCCGGTGTATTGAGTGATCTTCCGATTACTTTCCAGTTCATACTTAGCCTACTCTCCCCTTAACTAATATTTTCTAATTATACACTAAACTATTTTGAAACAGTTTTCGAAATCGTGTCTTCTTTTACAGAAGTCTTTGGACGCTTAACTTGTTCTATTTGAACAAATTTACCACCAGCTGCTTCAATAGCTGCAATTGAGCTAGCGCTAGCTGATTGTAAACTAACAGTAAACTTCTTCTTAAGTTCACCTTTTAGAATAACCTTAGTAATAACAAATGGTGAGCTAATAAGACCATTTTCAGCAAGTACGTGGTTGTCTACAGTTGTACCCTTAAGCTCCTCTAGTTGTCCAGTATAAACAACTTCAGACTTAGTTCTATATGAACGAAATCCATGAAGCTTAGGTAGTTTCTGCATAAGTGGGTTTTGACCACCAGCGAAACCTGGTTTCTTCTTCGAACCAGTTCGAGACTTCTGCCCCTTAGTACCACGACCAGCGGTTTTACCACGTCCGGCAGCAATACCACGTCCGACTCGGTCGCCACGCTTGTGCTTTGTTATTTCAAATTCGTTATATTTCATATTATTTAGCCTTCTTTACTGCTTCTTTGTTCGGGTTATTATTAGTAATCCAATCTTTAGCATCAACCATAGATTCAAGAGCCTTAACGGTTGCATAAGCCATGTTAGTTCGGTTTGAAGAACCATGGCTCTTACTTAGTACGTTCTTAACTCCAGCAATTTCTAGAACTGTTCGAACAACACCACCAGCAATTAGACCAGTACCAGCACTTGCAGGCTTGATCATAATTCGAGCACCAGAAACTTTAGCTTCAGCTTCATGAGGTAATGTACCTTTATATAGACTTACTGTAACCATGTGTTTCTTGGCAACTTCAGTAGCTTTAGTAACGGCCGTAGTAACGTCAGCACCTTTGGCGCTTCCGATACCGATTCTACCTTTATGGTCACCAACAGCTACAAGGGCTCGGAATCTAAATCTTCGTCCACCACGGACAACACGAGCAACTCGGTCGATGTGTAGCATTCGCTCATCAAATTCTTTTTTCTCAACTACGCGTTCAGGTCGTCGATTTGTATTAGTATCAGCAGCCATATTAGAACTCCAATCCTGATTCTCTAGCTTTTTCAGCTAGTACTTTAATTCTACCGTGATAAAGTCTAGGACCTCTGTCGAAAACAACTTTTACAACTTTTTTAGCCTTAGCAGACTTAGCTATAGCTTCACCAACCCAGGCAGCTTTATCGGTCATAGTTTTACCAGTATTTTTTTGTCCGATTGTTGTTGCATAAGCTAGAGTCTTAGCTGTATTGTCGTCAATAATCTGAGCAGTAATATTCTTATTGCTTATAAATATAGAAAGTCTAGGTCGCTCTGTATTGTGAGCGATAACGGCTCTAACCTTCTTAGCTCGAAGGTCTCTGTGTTTAATTTTAGCTGTTGTCTTATTCATAATTATTTTTCCTTACCGCTTTTACCGCTCTTACGGATAATTCTCTCGCCAACATATTTTATTCCTTTACCCTTATATGGTTCAGGCTTCTTGAGTGATCGTATCTCAGCAGCTACTTGACCTACTTGTTGTTTGCTAATTCCGCTGATAGTAATAACATTACCTTCAACTTTAACATTAACGCCTGCAGGTATAGGGAAAACTACTTCGTGAGAAAATCCTAACTGCATCTTTAGATCAGATCCAGCTAAAGCAACTCTAAAACCAACTCCGTTGATTTCAAGCTTCTTCTCAAATTCAGTTGTTACACCAGTTACCATGTTAGCAACTAGGCTTCGCATTAGACCATGCTTTGATCTAACTTTAGGCTCATCGTTTGCGCGAGTAACAGTTACTACGCCTTCACTTTGAGTTACAGTAATATCTGGTAATGTAAACTGAGTCAAAGTTCCCTTTGGACCTTCTACTTTAATTTCCTCAGGAGCTATAGTAACTACTACGCCTGAAGGGATTTGAATTGGTGATCGTCCTATTCTACTCATTTTATAGTACCTTACAAATTAACTCTCCGCCGATACCAGCTTTTTTAGCGTCACTTCCAGTCATCATACCCTTAGATGTTGAGATAATATAGATACCTCGACCTCTTCGGTTAGTCGGAATGTTAGCAACTGATGTATAGCTTCGTCGTCCAGGCTTAGATATTCTTTCAATTTCTGTAATGTGTGGGTTTGAGTTAGTAGCAAAAAGATCAAGTACTATAATTTTTCCTATGCCATCTTCTGCATCCTTAACTTTAACCTTAGTAATAAAGCCATTGTCGGAAAGGATTTTAGCAACAGCAAACTTAACCTTAGAATAAGGTAAGTTAATATTATGCTTACGAACAGCGCTCGCGTTTCTTATGCGAGTTAACATGTCAGCAATTGGGTCGGTTGATGCGTTCATTTATATCCTTTCTTTACCAGCTCGATTTAGTTACGCCAGGGATCTCGCCTTTTGAAGCGTGTTCCCTAAAGCTGATTCTGCTTAAGCCAAATGTTCTCATGTAGCCTCGAGGTCGACCTGTCTCGATACAGCGGTTTTTCCAGCGTGTTGGTGATGAATTTCTAGGTAGTTTAGCTAGACCATCAAGATCACCAATGCTCTTTAGCTCATTTCTCTTAGCTTCATACTTCTTAATCATCTTCTGACGCTTAAGATCACGAGCGATTATTGATTTCTTAGCCATAGTTAAACTTCCTTACCTTTCTCAAAGGGCAAACCAAATTTGGTTAGTAGTGCCTTAGAGTCTGTCTTATTCATACACTTTATATTAAATACAATCTGGAGTCCGTGAGGGGTATTAGTTTCCTCGAAAGATAATTCTGGGAATACTGACTGATCGGTCATTCCAAGTGAGTAGTTGCCCTGTGCGTCAAATGACTTTAGGCTAACACCGTGGAAGTCACGTAGTCTTGGTAGTACAACTGTTACAAGTCGGTCTATGAATTCGTACATCTTGTCACCGCGAAGAGTTACTTTAAGACCAATCTTATTACCTTCTCGTAGTTTGAAGCCGGCAATAGATTTCTTAGCAGAAGTCTGCACTGGATGTTGTCCAGTAATCTTAGTAATAGTATTAGTAGCAATTTCCATTAGCTTCTTATCATCCATTGCTCGACCTAAGCCAACATTAAGAACTATTTTCTTAAGTACTGGTACTTGATGAACATTAGAGATATTTAATTCTTTCTTAAGTTCAGCAACATATTTGTCATTGTAGTCAGTTTTTAGTCTTGGTACGTAAGTTGTAATTTTAGTAGCCATTATGCAATCTCCTTGCCACTTGACTTCATAACACGCTTCTTTGTGCCATCAGCAGCTACTTTATAGCCAACTTTTGAAGCTTTCTTAGTTGCAGTGTCATAAATACCAACATTAGATACCCAAATTGGGCGAGTAATTTCCATAATTGTACCTTGAGGATACTCTTTATTAGGCTTAACTGACTTCTTCGCCAAGTTAACACCTTCAACAGTAACCTTGTTAAGACTTGGGTGAGTGGCAACAATCTTTCCTGTCTTGCCCTTATACTTACCAGTTCTTACAATTACAGTATCACCCTTCTTTAGGCGGATTTTAAATATAGTCTTAATTTTAGTTCTCATTATAGGACCTCCGGTGCAAGAGAAATAATTTTAGCGTATCCAAGTTCACGAAGTTCTCTTGGTACTGGGCCAAATATTCTAGTGCCTTTAGGTAATTTATTCTCATCAATAATTACACAAGCATTATCATCAAACTTAATAGTTGATCCATCACGTCGATTAATCTGGTATTTAGTTCGAACAATAACGGCTCTAATAACTGATTTCTTCTTAACAGTTCCAACAGGAGATGCTTGCTTAACAGTAGCAACAATTACGTCACCAACGCGAGCATAGCGCTTTCTTGTTCCACCAAGAACACGGATGCAAAGCACTTCTTTAGCGCCTGAGTTATCAGCGACACCTAGTCTTGATTCTTGCTGAATCATACGGCAGTCTCCTCATCCTTATGTACAATAACGGCAGGTGTTAGAATCTTATCTAACTTGTGATGCTTACGAGCAGAAATTGGACGTGTTTCAACAAATGAAACCTTATCACCAATTTTGGCGATATTCTTTTCATCATGAACCATAAATCTCTTTGAAGTAGTAAACTGCTTCTTATAGATTGGGTGGGTCTTTCGTGTCTGTACTCGAACTACGATAGTCTTATCGGTCTTATCTGACATAACTGTACCATTTAGTGCTTTAGCCATTATGCAGTCTCCTTAATTAGCTGTTCGCTGAGTACTGTAAGTACTCGTGCGAGATCTTTTCGCTTTACTCTAATAGAACGTACATTTGTTACTTCACCCATAGCGATTTTTCTTCGCATTTGAGCTATCTCTTCACGTAGTTTAGTAGTTTCAAGCGTTAGTTGCTCAGTATTCATTTTGCGTATATCAACAGTTTTCATACTATACGTCCTCCTTAACCAAGAATTTAGTCTTGATAGGTAGTTTATGTGCAGCAAGTCTCATAGCTTCTCTAGCAACTGATTCATCAACACCCTGCATTTCGAACAAGATTGTGCCTGGTCGAACCTTAGCTACGAAAAATTCTGGATTACCTTTACCGCTACCCATTTTAACGTCTTGTGGTTTTCTAGTAACTGAAATATGTGGGAAAATACGGATCCAAATCTTACCACCACGCTTAATATGACGAGTCATAGCTTGACGAGCAGCTTCGATCTGACGAGCAGTGATTCTCTCACTACCCTGACTCTGCAAGGCAAAGTCTCCGAAAGCAATTGTATTACCACTAGTCGCAACACCAGTGATTCTGCCTTTACGGATCTTTCTGAATTTTGTTCTTTTAGGAGCTAACATTATAGTATATCCCCTTTATATATCCAGACTTTAACACCAATAATTCCAGCTGCAGTATGAGCACTAACGTGAGCATAGTCTATATTTGCACGAAGTGTATGTAGTGGAACACTGCCTTGGAATTCTTTTTCAGTTCGCGACATTTCAGCACCGTTAAGACGACCAGCAACTTGAATACGAATACCCTTAGCACCAGACCGCATTGTTGCAGCAGCAGTTGACTTAATTGCACGACGGAATGAAATTCTTCGCTCAATTTGATGTGCAATATTTTCAGCAACTAGCTTGGCGTAAAGTTCGGGCTTCTTAACTTCTTCAATGTTAACACGGCTAGGAATCTGGTAGATTGCTTCAATAGCATTTTTAAGTTCAGTAGCACCACTTCCGCCTCGTCCAATAACTACACCAGCCTTAGCCGTCATAATAGTAACTGTAACTAGGTTAGGAGAGCGTTCAATATCTACCTTGTTTATAGCAGCACGAGATCCAAGTTTATCTATGATCATCTTACGTACTTTAAGATCTTGAGCTAAGAATGTTGCGTAGTCCTTCTTTGATGCAAACCACTTACTGCGCCAATCTTTATTGAGCTGTAATCTATAACTAATTGGATTAACTTTTTGTCCCATTACTTAGCTCCTTCAATCTTTTTCTTAGCTGCTAAATCTTCTTTAGTCTTAACCTGTCTCATTTCACCATCAACTACAACTCGAAGATGAGATGTTTTGTGCTGGTAAGGATGAGCTGATCCACGGGCAACTGGTCGGAATCTCTTAAGTCGTGGTCCTGGAGTAACATAAATCTCAGTAATAACTAAAGTATCAGGTTTCATGTTGTGGTTGTTGTCGGCATTAGCACGTGCGCTCATAATAGTCTTAGCGACTGCCTGAGCTGAACGCCTGGGAGTATGCTCTAGAATGACTAGGGCGTCATTAACGCTGCGTCCTCGAACTAGGGCTGCAACAACTGCAACTTTTCGTGGGCTGATCTGAATGGCTTTAGATATAGCTTTTACTGACATAATATTTCCTACTTCTTGCCTTTCGCGAGCTTACCACCATGAGATCGGAATTTACGTGTTGGTGAAAATTCACCAAGTTTGTGACCAACCATGTTTTCGGTAATAAATACTGGAACATGAACTTTGCCGTTATGAACAGCAATAGTACGTCCAACAAATTCTGGTGGAATAGTACAAGCACGTGCCCAGGTTTTAATAATGGTACGATCTTCATTACCCAGTGCGGCAACTTTCTTTGCTAATTTTGGATCTATAAATGGACCTTTTTTAAGTGAACGACTCATATCTTATTTCCTTCTCTTCGCCTGATGACGAGTCCTTACGATAAATTGGCTAGTACCTTTACGGCGTCTTGTCTTGAATCCAAGTGTCTTTTGACCCCAAGGAGTCTTAGGACTTGTTCCATGGTTCTTACCACCACCGATACCGTGACGTCCACCATCACCACCACCGTGTGGGTGATCAACAGCATTCATAACAACACCACGAACAGATGGTCGAATACCACGGCGACGATTTCGTCCGGCACTACCTATCTTAATGTTCTGATGCTTAATGTTACCAACACCACCGATTCGAGCCATACAAGTTAAATGCACAAGTCTTACTTCGCCACTTGGAAGACGAACCTGAGCATATTCTCCGTCCTTAGCTAGTAGCTGAGCACTGTTTCCAGCAGAACGAACCATCTTAGCACCACTTCCTGGCATCATTTCAATTTCGTAAATAGTAGAACCAGTAGGGATAGCTTTAAGAGATAGAAGATTTCCAGTTTCAATAGGAGCATCATCACCACTCTTAATAACTTGTCCAACGCGCATTCCATTAGCAGCAATAATATAGTGATACTTACCCATGTTGTCTAGAACTCGAGCAATACGAGCAGAACGGTTTGGATCATATTCAATTTGTTCAACAGTAGCAGTTAGGCCCGGTTCCATTCTGAAATCCACCATTCGGTAAAACTTCTTAGCACCACCACCTTTATGCCGAACTGTAATACGTCCTTGGTTGTTTCGACCATTACCACGTCTTTTAACGGCTAGTAGAGACTTTAGAGGTTTCTTAGTAGTAATCTCATCAAAGTCTTGACTAGTCATGCCACGTCGGGCTGGCGAAGTTGGATTGTAAGTCTTAATTGGCATTATTTTTTACCCTTTGCTTTTACTTCAGGTTTCTTCTTAGTTTCTTCAGTCTGGAAAATAGGAATGCTTTGACCTTCGGAAATTAGTACATAAGCTTTCTTAAAATCACTGTTACGTCCTTTGATTGAACGACGGCCACGAACCTGAGTAGTTTTCTTCTTACCTTTAACGCGGATCATGTTTACTTTTTCTACTGTAACTCCAAATTGAGTTTCAACTGCAGAAGCAACAGTATGTCGGTTAACATTTAAAGGTACGATAAATACATAGCGGTTTTCCTTTTCAGCAAAATTAAATGCTTTTTCACTCATTAGGGGCTGTAAGGCAACGGCTTTAAAAACATCACTCATATTATTTAGCCTCTCCCAGCCATTGACTAATCTTAGTAAGACCAGCAGTAGTAACTAATATGTGATCAGCATTAATAACGTCGTAAGTATTTAGGTAGTTAGCTGCAATTAATTTAACACCCTTTAGGTTATTAGTAGCTTGGATTAAATCGTCAGACTTCGAATCGACTACCATAAGGATGCGGCCAGTTAGGTTTAGTTTAGCAAGTAAGGCAGATACTAAGCTTGTCTTAGGGCTTTTTATCTTGATGTCGTCTATAACTACTATCTTGTTGTCTATGGCGCCTAGAGATAGAGCCTGACGTATTGCAAGTCGCTTAGTTCGTACAGGTAATGTAATCTTATAGTTTTCTTCACCAGTAGGACCAAAAGTAATACCACCACCACGCCAAATAGGTACACGGATAGAACCGAATCGAGCACGACCAGTTCCTTTTTGTCTCCATGGCTTTCGTCCACCACCACGAACTTCACCACGAGTCTTAGTGACAGCTAGGTTAGGACGACCATTTGCAAGGTATGCAAGATATGCAGTTTTTAGAGTTTCGTAATTGTTAACAGTTACGCCAAATACATTTTTATCTAACTTAGCGGCTGTTGTTGCCTTAGTTCCGGTAGAAGTATATGTGGCGACACTCATCTTATTTTGCTCCCTTTATGATAACGATACCTTTACGAGGTCCAGGTACAGCACCTTTAACGCCAATTACATTAAGTTCAGTGTTGACTAGAGCTATAGTTAGCTTAGTTACAGTTGTCTTAACATGACCCATTTGTCCGGCCATTTTCTTGCCCTTAAAAATATGCTGAGGATACATTGATCCAATTGAACCTGGTTTTCGAGTATTTCCTTTACCACCATGAGTCGCTCGTTGGCGATGGAAGTTATGTCGCTTAATAGTACCGGCCCAACCTTTACCTTTTGAGATGCCAGTAGCATGAACCATGTCACCAACTTCAAATGTATCAGCTGTAATCTTAGTACCAATTTCAGGCATCAAAACATCATCAGAGATTCTAAATTCACGGAAGTAACGAGGGGTTACGCCAGCTGCCTTAGAATGTCCAACCTGAGCTTTGTTTATGTCTTTTTTAGATTCAAAACCAACTTGAATAGCTGTGTAGCCATCTCGTTCAGAATTCTTTACTTGAGTTACAACATTATCGCCAACTGAAAGTAGAGTTATAGCTTCAACAACACCATTCTGATTTATGGTGCTAGTCATTCCAATCTTTCTTGTGACTAATGCTTTCACTATTTAATTCCTTGTTAGTTAATTAATGTTACC